>Ga0079218_10000878_pt1 | contig 10062 bp, 6 predicted proteins | sample NCCompost_FD_77181 | JGI IMG/M metagenome (GOLD analysis project Ga0079218, IMG submission 77181) | Agricultural soil microbial communities from Utah to study Nitrogen management - NC Compost | ecosystem: Environmental > Terrestrial > Soil > Agricultural land | place: USA: Utah | collected... | reverse complement strand
CGCAACGGCTGCACAGCCTTCAGCGAGCCCGATCGAATCGTCTGGAACCGCGTCGAGTCGAATGCCAGGCGTTGGCCAATCCGGCCCTTGATCGAGTCGACGACTGGTGACGCCGGATCCGGAGCCGCTCGCAGGCGCAACACGGTGCGCTTCGCCTCGATGACCGGGATGCCCTCGCCGGGCCATACGTCGATCGAGAATTGCACCGGCGGAGTGCTGTCCGGCGACACCGTCATCAGCGTTTCGGCCTGACCGCTGCACGCGGACAGGACGACAACGCAGACAGGGAACGCGGCGCGATTGGCATTCATGGCAGCGTGGTACACCGCAGCGTCGAGATTACCCGATGGCTCGAGCTCGGTAGATCGGGGTCAGACCCCGATCTGGGCGGACGGCCGGTCCCGCTCGGGTCACGGCCGGTCCCGGGTTGCCGGCTCTCCCCTTGCACTTCTACAAGTGCGACGATAGCCTCGGTCCTGTAGAAGTCGGAGGGGAGCCCCTCTGACATCTCGACCCTGACCGCTTCAACCATGTCGCTCGATCTCCCCCAGGGCACGCTCGACCTGCTGATCCTCAAGGCGCTCTCCCTGCAACCCATGCATGGATGGGCAATCTCCGAGCGGCTGCACCAGGTCTCACGCGCAACGCTGCAGGTTCCGCAGGGATCGCTCTACCCGGCGCTCCATCGCCTCGAGCGCCGGGGGCTGATTCGAGCCGAGTGGGGCGCGTCCGACAACAATCGAAAGGCAAAATTTTACGACCTCACGCGTGCCGGGCGGAAACAGCTCGCCGCCGAGGAAGACGCGTGGGAAAAACTGACGACCGCGGTCGCCCTGATCCTCAAACAGGCCTGACGGAAGGAGACGTTTCGTGCGGCAAGCCCTGAATGACCTGCGCTACCGTCTCCGCGCGCTGTTCACGCGTGACGCGATGGACCGCGACCTGGACGCGGAACTCCAGTTCCACATCGAGCAGGAAGCAGCGAAGCATGTGAAGGCCGGGATGTCGCCTGGCGAGGCACGTCGCGTCGCGCGCGCGTCATTCGGCGGTGTCGAGCGCATCAAGGACGACACCCGCGACGTTCGGGGGCTGGTCGTTCTGGAAACGCTGCTCCAGGACCTTCGGTATGCGGCCCGCGGCCTGGCCTCGCGACCGGTGTTCACGGCCGGTATCGTCCTCACGTTAGGCCTGGGAATCGGCGCCAACGCCACGATGTTCGGCATCGTCGACCGGCTGCTGTTCCGGTCGCCGGCCACGCTGCGGGAGCCCGGCCTCACCCACCGGATCTACGCGTCGTACGACCTGGACGGCGATCGCCGGATCGATCGCAACCTCGCGTTCCCGGTGTACCGCGACTTCCTGGCCTCGGCGAAAACGCTCGACGCGCTGGCCGCATTCCAGACGAGACAGATCCCGGTTGGCGATGGCGCAGAAACCCGCGAGATGCGCGTTACCGTTGCCAGCGCGAGTTACTTCTCGTTCTTCAACGCCCGTCCGCTCCACGGCCGCTTCTTCAACGCCGCTGAGGACAGCATCCCGGCCGGCGAGCCGGTGGCAGTGCTCGGCCACGCGTTCTGGCAGACGAAATTCGGCGGCCGCGCCGACGTGATCGGCCAGACATTGCGCATCAACCAGATTCCCCGGACGATCATCGGAGTCGCGCCAGACGGTTTTGTCGGGATGTCCGACCAGGGTGTGCCCGCCGCATACATCCCCATCTCGAATTACGCACACGAGTTCCGCGGGCCGAGGTACACCGGCAACTATGGATGGAGCTGGCTCGAGCTGGTTGCGCGCCGCAAGCCTGACGTGAGCATCGCCGCCGCCGAGGCGGACCTGACCATCGCGTATTACGAAAGCTGGCGCCGCGAAGCGGCGGGGCAGCCGGGCATCGGGTCGCCGGATAGCGCGCGTGCCGCGGTGAACCTGGGCCCGGTGCAGATCAACCGCGGCCCGCAGGCGGGACGGGACGCCATGATGGCACGCTGGATTGCCGGCGTTGCCTTCATCGTGCTGCTCATCGCCTGCGCGAACGTCGCCAACCTGCTGCTGTCGCGCGCCGTGGGCCGCCAGCGCGAGATCGCCGTGCGGTTGGCGTTAGGCGTCAGCCGCGGGCGGCTCATCAGGCAGCTCATGACCGAAAGCGTGCTGCTCGCCGTCCTCGGCGGCGCCGCCGGACTGGCAATCGCGCAATGGGGCGCCGGCGCACTGCGAACGTTTTTCTTCACGACCGGGGAAGCCGTGGCCGTCACGACGGACGTGCGCACGCTGCTGTTCGCGGCGATTGCGACGATGCTCGTGGCGCTGCTGACGGGACTCGTGCCGGCGCTGCAGGCCGGGAAAGGAGACCTCGCCTCGTCGCTCAAGACCGGATCGCGTGAGGGAACGTACCGGCGCGGGCGCACGCGAACGGTCTTGCTGGTGCTGCAAGCCACGTTGTCGGTCGTGTTGCTGGTGGGCGCCGGTCTCTTCGTTCGCAGCCTGCGCAACGTGCAGGGATTCCGCCTCGGCTACGACGCTGACCGGATCGTCTTTGCCGGAGCCAATCTTCGCGGCGTCAGGCTGAACGAGGCGGAAGCCGTCGCGCTCAACGAACGACTCCTGCTGGCGGTGAAGGAAGTGCCGGGTGTGACGCACGCGGCGGTGGTGGCGTCCGTTCCCTTCTGGAGCAACGAGGGCCGCGGGCTGTGGGTTCCGGGGGTGGATTCGATCAGGAAACTCGGACGGTTCGTGTTGCAGGCCGGGACGTCGGAATACTTCGCCGCCACCGGTACCCGCGTCCTTCGCGGTCGCGCGTTCGACGAGAATGATCGGGCGGGCACCCCGCGCGTGATCGTCGTGAGCGATGGCATGGCGCGCGCCATCTGGAAGTCCGACGACGCGATCGGCAAGTGCATCAGGGTGGGTGCCGACACGGCGCCCTGCTCCACGGTCATCGGGATCGCCGAGGAAATGCGCGTGCGTTCGCTGGCCGAGGAGCGCGAATACACGTACTACGTTCCGGCGGCGCAATACGACCTGCGCCTGGACCCGCAGCTCTTCGTGCGCATCACCGGTGACGCCGCGTCGTTCGTCGACCCGCTGCGCCAGCGGATGCAGCGCGAGATGCCCGGCGCCGCGTACGCGGACGCGATGCCGTTAGGCAGGCTGATCGACCCGCAACGGCGCGCCTGGAAATTCGGCGCGACCATGTTCGTCGCGTTCGGGGGACTGGCGCTGGTGCTGGCGGCGATAGGCCTCTATTCCCTCATCGCATACGACGTTGCCCAGCGCACCCAGGAGCTTGGTGTGCGCCTTGCGCTCGGCGCGTCCGCGTCCGACGTGATGACGCTCGTCATGTCGAGCGGCGTCAGGCTGGTGTTGGTCGGCGTCGCGCTGGGCGGCGGGCTCGCGCTCTGGGGATCGAAGTGGATGGAGGGGCTGATGTTCCAGCAGTCGCCGCGTGACCCGCTCGTTTTCGGGTTCGTGGCGCTCGTGCTGCTGGCCGTCTCGCTGCTCGCGAGTTGCGGGCCCGCGTTGCGCGCGTCGCGCGTGGACCCCAATGTCGCCCTGCGCGGGGATTAGTCGCCCGCTGATCCCACGGCTGAGGCGCGGTTCAGGGCTCGCGCGAGGAGACGCGACAGCGCGTCGCCGTCCACGGGCTTGACCAGGTGGGTATCAAAGCCGGCCTCGGATGAGCGCTGTCGGTAGGTGTCGGCGCCCCATCCGGTGACGGCAACGAGCAACATCCCCTTCCCCCACGGTTGTTCGCGAATGCGGCGGCAGGCCTCGTAGCCATTCAGTTTGGGCAGTCCGATGTCGAGGAGCACGACGTCCGGACGGTATCGGTCCGCCATCTCGACCGCCGCCTCGCCGTCGTGCGCGGTGTAGGTCGCGTGGCCCGAGAGCGAGAGGATCGAGGCGAGGGAGGTCGCGCCGTCCTCATTGTCATCCACGATGAGGATCCGTCGCGGCGACAAGGCGGCCGGCGTGACGCGCGGCCGCACGGCCTGGGCGCCGTTGTCGCCGGGTTCGTGCATGGCCGGCAAGCGGACGACGAATTCGCTTCCCTTTCCGCGGCCGTCACTGTGCGCGGTGATCGTGCCGCCATGGAGCTCGACCAGTGTCTTCACCAGCGTCAGGCCGATGCCCAGCCCGCCGGCCGAGCGCTCGAGCGACGAATCGCCCTGCATGAACAGGTCGAAGATGCGAGGCAGGTGCTCGGCGGAAATCCCGATGCCGTTGTCACGCACGCGGATCGCGACTTCCCCATCATCGCCGCGCACCACCGTCAGCTCCACCCGCCCCCCGACCGGCGAATACTTGGAGGCATTGGTGACCATGTTCGCGACGATCTGCGTGAGCCGGGTCGCGTCCGCCTCGAGGACCGTCGGCACCGAGGGCATGACCACGTGCAGTTCCTGGCGCTTCTGCCGTACGATGGGCTCCACCGTTTCGATCGCCTGCCTGACCACGGTGGACACGTCGACGGGCTGCCTGACCAGGTCGATCTTTCCCCTCGTTATGCGGCTGACGTCCACCAGGTCGTCCACGAGCCGGACCAGCTGGGCGACCTGCCGTGTCAGCATGTCCGTCGTGCTCCGCAGGCGCTCGTCGCCGTCCGTCCAGGCCCTGAGCAGGTGGACCGCATTCTGGACCGGCGCCAGCGGGCTGCGAAGTTCGTGCGCGAGCATCGCCAGGAACTCGTCCTTCGCGCGATCGGCGTCCCGCAGCGCCACTTCGGACTGCGAGCGCTCGAAGAAGTCGGCCGCCATGCGGGCGAGGAGATCGAGATGTCGCAGTTCCCGTTCGGTGGGCCGATACGGCGTGATCGTGTGCGTGTTCAGCACACCCAGCAGCCGTCCCTCTCGGCTGATGAGCGGCGTGCTCTGGAATCCGCGGATGCCGTCGGCAAGCAGCACCCGCAGGTCCTCGGTTCCTTCCCAGTCCGGGTCAGCTTCGAGGTCCTCGCAAATCACCCGTTCCAGCTTCCGGGCGGCGCGATCGCATCCCTGCGGCGCCCCCTGATCCGCAAAATGCGTGACGAATTCTTCGCCGAGACCCTGGTGCACGAAAATCCTGAGCTGCTTCGTGTCGTGGTCGTGGAACTGGATGTTGCCCTTGGTCGTGCCGGTCAGGTCGGCCGCCGCGGCCAGGATCTCACTCAACAGCGAGCGAAGATCGCCGCGTTGGACGAGCTTCGTACTCAGCGCCTGTAACCGGGCCAGGCCTTCCAGGTCCTTCGCCCGTTCTTCCTGCACCCGCTTGCGATCCGTGACATCCTGGAAATACACCGCGATGTCTCCATCACTCGATGGATACACGCGATAGGCAAACCACCGCTGCAGCGTCGGCACGTAGCTCTCGGAATCGACCGTGACCTGTTCCCTCGCCGCGCGCTCGAGCGCCTGGAATGCGTCGGCACCCACCGATTGGGGAAATACGTCGGCCACGCGCTTGCCGATGAAGTCGGAGGGCTTGCGGTTCAGCATTCGCCCCGCCTCCGGATTGGCAAAACGAAAGCGCCCGTCGCGATCCAGCGTGACGAAGCCGTCGGTGATGGATTCGAGCGTAGCGGCCATCCGTCGTTCGCTCGCCTGTAACGCGAATTCGTGCTGCGAAATGGTCCGCAGTGTCCAGGACAGGACCGAGAGCAGCAGGATGATCAGGATGATGACCAGCACCGCGGTGCCGAAGCTGGTGTCGTACCACCCTGACTTTTCGCCCCACAGCCTCACCCAACCCGCGAGAATCGGGAAGAGAATGATGAGCGGAACTGCCTGACGAGCGACGACGCCGGCCGGCCCGGTGTCGAGGAACCAGCGTGTCGGTGCCTGCTCCGGGACGGAGGCAATGATCGCCACCGAAACGGCCGCGATGAACGTCGCAGTCTGAAACGCGATCACCGTGAGGTACGGGATCGAATACAACCTGCTTGCTCCGTAGAAATAGCCCGCGATCGAAAGGGCACTGATGGCCAGCGTCGCCATGGCAATCCGGGGCACAGCGCGACTGAGGCGGGGCCACAACCCGGATGCGAGCACGAGAGTGAGTCCCACCAGCGTCCAGCACATAGCGCCGGGAGGACCCATGCGCCCCGGGTCCACCACACCGACTCGACCCCACTCGCGACCGAACATGAGCAGCGTATTCAGTCGGCTGAAATCGACGTCAACGACGTATTGCACCAGCGCGGTGAACCCGATGAACCCGATGATGACGCCGAGAACCGCGCTCGTGCGCCTGTCCCCCCGCAGCAGGAGAAGGACCGCCAGGCCTGCGCACGTGACCGCCACCGTGGCGTTCGGCTGGATGGAAATGCCGTTGTTGTACCAGTCCGTCAGCCGCTGGACGTTCGCCGCCCAGCCAATGAACGAGATCAGGCCGCCGATGAACGCGTACAGCCCCAGGACGAGCACGAACATCCTGGGACGCGAGTGGCGCCCCTCGTCGCCGGTCGTTGTCGTTAGGTATTCAGGGATGGCCAATCGCCGCGCCAGGGTTGTTCAACGCAGGAAAGCTCGGACCCGCGAGCCACGCGGATCAAGGGACTACCCCGCCGAACTCCGTTAGGCGATTACAAGAATCCTGACGTTGAGCCCGCCAGTCAGTTGGCGATCTTCGGCTCCACGATCTTTCCCAGGAAAAGAACCGACCCCGACAGTCGCTCGCGGATCGCGAAAACGAACGGACGATCGATCCGCACGGGCATTGGTGCCGAGGTTGGCGCGATGCCGACGACGGTGACCGCCGCCGCTTCGGTGCCGACTTCGTTGACATCCACGAATGTCTTCTGCTTCACGAAATCGATGTACAGCTTGTCGCCCATCGAACGACTGATCCTCGTGAACCGCGCCTCGTTTTCCCGGAACGCCTGGCGCATGCCCAGGGCCTTGAGCTCGTCGTTGAGCGTGTCTTCCCAGGCCAGCTTGAACTTCGGCAGGTAGAGATCGACGTCGGCCTCGTGAAGGTTGGCGGTGAACTGCTGCCAGCTGGTCGCGGTCAGCGAGGCGACGAACGTGTTGATGTTGACACCTTCATCGGGAAGGAGGATCGTCATCACGAACGCGTCCCCGCCGTACGGGAGCTCCGCCACCGTCGCATTGGAGGTCCGGCCGGACCGGAAACCGCCGTCGCGATGCATCATCCGCACGGTCGCATTCACGCCGCGCAGCGTGTGAAATGGCTGGTCACTGGTCTCGGATTCCTTGAATCCCGCCCGCCAATCACCCTTGAAGTAAATGGCATTCATCAGGAGCATCACGATCTGTGCATCGATCCGGTCGAGGATGGTCGGAATTTTTCCATTGGTGTGTTGATTCGCCCACGCATTCACCGTGTCGACCGTCTCAGGACGGCGAAAGTCGAGTCCCTTCACCTCGGCATCGAAGTAGTTTCGCGACTCGCTGAGAAACGTTGGTTCGATCGCCGCGCCAATGTCAGCGACGTCGTAATAGATCGCATTCGCGATCTTGAACTCGACTTTGGGGTCCAGGTCACGCAGGAGGGTGATCAAGGACTTGTAGGACGCGTTCAGCTCCTCATAAGTCCGCGGTCCGAATCCCAAAGTCGACCGCATCTCCTCGAACGTCGTCCCCTCGGCGCCGTTCATCGTCATGCCAAGTGCCATCGAGGCGCTCAGTGGTGACAGAAAAACGTTCGAGTCCGCAAACGTCGTGTTCACCTGCTTCAGCAGGTTGAAGCCGAAGGTATTCGACGCGGCAACCATCTCCGTTTCGACCGTCGTGAGCTGACGCGGCAGCGCAGCTATGACGGGCGGTAAACCGTCCGGTGCGGACGGGTCGTCGCACGCGATGAGTAACGCCGCGAGCGGCAGTGCGACGAGTGAATTCCTGAGGCGGTGGTGCACGGGATCTCCGGGCTGCGACGGAAGCTTCGACGGTGTTCGACCCGGTTCCTTGACACCTGTCCCGGGGAATCTCCCCCAACCGTCAAGCCGGGACGGTTACCTGCCAGCGCACGGCGTCATCATCGAAATTCCAGGCGGGAGGCGCCACCGAAACGTCCTTGGCGATCCGGGCGGCGTAATTCGACCACCTGGATCTGAGACCGTTCGTGCCATCGACTCGAGTGCGGTCGAGTTCCGCCAGAAGCGTTACGCCCCCGGACGCCGTACCGCCCTTCAGGAGAATCGTCGCGGGCGTCGTGATTCCCCGTTCCGCGATCTCCTTGCAGCCGGCGAGCCATAGCCATGTCAGTGCCGAGGCCTGCGCCGCCGTCAATTGTGCTTCGGCAAAATTGGGCTCAACTTGGACGCCTCTGGGTAGCACAGCGCCAGTAAAGCGGCCGGTCAGCCTCCACCACTCCTCCAGCGGCTGGCGTCGCATCGGATTGAGCATTCCAAAACCGTCACCTCCTCGGGCAAAGCGAGCCGCCCGCGTCGCCAGTCGCACCTCTTCGGCGATGTCGCGCAATGCGGTCATATCATGGTCGGGGAGCGTCCGCGCCATGGCGGCTGCCCGGAGATCCAGTGCGCTCGCTATCCCGCCGAGCTCATGCGCCAGCGACGACAGGACGTCCCTGTTCAACTCTGCCGCTTCCAACGAAAGGTCCAGCTGTTGCTCACTCTTTTTGCCACTGGCCAAGACGCACCTCACAGCGGAGGTTTCTAATCACTCTTTAGACAAGGGCGATTCAGGAATGCTCCCTCATCAGTGCCGAGGAAACACCAATGTTGCAAGACGCCATGACGACGCCGACTATGGCGACCATGCAAACTGAAGAAATCCGAATCCTGCTGGTCGACGACCACACCATTCTTCGAGAGGGCCTGGCAGCGGTGCTGAACGCTGTCGATGGCTTCGAAGTAGTCGGTCAGGCCGGCGACGGTAATGCGGCCCTTGACGCTTTCCGCAACCTCGCCCCCGATATAGCGATCGTCGATTTGCGAATGAGACCCATGGATGGGGTTGAGCTCACAAAAGCCATGCGCGAAGTGAACACGAACGCGCGCGTCATACTGCTGACCACCTACGACACGGATGAGGAAATTTTTCGCGGGTTACGAGCCGGTGCCTCGAGTTACCTGTTGAAAGATGTCGATTCCGCGAAGCTTGCCGACACCATCCGTTCCGTGCATGCCGGTCGCAAGGAGATCCCACCTGAGATCGCCGCGAAGCTCGCCGACCATGTCGCGTCAGAGACTCTGACACCGCGACAGGAAGAAGTACTGCGTGGCGTGGCCGAGGGTAAGTCGAACCTCGAGATCGCCAAGGCGTTGTTCGTGAGTGAGGGCACGGTGAAGGCGCACGTGAAGGCCATCCTGCAGAAGCTGGGTGCGCGTGACCGGACTCAGGCGATCACGATCGCGATCAAGCGCGGCCTCGTCCGCCCGCTCTGAGAAGTACGCTTTTTCCCCATCCCCGCCGGGCGTAGCCCGGCGTATCTCCGTCGCTGAATTGCGTGTCACGTTCAGCGACGCGAACCTGCTCCCTCACGTGAGCGTTCCAGCGGGCGCCGCTCGCTCGCGAAGGACGCGCACCATTGTCGTGAGCGGGAGGAGCAGCAGATGCCAGGGAACTATCGCTACGAAGAGGAGCGCAACCGGGGTCAGCGCGGCACGACGCGGCGTGGATTCGGCGAGCGCGGGCGGGACGACGACATGGAGTACGAGGAACGGGAGCGGTACGGCCCGGCCTACGGCCGTGAGCAGGGGGTGGGACGGTTCCAGGGCGGGGGCGATGAAGGCTCGTGGCGCCGCCCCGGCGACGGTCGCGACTACGACCGTTCGTTAGGCGGCCGCGGCAACGAGGGGTACGAGGACGAAGAGGACAGCTTCGGAACGAATGCCGGGAACCGTGAGTCTCGTTATGCAGGCGGCCGGCAGGGTGGGTACAACCAGGGCGGCTTTGGTGGCTCCGGCCAGGGCGGATATTCCCAGCAGGGCCGGTACAACCAGGGTGGGTTCAATCAGGGTGGGCAGGGTGGGTTCAATCAGGGTGGGCAGGGTGGATTCAATCAGGGCGGGCGGGGTGGATTCAACCAGGGCGGCTTTGGTGAAGGGTATGGACTGAGCCGGTACGGGCAGTCCGGTTACGAACAGAGCGGCTATGGCCAGGGAAT
>Ga0079218_10000876_pt1 | contig 10063 bp, 6 predicted proteins | sample NCCompost_FD_77181 | JGI IMG/M metagenome (GOLD analysis project Ga0079218, IMG submission 77181) | Agricultural soil microbial communities from Utah to study Nitrogen management - NC Compost | ecosystem: Environmental > Terrestrial > Soil > Agricultural land | place: USA: Utah | collected... | reverse complement strand
TCCTCCGCGCGTGCCGCGCTGAGAATGTGACGCAGGCCATAGTTACCCTCGTGGCACGCGTACTCCCAGATCTCGCCGTCGGCCTTCTTGATGGCGATCTGCCCCTTCCACGGTTGATCCCACGTGGCCTTGTCTTCGACGGTGAACTGATAGTCAATCGTCGCGTCATCGGCGAGTGAGAAGCGCTCGGTCACGCTGAGGTTCTCCGACGCGCCCCGCCACGCCACTTTGTCGTTGTAGTTTCGCGTTTCGACGACCAGCGTATCTCCCTCCCACCAGCCGCGGGACTCCCCGCTCCAATGACGGAACGCGTTCCCGAGCGGCCGCGCCGGCACGAGCGGAATCACGCGCGTGTTGTGCGTCATCTCCTGGATGATCACGATGGTGTCGGCCCCCTGGACGATCTTGATGTTGGCGTTGTAGCCGACCGGGAGCATCGGCGGCCCCTCGTGTCCCCAGGTGATGCAGCGCTCGGAGAGCGCGCGGTTCTGGACGCGGTCGGACGGTCCACCCGCGGCCTTGCGGGCCACGGCCCGGGCTTGCGCCCGCTTCTGTCCTTCGGCGTTCACCGGCGGGATCTTGCCGTCGGCCGGTTCGAACACGATGGAGGTACGAGAGCCGGTGACCGAGCGGAGCGACGCCTCGTTCATCCAGATGAAGTCGTCGTAATGGATGTTGTCGCTTCGTTGCGCTTTTTGGCGTGCGATGCCGCGCTCGGCATACGCCTTCGCTTCTTCGGCGGTGAAGAACGGCTTGTCCTTGAGCTCGTTGGGGCGCTCGAGCGGAGTAAACGTGTTATTGACCCAGTCGCCCTCGAAATTCGGCTTTCCGTCGGCTGTGCGAGGCACCACCCCGCTGCTCGCACCGGCGACACGTTTCAGCGCGGCAGGCGCGGGTGCCTGCGCCAGCACCGGATCCGACGCCAGCACGGCACAGGCGGCAAACATCATCACGGGCTTGATCATGGCTCGCTACTCCCAGGGACCTGATGGCCCAGTGCTGGAAAGACTAACGTGAAACGGCCCTAACGGATCCTGAAGTTTCCGGAATCAGCCTCGCCCGTCCCACGAGGAATGAGGAGCACGGCCACAAAGGCGAGCGCCGTATACCCCGCCATCAGGAGAAAGAGCGGCTGATAGCTGCCCACCAGATCGAAGATGCCGCCGTTCAGCGGATCGCCAATCGCGCCGCCGAGCGCCATGCACAGGAGGAAGAGGGCGGCCAGGATGCCGCGCCGCTCCCGGGGAACCGGCTCGACGAAGAGCGGATAGGCATTCACGGTCGGCAAGGTCCAACTGGCCGAGGCGAGCGCCAGGAGCGGGGCCGCCTGGGCGATCGTCGTGACGCTGTTGAGCGCGAACAGACACGCCGCCATCAGCGCGAACCCGAGGAGCATGGCGTTCCGCCTGCCGAGGCGGCTGCCGATGAAGCCCGCCGGCAGCGCGCCAATCACGCCGCCAACCGCCCACGCGATCATGCCGATGGTCACGTCCTCGGGCCGCAGGCCGAACCGTTCGGTGCCGTGCAGCGAGAACCACGTCGTGAACGTCTGAAAGGTCAGCTGCAGGAGGAACGACGCCAGGAAGATGGCCCGCATCCCCGCAACCTCGCCACGCACGGCCGTCCATGCCGCATCGACGAGTGATCGGAAGGTGGCCTCCGCGGCGTGCGATTGCGGCGCTGCCGGCTCCCGAAGGCCGAGTGCAAACGCTGCCGCAATCGCGAGCACCGTACCCGCCGCGATCAGGAACGCCGGCCGCATGCCGAGCATCTGCCCCAGCATCAGGAACACGATGGCCCCGACGCACATCTGGAACGTGACCGAGCCGGTCGCAAACGATCGGTACCGTGACGGGACGACGTCGGCCACGAGCGCCTGGAAGGGCGCCCGCTGGCTGTTGATGCCGGTGTGAAGCAGGACCATGGCCGCAATCAGACCGGCTGACCCGGCCACCACCGGCGAGGCAAACAGAGCCATGCCGGCCGACGCCAGCACGAACCCCGCAAGAACGATGACGAGGCGGCCGCGGCCGGCGGCGCTCGCGCGATCCGATGCCGCTCCGGCCCAGGGCACGAGCAGGAGGAGCAGGACGTTGTCGATCGACATCACCGCCCCGATGGCGGCGGGCCGCTCGCCGATCGCGGCCTGCACGAGCAGCGGGACGAACGAACTGAGGAGCGGCCCCGTGACACCCGCGAAGAGTCCGCCCAGTCCGATGACGGCGCACGTGCCATACGGCACGCGCGCCGGAGCGCACGTTTCAGACGATGCGTCGGCGGTAACCAGAGTGGCCTCCATTATGCGGCGGGACGCTCATCAAATGGACAGCGGACTCATCACTCTCAACCGCTGCGCCTGTTTGCGGACACTCGTACCCTGACGATACTCAGCGCCGCGCACGGAACTACACGGTGCGCGCCGCACCGCGCCGCCCGACCACGAAGCGTGTGAGATTCCGTCTCTCCTTCGATGGTATGTCCGTTGCGAGAGAGGGCGTGTCCCAACAACCTGGCGTGACGGAGAACGGAATCCGCGCGAGACGCACGCATCGCGGCGAGCCGAGCGGTGGTTCCCGCGCGACCGCTCACCCCCGCAGTGAGGAGATAGTTATGAATCAGAACTGGGCACAGGGTACTCTCGGCGCGCAGACGTTCAACCCGCTACTCACCTTCTCTTCCACTCCACAGGTCATCCAACTTCTGCAGTCGGTGCCACAGCAGCTGCAACAGCTGCAACAGATCGAGTACGTCCGTCTCCAGCAGCTGCAGCAGATCCAGCAGCTGGTCCAGTACGTCGTGCACCAGCTGCAGTTCGTGGCGCAGCACCAGCTGGCGCAGTCATCGCTGGGCGCTTTCAGCCAGCCCACCCTTGGTCAGCCCTACCAGTCGATCAGCTCGCTGATCCCCGGGCAGTGGCAGGCCTCTCAGCTTCCGGTGATGTAGCAGAGGAGGCGAGATGAACGAATCGCTATTCGTGCCAGTCCCGCCGATCTGGACCGGTCCAGTCCCCGGCCCGCTCGTGTCGCAGGTGACTGTCAGCACGGCGTCGCCGCTCGTCGCCGCGGTCGCGGCGCGCCGGGGGCAGCCCCAGGGCCCGACCAACGACCCGGAGGTCGAGGAGCTGATCTATGACACGCTGGAGTTGCTCTCGGGCGCCGGTGACGTAGAGGTGCGCTGCGAAGCGGGGCGCGTCACCCTCTCGGGCACCGTGTCGCACAAGCGTCTCAAGCACGACATCGGTGAAATCGCGTGGGCGATTCCGGTTCTGAGCGACGTCGCCAACAACATCACGATCGCCTCGCGGCGGCGTACGCGGCCGTTCCCGAGAGATCGTGAGGAAGGAGTGGCAGCAGCGCCCGGGCGGAAGCAAGCCTGAGCGACGCCCGAGCCGGGAGGGCACGACGCTCCTCCCGGCTCGGGCTCGATCAGTCGGCGCGCAGCGCCGCGAGCGGGTTCGCGCGGCTGGCACGCCGCGCGGGCAGATACGCCGCCAGGCACGCCGCGAGGCCGAGCACGATCGGCGCGCCGGTGAGTGCCACCGGATCGAACGTCCCGACGCCGAAGAGCAGCGTCGCGAGGAGCCGGGCCGCCACCAGCGACACAGCCACCCCGATGGCTCCGCCGACCAGCACCAGCCGCAGGCCACGCGACGCGAGCAATCGGGCGACGCCGGCGGCATCGGCACCAAGCGCCATGCGGATGCCGACCTCGCGGGTGCGCATCGCGACCGTGTAGCGCACGGTCCCGTACACCCCGATGGCCGCCAGCGCCATGCCCAGCACCGCAAACGCCGCCAGCAGGAACGCGCCGATCTGTGACGGCAGCCGCGACGTCGCCAGATGCTGCGCCATCGTCATCGCCTGCATCACGCGCAAGTCCGGATCGATCTCCTGGCCTGCGCCGACCAGCGTCAGCGCCAGCCGCGCCGGATCGCCGGCCGTGCGGACGAGGAAGCTGGCGCCCGGCAGCGGCGGGCCCTGCGTGTAGCTCTGGTAGACGACGTCGCGGGGCGCTTCTCCCAGCGAGCGCACGTTGACGTCGCTCACGACGCCCACGACCATCAGGTCGGCTTCCGCGGGATCCGGCCGGCGGAGGATCCGCCCCAGCGAGTCGCCGTCCGGCCAGTAGCGGCGCGCCATCGCCTGGCTGATGATGGCCACGGGTTGACTGTCGCTCCGGTCGCCGTCGTTGAAAGTACGGCCCGTCACGAGCGTCATGCCGGCGGCGTCGAAGTACCCGCCGTCCACCGTCGCCCGCGAGGCGCGAAAGGTCTCGCGGCCAGGCGGCGGCCTGCGGCCGTCGATGGTGAAGTCGGTCTGGCTCGACGAGAGCTCGAGCGGCAGCGGCCAGATGAGACCGGCGGCTCGGGCCCCCGGCAGCGTTCGGAAACGCTCGAGCAGCCGCCGCGTGCGCTGCAGGGCGGCGTCAGGCGCCGACCGCGTGGCGGGCATGATGACGGACAGGACGGACGTCGGCGCCCGTCCGAAGCCCGGGTCTACGGCCAGTGTCTGCTGCCAACTCCGCAAGAAGAGGCCCGCGCCTACGAGCAGCACGAGCGACATGGCGATCTGCGCGACGACCATCGCGTTGCGCCACCTGAGGGGCCCCGGCGCATCGCTTCCCTTGCTGCCCGACTTCAGCGCCGAACCGAGATCGGCGCGCGTGCCGTGAATGGCGGGAACCAGTCCGAGAGCCATCCCCGCCATCACGCCCGCGCCCGTGGTGAACGCCAGGACCCGCCAGTCGAGCAGCGTGGTCCAGCCCAGGCCCAAGTGAAGGTCGAGCCGCATGCCGTACGGCAGCGGCAGGTCGATCGACAGCAGCAGGGCGAGGAGCGCGAACGCCAGCACGAGGCCGGCTGCCGCGCCGCCGAGCCCGAGCAGCGCGCTCTCCACCAGCACCTGGCGTGCGAGCGCGCCGCGACTGGCGCCGAGAGCGCGCCGCACGGCAATCTCCTGCCCGCGATCGACGGCGCGCGCCACCAGAAAGCTCGCCAGGTTCGTGCACGCCAGCAGCAGCACCAGCCCCACGACGGCGATCAGCAGCCAGGCGGCCGCGCGCAGGAGCGGATCCACTCCCGGAACGACCTGCACCTCGGACGTCGGCACGAGCTCGAACCGCTCGCCGGGAATCCACCCTTCCGGCCGCGTGGCGGTGAGAGCCGCCGCCACGAGGGAGGCGGCGTGCGCCGCCTCCACTCTCGTCACGCCGGGAGCGAGGCGCGCCTTGACGAGCATGCTGTGGTTGAACCGCCGGTCGAGCATATCGATGCCCATCACGTCGTTCAGCATGGCCATCGGGACGAAGAAGGCCGGGGTGACCGCCGGCAGGCCACCGCGATAGTCGGCCGGGGCGACGCCGATGATCGTGTAGCCGCGGCGTCCCATCTTCAGCGTGCGTCCCACCACATGCGGATCGCCACCGAAGGCGCGCTGCCAGTAGCCGTGGCTCAGCACGACCACGGGATGACCGCCGCGCGAGACGTCATCCTGCGGCTGAATGGCCCGGCCAAGCTGGGGCTCGACGCCGAGCAGCGCGAACGCGCCGCCCGTCACGGCCTCGCCCATCACGGTGGCCGCCGTGCCCGCGCGATCGATCTGCGCGACGGCAAAGGCCGAGGCGGCGATCCCGCTGAAGACCTGCGTCGTGCCCCGGCGCAGGTCCTCGATGTTCGGGTACGACATCGGATTGAACTGCCCCACGCTCTCGGCTTCGTAGATGTTGACGAGCGTGCCGGGGTCGGCGAGCGGCGACTGCCGGAACAGCACCGCGTACGCCACGCCGAAGATCGCCGTGTTGGCGCCGATGCCGATGGCCAGCGACAGCACGGCCATCGCGGTGAAGCCGGGATGGCGGCGCAGCGAGCGCAGGCCGTAGCGGACGTCGCGTGCGAGATGCTCGAGGGGGGCGGCGCGGAACTGGTCGCGCGTCTGTTCGCGCACCTGTTCTACTCCGCCAAATCGGATCAGGGCCTGCCGGCGCGCTTCAGCAGGCGCCATGCCGGCGCGCTGGTTCTTCTCGATCTGCTGCTCGACGTGGAAGCGGATCTCGTCGTCCAGGCGCTCCTCGAGCTCCCGCCGGTGGACCAGCGCCCGAAGCCGCCGCAACACGTCAGCAATCGCGCCCATCGGCCCCTCTCAGCTCACGGCCGTGACGTCGAGCACGAGATTGATCGCGCGCGACACGCGCCGCCACTGCGCCAGCGATTCGTTCAGGTAGCGGCGCCCGCTCGCGGTCAAGGAGTAGTAGCGGGCGCGCCGGTTGTTATCGGTGATACGCCATTCCGAGCGGATGAAGTTCTGACGCTCCAGGCGGTAGAGCCCCGGATAGAGCGTCCCCTGCCCGAGCTGGAGCACGCGCTCGGACCATTGCTCGATGCGCTCGGCAATCCCCCAGCCGTGCATCGGCTCGAGCTGCAAGGCCCTGAGCACCAGCATGTCGAGCGTGCCCTGCAGCACGTCGCTCCGGTCTTTGTTCACGCGCTCTCCTTTCGACGGACGAAAGGACTGTAGCAGCGCTCCTTTCGAACGTCAAGGGGAGCGTTGGTCACTCCTCGCGGAAGGCGGTGGCCGGATCGACGCGCGTGGCGCGCCAGGCTGGGGCCACGCACGCGGCGACGGCCGTCAGCGCCGCGACGATCGGCACAATGACGAACGTGAGCGGATCGGACGGCGCGATCGGGTAGATCAGCGTCGCCATCAGGCGCCCGAGCATGGCAGCGAGTGCGAGTCCAGCGACGAGGCCCGCAAGAGTGATTCGCGTGGCGTGCCCGAGCACGAGCCCGATGACGTTCTGCCGGCTGGCGCCGAGGGCGATCCGCACGCCGAACTCGCGCATCCGCTGCTGCACCGACTGCGACAACACCCCGAACACGCCGACCATCGCGAGCGTCAGCGCGAGCGCGGCAAAGGCCCCCACGAGCACCGCGCGGAAGCGCTGACGGGCGGTCGCCTCGTCGGCAATCGTCGCGATGGTGCGGACGCGCAGGAGCGCGCGGTCGCGATCCACACGGGCCAGAGCGGCGCGGACGGGTCCGGCCAGCGCGGCCGCGTCGCCACGATCCGGCCGCACGACGAGCGAGGCGGCCCAGAAGGCGTTCTGCGCCAGCGGCACATAGACGTGCGCCAACGGCGCCGTCTCCGCGGCGAGTCCTTTCACCTGGTGGACGACGCCGACGATCTCGACGGTGGGAACCGCGATCTCCCCCGGCGGGCGCGGACGGCCCGCAAGCCCGATGCGCCCGATCTCCATCCGCGTCCCGAGCGGGCTGCGCCCCTTCAGATACTGCGCCACGAACGCCTCGCTGACCACGGCCACGGCGGGCGCCTCGGCGGTGTCGGCGGCCGTGAAGCCGCGCCCGGCGACGATCGGCACGTCGAGCGTCTCGAAGTAGGTGGGGCTGACCATGTGGTACGGCGCGACGTCGAGAGCCGCCGGCGGCTTCGGCGGGTCGCCGGCGATGGCAAAGCCCTGCCCGTACCAATTGCCATCCAGCGGCATCGCGCCGCCCCAGGCGACGCTGCGCACGCCGGGAATGGCCCTGACTTCGCGCTCGACAGCCGCATAGAAGCGGCGGACCGCGTCCACTGAAGGATAGGTTTGCGGCGCCCCGGGGAGCGGCATCGGCAGGTTGACCACACCGGTCAGCACTTCGGTGGCGCGGGCACCGCTGTCCATATTCTGCAGGGTGATCAGCGTGCGCAGCAGCAGCCCCGCCCCGCACAGCACGAGCACCGCCGCGGCCACCTGCACCGACACGAGGCCGCTGCGCAGCCAGCCAACGCGGCGCGTCGTTCTGCCTTCGGAGGCCACGGCTTCGGCCAGACGCCCACGCGTGACCTGCCACGCCGGCGCGAGGCCGAACAGGAGACCAACCGCCAAGGTCGTGAGCACGCACGCCAAAGCCACGCGGCCGTCGAACGACAGCGTAACCGCGTTGGGCAACACGCCCGGCGGCACCAACGAGGGAGCCGCGGCCAGCAGCGCGGCGGTGACGCCGCAGGCCACGACGCCGCCGATCGACGCCAGCACCAGGCTCTCGGTCAGCAGTTGCGCCACGACGCGTCCGCGGCCAGCGCCCAGGGCCGCCCGCACGCCGAGCTCGCGTGCACGGCTGGACGCCTGCGCGAGGAGCAGGCTGGCGACGTTGGCGCAGCACATCAGCAACACGAACCCGACGACGCCGAGGAGCAGGAGCGACGTCAGCCGGACCTCGGTTCCGACCAGCGCCTCGCGCAGCGGCTGCACCGTGACGCCGTGCCCCTTGTTGCTCTCCGGAAACTGTTCGGCCAGCCGCGAGGCGATCGCGTCGAGATCGGCCTGCGCACGAGCCAGGCTGACGTCCGGCTTGAGCCGGCCCACGACCGTCAGAAGGTGCGACAGGCGCCGGAACGGACCTTCCGGCGCCACGACCTCCAACAGCATCCACAACTGCGTGGGTCCACTCGGCCGCAGCCCGCCGGGCGGCATCAGCTGGAACGAGGACGGAATCACGCCGATCACGTCGAGCGGCTCGCCGCTGACGATTACGCTGCGGCCGATGGCGGCCGGGTCAGCGCCCAGGCGCGAGCGCCAGAAGGCTTCGCTGACGACCACGGCGCGTGGCCTCGGCCCCGAATCCGACGAGACAAATGTCCGGCCGAGGAGCGGCGTCACGCCGAGCACATCGAAGAATCTGCCCGAAACCAATTGCGACGGCACCTGTTCGGGCAGGCCATCGGGCCCGGCGATGGTCGTCAGCGCCTGGCTCATCGCGGCCATCGACGCGAAGGTCCGGTTCCCCTGGTTCCAGTCCAGATAGTCGGCCTGGTTGACCACGATGAGGGATCCAGGCCCTCGGCTCTCCCAGAGCATCACGAGACGGTCGGCCGGGTGCGCGAACGGCAGCGCCCGAAGGAACGTCGCGTCGGCCAGCGCGAACATCGCGCTGTTGGCGCCGATGCCGAGCGCCAGCGTCAGCACCGCCACGGTCGCGAAGCCGGGCGCGCGCCGCAGTTGCCGCAACGCAAAACGAATGTCGCTCCCCCGTTCCTCGAGCCACGTCGTCAGTCGCATCTCGCGCTCCCTCCTTCTCGCAATCTCCAGGCACGCCCGCCTGACGCGCTCGACTTCGACCGGATCTATTTGCCTGCCCTCGCGGCGGCGCATCTCCAGATGGAAGGCCAGCTCCTCTTCGACTTCTTGGGCGACCGGCACGCGCCACAACCACGACCGCAGCGAACGCTTCATCACTCGTCCCGGAACGCCGTGGCCGGATCGACGCGCGTCGCCCGCCACGCCGGCACGCCGGCCGCCACGGCGGCGGTGAGCGCCATCATTACCGCCACGCCCACAAACGTGACTGGGTCGTGCGGCCGCACGCCGAACAGGAGCGCCGACAGCGACTGGCCGGCCGCCGCCGCACCAGCAAGTCCGATGGCGATACCGATGGCGACGACCACGCCGGCGTCACGCATCACCAGGTAAAGCACGTGAGCGGGAGCGGCACCGAGCGCGAGGCGCAGGCCGAACTCGCGCTGCCGCTGCTGGACGGCGTAGGCCAGCACGCCGAACAGCCCGCCGAGCGCCAGCACCAGCGCCAGCCCGGCGAACATCACCACGAGCACCGCGCGGAACCGGTAGCGCGCGGTAGCCTCGCGGGCCACCGCCGCGAGCGTCTGCACGGTTCGAACCGGCAGATGTGGATCGACTCGCGCGATCGCGGCACGAATGGCGCCCAGGTAGGTGTCGGCTGGCCCTGTCGTCCGCACCAGCAGATACGACTCTCTCCACACGTCCTGCGCGATCGGCACGTAGAGCTGCGCCATGTCTTCCGTCTCGTCGGCGCGCCCTTTGACCTGCCGGGCGACGCCGACGATCCGCCGCTCCGGGATGCCGTCCGTCGCGCGGCCGGCCGCGGCGTCGCCGAAGCGGCCGATGGCGACTCGCTGGCCGATGGGGCTCCGGCCGCCGAGGAACCGGCGGACGAAGGCTTCGCTGACGATGCACACCGGATCGCTCCTGGACGAGTCGAAGTCGGTGAACACACGGCCCTCGACGAGCGGGAGATCGACGGTGGCGAAAT
>Ga0079218_10000875_pt1 | contig 10064 bp, 7 predicted proteins | sample NCCompost_FD_77181 | JGI IMG/M metagenome (GOLD analysis project Ga0079218, IMG submission 77181) | Agricultural soil microbial communities from Utah to study Nitrogen management - NC Compost | ecosystem: Environmental > Terrestrial > Soil > Agricultural land | place: USA: Utah | collected... | reverse complement strand
CGACCTGTCCGCCAGCATCGACCGGATGGGACGCTATGCGGATCCCGCGGTCGTGCACCTCGTGCGGGAAGCCGAGACGGCTACGCTCGCGGGCGGCCTGCCACTGGGCGGCGCGCTCGTCCCGGGCGACACGGCACGCGCGGCCTTCGCCCGCGGCTATCGTTTTGCAACCGTGGGCAACGACGTGAGCATGCTGCGACAGGCCGCAACGGCGCTCACCGCCGAGGGGGTCGCATGAGAAAGCCGATGGGTCAGGCCACCGCCGCGGTCTGGGCGGGGGAAACGGGTCACGCGCCTTACGAGCGCTCCACGCAGGTGCCGGTGGTGCACAGCGTCTCGTTCGGCTACGACGACCTCGAGACGTGGCGCGACGTGGCGCTGGGCAAGCAGGAAGGCCACATCTATTCGCGCAACACCAATCCCACGGTGCGCGCCTTCGAGGAAAAGGTCGCCGCGCTCGAGGGCGCCGAAACGGCGACCGGCTTCGCGAGCGGCATGGCGGCGATCAGCGGCGCGCTCTTCACGTTCCTGCGGCCGGGCGAGCGCGTGGTGTCGATCAAGGATAGCTACGGCGGCACCAGCAAGATCTTCACCGAGTTCCTCCCGCCTTTCGGCATCCAGGTGGCGCTCTGCGAGACCACGGACCACGCCCACCTCGAGGCCGAGATCGCGCGCGGCTGCCGCCTGCTCTACCTGGAATCGCCCACGAACCCGACGGTGAAGGTGGTCGACATCGAGCGCCTGGCCCGCGCCGCCCACGCGGTGGGCGCGACGGTCGTCGTGGACAATACGTTCGCGACGCCGATCAACCAGAACCCGCTGGCGCTCGGCGCCGACCTCGTGCTGCACAGCGCGACCAAATATCTCGGCGGCCACGCGGACGCCCTGGGCGGTGTGGCATGCGGCCGGCGCGAGCTGGTGCAGCGTCTCTACCACTATCGCGAGATCAACGGAGCCGTGCTCGCGCCCGCCGAGGCGTACGCGCTGCTGCGCGGGATGAAGACGCTGGCGCTGCGCGTCGAGCGCCAGAACGCGAGCGCGCTCGAGATCGCACGCTGGCTCTCGCGCCATCCCGCGGTCGAGCGCGTGAACTATCCGGGCCTCGAGACCCACGAGCACCACGACGTGGCGCGCCGCCAGATGCGCGGCTTCGGCGGCATGCTGAGCTTCGCGGTGCGCGGCGGGCTGGAAGCGATCGCGAGCTTCCTGCCGCGGCTCGAGTTCGCGCACCGCGCCGCCAACCTGGGGTGCGTCGAGACGGTGGTCGGACCCCCGGTGGTGACGAGCCACGTCGAATGCACCGACGAGGAGCGACGCGCCGCGGGCATACCGGAGGGACTCGTCCGCTACTCGACCGGCATCGAGGACGTGGCCGACCTCATCTCGGACCTCGAACAGGCCCTCGCCTGAACCCTGGTCGATTCATTCGCTCGAGCGTTCGGCGACCGGATCGGTCGCGACAGCGTGGGCCGGCGCTTCCTCATGCACCACCGGAGCACGCGGGAGCGTGAAGCGGAAAGTCGCGCCTTCTCCCACCACGCTTTCCACGATCACCTTTCCGTCGTGGGCCTCCACGAATGTCTTCACGATGGCGAGGCCCAGGCCCACGCCGCCGCGCTTCGGGTCGGTCTCGAGAGCCTCGAAAACCTTGTCCACCCGATCGGCGGGAATGCCGGCGCCATTGTCCTTCACCCAGACCTCGAGGGGCGAGCCGTCGCCCGGATCGCGGGCTCCGATGGTGACCTCGCCGCCAGGGGCATAGGCGATGGCGTTGCCGAGCAGGTTCTGCAGCACGCGGCGCAGGAGGTTCGCGTCGGCGTTCGCCTCGATCTCGTCGGGCACCTGGTTGACCACCCGCGTTCCAGCCTTGATGGCGATCGGCTGGATGTCCTGGATGAGGTTCTCCACCATCGGCCAGAGGTCGAACTTGCGCCGCTCGACCTGGACGCCCAGCTCGGTGAGCAGCTGCGTGTTCTCCGCCAGCACCGCGCTGACCAGCGTCTCGAGCTGGCGCGTGTTGCGCGCGAGGATCTTGAGCAGCCGCGTGTTCTCGGGATCCAGCACCTTGTCGCCAAGGCGCCGCTCGAGCAGGTACGCGGAGAAGGTGATGGCGCTCAGCGGCGTGCGCAGGTCGTGCGCCACGAAGGCGAGGTATTCGGTGCGCCGGCGCTGCACTTCACGCGCCTGGCTCTCGGCGAACGCCTTCACCGCGGCGCCGATCGCATCGTCGAAGAATTTGTCGAGATAGCGGCGATCAAGGCCGGCGAGGATAACGCCGTGGCGCTCGCCCACATCGTGGATGCAGTCACGCAGGAGGTTGTACTCCGCCACCACCTCCTCGATGTCGAAGCCGTCCTCGAAGCGCTGCAGCCCGTGCGCCAGCGGACTGGAGGCGCAATCGGCGCCTTCCGCGGCCTCGGAGGCGGTCACCAGGCACGTCGCCAGCTCCGCGATCCAGCCGGGGATATGGTCGTTCAGGGTCGGCACGTCGAGCTTGGCGGCCGAGGGCAGGGCGCGCACCTGTTCGCGCCATCGGAGCAGGACCGCATCGCGCTCCTCCAGGATGGCGGTGGCGAGTTGACGGAGGATCTTCACGCGGTACCTCGGGGCAGACTGTGTAAGAGGGTGCTTACAGCAATAGGTTCGGATGTCCGGCACGCGCCGGATAGTCCATTAGGCGCCCCCTGCGGTTATTCCTGTTCGAGAAACCGGATCGCAGCTTTCACCACGGGTTCGATCTCGTGTTTCGCGCCCGGAAGTGCCTCGAACGTGACGTCGTCCTGGCGTTTCGAGAGCTCGGCGTGCAGCGTCCGCAGCCGTTCCACGCGGTTTGCGCCGGCGGCATTCGCGCCCTCGACCCAGTTGGGATGGTCGGAGGAGGCGACGATGCCGCGCGGGTTCACGTCCTCCGCGCCGACCACGAGGAGCGTCGGCACGGCGCGCACGGCATCCCAGTCGACGGGCCGGCCGAAGCGCGCCGCGAAGTCCTTGAGCCCCGGCCACCACGCGTGATCTTCGGTCGGCAGCGTCACCGACCCCGGGGATCCGACCACGAGCGCGGCGAGCCTGTCGGGATGCACGTAGAGGAATCGGTGCGCGAAGTGCGCACCGCCGGAGAAGCCGAACATCGAGAAGCGGGCGCCGTCGACGCCATATTTCGCGGCGACCTCGTCGACCATCGCGAGCAACACCGCGTCGAAGTGGATGTCGCCGAAGCGCAGGTATTTGTAGTGGTCGAGATCGTCGGGCGTGCCGATACCCGCGGGGAAAAGCGGGGCGAGCACGATCGCGTTGGCGCGCTCCGCATGGTCGACGAAGGCCTCGCGCAACGCCTGGTGGTTGCGCAGCGTGTCGTGCAGGACGACGAGCAATGTGGGGCGCTCGGGCCGCTCGGAATAGCTTGCCGGCACATAGAGGCAGTACGAGAAGCGCGGGTCCAACCGGCACGCGACGGTCGGTGTCCGGCCCAGCCAATATCCCGCGATGCTTTTAGTCATGCCGAAGGGGGCGAGTAAAATAGTAGCCAATTCTGGCCGCAATTGACTCCCAAAAGCAAGCAGATTCGATAGGTGGTGAGCAGGCACCTTAAATTATCTTCTGAGAACAGATACTTATATCAGATTAAACTTGGCGCCAAAATGCTTGACACAAGTCACATAAATTGGCTACTGTTGCTCCAACTGCACGGGAGATCCCGCAATGAGGACGTCGAAGAGGTGGCTCTGGCATCCGGTGACGGCATTCCTCCTCGTCCTTTGTGTGCAGGCGAACGCCGCCCAGCCCGGGGCCGTCGAGGCCTCGAAGAAGGAAAAGGGCCTGGTGATCTACGGCAACGTCGCGGCCGACAACTTCGCCCCGATCGTGGCCGAGTTCCGCAAGAAGTATCCGTGGATCAAGGTCCAGACGCTCGACCTCGGTCCCGCGCCGGCGTTCGAGCGCTACCTGACGGAGAGCTCGGTCGGGCATCGCAGCGCCGACCTGATCGCCGCGGCATCGCCCACGGTCTGGATCCGCTTCGTGAAGCGCGGCGAGCTCGAGCCCTACATCGCCGAGGGCGCGGCGCAGCTGCCGGACTGGAGCCGTCCCTATCCGGGCCTCTACACGCTTTCCACCGACCCGATGGTGATCGTCTACAACAAGCTGCTGCTCAAGGGCGAGAAGCAGCCCAAGTCGATCGCCCAGCTGCGCGCGCTGGCGAAGAGCAATCCCAAGGACTTCGCCAACCGGATGACGACGTACGACGCGCTGCGCCATCCGTTCGCCTATGCCATCCACTGGACCTACGCGAAGGAGCGCGGGCAGCAGGCGTGGGACACCTTCAGGGAGCTGGGGCCGATCACGCGCCCCGAAGGCGGCGGCGCCTCGATGATCGAGAAGGTCGCGGTGGGGGAATACACCACCGTGTACTTCTCCAGCCCGCTCACCTTCTACAAGAGCATGAAGGACATGAAGTCCAGCCCCGTGCTCGAGTGGCACCTGATCGAGGACGGCACGCCGGTGATGATGCGCGGCATCGGCATCACGAAGAAATCGCAGAACAAGGCCTCGGCGCAGCTCCTGGTCGACTTCGTGGTCTCGCGCGAGGGGCAGCTTGCCGCCGCCAGGGGTGGCATGACGCCGTACCGCTCCGACGTGAAGGCATCGGAGGTGCCGTTCCTCACCTACGACGAGATCGTGAAGCGCGTGGGCGAGAAGAACGTGATCCTCATCAGGTACGACGAGAAGATGGTGGACGACATGAAGGCGTTCACCGACAAATGGCGCGCGGCCTACCGCTTCGCGAAGGAGTAGGCGACGGGCATGTCGGCGACCGCGATCGCGAACGGGGAAGCCATGGCCGCGCCGCCGCGTGAGCGCGCGCCCGCGGACCTGGGGCCCGCCATCCAGTGGGCGGTCCTGGGATTCACCGCGCTCCTGGTGCTCGCGCCCATCGCGGTCATCGCCCTGCAGTCCCTGCAGAGCGCGCCGCTCTACGACGCGGCCCGCAACTTCACGCTCGACGGCTACTTCCGCCTCTTCGCGCACGCCGAGTTCCAGGTTGCGGTGGAGAACTCGGTCATGCTCGCGGTGGTGGCGACCGCGGTGGCCACCGTCGTGGGCGTGGCCTCCGCCATCGCGATCATCCGCTTCGACGTGCCAGGGCGCGCGTGGCTCGAGAGCGCCATGCTCGGTCCGATCTACATCTCGCAGCTCGTGCTCGCGCTCGGCTGGTATGTGCTCTACGGGCCCTCGGGTTACGTGAGCCTCTTCCTGCAGCAATGGCTGGGCGAGGTGCCGTGGAACCTCGCGAGCATCCCGGGCATGGGCGTGCTCGGGGGCCTCGCCATGGCCCCGGCCGTGATGCTCTTCTGCACCAGCTCGCTCTCGCTCATGGACGCCTCGCTCGAGGACGCGGCGAGGAGCGCCGGGGCGAGCCCGCTTCGCGTCGTGCGCTCGATCACGCTGCCGCTGCTGCGCCCAGCGATCGTGTACAGCCTGCTGCTCACCTTCGTGGGCGGCCTCGAGATGCTGTCGATCCCGCTCGTGTTCGGCTGGCCCGCCGGCCTGGAATTCTTCACCACCTTCCTGCTGCGCGAGACCATGGGCCAGGCCGATCCGGACTACGGCATGCTGGGCGCCGCCGCGCTCACGCTGCTGGCGATGGTGGCCGTGTTCGTGCTGGTGCAGCAGAAGCTGCTCGCGCAGCGCCAGCGCTTCGTGACCGTGCGCGGCAAGAGCCAGCGGCCCAAGCCGATCGACGTCGGCCGCTGGCGCTGGGCGATCTTCGCCGCCTTCGCGGTCTACCTCATGTTCACGGTGGTCCTGCCGATGTGCGCGCTGGTGCTGCGCTCGTTCGTGCAGTACCTGACGCCCCTCATGTCGCCCTGGGAGTTCCTCACCCTCGACTACTACCGCACGCTTTGGGAGCAGGACATCTACACGCGCTCGATCGGCAACAGCCTGGTCGTCGCCACGATCGGCGCGGCGGTGTGCACGGCCCTGATCGCGCTCATCACCGCGGTCGTGCAGCGCTCCGAGTTCCGCTTCGGGCGCAGCCTCGAGATGCTCACGATGTTCCCGCGCGCCGTGCCCGGCATGGTGGCGGGCATCGGTTTCCTGTGGGTGGTGCTGTGGGTCCCGGGACTCTCGGCGCTGCACGGGACGCTCGCGATCATGGTGATCGCCTTCACGATGCGCGACCTGCCGACGGCCTACGCGACAGTGGCGCCGTCGTTCCTGCAGATCGGCAGGGAGATCGACCAGAGCGCGCGGGTGTCGGGCGCGAGCTGGTGGCGCACGGTGATCTCGATCGTGGTGCCCATCGCGCGCCCGGCGCTCATCGCCTGCTACCTCATCGTCTTCATCTCGTTCGTGAAGGAGTACGCCTCGGCGGTGTTCCTCTATGCGCCGGGCAACGAAATCATCGGCACCACGATGCTGTCGACGTGGGCCAAGGGGGAGGTGGGGCCGGTGGCCGCCCTGTCCGTGATCCAGCTGGTGCTGACACTCATGCTCGTCGCGGGACTGGCGTATCTCGGCCGCGGATTGCCGCGCGCCGTGGAAGGAGACTAAAGATGGCCGAACTGGTGGTAACGGGACTCACCCGCACGTATGGTGACGTGCGCGCGGTCGACGACGTGTCCTTCCGCGTGGCCGACGGCGAGCTGGTGACGCTGCTGGGACCGAGCGGCTGCGGCAAGAGCACGACGCTCTTCGCCATCGCGGGCCTCGACCGCGCGACCTTCGGCCACATCCGCGTGGGAAGCAACGTCTTCTTCGACTCGGCCGCCGGAATCCATCTCGCGCCCGAGCACCGCAATTGCGGGCTCGTGTTCCAGTCCTACGCGCTCTGGCCGCACATGTCCGTGCGCGACAACGTCGAGTTTCCCCTCAAGCTGCGCAAGGTAGCGGGCGCGAAGGCGCGCGAGAAAGCCGCATGGGCGCTCTCGCTCGTGGAGATGGAGAAGCTGGGCTCGCGCTATCCGCACGAGCTCTCGGGCGGCCAGCAGCAGCGCGTCGCCCTGGCGCGCACCCTCGTGTACGAGCCGCAGGTGCTGCTGCTGGACGAGCCGCTCTCGAACCTCGACGCCAAGCTGCGCCTGCGCGCGCGCGGCTGGCTGCGCGAGCTGCAGTCGCGGCTCAAGATCACCACGCTCTACGTGACGCACGACCAGGACGAGGCGCTCGCGCTCTCCGACCGCATCGCCGTCATGAGCGCCGGCAAGATCGTGCAGCTGGGCACGCCGCGCGAGATCTACCGCGAGCCGGCCACGCCCTTCATCGCCGACTTCGTCGGCCACAGCAACATCCTCGTCGGCACGCCCGTGAGGCGCGGCGACGGAGGCTTCGGCGTGCGCTTCGCCGACGAGCAGACGCTCGCCCTTCCCGCAGAGCCCCAGGGGGCGGCCACGCCGCGGCTGCAGGTCGCGATCCGGCCCGAGCACGTGGGCCTGAAGCTCCCGGGCGACGCCGCCGCGGCCAACGTGCTGCGCGGCCGGATCATCCAGCGCGACTTCCTCGGCACGCGCTTCGAATACGTGGTCGCCGTGGGCGACTCGCTGCTGCGCGCCACGTGCGCGGAGGAGCTGGAGCTGGGCGAGGTGTTCGCCGAGCTTCCCACGCGACATTGCATGACGTTCTGGAGTCAACAAGGAGACTTGCCGTGAAAACGAAAAAAGCCCTCTATCGCGCCCTCGCGGCCGTCTTCGCGCTGCCCGCCGTCGCGGCCGCGCAATCTTCCGCGCCCACCGAGCAGATCACCGTGAGCGGCTCGCGCCTGCCGGCGTCGCTGCGCACGATGCCGCAGTCGGTCCAGGTGATCGAGGCCGAGGACCTCGAGCGCCAGCAGCTGGTGGCACCCAACATGGCCGAGATCCTGGCGAACCTCGTGCCCGGCATATCGCGCTCGACCAACACGGCGGTCAGCACCTATACGTCGGTGCGCGGCAGGAAGCCCGTGTTCCTGATCGACGGCGTCCTCATCACCTCGACCCTGAACGACACCGCGCGCGAGATGAACCTGATCGATCCCGACTCGATCCGCCGCATCGAGGTGGTGCCGGGCTCCTCGGCGCTTTACGGCAACAGCGCCGGTGCCGGCTTCATCAACTACGTGACCAAGACCGGCGCCGACGCCAACTCGCGCATGCGAAGCGAGCTGGGCGCCGAGGCCTCGCTCAGCGAGTTCACGGGCGACGGGATCAGCCCGTACTTCCGCCAGACCTTCGCCGGCGTCTCCGGGTCGATGGACTACCGGCTGACCGGCATGGTCAAGCGCGTGAACGACTACTACGACGCCGACGGCAACGTGATCCCGCCGCAGCTGGGATCGGCGATCCAGAACTCGGACGTGAAGGCCGCGATGGCGAAGGTGGGCTACAACTTCGGCCGCCAGAGGATCGAGGGATCGCTCACCTACTACGCGCAGGAGGCCGACATCGAGTGGGCGGTGCGCAACGGCAACATCGCGCTGGGCATCCCCGCCTCCGCCGTCCCCGCGGTGCCGCAGCCCGGGCAGGTCCCCGAGGAGCACAAGGCGCTGGTCACCAACCTGGTGTATTCCAACCCGTCGATCCTCGGCTCGTCGACCTCGTTCCGCACGCAGGTCTACCACGTCGATACCGAGAGCTGGTTCCAGTACGCGCTCAACCGCTTCCCGCTCTTCCCCGAGGCGCCGAGCGGGCAGTCGGGCAATCGCACCAAGAAGGACGGCCTGCGGCTGGACCTGAACACGCCGCTCAAGGCCTTCGGCCCGGTGGACGGCTCGATCCTCTGGGGCCTGGACTACATGAAGGACGACACCAAGATCCCGCTGGTGGACGGGCGCCAGTTCGGCATCCCGCAGGTGATGAAGGCGGTCGCGGGCTTCGTGCAGGTGCAGCTGACGCCGATCGCGGACCTCAAGCTCTCGGCCGGCATCCGCCACGAGAAGAGCGACCTCGAGGTGCAGACGCTGCACTCGCTCTTTACCGGCGCCACGATCACCGGCGGCACGCTCGAGTTCAGCACCACGCCCAAGAACATCGGCGCGGTCTACTCGGTCACCCAGGCGCTCGACGTGTACGCGGGCTTCTCGCAGGGCTTCGACATCCAGCAGACGAGCCAGAACTTCCGCGCCTGGCCGGTGAACATCAACCTCTCCGAGACCAAGCCGCCTGCCAACGTGATCGACAGCTACGAGGCGGGATTGCGCGTGAACCTCCCCGCGCTGCGCGCGACGCTCGGCTACTTCCAGCTCGAGTCCTCAAATGGCGTGAGCTATGTCTTCAACGCCACGGCCCCGAACGAGCCGCGCGCCGTGGTGGCGCCCGACAAGGTGACCGGCTGGGAGGCGACGCTCGACTACACGGGACTCGAGGGCTGGAACATCGGCGGGTCGTACGCGAGGAGTCGCGGCTACTCCGACAACGACAGCGACGGCAGCTTCGAGACGCCGCTGCAGAACCGCCGGGTGCCCCCGCCGAGTTTCTCGGCGCACGCGGAGACCGAGTTCCGTCCGGGTTCCTTCCTGCGCGTCCAGGCGCTCTGGTCCGGGAGCCGCAATGCCTTCCCGAACACGACCCCCGGCCGCTTCCACGAGGGCAAGGTGAACTCCTGGTACACGGTCGACGTGGCCGCGCGCTTCAAGCTCGCGCGCAACATGGAGCTCGGAGTGGGCGTGCGCAACCTGCTGAACAAGGACTACTACACCAACTACTCCGAGGGCTTCAACACCAACGACAACTACTTGAAGGCCCAGGGGCGCACGCTGAACGTGCGCTTCGCGATCGAGTACTGATCTCACCCAGCACGCGGGCCGCGGCGGGCAGGATCTCCCAGCGCCGCGGATTTCGAAAGCGCCCCATGAGGGCGCTTTTTTTTTGGCGCGCGCGTTCTAGCGTGGCGCGTCAGTCCTGCTCGAGCCGCACCCCGGCGCGCCGGATCACCGCCGCCCAGCGGGGAATTTCGGCGCGCAGCAGCGCGTCGAGCTCCTCGGGCGTGGACGTCATCGGCTCCACGTTCATCCGGTCGAGGATGGCCTTCACCTCGGGCGTGCGAAGGGCGTTCACGATGTCGGCGTTGAGTCGTTTCACGATGCGGCGCGG
>Ga0079218_10000871_pt1 | contig 10071 bp, 6 predicted proteins | sample NCCompost_FD_77181 | JGI IMG/M metagenome (GOLD analysis project Ga0079218, IMG submission 77181) | Agricultural soil microbial communities from Utah to study Nitrogen management - NC Compost | ecosystem: Environmental > Terrestrial > Soil > Agricultural land | place: USA: Utah | collected... | reverse complement strand
GCTCCGCGCCTCAGCGTCTCCGCGATTCGTCACACACGTGAAGTCACGGGCAGTCACCGCAATCCAAATCCCAATCTCTGACGTAAGCTTCCCTAGGATGTGGCTGCTGGCCGCGTTGTCGGGGCCGGGTGTCGATCGAGCGGGAGCCGACGCCGGTGATGGAGCTCTGCTCGACCGTTTGACCGCCGGAGATACGTCGGCCGCGGCCGAGCTCTACGATCGCCATTCACGGCTCGTCTACTCCCTGGTCCTCCGGATCCTGCAGAACGAACCCGAGGCGGAGGATGTCGTTCAGGACGTCTTCGTGCAGGCCTGGCAGCAGGCCGCCCGCTACGATCGCACACGCGGCTCGGTCGCCGGCTGGCTGATGACGATGGCACGGACGCGCGCGATTGATCGTCTTCGCGCGCGGCGGGTGCGCCCGGAGGGGCAGTCCGTCACCATGGACGATGTGGACCACACGTTGTCGGAGCCGTCGGACGTCGTGCGGAGCCTGATTGCCGGCGAAGAAGCGACGGCCGTACGCCGCGCGCTCGCCGAGCTGCCGCTGCTGCAACGTGTCGCGATCGAGCTGGCGTATTTCGAGGGGCTCAGTCAGCGTGAGGTGGCGGAGCGGCTCGGCGAGCCGCTGGGCACCGTCAAGACGCGGATTCGCGCCGGGATGATCCGGTTACGGGATTCGCTCGGTCCGCGTAGAGCGGACGCTTCAGCGTCCGCGGACGGTGCGCTCAGGGGGGCAGGCGCATGAGCGGCATGCATGACGAGATGGTCGTCCACGCCCCCGCGTACGTCCTTGGTGCGCTGGAGCCCGAGGAACGCCGCGCGTTCGAATCCCATCTGGCAGAGTGCGATCGGTGCGCGTCCGAGGTGCGCTCGCTCGGACGTGTGACCGCAGGTCTTGCGCAGTCCGTTCCACAGGTGACGCCGCGCGCCGAGCTGCGCGATCGCGTGCTGCTGGCCGTCGGCAACCGTGAAGACGTCGGCCCGCGCGATGCGCGAGCGAGCGAACGACCGGTGCGATCGCGATGGGGCGTCACCGACTGGCTCGCGTATGCCGCATGCGTTGCCGTGGCGACCGCGGCCGGCCTGTACGCGATGAACCTGCGCACGCGGGTCGCGAGCCTCGAAGCACGGCTCGAGGTCGCGCAGACGCGTCTGGCCGCGGCCGATCGCGCGATGGTCGATGCGCGCCGCGTCGCATTCGAGACGCAGTCGGCGATGGCGGTGCTCGCCGCGGCCGATCTGACACGCGTCGATCTCCAGGGCGCGCCCGCTGCGCCGCAAGCCGCGGGCCGCGCGTTGTGGAGCCGCCAGAGCGGGATGGTGTTCGCAGCGAACAACCTGCCGCCGCTGCCGGCTGGAAAGATCTATCAGGTGTGGCTCGTCGGCACTGGACCGCCGGTGAGCGCGGGTCTTGTGGCTCCCGACGAAAGCGGACGTGGAGTGGCGATCTTCCGCACGCCGGTTGATGTCACGGGTGCCGTGACGGTGGCGGTGACGATCGAACCTGAGGGGGGAGTGCCCGCTCCGACGGGGGTTTTCTATCTCACGGGAAAGCCATCGGCAGGAGCGTAGTAGGGCGGGTCTTGCTCTTTAGACCCGCCGGAACACACCCGCAATCTATTTCAGGCGGTCGGCGAGAAGACCAACCGTCAGCGCGTAGTAGTGCGCGCAGTTGTAAGCGATGATCGCCTCGTAGTTCGGATAGACGAGGAACTTGCGCTCACCGACATCGACGAGCCCGGCTTGCATGTTCGCCTTCGGCAGCGGTCCACCATCGACGCGGCGCACACCGAGCTTCCGCCACACCGCGAGCGGACGACGCTCGGTCATGTTGCGCTGCGCGTAGCAGCCTTCCGTGCGCTTGGGGATCGATTCGGCGATCGCCTCGCGCGCGGCGGCGCTGACGTTCACCTCGCGGCCCCACGTCTCGTCGCTCTTCCAGCCGAATCCTTTCAGATAGTTGGCCATCGACGCCAGCGTGTCGGGCGTTGACTTCCAGATGTCGCGGCGTTCGTCGCCGTCGAAGTCCACCGCGAACTTCAGGTAGCTCGAGGGCATGAACTGTGTCTGGCCCATCGCGCCGGCCCACGATCCCGTCATCGTGTCCGCTTCAATGTGCCCGCGTTGCACCATCGTCAGCGCGTCGAAGAGCTCGTTGCGGAAGTAGGTGGCGCGGCGCGGCTCCCAGGCGAGCGTTGCGAGCGCCTGGAACACGGGCGTCGAACCCTGGATGCGGCCGAAGCGTGACTCCATGCCCCAGAAGGCGACCAGCACGCGCCCCGGGATGCCGAATTCCCGTTCAGTACGGTGCAGCAGGGCCTTGTGCTCGGCCATCAGGTTCTTGCCGCGGGTCACCATCGACTTCGTGATCCGCGCGCTCGAATACCGCGAGAAGCCAGGGTTGAGCTCTGCCTGGCTCCGGTCGCTCTGGATGACGCGCTCGAGCGGCTGAAGTCCGGTCAGTGTTTCGTGGACCAGGCCGTCGCTGAAGCCCTTGGCGCGGGCCTCGGTCCTCAGATCCGTCAGCCACTCTTCGAAGCTCTTCGGGGCGTCCACGGCGACGGCAGGGACTGATATGCCGGTCGCCAGGACGGACGGCGTCTGCGGATCGGCAGAAAGTGTCTGGGTTGCTACCTGAGGTGCCGTCAGGAGGGCGCACGCCGTCAACAGAGTCAGCCAGCGCATCGTATTACCGTGGAACACATTCATTATGCCGGACTTTTGCCGGCTTTACTTCGCTTGCTTTTCCAGGAGTAGTCCCGTCTAATTACCGTCGCAGATCTTTCGGTACCCACACGATCACTTTTCCGAGAGAGCCACCTTTATGCCTTTCACATTGAACGTCAACGGGAAGACCACGACGGTCGACGTCCCGGGAGACATGCCGCTTCTCTGGGTACTCAGAGACGTCATGAATCTCAAGGGCACGAAATTCGGCTGCGGTATCGGCCAGTGCGGTGCGTGCACCGTGCACGTGCGAGGGCGCGCGCAGCGAGCCTGTCAGACACCAGTATCGGCTGCGTCCGGTGCGGCCATTACGACGATAGAAGGGCTCTCCCCCGACGGTTCGCATCCCTTGCAGCAGGCATGGAACGAGCTCGACGTGCCGCAGTGCGGGTACTGCCAGGCGGGGCAGATCATGTCAGCGGCGGCGCTGCTGTCGACGACGCCACGGCCCACCGATGCGCAGATCAACACAGCCATGAACGGCAACCTGTGCCGCTGCGGGACCTATACGCGCCTTCGCGCAGCGATTCATCGCGCGGCGTCGCTCGGCACGTCACGATCGACCTCGACGGCGCAAGGCGCCGGCGCAGAGTAACGGAGGAGTCATGACGAAAAATCTCATCACTCGTCGCTCCTTCCTGCAGGTCAGCGCCGCCACTGGTGGTGGCATGTTGATCGCGCTGCATCTCGATCCCGCCGAGCTTCTGGCCCAGGGCCCGCCCGGAGCGCCGGCGGTGCGCTACGACGCAGTGGCCTTCGTGAAGATCGCGCCGGACGGGATCGTCACGATCACGTCGAAGAACCCCGAGATCGGTCAGGGCATCAAGAACATGCTGCCGATGATCATCGCCGACGAGCTCGACGTGGACTGGAGCAGCGTCAGGGTCGTGCAGGCCGACGTTGATCAGTCGAAGTACGGCGCGCAGGTCGCCGGTGGCAGCACGGCCACGCCGACCAACTGGGATCCGATGCGTCAGGTCGGCTCGGCGATTCGTCAGATGGTCCTCGCCGCCGCGGCCGACAAGTGGAGCGTCCCGGCCAGCGAGCTCACGACGGCGTCGGGCCGCGTGATGCATGCTTCGACGAAGCGCTCTGTGGGCTACGGCGAACTGGCGACGGCCGCGGCGGCCAAGCCCGTGCCGACGCTCAGCATGGTGCCGCTGAAGGATCCGAAGGACTACAAGATCATCGGCAAGCCGATTCGCGGCGTCGACACCGCGGCGATCACCACCGGCAAGCCGATCTTCAGCATCGACTTCACGGTGCCCGGCATGCTCTGGTCCGTGTATCAGAAGTCGCCGGTCTTCGGCGCCAAAGTGGCGACCGCGAATCTCGATCAGATCAAGACGCTGCCTGGCGTGAAGCACGCGTTCGTGGTCGAGGGCACGACCAACCTGCAGGGTTTGATGCCGGGTGTGGCGATCGTCGCCGACAGCTGGTGGCAGGCCGAGTCGGCTCGCAAACAGTTGAAGGTGACGTGGGCTGAGCATCCGACATCGGCGCAGACCAGCGAAGCGTACCAGGCCAAGGCGGATGAACTCGGCAAGGGTGCGTACTCGACGAAGCTGCGTACCGACGGCGACGTGGAGAAAGCGTTCGCCGCGCCTGGTGCAAAGGTCGTCGAAGGCGCGTACATGTATCCGTTCATTCCGCACGCGCCGCTCGAACCGCAGAACTGCGTGGCGCACTGGCAGAACGGAAAGCTCGAACTGTGGGCGCCGAGCCAGACGCCAGCAGCGGGCCTGAACCTCTGCGCGCAGACGCTCGGGATCACCCAGGCCGACATCACCATGCACCTGATGAAGACCGGTGGCGGCTTCGGACGACGGCTGACCAATGACTACGTCGTCGAGTCGGCGTGGATCTCGAAGCAGATCAACGCTCCGGTGAAGCTGGTGTGGACCCGTGAAGACGACATGGGCCACGACATGTTCCGTCCGGCCGGCTTCCACTACCTCAAGGGCGCGGTCGATGCGTCCGGCAAGGTCACGGCCTGGAAGAATCACTTCGTGACGTTCGGTGAAGGCGAGCGGTACGCGCCCTCATCGAATATCTCGGGCAATCAGTTCCCGGCGCTGTTCGTCGAGAACTTCGACTTCGGCGATTCGAAGATCCCGCTCGGTGTGCCGACCGGCGCACTGCGCGCGCCCGGCAGCCACGCGTTTTCGTTCGTGTTCCAGTCGTTCATCGACGAGCTCGCGATTGCCGCAGGCAAGGATCCCGTCCAGTTCCGTCTCGACCTCCTCGCCAACAAGGTGTATCCGGCACCGGAGCGTGGTGGCGACGGCTTCGACGGTCCGCGCATGGCGGCCGTCGTCAGAATGGCCGCGGAGAAGTCCGGGTGGGGGAAGAGCCTCCCGAAGGGCACTGGAATGGGCATTGGCTTCCAGTACAGCCATCGCGGCTACTTCGCCGAGGTCGCCGAAGTGTCGGTGGACTCGAGCAAGCGCATCAAGATCAACAAGGTCTGGGTGGTCGGCGATATCGGCAGTCAGATCATCAGCCCGATGCACGCAGAGAACCTTGTGCAGGGCGGTGTGATCGAAGGCATCAGCCACTTGATGCAGGAGATCACGGTCAAGGGCGGCCAGGTGGTCCAGAGCAACTTCCACCAGGTGCCGCTGCTTCGCATGTCGCAGTCGCCGCCGGTCATCGAGGCGCACTGGTTGAAGTCGAACAACCCGCCCACCGGTCTCGGCGAGCCGTCGCTGCCGCCCATTTTGCCCGCGATCACGAACGCGATCTTCGCGGCGTCGGGCACGAGGGTGCGGACGCTGCCGCTCTCGAAGCACGGCTTCCGCTGGGCCTAGCGCTTCGCTTCAACTCCCAAGTCCCAACTACCAACTCCCAAGAGCCTTCAGGGTTCTTGGGAGTTGTTTCGTACGGCTGAATCCAAGAATTCAAAGGGCGGGCATACATGGATTTGGATGCCCGGTCAGCTCTTCCTCTTTAACTCATTGAAAACACACGTCGGCACCTCATGAGGCGCTGGCGGCGCGATTTGCTTCCACTTAGCGCATCGCGTGAATGGTAGCGGGCGCTTATGCCATTCACGTATTGCTGACGCGCATCGGCGTCGGCCATCCAACCACCTCGTCGTGGAGGATTCACATGCGTTACTTCACGAAGGCCGTGCTCATGGCGGCCGTCGTTCTGCTCCCAGCGCTCTCCCACGCACAGTCTCTGGCTGGTACGGTTCGCGATGCTTCAGGCGCTGTGCTGCCTGGCGTGACTGTCGAAGCCGCCAGCCCCGTGCTGATCGAAAAAGTCCGCACCGCGACGACCGACAGCACCGGGCAGTACCGGATCGAGAACCTGCCGCCCGGCACTTACTCGGTGACCTACACGCTTCCCGGATTCACCACCGTCAAGCGCGATGGCGTTGAGCTCAGTGGCTCGGGTGTACTCACGGTCAACTCCGAGATGCGGGTCGGTGGGATTCAGGAAACCATCACAGTGACCGGTGAATCGCCGGTCGTGGACACGCAGACCAGCACCCGGCGTCAGATGGTGCTGTCGGACGAGACCGTACAGGCGATTCCGGCGTCGCGCGGTTACGGCAACCTGCTCGCGACCGTGCCGGGCATTCAGGCGACGGGCCTCGACGTCAGCTCGGGCGTGTCGACGAACTTCTTCACCGCCCGCGGTGGACGCGGCAATGAAGGCACGATTCAGATTGACGGCATGAACGTCGGGTCGGCGTTCAACGGCGGCGGCGTCGCCGGCTTCGGCTATCCGATCGGCGAATCGTCCGAGATTCAGGTGACGATCTCCGGCGGTCTCGGCGAGACCGATCGCGGCGGGCCGGCCTTCAACCTCATTCCGAAGACGGGCGGCAACACGTTCAGCGGCACCGCGTTTCTCAGCACGGCCGGCAAGTGGTCGCAGGGCGACAACCTGAACGACGAGCTGCAAAGCTTCGGGCTCACCAATGTGCCCGCGCTGATCAAGAACTGGGACACGAACTTCGCGCTGGGCGGTCCGATCATCAGGGACCGGCTGTGGTTCTTCAACAACGTCCGCAGCTACGGCAACCAGCAGGAGATCCCCGGCCTCTTCGGCAACCTCAACGCCGGCAATCAGGCCTCATGGATCTACCAGCGTGATGAGAACCTGCCGGCCCGCGCCGCGGCCGCCAAGTTGATCGAAGCCATCCGCTTGACCGGACAGGTGACGCCGCGCCACAAGGTCGGCTTCTACCTGGATTACCAGAAGGTCTGCAACGGCTCCGCCTACACGCAGGGCGCCGAGCAGTGCCGCGACCGCGGTGACGACTGGGTCGCGCTCGGCAGCGTCGGTGCGGGGTTCTTCGGTGCGCTCGCGCCGGAGGCCGGCAACGTCTGGGACGACCGCGAGAAGATCACGCAGTTCTCGTGGACGTCGCCGTTCACCAGCAAGCTGCTCTTCGAGGCCGGGTTCTCGCAGTTTGCCAGCCGCTTCGGCGGATCGATTCCCGGCGGCGCGCTGACCGACTTCATTCCCGTGCAGGAACAGGTCTCGTCGCCTGCGACGGGGACGCCGGTGGGCAACTTCACCTACCGCGGCTGGGCCTCCTCCGGATCGAACGAGCAGGCGCACAACGTGTGGCGTGCCGCGGCGAGCTACGTCACCGGGTCGCACAGTCTGAAGGTTGGTTATCAGGCCGCGTTCCAGGTGCAGAAGAATTTCCAGAACGTCGGCAGCCAGTTGAGCTACATCTTCAACACCCGCAATCCGATTCAGTTCACGCTGCGTGATGCGCCGTTCTGGTCGAGCAATCGCACGCGCTTCGACGCGATCTACGTGCAGGACCAGTACACGCGTGGACGGCTCACGCTGCAGGGCGGCCTGCGCTACGAGCATGCCTGGAGCTGGTTCCCCGAGGGCGAGAACGGCGTCGTCGCCGACAATGCATACGGCACGCGGTTCCTGTTCCCCGAGAACAAGGGCGTGACGGGTTATCACGACCTCACTCCGCGCATGGGTGCGGCGTTCGACGTGTTCGGCAACGGCAAGACCTCGCTGAAGGTGAACTACAGCAAGTATCTGCAGGCCGCCAACAACGACGCGCAGTACACGATCGCCAACCCCGCGACCACCTTCCAGCAGACGACCAACGCTTCATGGACCGACTCGAACGGCAACAAGGTCGTGGACTGCAACGTGATGAACCGGCTCGGTGAGAACAACGCGGCGACAGGCGGCGACGTCTGCGGTGCGTGGCAGAACCTGAACTTCGGCAACCCGTTCAGCACCACCACGGTGAATCCGGACGTGCTGCACGGCTGGGGAATCCGGCCGTACGACTGGCAGTTCAGCGTGGGCGTGCAGCATGAGGTGCTGCCGCGCGTAGCGGTGGACGTGCAGTACAGCCGCCGGTGGTGGGGGAATCACTTCTTCACCGACAACCGCGCGCTGTCGCCCGCCGACTTCGACACGGCGACGATCACCGCGCCGTTCAATTCCGGCCTCCGCGATGGCGGCGGATATCCGGTCACCTTCGTGACCCGGAATGCGCGTTCGCCCATCGGAGCGGTGGACAACTACTACACGTTCGCCGAGGACTTCGGTGACGTGACGACCTACTGGCACGGCGTGGACTTCACGGTGAACGCGCGCACCAGCAACGGCATCACGTTCCAGGGCGGCACGAGCACGGGACGCGGCGTCCGCGACTACTGCAACATCACGAACGCGCTGCCGGAGCTCTTTGTGACCGCCGGGTCGGTGCTGGCGAACGCGCAGACCGCCGCGTGCGAAGTCACCGAACCGTGGCTGACGACGTATCGCAGCTCGGTGAGCTACACGATCCCGAAGATCGAGGTGCTGGTGGCCGGATCGATCAGGTCCACTCCGAACGTGCAGCCGTCGACGATCAACACGTTCGTGGCGACCAACGGCGCGTCGCTGCCGGCGAACTACAACGTCAACAGCGCGATCCTGCAGACCTCGAACCTGGCGCGCCCGCTGACGCCGGGGCTGGCGTTCCAGACCGTCGATCTGACGCTCCCGGGCGACGTGTATCCGGATCGCGTCAACTCGGTGGACCTGCGGGTCGCCAAGGTCCTGCGCTTCGGCCGCACGTCCACCAACGTCGGCTTCGACTTCTACAACCTGCTGAACGCCAATACCGGCACGGCATTCCAGCAGGTGTTCAACCCGGATCCGACGGCGGTCAATACGTGGGGCCGGCCGACGTCGATCCTGAATCCGCGGTTTGCGCGGTTCAACGTCACGGTGAACTTCTGATCGATCACGCGCACGGCGGCCCGTGCGTCAATTCGCGGGTAGACAGGGGCCGGCTCCTCGTAAGAGGGCCCGCCTCTGTTAGATCAGATTGACAGTTGCGCGATGGGTGGAACCCTTTTATGTCATTCGCGCATAGCTGCCGGGAATAGCTTTGGCGGGTCTCTCTAGTATGAACCTGCTATAGTCCGGACAAATTTCCGTCAAGCGGGGGAACGGTTTGTACAGACCACAGTCAGTGATTGGAGGACATTCGATGCATCGATTCACGAAGGCCGTGCTCGTCGCGGCCATCGTTCTGCTGCCCACGTTGGCCGGCGCGCAGGCGCTGTCCGGCATTGCTCGCGACGCGTCGGGCGCCGTTCTGCCTGGCGTCACCGTCGAAGCGTCCAGCCCTGCGTTGATCGAGAAAGTGCGCACGGCCACGACTGATGGCACGGGGCAGTATCGAATTGAGAACCTCACGCCCGGCCTCTACAACGTGACGTTCACGCTCGCGGGCTTCACGACGGTTCGCCGCGAGGCCGTGGAGGTCAGCGGTCAGCAGGTCATCACGATCAACGCGGATCTCCGCGTCGGTGGCGTGCAGGAAACGATCACGGTCACCGGTGAGACGCCGGTCGTGGACGTTCACACCGCCGCCCGCACGCAAAAGGTCATCGACAACGAGGTGGTGTCGGTGCTGCCGGCGTCGCGTGGTTACGGCAACATTCTCGCCACCGTCCCGGGCATCCAGGCGACGGGTCTGAACTCCGGCGCGAACCCGGTGATGAACTTCTTCACGGCGCGCGGCGGACGCGGCAACGAAGGCACGGTTCAGATCGACGGCATGAACGTCGGCTCGGCGTTCAACGGCGGCGGCGTCGCCGGCTTCGGCTACGACCTCGCCAACGCCCAGGAAATCCAGATCACGGTGTCCGGCGGGCTCGGCGAAGCCGACCGCGGCGGCCCGGCGTTCAACATGATTCCGCGCACCGGCGGCAATTCGTTCAGCGGCACCGCGTTCTTCAGCAACGCCGGCGAGTGGTCGCAGGGCAGCAACATCGACGACGAGCTGCGCAGCTTCGGCATTACCGAAGGCGCCGCGCTCATCAAGAACTGGGACACGAACCTCGG
>Ga0079218_10000870_pt1 | contig 10072 bp, 6 predicted proteins | sample NCCompost_FD_77181 | JGI IMG/M metagenome (GOLD analysis project Ga0079218, IMG submission 77181) | Agricultural soil microbial communities from Utah to study Nitrogen management - NC Compost | ecosystem: Environmental > Terrestrial > Soil > Agricultural land | place: USA: Utah | collected... | reverse complement strand
CGGGATTCAGTCCGGTGACATGCACGGCCTCGAGGTGCTGCCCGATCGGTCGGCGCTCTGGGCGTCGAGCCGGCTCGACAGCCGGATCTACGGCTGGACGCTGCCGGATCTGAAATACATCGGTGCGGTGGAGGTGGGTCCGACCGCCAACTGGATCACGTCGACTCCCGACAGCAAGTACATGTACGTCGCGATCTCCGGGGCGGACCACACCCTCGCGATCGACCTCAAGACGCGTCAGATCGTCGCCAAGATCAAGACGGGCGCGCGCCCGGCGCGGATCAGCACCGCGATTCTGCCGCTGGACCGGGTCAATCCTTCGGGAACGAACGTCACCCGATAAGGCGGGGATCATGGCAACAGGACAGCGGGTCATCCAGGTTCCGCGCGGGTGGGCGGCGTGCGTGACAATGGCTGCGGCCGTCTTCCTCGCCGCCCTGGGTCTGAGTGGGTCCATGTCAGCGGCGCCGGCCCCTTCGCAGGCGGCGCCGGCGTCCGCCTTCCCCGGACCGGCCGACGTCGATTTCTTCCGCAAGAACATCGAGCCGATGTTCATGCGGGATCGCGGCGGCACGATGCCGGGCTACGCCGCGTGCGTGATGTGCCATACCTGGCAGACCAGCCTGCGGTTCCGCCTGGAAACGCCGGCGACCGATGCAGGGTGGACGGCTGAGCAGTCGCGCCGCAACTTCGAGTACGTCACGAAGGTCGTGGATACCGCGTCTCCGGAGAGCAGCCGGCTGCTGGTGAAGCCGCTCGAGGTTGGGGCGGGCGGCATGGGGCATACGGGCGGAACGTTCTGGAAGTCCCGTGAGGATCCCGAGTACCAGATGGTGTTGAAGTGGATTCGGAGTCTGCCGGCGAACCGATACACTGCGCCGCGCGCGGCTCCGGTCGACTTCGAGTTCTTCCGCACGTGCGTCCAGAGAGTGTTTCAGAATCCGCGCGACGGGCACATCAAGTGCAGTAACTGCCACGGCGCCGGCACTGGCCTGCTCGCCTTTGCGCCTCTCCCCGCCGGCGGGCGCAGCGAGTGGAACGAACAGGAGGCCAAGCAGGCGTTTGCGGCAATCTCTCGACTGATTGTTCCGGGCAACCCGGTCGAAAGTCGTTTCCTATTGAAGCCGCTTCATCCCGACGGTGGGGGGTCCTACGCCCACAATGGAGTGCGCCGCTGGCAGAGCCGCAACGATCCCGAATGGCAGATGCTCGCATCCTGGGTGCGCGGCGAGCGCAAGGGCAATAGCTGCTCCTAAGGCTTGAGCGAGGCGCTCTCAGGGTGGGGTTAGAATCCTGCCATGCTCTCACGACGATCGCTGCTGCTCACGCCCGTGGCGCTGCTGGCGGCGCGCGGTGCGTCGGCCGCCGGCATGACGCTGGCCCTCCACCAGAACACGTCCGCCGGCGCGGGGTATCGGGGCTCGCTCGAAGGGTGGGCGAAGGCGGGCATCAGGAACGTCGAAATCACCAACACCCTGCTTGACGGATTCCTGAAAGGGGATTCGCTCCAGGCGGCCCGGCGCGTGCTCACCGACAACGGACTCACGCCGGTGTCGGGCGCCTGCGGCGTGACCGGCATCTTCGAGCCCAACCCGGATCGCGCTGCCGCGCTCGATGCATTCAAGAAACGCTGCGAGCAGTTCGTGGCGCTCGGGCTCACGAACATCTATTCGCCGACCACCACCCAGCCCACCCAGAAGTTCAGCGACGACGACTACAAGGCGGCGGCCGGCAACATGCGCGAGCTGGGCGAGATTGCCCGCGGGTTCGGGCTGACGATGATGGCGGAAGCGGTGCGGGCGTCGACGTTCATTTCGACCCTGCCGACGCTGCTGCGGATGACGAGAGCGGCGGCGCACCCGAACATGGCCCCGCTGCTCGATTTCTATCACTTCTGGTCCGGGCTCAGTAAGCTCGAGGATCTCGATCTGATCCGGCCGCGGGAGATCGGCCACGTCCATTTCCAGGACGTGCCCGACACGCCGCGCGAGCTGCTCGACAACACGACGCGGATCATTCCCGGCGACGGCGTCGCGCCGCTCAATGCCATCCTGCGGAAGCTTGCGGACAAGGGATATACCGGTCCGTTGTCGGTCGAATTGTTCCTGCCGCGGTTTCAGCAGGGCGACCCGGCCGCGGTGGCCGGCGAAATCCGCCGGAAGACTGAAGCCGTCATGCGGCGGGCAGGCGTCCTCATGTTGTTCATGTGCGCCTTCATCACCGGTTGCTCGCGCGAGGCCACTCCGCCGCCGTTTCACCTGCAGGAAGCGACGATTGCGGGTATCCACACCGCGATCACGACTGGCCAGACGTCATGCCGCGCGATTGTCGAGGCGTACATCAATCGGGCCAGGGCGTACAACGGCGTGTGCACCAGTCTGGTGACCGAGGATGGCCGGCCGATTCCGGCGGCGACCGGCGCCGTGCGCGCGGGTGCGCCGCTCGCCTTTCCGACCCAGACCGTCGCGGCGTCGGCCGTGTTCCCCGATCTCGACAAGTATGCCGGCCCGCCGCTCGACTTCGGCCGGATGGAAGCCACCGCGTCCGACCCCACCGTGCAGCAGCAGGCGGGCATGCGCGTCGGTATTCCCAACGCCGGCCAGGTGAACGCGCTCGAGACGTTCAATATCCGCGGCGAGCGATCGGTCGCGTGCAAGGGCCCGTTCGATACGCATCCTTCGACCGGGCCGCTCCCGCCCGGCGCGCCGCCCGAGTGCGAGGCCTTCCGCCGGCAGCCCGACGCGCTCGAGCGCGCCGCCGAACTCGACGCTCGCTATGGGAGCAATCCTGACCTGGCCGCGCTGCCGATGTACTGCGTCACGGTGGCCTTCAAGGATCCGTACGACACGAAGGACATGCGGTCGACCTCTGGCAATGACGTCCCGTTCGCGATGGACGCGCCGCCGTTCGATTCGACCATCGCCGCGCGCCTCAGGGAGAAAGGCGCAATCATCTACGCCAAGGCGACGTCACACGAATTCAATGCCGGCCCCAACGACCCGGGCGGGCCGGCGAAGGCGACGACGAACTACGTTGCCGGAAACCAGGCGGTGAGCAGCTGGTCGGGCCAGGCCTGCAATCCCTACGATACGGAACGCGTGCCGCGCGGATCGAGCTCCGGTTCCGGCGCCGCGGTCGGCGCCAACCTGGTCACGGTGGCAATCTGCGAACAGACGAATGCCTCCTGCCAGGGGCCCGCGTCGAGAAACAACGCCACGCTCATCCTGCCCACCAAGGGCTTGCTGCCCGACAGTGGCGGCATCGGCAACCAGTCGGTGATCGACCGCGCCGGCATCATCGCGCGCACGCTCGAGGACGGCGCGCGCGTGCTCGACGCCATCAAGGACCCGGCCGCCGGGTATTTCGACTCGCGAGATCCGTTTACCGCCTTGCCGGAATCGCTGATCAGCGCTCAGCCCTACGTCCAGAACGTCATCACAGACTTGGCTGGCGGCAAGCCGCTTCAAGGAGTACGGATCGCGATTCTTCGGGAACACATGGTGACGCCAACGCCGAACCACAAGGCGATCAGCGCGCAGATCGATCAGGAGATCAAAAAAGTTCTGCGTGATGCGCTCGGGGCGGAGATCGTCGAAACCACGACGCCTGGTTACCCGGACGATCCTGATATTCCCAACCTGAAGTACACGTTTGCCGATGCGTTCTCGGAAACGCTGCCGCGCTTTATGCCGGAAATCTTCTCGCGCCGTACGCCGGCCGGAGCGCTGACCTTTGCGGTGGCGGGGCATCAGGTGGACTCGTACGACTACCTGCTGAAGTTGAGCCGGCGCGAGGCGCCGCTCTCGGACGAGATTCGGATCGATAACTTCGCCGCACTTGCCGGTGTTCCGAACCCACTCGACTTCAAGTTCGAGATGGACCGCTACCTTGCGGCGAGGGGAGATCGGACGATCACCAACTGGGCTGCGTGGGTGTCACACGCGCGGTTCCGCGACGACGCCACACGGGCGGCCGCCGAGAACTGGGTCAACATGAAGACGACGGTGTCGGCAGGGAAGGCAGGAAGGTTCGCGGTAGGCCAGGTCGGCAGGACGGTGCTTCTCAAGGTGATGCGCGAGAACGGCGTCGACCTGTTCGTGCATGCCGAGAACACGGTGCCGACGCCGAAAATCATGGGGCCCAACATCGGCACGAACAGTCTCGAGGGCATCACCCCCGCCCTGCAGATCCCGCGCATTGTCGTCCCGGCTGGCTACAACCAGGTGGTCTACGAGCCGCGGTTCGCGCTCAACTCCGACAGAACCAACTACATCTCGGTGCTGCCGCCGGAGACGCCGCAGTCCACGCTCGCGCACCCGATGCCGATCGCGATCACGTTCTTTGCCGGACAGGGCGACGAGCCCGCGCTCCTCAAGGTGGCGTCGGCCTACGAGGCCGCGACCAAGCATCGCTCTCCGCCGCCGGCGTTCGGGCCGGTCGCTCGTGAGCCTTAGTGCACCGCCTGCTGGTCGTCCCCGCCACGCTGCTCTCGCTGGCCCTGCTGGCGGCGTGCGCGGCGCGGGCGACGACCGCATCCGTCGCGGGCCGTCGCGGTGCGCCGGCCGAAGCCGCGCAGGTCGAAGTCATCCGCACGTCGTACGGCGTCCCGCACATCTACGCGGATAACTTCCGCGCCCTCGGCTACGCGCTCGGCTATCTCCAGCTCGAAGACTACGGCGACCGCGTGCCGATCATCCTGCTCGGTGCGCGCGGAGAGTTGGCGCGCCATCAGGGGGCCGCCGCGCTGGACGCAGATTTCGCCAACCGGCCCTACTACCTGCGAGCGGTCCAGACCTACACGAGCATCGACCAGGACACGCGCGACGTCTACGAAGGGTTTGCCGCCGGGGTCAACCGCTACATCGCACTCCATCCCGAGGAGTTCCCATCGTGGATGCGCCCCGGGTTCACCGGCCAGGACGTGGCGGCCGCGTACGTCTATCGCACCAGTCAAGCAACGATTCGCCGCTGGATGCGCAGGCTCGGGGACGCCGGATCGCCACCGACTGCCGACCCGGAGGAGCCTGACCGGCTCGAAACCGGGTCGAGCGCCTGGGCGCTGGCGCCGAGCCGCACGACATCAGGCGCTTCGATCCTGATGCGGAACCCGCATCTTTCCTGGAACGCGGGCTATTGGGAAGCGCACGTCGTCGTACCGGGCCGTCTCGACTTCTACGGCGACTTCCGCATCGGCGGGCCAATCGGCATCGTCGGCGGTTTCAACCCGCATCTCGGATTCGCGACGACCAACAACGACGTAGACACGGACGAGGTGTACGCGCTCGAGCGTGATTCGCGTAGAGCCGATCACTACCTGTTCGACGGCGCGCCTGTTCCAATCGGGCGTGAACCCATTTCAGTGTCCTATCGGAATGGCGACGGCGAGGCGATCGCGACACGCGAGCGCCTGACCACACGCGTCGGTCCGGTGCTGCACCAGGATGATGCCAGGATCTACGTGCTTCGCGATGCGGAGGACGGCGCGTATCGCGGCGGCGACCAGTTCTTGCGGATGATGCAGGCCAGGAGCCTCGAGGAATGGAAAGACGCGATGCGCCTGCGCTCCCATCCGGGCTCAAATTTCGTCTATGCGGATGCCGCCGGCAACATCCTGTATCTCTGGAACGCGGCGATACCGGTGCGGCCGCATCCGGCCGGCGGCGGCAACCCGGTCTCGGCAGGGCGAACCAGTGAAATCTGGACGGATCTTCACCACCTCGATGACTTGCCGCAGCTCCTCAACCCACAGGGGGGCTACGTGCGCAATGAGAACGACTCGCCATGGCTGACCACGCTCAGGCAGCCGCTGGTCGCGGCCGATTTTCCTGAATACTTCGAACCGGACGGCCCATTGAGTCTACGCAGCCAGCACTCGGCGCTGCTCATCGACAACGATGAGCGCCTCTCGCTCGAAGACGTCATCCGCCTGAAGCACAGCGACCGGATGCTCCTGGCCGATCGTGTCAAGGACGATCTGACAACGGCGGTGCGCACCGCTCTTCGCGAAGGAAATCTCGAGGATGACGCTCACGCGACGATCGCGAATGCGGTTGCGATGATCGAGAGCTGGAGCAACACTGCCGCGGCCACCAGCCGTGGAAGCGTGCTGTTTGGCGAATGGTGGCGGCTTTACGTCGAGGCGGTCGAGGGTGAACCGTTTGCAGAACCGTGGCGGGCTGCCGCCTCGATGAGCACGCCAAAGGGGCTGTCCCGTCCTGATCTTGCCGCGGCGCGTTTTGCAGACGCGGTGCGGCAGATCGCAGAGCGCTTCGGATCCTGGGACGTGGCGTGGGGCGATGTGCACCGGGTGCGGCGCGGCAACGTGGACGAACCGGCGAGCGGCTGTCCCGGCGCGCTCGGGTGCTTTCGTGTGCTCAACTTCGGTGTTGCGGAGGATGGGCGTCGCGTGGCGGCAGGGGGAGATGGGTGGGTGCTGGCGGTGGAATTCACGAGCCCGCCACGCGCTTTCTCGATCCTCGCCTATGGCCAGAGTCTCAAGGCCGATTCGCCGCACCACGACGATCAGGCCGCGCTGTTCGCGAACGGCCGGATGAAACCGGTCGTCTATACGCGTCAGGACGTCGAGCGTGACGCGGTTCGACGCTACAGTCCGGGTGGTGAATAACGACCCGGCACGATCAGCGGCCTGCCGTGCCACAGCCGAGCAGCATCAGCGTTCGCGCTTCCTCGAGCGCCAGCTGATACCGGCCGCGCAGATGCTCGGCCGGCCGCTCGACGTCGGCGATCCACTCGCCCCATTGATTGGAGTCCTGGCCGAAGAACGGGTCCCCGGCAGCGATGCGCGTGGCACGCGCGGCGTTCGCCTGATCGATGAACCACTTCACCTGCAGCTCAGGCTTTTCGGGGAAGCCGGCATAGGGCCCGGTATTCCAGATCGATACCCGCATGGCGAAATAGCCGGCGGCATCTGATCCTTCGGCCGGCAGGTTCCGCAGCCCAGACTCCACCAGCGCGGCCATCACCGGCAGCTCGCCCGGAAGGCCGGCCGCGAGCGCGCGCGTCGCCAGCCACGCGGTGATGGTGGCTCTCGGCGCATCATCGGCTGGAGTCGAGCCGTCGAATGGCCACGACCCGGCGAGCGCGCGTCCGGCGGCAATCAGCTGACGCGCGTCGTCGAGCCGGAGCTGGTAACGGCCGCGGCCGGCGCGCGATCGCAGTGCCGCATCAATCCATTTGCCGAACTCGTCCGGCTGGTTCAGGAGCTCGCGGCCGCCGTGCAGCATTGCGTCGCCGAGCACGGCGGTGGCGCGATCGAGAAACCACTTCACCTGCAGATCGGGGTTGGCGGGGTAACCGGCGTAGATGCCCTTGTTCCAGACGCCCACCCGCATCTGGAAGAAACCCACCGAATCGGCGTCGCCGAAGTTGAGGTTCTGCAGGCCCGACTCGACCAGCGACGCCATCACCGGCAGCTCGGGAGGTAATCCCACCGCGGTGGCGCGGGCCGCCATCCATGCCGCAATCGACGCCGCCGGTGCGAGGTCGCCAGGGTACCCGGCGGGGAAGCCACAGACCGGCGATTGCGCATGCGCGGCGCGCGGCGCTGACCCTTCGTAGAGCAACGCAAGCGCGACGATTACGAACACGGCTCGCTTCGGGCGTGTAGACATGCCAGCCTTATACACCCCATCAACGCGATCTTGTAAACTGCGTTTCTTCCGCTCCATGAATCCTTCTGCTGTTGCGACAGCAAGCCGAGCCGCCCCTGCCGCCGTTCCGTGGTACCGCACGCTGAACCGCGTGCAGTGGAACACGCTGATCGGATCGAACCTGGGGTGGCTGTTCGACGGGTTTGAAACCTACGCCCTCGTCTTGACGGTTGGCGTCGCGATGCAGCAGCTGCTCGCGCCCGAGCTCCATCCGCAAATCCCCGCCTATGCCGGAATGGTGATCGCCATCACCCTGCTCGGGTGGGGCGTCGGCGGGATGATCGGCGGCATTCTCGCCGACTACATCGGCCGCAAGCGGATGATGATCATCGCCGTCCTCGCCTATTCACTGACCAGCGGGCTGAGCGCGTTTTCGTTCAACTGGATTTCGTTCGCCTTCCTGCGCTTTCTCGTCGGCGTGGCTGTGGGATCCGAGTGGGCGACGGGATCGTCGATGGTTGCCGAGCTGTGGCCCGATCACGCTCGCGGCAAGGGCGCCGGGCTAATGCAGTGCGGCCTCGGCATCGGCTTCTTCATCGCCTCGCTGGTGTGGCTGTTCATCAGCCCGCTCGGTCCAGACGCGTGGCGCTACATGTATCTGATCGGCATTGTCCCGGCGCTGCTCACGCTCTGGATTCGCCGGGCCATTCCCGAATCGGAAGTGTGGAGGAAAGCGGCCGCCCGCCGCCGTGCGGAGAACGCACGGTTCACGCTGGTCGATTTGTTCGCCGATCGCTCGCTGCGGCGGCAAACCATGCTCGTGTTCCTGATGTCGCTGGCGAGCACCGCGGGGTTCTGGGCGATCTCCACCTGGGTACCGCCATTCATCGGCGGCGTCGCAGCCGCGTCGGGGCTGAACGCCGCCCGGTGGGCCAGTTATGCCGGGCTGGCCTACACGTTCGGCGCAGTGGTGGGCTATATCAGCCTGGGCTTTCTTGCCGATCGATTCGGACGCAAGCCGGTGACGATTGTCTTTTTTGTCTGCGCCCTGCTGCTCACGCCGGTGCTGTTCTTCTGGACGCGCGATCCCCAGCTCCTGTTGATCCTGGCCTGTGTGAACGCGGTATTCAGCAACGGGCAGTTCAGCTGGATGCCGGCGTGGCTGCCCGAGCTCTATCCCACCCGGATGCGCGCCACGGCGCTCGCGTTCGCGTTCAACGGCCCGCGGTTCATCGCGTTCCTCGGTCCGCTCGTGGCGGGGACGATGATCGTGCAGTTCGGCGGGTATGGCCAGGCGGCGATGGTGCTCGCCCTGATCTACATCGTCGGGATCGCGGCGGCCCCGTTCCTGCCGGAAACCGTCGGCAAACCGCTGCCGGCGTAAGCGATGCCCCTCGATACCTCTGGAGAGATCACCGTAGCCGTAGACCGTGCGGCGGCGTTTGCGATCGTCCGGGATCCGTTCCGGCTCGCGCGTTGTATTCCGGGATGCAGCGAACTGCGCGAGACTGGCCCGAACCGCTACAGTGCCCTGCTCACCAGCCGGGTCGCCTTCATGACGGTGAGCTTCAACGTGATCGTCGACGTGACGAAGATAGAACCGCCCGCGGCGCTCGAAGCAAGAATTACCGGCGACGCCAGGGGGCTGTCGGGTCACGTCGTCGCCACGGCCCGTCTTGATCTGGCCGACGCCGGTGATGCCAACACGACGGTCCGCTACGCCACCGCCGTCGGTCTGACCGGAAAGCTGGGCAGCCTCGGGCAGCCGGTTCTGCGCGCGACGAGCGCGAAGCTGGGGCGCGAGTTCGGCGACAACCTGAAGATGGAGATCGAGAGAGGATCGGGGGCAACCGCGTGAAGGCGTTCGAGCTGGTGGAGCCCGCTACGCTTGACGAAGCCGTGTCTCTGCTCGATCCGGAGGACGACCTGGTGCGGGCAATCGCCGGTGGCACCGCGCTGATGTTGATGATGAAGGCCCGGCTGTTCCAGCCGGTTCGCCTGGTCAGCCTTCGCCGGCTGAACGGCGCGTTGCGTGGCGTGCGGGCCGACGGCGGCGGCGGTCTCACTATCGGCGCGATGACGACGCTGACGGAGTTGGAACGGACGCCGCAGGTGGCGTCGGCGCTGCCGGTGGTGAGCCGGGCCCTGCGGACGCTGTCGAACGTCCGGATCCGCAACGTGGCGACGCTCGGCGGCCACCTGGCGCACGGCGACCCGCACATGGATCTGCCGCCGATCCTGCTGACCCTTGGCGCCCGCGTGCGCGCGGCCAGCCGCCGCGGCGAACGTAGGATCGACCTGGCCGATCTGTTCGTCGGTTACTACCAGTCGGCAATCGCGCGAGACGAACTGATCACGCAGATCGAGATTCCGGCCCAGCCGCCCGGTGTGCACACGTGGTACGAGAAGTTTGCGGCGCTCTCGGCCGACGACTGGCCGGCGGTCGGCGTGGCGGTCTGGTT
>Ga0079218_10000869_pt1 | contig 10074 bp, 7 predicted proteins | sample NCCompost_FD_77181 | JGI IMG/M metagenome (GOLD analysis project Ga0079218, IMG submission 77181) | Agricultural soil microbial communities from Utah to study Nitrogen management - NC Compost | ecosystem: Environmental > Terrestrial > Soil > Agricultural land | place: USA: Utah | collected... | reverse complement strand
GTGATGCTGGCGATCGGCGCGGTGATTGGCGCCGGCATCTTCGGGGCGATCGGGACGGCGGCTGCGGGGCAGGTCGGGCCCGACGGTGTTGTCATCCGCTACGGCGCCGGGCCGGCGCTGATCTTCTCATTCATCCTGCTCGGTGCCGCCTGCGCGCTGGCCGCGCTCTGCTACGCGGAACTGGCGGCGATGATCCCGCAGGCCGGCAGCGCCTACGCATATTCGTATGCGACGCTGGGCGAACTGGTCGCGTGGATCATCGGCTGGGACCTGATCCTCGAGTACGCGGTCGGCAACGTCGCGGTCGCGATCTCGTGGGGCGATTATTTCAATACGCTGTTGCGCGGCGTCGGCGTCGATCTACCGGTCTGGCTGACGACCGGCTACCGCACGGCGCTGCTCAGCGCCAACCCGGATGTCCGCGCGCTCCTCGACACGGCGCCGCACATCGCCGGCATCCCCGTGCTCGTCAACGTACCGGCGTTCGCGATCGTGATGATCGTGACCTGGCTCCTCCTGCGCGGCGCGCGGGAGAGCACGACCGCCAACAACGTCATGGTCGTGATCAAGCTGTTGGCACTCGGGCTGTTCATCGCCGTCGGCGTGATGAGCATCAACTCGGCAAATTACACGCCGTTTGCGCCGAATGGGTTTACCGGTATCCACCAGGGCGCGGCGATCGTGTTTTTCGCGTACATCGGTTTCGACGCCATTTCGACCGCGGCCGAGGAGACGATCAATCCCCAGCGCAACCTGCCGATCGGGATCCTTGGCGGCCTGGCCGTGTGCACGATCATCTACGTGATCGTCGGCGTCGTTCTCACCGGGATGGTCCCGTACGACCAGCTGGGCGTTGCCGATCCGCTGGCGCGCGCGCTCGAGTTGACCGGCTACGCCGGGGTCGGCTGGATCGTCGCATTCGGCGCGGTGGTGTCGATGTCGGCGGTGCTGCTGGTGTTTCAGTACGGGCAGCCGCGGATCTTCTTCGCGATGGCGCGGGATGGCCTGCTGCCTTCGTGGGCCGCCAGGGTCGATCCGAAGACCCGAATTCCGTACGCCACCACCCTGGTCACCGGCGTCGTGGTGGCACTCGCGTCGCTCATCGGCGATGCCGCCGAGACCTATGACCTGACGAACATCGGCACGCTGTTCGCGTTTGCTCTGGTGTGCCTGGGCGTGATGGTCCTCCGCATCAAGGAGCCGAACCGTCCGCGGCCATTCAGAGTGCCTCTGGTATGGGTGATCGCGCCGCTGGGCGTCGCCGCCTGTCTCTTCGTGATGGTCGGCCTGCCTTACCAGGCCTGGGAGCGCTTCGGCATCTGGCTGGCGATCGGCGCGGTCATCTATGCCGCCTATGGCTACCGTCACAGCCGCCTTCGCGCTCGCGCGTCACCGTGACGCGACCTTTTTCGGCGAGCCGCGCGGACAGGGTAATATCAAGGATTAGCTTTGTTCCCGGGGCCCTGGCAGTAGATATGTCGCACGACTGGATCGCGGTACGCGGCGCCCGCGTTCATAACCTCAAGAATATCGACGTCGATCTCCCCCGCGACCGGATGGTGGTCATCACCGGCCTCTCGGGTTCAGGCAAATCCTCGCTCGCCTTCGACACGATTTACGCGGAAGGCCAGCGGCGCTACGTCGAATCGCTGTCGGCATACGCCCGGCAATTCCTCGAGCAGATGGAAAAGCCGGACGTGGACCTGATCGAGGGGCTGTCCCCGGCGATTTCGATCGAGCAGAAGACGACCGGCTCGAATCCCCGATCCACGGTCGGGACGGTCACCGAAATCTACGATTACCTCCGGCTGCTCTTCGCCAACATCGGCACGCCGCACTGCTACAACTGCGGCCGGGAAATCTCCTCGCAGTCGCTCGAGCGGATCCTCGACCTCGTCCTGCTGTATCCGCAGGACGCACGCATCAACGTGATGGCGCCGATCGTGCGCGGGCGGAAGGGTGAGTTCAAGAAGGAGCTCCAGGCGCTGCGGCAGCGCGGATTCACCAAGGCGCGCATCGACGGCCAGTTCCGCTCGCTCGACGAGGATATCAAGCTCGATCGCCGCCGCAACCACGCCATCGACGTGGTGGTCGATCGCCTGGTGGTGAAATCGGGCATCGAACGGCGGCTCTCCGAGTCGCTGGAGGTGGCGCTGCAGCTCGCCGACGACATCGTGCTGATCAACACCTACGAGGGTGGAGACCAGCTGTTTTCCCGGCGCCTGGCGTGCGTGCACTGCGGCATCTCGATGCCGGAAATGACGCCGCGGGCGTTTTCGTTCAACTCGCCGCACGGCGCGTGCCCGGATTGCCAGGGGCTTGGCGCGACCTATGACTTCGATCCGCGCCTGATCGTGCCCGACGAATCAAAGTCACTGCTCGGCGGCGCGATTGCGCCGTGGGCGCGCGGTGATCGCAAGATGGTACGCGACGCCATCCTGTCGCTGGCGCAGATGTTCGGAATCGATGCGGACGCGCCGTTCTCGAAGCTGCCGAAAAAGCACCGCGACCTGCTTCTGCTGGGTCCTCCCGCCGCGGCGGCGAAGGCCGCGAAGGCGGCTAAGGCATCCGCCGCTGCCGCGGCCGTGCCGATCGAAGACGACGAGGACGATGACGAGGAGTTCGAGCCGCCACCGACTCGCCGGCGCCGCCCGCGCGACGGCGAGCTCGATCCGTTCGGCAAAGACTTCGAAGGCGTCGTCCCGAACCTGCGCCGCCGCTATGAAGAGGGATCGTGGGTGGTGCAGGAGGATCTCGAGCCGTACCGGACGCTGCGGCCCTGCCCGACCTGCGAGGGTCATCGCTTGAAGCCTCAGAGCCTCGCGGTGCGGGTCAAGGAGCGGGGCATCGCCGAGTACGTCAACCTGCCGATCAGCGAGGCGCTCGAGGTGTTCGAGAAGTTCGAGCTGAGCGAGCGCGAGACGCTGATCGCCGCGCGCGTCCTGCGCGAAATCCAGGAGCGACTGCGCTTTCTGCACGAGGTCGGGGTCGGCTACCTGACGCTCAATCGCAGCGCCGCGACGCTTTCCGGCGGCGAAGGCCAGCGCATTCGCCTGGCCACGCAGATCGGCGCCAATCTCTCCGGCGTGCTGTACGTACTGGACGAACCGTCGATTGGCCTCCACCAGCGCGACAACCGCAAGCTGCTCTCCACGCTCTCGCGCCTGCGCGACCTGGGCAACACGGTGGTCGTCGTGGAGCACGACGAGGAGACGATTCGCACCGCCGACTACGTCGTTGATCTCGGCCCCGGCGCGGGTGAGCATGGCGGCCACGTCATCTTCCAGGGACAGCCGGCGGAGCTGCTGACAGACGGGCGCGGCTCGTTGACCGGCGCCTACCTCCGCGGGGAACGTTCGATCCCGACGCCGCAATTCCGCCGGCCGGCGCTGAAAGGCGAGATTGTCATTCGCGGCGCGAAGGCGAACAACCTGCAGAACATCGACGTCGCGATTCCGCTCGGCACCCTGACCGCCGTCACCGGCGTCAGCGGGTCCGGCAAGTCGACGCTCGTCAACGACATCCTCTACAAGTCGCTGGCGCAGGTGATCTACCGCGCCGCGGCCGATGCCGGCCTGCACGACAAGATCGAGGGCATCAACCTGATCGACAAGGTCATCGAGATCGACCAGTCACCGATCGGGCGGACGCCGCGCTCGAACCCGTCAACCTACACCGGGATGTTCACCTTCATCCGCGAGCTGTTCGCGATGATGCCGGAAGCGAAGGCGCGCGGGTTCAAGCCGGGCCGCTTCTCGTTCAACGTGAAGGGCGGGCGCTGCGAAGCCTGCCAGGGCGACGGGGTCATCGCCATCGAGATGCACTTCCTGCCCGACGTCTACGTCACCTGCGAGCAGTGCAAGGGCCGCCGCTACAACCGCGAGACCCTGGAGGTCCACTATCGCGGCAAGTCGATCGCCGAAGTGCTCGACCTCACCGTCGACCAGGCGCTGCCGCTGCTCGAAAACATTCCACCGATCGCAACCAAGCTGCGCACCTTGCAGGACGTCGGTCTCGGCTACATCGAACTGGGGCAATCGGCGACGACGCTGAGCGGGGGAGAGGCGCAGCGGGTGAAGCTGGCGCGCGAGCTGTCACGCCGGAGCACCGGCCGCACGCTCTACATCCTCGACGAACCGACCACGGGCCTGCATTTCGAGGACACGCGCAAGCTGCTCGACGTCTTGAACAAGCTGGTCGAGCACGGCAACACGGTGGTCGTGATCGAGCACAACCTCGACGTGATCCGCTCGGCCGATCACCTCATCGATCTCGGTCCCGAGGGCGGCGCCGCGGGCGGCCGGGTGGTGGCAATCGGAACGCCCGAAGAAGTGGCGGCGAATCCCAACTCTGTGACCGGCGCCTTCCTCCAGCCACTGCTGGGATGAGCAGTTCAGGTCACTTTTTCAACGACAAAACTGTCGTTCAGGGCATGTGCCCTGTGGTAAACTCGCCACGGCTTTCGCAAATGTCGTTGTGGCAGCCTTGCAACAACGGGTGTTGGCCAAATTGCGGCGCGGCCTCATGCTCAGCCGCAACCGACTTGCTGGCAACTAGTTAGAGAGCGTTCTCTTTCCTTGCCCAGCTCGGCATTGTGATTGCTTCCTTCGTGAAATCCTCGGTTCACGACCAGGGAGCCTGATGCACGCACAACGGACGCTTCGCCGACCGATCTCCTGCGCGGGAATCGGTCTCCATTCGGGCAACAAGGTCACGCTTTCCCTCAGGCCAGCTGCCGCTGACGCCGGTATCCGTTTTCGCCGCTCCGATCTGGGGGGCCGCGAGGTGCCGGCCACGGTAAGCCACGTCGGCGGCATCAACCACGCCACCGTCCTCATGCGCGACACCGTTCGGGTCGACACCGTCGAGCATCTGCTCGCCGCGTTCGTGAGCCTCGGCGTCGACAACGCGATTGTCGAACTGAGCTCCCCGGAAGTGCCGATCATGGACGGCAGCGCGGCGCCGTTCACGTATCTGATCCAGGAAGCAGGCATCAAGACGCTGCAGGCCTCGCGCCGCTACCTCAAGGTGCTGCATCCGATTTCGTTGACGCGCGGCGACAAGCGGATCGCGCTGTACCCCTCCGATCACTTCAAGGTGACCTACAGCATCGCGTTCGACCACCCGCTGCTTCGCCACCAGTCGCGCACCATCCGCCTGACCGAAGAATCGTTCCTCGAAGAGATCGCGCCGGCCCGGACGTTCGGCTTCCTCGAGGAAGTCGAATGGATGCGCCAGCAGGGGCTCGCGCTCGGCGGCTCGCTCGAGAACGCCATCGTCATCGGCGACACCGGCGTGCTGAACAACGCGCTGCGGTTCGACGACGAGTTCGTGCGCCACAAGATCCTCGACGTGATCGGCGACATGGCGCTCGTCGGCCATCCGATCATCGGCCACCTGGTCGCCCATCGCGGCGGCCACGCGCTGCACACCGAATTCGCGGCGCGGGTGCTGGAAGAACAGGACTGCTGGACGCTGGTGGAAGCACCGGCGCTGCCGGCGACCCCGGTACCGGCCGGCAAGGCCGCACCGGCGGTCAACTGATCGCCGCCGGGTCTCGGCCCCGGCGCGACGACCCCACGGGCGCGAAAGAGCGGCGACGACAAAGGGCGGGCCACCAGGCCCGCCCTTTTTTTATTTGCTGATCTTCCGCATGTAGGCGTCGAGCTTGTCGTTCTCGTACTTCACCGTATTCAGGAACAGGCTCTCGCGCAGGTAGGTCTGGCGCTCGTCGTCCGTCATCTGGGCGATCAGGTGGTTGATCTCCCGCATCATGTCCTCGAAGGTGCGTTCGAGCTCGCGCCGGGCGGTGACCTCGCGGTACAGCGTCTCCATGACGGCGAGCAGATCGCCGTCGAGGGTGATCGGGGCGCCGGTCGTAGTGGTGATGGTGCGCATCGCTACCCCCCGAAACTGCGGATCGCCGAGGGCGCGTCGGGATGGATCTCGAGGAAATTCTGCGCCCCGGTCATCGTCAGCATCGTCTCGACCCGTTTCTGCACGCCGGCGAGCTTGAGCGCGCCGCCGGCGGCCGCTGCCTGGCGGTAGAGATCCATCAGGCAGCCGATGGTGGCGCTGTCGACGTAGGTGACGGTGGAGAGATCGAGCAGCACCTGGCGCTCACCGGAGCCGATGAGCGACGTAATCGTGCTGGCGAACTCGGAGAGGAGCGGATACATCAGGCGGGCCTCGTTGACGTGCACGATCGAGACTCCCTGCGAGCGGTCGGTGGTCAGGTTCATCCTCGCACTCCGGTGTTCGGAACGGCGTCCTGCTGCTGGCGCAGCGCCTGGAGGTGGCGCGCGAGCTCGGTGCGGCCACGGTTGATCCGGGACTTGACGGTGCCCTCCGGCAGTCCCAGCCGGTCGGCAATCTCCTGGTAGGTCAGTTCCTGGACGTCGCGCAGCATCACCGCGGTGCGAAGCGCCGGCGCCAGGCGATCGAGCGCGGCGCGGAGCAGCTGAACACGATCGCGCTGCTCGAGTTCAGCATAAGCGCTGCGGCCGGGCGCAGCCGGGGCGAGATCGGCCGGGTCGACGTCACGGGCGATGGCTTCGCGCTCTTTCCGGACGCTGCGATAGTGGTCGATGCAGAGGTTGCGGCTGACGCTGACCAGCCAGGTGTGAAAGTTCGCGCGCCGGTCGAACGTGTTGAGCGACTTGAACACCTTGACGAAGACGTCCTGGGCCAGATCCTCGGCGAGCTCGCCGGAGCCGACGAACTTGTAGGCGACGTTGAAGACGAGGCGCCAGTGGCGATGGACGATCTCGTCCCAGGCCGCCTGATCGCCGTTGAGACAGCGCTCGATGATCTCGTCGATCGGCCGCGGTGATGCGGACGAGCCATCAGCAGTCATCGCTGCAGCGCGCGCGCGAGCGCGGGTGGATGATGATGCGCGCATGATAACATGCGTGCGCTCGTGCACCAATCGTTCACGCCAACTGGAAGCGGCCTCGCGTGCGACAGCGTCGGCATTGAATCGATCGTCGAACAGGTTGGCACTCCCACTTACATCTACAGCGCGCGCGCGATCCGCGACGCGTATCGCGCGATCGACGCCGCCTTCGCCGCCTACCCGCACGCGATCCACTACGCGCTGAAGGCCAACTCGACGCTCGCGATCGTGCGGCTGCTGCGATCGCTCGGCAGCCGCGTCGATGCGAATTCCGGCGGCGAGATCCAGGTCGCTCAGCGCGCCGGCTTTGCCGCGGACGAAATCGTGTTCACCGGGGTCGGAAAGACGCGCGATGAGCTGGAGTACGCGATCGGCGCCGGCATTGGCGTCATCAACGCCGAATCGGCCGGCGAGCTGGACCGGATTGGCGCCCTGGCGTCGGCGGCGGGCCGCCAGGCGCGGGTGGCCCTGCGTGTCAATCCCGATATCGATGCCGGCAGCCATCCGAATATCTCTACGGGGCTGCGCATCAACAAGTTCGGGGTCCCCCTGCAGGATGCCCGCGGCATTTATCGCGAGCGCCGTGGACGGCCGGGGCTGCGGTTCGTCGGTGTCCATGTCCACATCGGGTCCCAGATCACCACCGCCGAGCCGCTTCGCCGCGCCGCCAGGACGCTGGCGACGCTGGCCACCGAGCTGCGCGACGACGGCTTCGAGCTCGAGCACCTCGATGTCGGCGGGGGGCTCGGCATCGCGTACGAGGGCCGCCCAATCGCCGGCCCGGCCGAGTACGCCGACGCGGTGATCCCGGAATTGCGCCGCAGCGGGCTGCCGGTCCTGCTCGAACCGGGCCGCTCCGTTGTCGGCCATGCCGGTGCGCTGGTCGCGCGAGTGGTGGACACCAAGCGGTATCCCGATGGCCGCACGTTCGCCGTCCTCGACGCTGGTATGGGCGAGCTGATACGACCCGCGCTCTACGGTTCCTACCACCGGATCCTTCCTGTCCATCCGAGGGCTGGTGGTGAACAGTCCTGGGACATCGTCGGTCCGATTTGCGAGAGCAGCGATGTCTTTGCTCGCGACCGGCAGATGCCGCCGCTCGAGGTAGAGGACCTCGTCGCGATCCTCGACGCCGGCGCTTACGGCTCGGTGATGGCCTCCAACTACAACCGGCACCTGCTGCCGGCGGAGGTCCTGGTTGATGGTGACAAGTGGTCCCTCATACGCCGCCGGCAGACGCTCGACGACGTGCTCGCGCTCGAATCATGACCCAGGGACTGCTGATCGCCTTCGAAGGACTCGACCAGAGTGGAAAGCAGACGCAGGCCGAGTTGCTGCGGGATCGTCTGACCGGCAGGGGACGCGCGGTCCGCCTGCTGTCCTTCCCGGATTATCACACCGACATCGGCGCCGAGATCGGACGCGCGTTGCACGGCGAGCGGCATTACGGGGCCGATGTCATGCAGTTGCTGTACATCGCCAATCGATACGAGTACAGGCAGTCGATCGTGGAGGCAAAGGCCGAAGGAACGATTCTGGTCTGCGATCGCTACCTGGCGTCGAGCGTGGCCTACGGCGAAGCCCAGGAATTGGACAGCGCCTGGCTCGTCGAGATCCAGAAGTACCTGCCGGCGCCGGATGTCACGATTCTGCTCGACATCCCGCCTGAGGTCTCGGCGCGCCGCAAGAGCCAGGATCGCGACAAGTACGAACGTGATCTTTCCCTGCTTGCGCGTGTGCGGGACAGCTATGTGAAGCAGTCTGCCGGGCCTGGCTGGGTGCGGATCGACGCCGATCGTGACCGTGATGCGGTGGCCGCCGACGTATGGGCGGCCGTCGCGGATCGGGTATGATCTCCTTTATCCCTTGAAACTTAGCGCCGTTCTTGTTGCAACCTTTGCGCTCGTCCCCTGCCTCGCTGCCGCCGGCCAGGGCCCCTCGGCGATGCTCGGGGCAGGCCCGCGCACGCCGTTCATCGACGGTCCCCCTGAACCGGTGCCGCCGGCCGTGGCCCTGCGCGATGAAGCCGGGAACGTCACGATTCGCGCCATCCGCCTGACCGATCCGCTGACGCTTGACGGCCGGCTCGACGAGCGGCTGTATCACGAGAACGACGCGATCGGCGACTTCGTCCAACAGGAGCCGCTCGAGGGGCAGCCGGCGACCGACCGCACCGAGGTCTGGGTGGCCTACGACGCCGACGCACTCTACGTCGGCGCGCGGCTGTGGGAAACGGATCCGGCGAAGCGCGTCACCAGCGACATGCGCCGCGACGCGAACAACCTGTACAACAACGACCATTTCGCCATCCTGATCGACACGTTCTACGACCGCAGGAACGGATATGCGTTCTTCGCCAACTCGCAGGGCGGCATCAGCGATCTCGAGATCACGAACGAGAACCCGACCAGCGACTGGAACGCCGTGTGGGAGACGCGGGCCGCGAACTTCGACCAGGGATGGACGATCGAGTTCCGGATTCCGTTCCGCTCGATCCGGTTCCAGGAGAACAGCCGCATCTGGGGGATCAATTTCCGGCGGCTCGTGCGCTGGAAAGCAGAAGCCTCGTTCCTGACGCACATCTCCGCCGCGTACGCGCGCAACGGCCTTTACCGGACGGCGAGCGCGGCAACCATGGTTGGTATCGAGCCGCCGGCGGGCCTCCGGAACATCGACGTCAAAGGGTACGCGCTCGGCTCGACGCTTACCAACCGGGCGGCCGCCCCGGTGATTTCCAACCAGGGTGACGGCGAGTTTGGCGCCGACGTGAAGTGGGCTCTCACCCAGAGTCACCTCGTTGACCTGACCTACAACACCGACTTCGCACAGGTGGAAGACGACGAACAGCAGGTCAACCTGACGAGATTCTCCCTGCTGTTTCCCGAGAAGCGTGAATTCTTCGTGGAAGGGTCGCAGTTCTTCGCTTTCGGCACGCAGAACGGCACCTTCAACAATCCCGAGCTGCCGACGCTGTTTTTCAGCCGCCGCATCGGGCTGGAAAACGGCGGTGCCGTGCCGATCGTCGGCGGCGCCCGGCTGATGGGCAAGAGCGGGCCCTACCGGATCGGGTTGCTGCAGATGCGGACCGACGACGCCCCTGCGATCGACGCCGCGGCGACCGATTTCTCGGTGATCCGGGTTCAGCGCGACATCCTGCGCCGCAGCCGCATTGGCGTGAT
>Ga0079218_10000868_pt1 | contig 10079 bp, 10 predicted proteins | sample NCCompost_FD_77181 | JGI IMG/M metagenome (GOLD analysis project Ga0079218, IMG submission 77181) | Agricultural soil microbial communities from Utah to study Nitrogen management - NC Compost | ecosystem: Environmental > Terrestrial > Soil > Agricultural land | place: USA: Utah | collected... | reverse complement strand
GAAGGCGTGCGGTTTCTGGTTGTCCATCCTTACGATCTGGAAAAGGAGCCGACCCGCAACATCGTTATTGTTGCCGACCGGCTTGGCGCCGGCACAGGCGAAATGGTGATGTGCGCTTTCGGTAAGGCTGCTCGCACGGCGCTCGGTAACCAGGACATGTCGATCGAAGCGGCGGTGGTAGGTATAGTCGATCGCGTCGACATCACCGACACAGCCTCGGAGGAGATGCGTGAGGCTGCCGTGAAACTCGCCCGCGACAATGGCCGCCCCTAAATAAGTTTCGAGTTTCGAGTTTCAGAGTTTCGAGTTCGGAGTTTTCCGAGACCAGAATTAGTTCTAAGCTCCGAAACTTGAAACCTCAAACTCGAAACTCCGAACTCCAAACCCGAAACTTCAAACCCGAAACTAATTTCCAGTGTCAAACGAAGATCTGATTTACCGCATTACGAAAGCTGTGTACAACCGGCTCGGCGCCGGCGCTGATGAACAAACGGTGGAACAGTTGGTGACCGAGGTCTACCGGGAGATTCAGCCCTACATCGGTACCAACAACGGAGGTTCGTATTCAGCGTCGCCCTATTCTTCAGGCGCAACTCCAGCAACCTCGCAAGGATCTTCGGAGCGGATGATCATTTCCGTCTTCGGTGTGGATCATCCCGGGATCGTGGCGGCGGTGGCACAGATTCTGGCCGAGGCGAATTGCAGTATCGTTGATATCAACCAGACGGTTGTGCAGAGCAAGTTTGCCATGATCATTATCGCTAACATCTCTCGGGCTAAAGAGAGCGCCGCCGACCTCAAGGAGCGGTTGCGGCATGAGGGTGAAAAACTGGGTGTGAGGATTTACGCGCAGCGCGAGGATCTTTTCAACGCGATGCACCGAATCTAGTGAAGAGCGAAAAGTGAAACGTGAAGAGCAAGCGCAAAAGTCGAGTTCAACACTTTTCGTGCTCCTTCGTGTGTTTCGTGCAATTCGTGGATCGTCTTGTGCAACTAAAAAACGCTCCACGAATTGCACGAAACACACGAAATACGACGAAATGAGACGAATGGTCCCTGTAGGCCGACTTCTTACGACCCTTTGAGGTTTCACTTTTCACTTTTCACTTTTCACTGTTTACTATTCCCCGCATGTCTGAACCCCAGATTTCCCGACGTTGTCCTGCCTGCGGAGTTTCAATTCGTGATCAGGCGTTCTTTTGCCCTCAATGCGGCCATAAGCTGCAGAAGGGAAGCGAAGACGAAACCGCTGCGCTTCACGACACGCACGACATCGTTCGTGACGTTACCTTAACCGAGGCAGATTTTCAGGCTAAATCTCAACCCAAGCGTTCCCCCGTAGTAGTTGCGCCGCCTCCGCAGCCAGCCCAACCCGCCAAGCCGACGAAGCAGCAGGTTCAACGTCCAAAGGGGGAAGTGGGTGCGCGGATTCAACGAGCGACGGACAAAGCGCGTGGAATGGAAGAAAACGTCGCGCAGCGAGTGCAGAAGTTTCGCGAGATCTCCAGTGTGGTAATCGACGAAGCCGGCTACGATCCCAGTTTACGTTTTGTTCTGGTCGCGGCAATCCTTTTTATATTGTTCGTTCTAATAGTGATACTTAACAGATTTATTGGTTAGGGAACTGGTGTTATTTCGAAACACACGAATACGTTGCTCGATTTCAAACGTTCAAATTAAACGCGAAACGAACCATGGAATATTCACAAGCTGAAATCCTGCAGACAGTGGCGATGACCGAGATGGAACATCTCGACGTCCGTACCATTACGCTTGGGCTCAGCTTGCGCGATTGTGCGACTGACTCGATGGCCGGCACGGCAGATCGTGTTGTGGAGAAAATTCATCGCTATGCCGATCGCCTGGTGGAAACTGTCGATCAGATTGGCGACGAATTCGGCATACGGGTGGCCAATAAGCGAATTTCAATCACGCCTGTTTCGATGATCGTCGAGGCTGCCAAAGGTGATCCAGTCGAACTTGCACGAGCCATTGATGCCACAGCAGCGGCGGTAGGCGTCGACTTCATCGGCGGATATTCGGCGTTAGTACATAAGGGTGCTACCAGCTCAGAGTATGAGTTCCTGAATTCTATTCCTGAAGCGCTGTCCACAACGGAGCGTCTTTGCTCTTCGGTCAACGTTGCTACCACACGCGCGGGCATCAATATGGACGCCGTCAGACAGGTTGGCGTGATTATCAAGGAGGCTGCGGAACGCACGAGTGATCGCGGCGGCCTTGCTTGCGCCAAGTTCGTTTGCTTTGCTAATGCGGTCGAAGACAATCCGTTTATGGCCGGGGCGTTTCATGGACCAGGTGAAGCCGAAGCGGTGATTAATGTCGGGGTGTCCGGGCCGGGCGTGGTTAACTACGCTGTCAGACACGCGGCGAGTGATCTTCCCTTGCAGGAAATGGCTGAGGTCATCAAGAAGCTTTCGTTCAAACTTTCGCGCGCCGGAGAGTTGGTCGGCCGGGAAGCGGCGAAGCGCCTGGGAATTCCTTTTGGCATTATCGATTTGTCATTGGCGCCGACGCCGGTCCCGGGAGACTCCGTGGCAAACATCATCGAGGCCATGGGCTTCGAACGCGCTGGTACTCATGGAACCACGGCGGCGCTGGCGTTGTTGACGGATGCAGTAAAGAAGGGCGGTGCGATGGCCAGCACGTCCGTAGGCGGGATGAGCGGTGCGTTTATTCCGGTATCGGAAGATGCGGGCATGATCGAAGCGGCACAACTTGGCGCGCTGTCACTGGACAAACTCGAGGCATGGACCAGCGTGTGTTCGGTTGGTATTGACATGGTGGCCGTGCCGGGATCAACGTCGGCGGAAACAATTGCCGCCATCATCGCTGACGAAATGGCCATCGGCGTCATGAACAATAAGACAACTGCGGTGCGTATTATTCCTGTTCCCGGGCGCGATGTTGGCGACATGGTTGAATTCGGTGGCCTGCTGGGAAGCGCGCCAATTATGGCGGTCAACAAATTTTCATCGGCAGATTTCATCCGGCGCGGTGGACGCATTCCGGCCCCGATTCATTCATTGCGAAACTGAAAGACGTATCCGCAGATTACGCGGATTACACAGATTTGATTTGACTGGGTAACGACTGACAAAGTGTTTTAAGTGTTAAGGCCTACTGTTTCGCTACAAATTTATTATTGGAATTGAATCTGTGCAATCTGCGTAATCTGCGAATAAAAAGTTTTTGAATTGATGTTATATTGACGCCCCGTGGGAGAGACGAATATGGCAGAAGCCCTTGGAATGGTTGAATGTCGCGGGTTGGTGGCGATGATCGAAGCTGCCGACGCCATGGTTAAAGCGGCGAACGTTCGTTTGGTCGGATGGGAAAAGATCGACGCTGGATTAGTTACGGCGATTGTGCGCGGCGACGTGGCTGCGGTTCGCAGCGCGGTTGATGCCGGCGCGGCTGCCGGACGCAAGGTCGGCGAAGTTGTTTCCACACATGTCATTCCTCAACCACATGATGATGTCGATACCGGACTGCCGGTGTTGAAGACCGGCGCAACCACACGAAAGAAAATCAGCGGTTCGGTTAGACGTCGCAATTAACGTGGCTCCGTTACCAGCATGTTGACTGGTATCAAACTCCCTGTAGTATTTTTTCTCGTTGCACTTTTCTTCTTCTGTAATTTCCCTGTCGTTACGGCCCAGCAACCCTTCATCACAGACGACGCCGACACCACTCCCAAAAGAAAGTTTCATTTCGAATTCAGCAACGAGTTTGATTGGTTGCAGCGCTCAGCATTCCCCGCGGTACCACAGAACACTGCCGACTTCGAACTAGCGTATGGCCTTTTCGAGGACGTCGAGATAAGTGTGGCCGCGCCCTGGTTGACGATCTTCACGGCGGGCGTAACGACCCCACGAACTTTGACCGGGATCGGGGACATGAGTGCCTCCGTCAAGTACAACTTCCTTAAAGAACGCGATAAGTCGCGGCGGCCGCCCTGGCAGTAACAGTAAATCTGGAAATGGCAACCGGCGACACGAATCGTCAGCTCGGCTCCGGGTTAACCGACGTATTCATTAACGGCATAGTTCAAAAGTCAGTAACAACTAAAACCAAACTCAGAATCAATTCGGGAATACTCTTTTCCGGAAACACGACTACGGGTGTGATTGCATTCGATCGCGCGGAGCTGTGTTTACTTCAAGCGGATCAGTTGTCAGGCAGTTCTCACCGAAACTCCAACTGGGCGGCGAGTTGACGGGAGCATTTGCCCGCAATGCGCTCCTGGGAAAAGGGCAGTTGCAGACAATGTTTGGAGGCAACTATCTACTGCATAGAAATGCTTCGTTCGATTTTGGCATGGTTGCAGGAAAGTATGATGGAAGTCCGCGCGCAGGAATCCAGCTCGGAGTCTCAATCGACTCTGAACCAGGTAGCATCAAACACCTGGCAAAATGTTGTTGACAGCATTGTATGTCGGTGTATAGTGCGCACTGCTAAACTCAATCTTCTTGCAAAGGTCGAACACTTCCCCCGTAGACTTTTCACACCCTCCAATCCCACGAAGGAGATCAAAATGGCAACCAAGAAAGCTGCAAAGAAAAGGGGACCAGCCTCTACTATTCTCAGGTTTAAAAAGGAATGGATCTTCGATCCGGGACCAGAGTGGCTCAGGATTAACCGCGCGGCGCTTACCAGGATTAATCAACTCAAGGAAGACTTCGCGAAACGCGTTAACGAGGCCATCAAGGCAGGCCAGCAGCAGTAACCACAATTAACTCTTACTTCTTTTAGTCACCAATTCTCCAGGCGGAAATGGTGGTGGGACAGTACTGGCTCGGGAGGACTTATGCGCCAGCCTATACCGTTACCGGTTTTCCAGAGCCCCGCTGACGTCGGACGCGAGCGTAACACCTCGCGTCCAGTCATGCTCGTGGGTTTTCAGAATCAGGGAAACCTCGGACTCGGCTACCTGACGGCGGTTCTGCGTCAATATGGATATACCGCACACGTCGTCGATATTGAACAGGATCCCGAAAAAATGCTGGAGATCGCGAGAGAAACAAATCCGATTCTGATCGGATTCTCTTTGATCTTCCAGTTCTATATCGATCGTTATGCCGTGCTACTCGACTGTTTGAGGACCGCCGGAATCGATTGCCATTTCACCATGGGTGGTCATTTTCCCAGCTTGAGTTATGAGCAAACGCTGGCATTGATACCCGAACTGGATAGCGTCGTTAGGTTTGAGGGAGAGACGACTTTAGTTGAGCTGGTAGATGCTGTCAGCACGGGGGCCGACTGGCGTGAAATCCACGGTATCGCATATCGCCGCGACGAGGAGATCGTTGCTACCAAAGCGCGTGCGCTGTTGGACGATCTGGACCAGCTACCGTACCCGGACCGTGACTATGAATCTGAAGCAGTGTTGGGTCGAAGCATCATGCCCATCCTCGCCAGTCGCGGTTGCGCGCGAACATGTTCGTTCTGTTCGATCCATACCTTCTATCGCGCAGCGCCGGGCCGCATTGTGAGGACGCGCAAGCCGGCCGAAGTGGTGCGCGAAATGCGCATACTGTACGAAGAACGCGGCATCACCATCTTCCTCTTTCAGGATGACGATTTTCCGTTGTTCGGCACGGTCTGGCGTCGCTGGGCCAACGAGTTTGTCGACGAGCTACACCGCAACGGTTTGCCCGGCAAAGTAATCTGGAAAATGAATTGCCGCGCCGATGCGGTTGAACGCGAGCTGTTCATCCGGATGCGCGATGCTGGCCTTTATCTCGTCTACATGGGTCTTGAATCAGGCAGCGAGCAGGGCCTCGAGACGTTACACAAACAGATCACAGTTGAACAGAACATTAAGGCGGTCAACACGCTCAAGAGTATCGGATTGATGTGGGAATATGGATTCATGCTTCTCGATCCATCCAGTACGTTTGAGTCTGTTCGAGAGAACCTGAATTTCCTCAGGACCATCATTGGTGATGGGTGTCTGCCCGTTACCTTCTGCCGGATGTTGCCTTACGATGGCACTCCTATCAAGGATGAGCTGGTGAGGACCGGGCGAATTCGAGGAGACATCTGCAATCCGGATTATGATTTCCTCGATCCGCGTCTTGAAGAGTTTTATGAAGGACTGACTAGTGTCGTGAACGTGAGAGGTTGGATACATGGGCTCGAGGCAGTCACCATTCAGCTGTCATGCGCGTGGCATGAGGTGGCGACAATGGAACGACTATTTCCGGAACTGCCCGGTATGACGGAATACAAAGCCACGCTGCGAGAGATTACCAGGACCAGTAACGAGCTTCTGCTTCAAGTCGTGGAAGACTTGTCATATCTGTACTCAGACAACGTGCCTAATAAGTGGAGTCGGGAAGAAGTGGAGGCGCACCGTGAACAGGTCCTGGTACGGCTGCTGGCCGAAAGAGATGCCTTTGTGTTTGGCAATCAGGACGTACTTATGAGCGCCTTGGGATTTGATGAGGAGGAACTTGAAGAAGGTGAAGTTGAAACTATGGTTGCCGGTGTCTAGTTTTCGGTTTTGCCTCAGAAGTCGAACTACAGGGAGGATTCAAGTGTTGAACTCGACTTTTTGAGGCAAAGCCATTTTTACCAGGGTAGAGAATCCAGAATCCGTCCGGCGGTCGATCCAGAGCCACCACCACTCCGTTGCGCGCGAAGAATCGATGCTGCATCCACTACCGAACGCAACGGCACTTCGCCCGAGAAACTCTGATCGAAGCGCTTCTCCGTCACGAACAGCGGCAGCGTGAAGGCCGACTCGAGGTCGTAACGTAACCTGCCGCGGTTAGTAAACGCCGACCAGACAACATTCGGGATCGAGCGCAAATGCACCGTCACCGGTAGATTTACACGCGAGGCGCGCCGTCCACCAATCTTCAGCGAACCCTGGTGACGACCTTCAATTACGTCTCGATCTGCAAGCCGCAGACTGTAGTCAAAATCCTTCAGGCTTACTGGAATGAGTCCGTTCGCAACATCCAGTCCGAGGTTCAGACTGGCAGTCTGGTTGCGGAAGTCGATCGACTCAAGAGTGATCTCACCGAGTTTGACCTGGACGTTTATCGCGTCGCCTATGCGGCCAAGGTCACCAATACGTCCAAGGTCAGGAAACTGCGCGGCAGCTTCCGGTGCGGACGCAAAGGTAATTAGGGCAAGCAAAGCCAGCGACAACATTCCGAATTTATTAAGGGTTCTTAACATCTTCACACCTCATTTTGAACCTGGCGAAATCCGACCCATTCCATTTATCAACTGCCGTGCCGCGAGCGGACTGCTGAAACCTTGAGGAAAACTAAAGGATGGGGAAGACAAGGGGCTGAAGTCACACCAATTCGGAATGGCGTCAACCGATTCGTGTCATTTCGTGAAATTCGTGGATCGATTTTCATGTGAGAGTAGAAAACGATCCACGAATAACACGAAATACACGAAAAGAAAGAGGCCTATCCAACCGCCTAACCGGCGCTTTGTCGAGGCTGGAGACTTTTCTCGATCCGCTCAAAGCGCCCCATCATGTTCTCGTATAGGCGATCAGTCTTTTCGTGCAGGTGCCCGATCTCCATCTCGGCTTTGATGTTAACGTCATATTCAATGTCGGCACGCACCCGGTCCTTTTCAGCCTGGCGGTTCTGACTCACCAGTACGAAGCACGACAGGAAAATTGCTTCCAGCGAGACGATCATGGTCAACAGCCCGAACGGGAATGGATCGAATGGTTCGACTCCCAGCGGCAGTGTGTTTAAGCCAATCCAGATGATGAACCAGGTGGCGTTCAGAATTAGAAACGCCATGCTGCCGCTGAACCAGGCAATCCAATCAGCGATTTTTTGCAAAGGCGTCGAATGAACTTCGATCTCTTCGTTCGCGTTACGCGAAACGCGTGTGCGCAGCAACTCGTCAGCCTTTCGGGTGAGGCCGCTTAATGATGCCAGCATGTGCAGGGCAGCTTCCGGCTTCCTCTGAAACAGAAGGATTAAGTCGCTGCGATCGAGCACGAGAACCTCGCTGTCTTTAAGAGCAAGAGCTGTCGCGGTGCGCGCGCCTTCGTCGAGCATGGCGAGCTCACCAAACATGTCGCCCGGGCCAGCCGTTGCCAGCACAATCTTCTGCCCCACGGTGTCCTTAATATAAAGTTCGACCTCACCGTCGCGCACGATGTAAAGCGAATCGCCCGGGTCGCCCGCGTGAAAAACGATACTACCGCCCGCAAACGTAGTTTCATCGATAACGCCAGCTAGCGCCTGGCGGTCATCCTCGTCGAGGTGATCGAACATTCTGATCTGGGTTAGGAATTGGGGGTCGCAGGGCATGCAGCGCACCTCTTTCACCGGCAATGGACTGACAGAGCGGCGGCATTATAAAGTAGAAGGCAGAAAGCAGAAGGCAGAAAGCAAAAGGCAAGTTACGGCGGAAGCGTGCTCTTCGCCCCGGAGGGGCGAGGAATGAAAGCGCTGAAGGCGCGTAATGCCGAAGCCTGGGTCAACGGCCCAGGCGGGGAAAGCCTTAAGAGGCTCAAGAAGCGCTGAAGGCGCGAAATGGACTGATTCTCCATTTCGCGCCTTCAGCGCTTTAACTCAAGGTTAACTTTTTCCCTGGGCCGGTGGCCCAGGCTTTTGCATCACGCGCCTTCAGCGCTTTCTATTTCAAGGTGTGCGGTTTGCGCCGGTAGTCGGTTTTGGCCGTTGCGGCGTGGTTTTAGGTGGCGCCGGCTCGCCCTTCGGTGCGACGCGTCCGTTACGCGTTAACGCGATGCGCTTGTCACGGCTGGAGCCCTCGTCGACCACCACCTTAATTGAACGGAATGAACCATCGCGAGCTTTATTCGTCGGGTTGTAAGCGAGGACATACTGGGTCCGCATATCTCGCACAATCTCGTTTGCAATCTGCGGCAGTTCCGATAGTGACTCCGGAAAAAATGCACGTCCGCCGGTCTCCGATGCCAGCTTGTTGATCAAGTTAACGGCTTTGTCGCGAATACTCTTTCGAATCAAACCTCGATCACGGTCTAACTCGTTGACGAAACCAATCACGTAGATCTGCACATCCGCCTCACGCAGGCGAGAAAACAATCTCTCTTGCGAATAATGACTGGCGCGGTCTTCGCCGTCGGTGATTACTATCAACGCGCGCCGTCGCCGGTCGCTGTCGTCGCCTTTCTTATATTCGGCAACGTGTTCGGCAGTCAGATAAACCGCATCGATAACTGCTGTTTGACCTCCTTCAACATACAAATTGTCCAACGCGTCGATTAACAGGTCCTTGGCGGGGGTAAAGTCCTGCAGCGTTTCAATCTTGTCACTGCTGATGAACCTCACCAGGAACGTCTCGTCTCCGGGCTTGTTGCTATTGATGATGGTTTTACCGGCGTCAATCACTGCCTGAATTTGGGATCGTAGTGACTGAGAAGTATCGACCGCCATTCCGTAACTGATAGGCACTTCTTCGCGAGTGAAATACTCGAGCGGCTGAGGCACGCCATCTTCGTAGACGTGAAAGTCATTCTGGCTGACGTTGTTGATTGGCCGGTTGTTGCGATCGATCACGCGCACGTTGAGTGTTACCAGCTCAGTGTTGACGCGCACGATGCTTTCTTCGTCAATTATTTCTTCGGGTGGCGTCGGGGTCGGCTTTGGTTTCAACACCGGAGGCGGTGGAGGTTCGCCCAGAGAGGGTGCGATCCGGTCGGCAGGCGTTGACCGCGGAACAGGTGTCGGGGTTGGAGTTGGGTTCGCGCTACGTCCTGGTGTTTGCGCCGGTGTCTGAACCCTGCTCGGAGTCGGAGTTGGCGTCGCCCTCTGTTGCGGAGTAGTTAGCGTATTGTTTCGGCGCGGCCGCGAATCCTGGGTTCGCGCAGCCGAGACAAAAGTGGAACCGATTACACCGGCGACAGTGAGCGCTAATGCCATCACGATCGATAACCGGTGATGCCGTCGAGCCCTCATTTCAGTTTTATAAGAGCGCATTTGATTACGTGATCCTCTACAACTAAAAATGCAATGAACCTGCAAAGCCAAAGAATTGTGTCACAAATCAGTTTAACCCTTTAATCGAGGGCCTGCGAAGCCCTGCCG
>Ga0079218_10000867_pt1 | contig 10079 bp, 7 predicted proteins | sample NCCompost_FD_77181 | JGI IMG/M metagenome (GOLD analysis project Ga0079218, IMG submission 77181) | Agricultural soil microbial communities from Utah to study Nitrogen management - NC Compost | ecosystem: Environmental > Terrestrial > Soil > Agricultural land | place: USA: Utah | collected... | reverse complement strand
TTCGGAGGTTCCAAGCGTCGCGACGATATCGAACCCCAACCGGCTCAACTTGCGCGCCAGCAACACAGCCGTTCCTTTATCCGAATCTTTCACACTCAGAAACGCTTTACCTTTCGACGGCAGACTCAGTCCCGCGCCCATCATTGCTTTGCCGTAAGCCTCGCCGAACGTGTCGCCAATGCCCATCACTTCGCCGGTCGAATGCATCTCGGGACTGAGGATCGGATCGACGCCGGGAAACTTTGCAAACGGAAATACCGGCGACTTGATGAAGAAGCGTTTGACGGTCAGTTCCTCGGGCAGATTGAACGTTTTCAACTCCTGGCCTGCCATCACCAGCGCCGCAATGCGCGCGATCGGAACGCCCGTCGCTTTCGAAACAAACGGCACGGTGCGCGACGCGCGCGGATTCACTTCCAACACGTAAACGCGATCGTCCTTGATCGCAAACTGAATGTTCATCAACCCGGAGACCGAGAGCGCGTTTGCGAGCTTGCGCGTGTAATGGCGCATTGTGTCGAGGTGTTCGGGATCGATCCGCACCGGAGGCAGCACGCATGACGAGTCGCCGGAGTGAATGCCCGCCTCTTCGATGTGCTCCTGAATGCCGGCGATGACGACGGCTGTTTCGTCAGCCAGCGCGTCGACGTCAAACTCCGCAGCCTGTTCGAGAAACTTGTCGATCAACACGGGCCGATCCGGCGTAAAACCGACGGCCGTATGAACGTACTGCTCCAACTGTTCCTGGTCGTAAACGATCGCCATCGCGCGTCCGCCCAGCACGTAACTCGGACGCACGAGCACCGGATATCCGATTCGCGCCGCAACTTCGCGCGCCTCGTCTACTGACGCCGCCATGCCATTTTCGGGTTGCGGTATGCTGAGCTCTTGCAGCAACGCGCCGAAGCGCTTGCGATCCTCGGCAAGATCGATCGAATCGGGCGATGTGCCGATTACTCTCACGCCCGCGTGATGCAAGCGCATCGCGAGATTTAGCGGCGTCTGGCCGCCAAACTGGACGATCACGCCTTCCGGTTTTTCGACGTCGACGATGTTCATGACGTCTTCGAACGTCAGCGGTTCGAAGTAGAGACGATCGGAAGTGTCATAGTCAGTGGAAACCGTCTCGGGATTGCAGTTGACCATGATCGTCTCGAATCCCGCTTCATGAAGCGCGAACGAGGCATGGCAGCAACAGTAATCAAACTCGATTCCCTGCCCGATGCGGTTTGGACCAGAGCCGAGAATCATGATCTTGCGGCGATTCGTTGGCTCCGCTTCATCTTCCTCTTCGTAAGTCGAGTAGAGGTAAGGCGTGTGTGATTCAAACTCCGCGCCGCAAGTGTCGACTCGTTTGTAAACCGGAACGATTCCCAGATGCTTGCGGTAGTCGCGCACTTCATCCTCGGAACGCTCCGTCAGGTAAGCGAGCCGGCGATCTGACAAAGCAACTTCCTTGAACGCACGCAGTTGGTCCATCGAGATATCCGCAAGCTTCAAGCCTTCGATGTCGTGCTGGATCTCCATCACCTGCTTCAACTGATCGAGAAACCACGGATCGATCTTCGACAGACGATAGATCTCCGCAATGGGCCAATCGTGCTGAAGCGCGTAGGTTATGTAGGAGAAGCGGTGCGAGTTTGGCCGCGCGAGCTTGCGTTGCAGTTCAGCGTCTGAAATGTCCTCGAGACGCAGCGGCTTGACGGCTTCGAGTGAACGCAGTCCTTTGAACAGCGCTTCCTTGAAAGTGCGGCCGATGGCCATCACCTCGCCAACCGATTTCATCTGCGTGCCGAGCACGTCTTCTGCTTCGCGAAACTTTTCGAAGTCCCACTTGGGAATCTTGGCGACGACGTAATCGATGGTCGGCTCGAAAGAAGCCGGCGTCTTGCGGGTGATGTCGTTGGGGATCTCGTCGAGCGTGTAGCCGACGGCAAGTTTCGCGGCCATCTTCGCGATAGGAAAGCCGGTCGCTTTTGAAGCGAGTGCCGAAGAGCGCGACACGCGCGGGTTCATTTCGATGATGCGAACTTCGCCGTTTTCCGGATTCACACCAAACTGAATGTTCGACCCGCCGGTTTCAACTCCGACCTTGCGAATGACGCGAATGGCGAGGTCGCGAAGTGTTTGGTACTCGCGATCAGTCAGCGTTTGCGCCGGCGCAACTGTGATCGAGTCGCCGGTGTGCACACCCATCGGATCGAAATTCTCGATCGAGCAGATGATGACGACGTTATCTGCCAGATCGCGCATCACCTCGAGCTCAAACTCTTTCCAGCCGAGGATCGACTCTTCGATCAGCACTTCGTGAATCGGCGACGCAGCAAGACCGCCGCGAATGATCTCTTCAAACTCTTCAGGGTTGTAAGCAATACCGCCGCCTGTTCCGCCGAGTGTGAACGACGGACGGATGATTGCCGGATAACCCGTCAACTGCACGATCTCTTTCGCTTCGTCCCACGACTTGGCGAAGCCGCCGCGCGGCATTTCTATTCCCGCTTCGTCCATTGCCTGTTTGAACAACAACCGGTTTTCGGCGACCTTGATCGCATCGCGGTTCGCGCCGATCATTTCGACGCCGTATTCGGCGAGCACGCCCGCGTCCGAGAGTGCAATCGCAAGGTTCAATGCCGTCTGACCACCAACTGTCGGCAGCAGCGCGTCCGGTCGTTCGCGACGAATGATTTCTGTTAAAAAAGGAACTGTCAGCGGTTCGATGTAGGTGATGTTGGCTGTTTCCGGATCGGTCATGATCGTGGCCGGGTTCGAATTCACCAGCACGATCTCGTAGCCTTCCTGTCGCAGGGCTTTGCACGCCTGCGTTCCCGAATAGTCAAACTCGCACGCCTGACCGATCACGATCGGGCCCGAGCCGATAATCAGAATCTTGCGAATATCAGTGCGTTTGGGCATCTATTAAAAGTCCGGCTTACGCCGCCGGAAGTCTTCACCATCAATCACCACGTTGGTACACATTTCAAAAAGCCGGCTGCGCAGCCGGTACGTGACTCGTTCTTCAAGCTCCTTGTTTTTATCAAGATAGTTGGTGGTGAAGATGGTCAGCTTGTTGTCGTTGTAACGTTTGTTAATGATCTGGTACATCGTGTCGCGCACCCAGTCGGTGGGGACGGTGGCGCCGAGCTCGTCGAGCACCAGCACGTCGGTTTGGAAAACGGGCGCGAGCACTTTCAGCTCGGATGATTTCGAAATCGGATTGTACGAGTCCTGAATCTCCTTTAGCAGCGAACCGAATTCATAAAACAGAGCCGCGAAGCCTTTGTCGATCAGATCTCTTATTATCGAAACCGCCAGGTGCGTTTTGCCGACGCCCGCCGGGCCCATGAACAGCAGGCCACGTTCGACTGCCGGATACTCGTTTGCAAACTTGTGCGCGTGAAGCAGCGCGTTGTCCTGCGACGTGCCGGGAGCGCTGATGAAGTTCGCAAACGAACACTTTTCGTAGCGGCGAGGAATACGCGCGGCGGCGATCACTTTCCGGAAGCGGTCAGACTTACGGCACGGGCAAGGAAGCGCGCCTTTCACCGGGTCGATTTTGGTCCCGGTGCCAAAGCATTCTTCGCAAACGTCGGTACTCTCCGCCCCGCGGAGTTCGCTTTCATTTATCATTTTCTCGGAACGGTTTACCTTACACCCTTGAAAAGGTAAACCTTTTGTAGGATACCCTATACTGACGTTGAGCAGTAATGGACGGCGAGGTTTTAGAAGTTTTATCAGGGGAACCGGGAACTTATATGAGCTTGTGGCAGTCGTTACTTAGAAAACTTGGTTTGAACTCGATGCGCGCGGAGCGGCATCCGATTCGGGTGTTTCTGCTGGACGATGATAAACGGCGGCATCGCTGGTTTACGACACGCTTCAAAGGCGACTTTATTGACATCGCGAGTAACGTCAGCGAGGCGCAACAACTGTTGAGCGCGAGTTCATACGACGCGATTTTTCTCGATCACGATCTTCATCCCGAACACTACCACGCTGAATCGACGGACGACGAACGAACCGGTTACGCCGTCGCAGCATGGCTCAGTTCAAACCCTGAATTGCAGCGGGCGTCGACGATCCTGGTCCACACGCGAAACGCCGACGGCGCGATGCGCATGGTCGGCGAACTTCGCCGCGCCGGACGCACGGCCGACTACGTTCCGTTTCCGCTGCTCGCGGAACGCATTAAGAGTTATTGGCAACGCTAAGCGTCCCGTCTCTGAAGTTCACGTCGTTATTCATGTTTCCACAGACGGTCGTCGGGGGTTTCTGAGCGCCGCAGGCGCGGCAGATGGTAGCCAGGAGGCAAGTGCGAGCGAAGCGCGCACGACGCCCCTGGATACCAATGAGAGTCAATTGTGCACTGAAAGTGCGACAGAACTGCGCGGCTTTTCTCTCGCTCTTTCAGAGCTCGCGATCTTTCCTAATCAGACCAGGGGCTACGCGCTTCGCGCTCGCCCCTGGCTACCATCTGGCGCGCCTTCGGCACTCTCGAGGTTACTGCGGTGCGCCCAGGAATGAAGCAAGCCTGAGCAGGTCGGAAAACACACCGCCTGCTGTTACCTCCGGTCCCGCGCCCGGTCCTCTTACGATCATCGGCTGAGAGTTGTAACGCGCAGTTTGAAAGCTAACGATATTGTCACTGCCGGTGAGACTCGCGAATGGGTGGTCCAGCGGATAGCCGCGCAGTTGAGCTGACATGTTGCCGTTACTATCTATCGTTCCCACATACCGCAAAACCTCACCTCGATCGCGCGCCGAGTTCAATAAGCCGGTAATTGTCTCGTCGTGTTTCCCCAGCGTTTGCAAATACTCGTCAACGCTCGCGCCGCGGAGATCTTCAGCAACCATACTGTCAACCTGAACCGCATCCATCTCCACTTCGAGCCCCATCTCTCGCGCGAGGATAATGAGTTTACGAGCGACGTCTACACCCGATAGGTCATCGCGAGGGTCTGGTTCAGTGAAGCCTAACGAATGCGCCTCTCTTACAACCTCAGAAAACGGACGCCGGCCGCTTAGCGAGTTAAAAATGTATGAGAGTGTGCCCGAGAATACGCCCTCGATTTTGATGATTTCATCTCCCGTTTCTACAAGGCCGCGAAGCGTCTGAATTATCGGCAGACCGGCGCCGACGTTTGTTTCGTACAGGAAATACCGCTGATGCTTGCGGGCGGTTTCGCGCAGGCTGCGATATGTAGTGAATGGTCCTGCATTACTCTTCTTGTTGGGCGTGATGATGTTGATGCCCTTCGCGAGCCAGCTCTCGTAGTGAAGTGGCAATTCGGAACTGGCAGTTGCGTCGATCAGCACGGCGTGTGGCAGATGAGCGGCGTTGACGTGGTTGATAAAACTTTCAAGGTCCGCCTCTCTCGAACTCGTGCGTAAATCATCTTGCCAACCATCGAGCGCGACATGCCGGTCGGCGAGAATCATCTGGCGACTGTTCATGATGCCGCGCACTCTCAAATCTATGCCGCGATTGCGCTTAAGATCGTCGATTCGAGTTTGAAGCTGGTTCAGAAGCGTGCCGCCTATCAGGCCTGTGCCAATGACACCGATCGATAGAGTTTGATTTGAGAGATAGAACGCGGAGTGTATCGCTCTCAACGCTTTGGTTGCTTCATGCTGTTCGATGACGGCGGAAATGTTTCGTTCGGACGATCCTTGCGCGATTGCCCTTACGTTGATGCCTGCCTTTCCGAGCGCGCTGAAGAATTGTCCGGCTACGCCTAACTTCTCGATCATGCCATCGCCCACCATGGCGATGATGCAGCAACCTTCCGTGAGATCGACCGTCTGGATCTCGCCACGCTGCATCTCGACGACGAACGTCTGCTCAACCGTTTGCTTCGCGAGTTCGGCGTGTACGCGTGGAACAGCGAAGCAGATGGAGTGCTCGGAGCTCGCTTGTGAAATCATTACTACGGACACGTCAACAGCACGCAGCGCGCCGAAAAGCTTGTGGGCTACGCCCGGAGTCCCCATCATTCCCGTGCCTTCCAAATTGATCAGGACCATGTCTTCGATTGCCGCAAAGCCTTTTATCGGCACGTCTTTTGGTGACGACGCCGAAATTCTTGTGCCCGGTGCTTCAGGCTTGAAACTGTTTTTGATCCAGACCGTGAGGTTATTCGTAATCGCCGGCCACATAGTGTTCGGATGAATGACCTTCGCACCGAAGTAAGCAAGTTCAGCCGCTTCCTGGTAGGAAAGTTCAGGTATAACCACCGCATCAGGAACCCGTCGCGGATCGGCGCTGAAGACTCCTTCGACGTCGGTCCAAATCGTGACCGACTCCGCGCCCAGCAGTGCTCCAAAAATCGAGGCGGAGAGGTCGCTGCCATTTCGTTTTAACGTTGTCGCGACTCCGTCATGTGTGGCAGCGATATAACCGGTGATGACGAGCAAGTCAGTCTCGGGTTGATCCGCCTGCCACGCCGCTAACTTCTGCTTAGAAGTTTGCCAGTCAACAGCAATGGTGTTGGCCTGTGGTTCAACGACGAGGACCTTGCGTGCATCGAGCCAGGTTGCACGATGGTCGCGCGATTCGAGGTAAGCGTGCAGGAGTTGAGCGGACCACAACTCGCCGTGACCCGAGATAAATTCGACGATGCGCTCGGAAGCGAGCCTCGTGATCCAAACACCCCTCAACACTTCCTTGATAGCGTTGAAATCGGAGACTACGATATCGCTGAGTGAGGAACTCTGTGCGGCTCCAAGCTCGAGTGCGGCAATTGTGTCCAGGTGGAGCTTTTCGACGGCTTCGAGTTCAGGCAAATAGGAGTCGTCATGAGTGGCCGCGCGCTCTATAGCTTCGATGAGCGCATTGGTGACGCCACTCATCGCTGAAACAACTACGGCGACACGTTCACTTGTGGGTTGCGACAGAACGATTTCGCAGGCCGCTCGTTGACGGTCGGCGTCGCCGAGACTGGTGCCGCCGAACTTGTGAACTGTCCATCCTGAACCGTGTGCTTTCTCCATTTCGCAATTTAAGCATACGATGCATGGCAAGGAGCACTGACCATGAACATAATTAGCGTCGTTTCGCTTGCCGCTGTTTTGCTGATCTCGTCGCTCGCCAGCGGACAAAGTACATCTGCGTCAAATGTTTGGGAGCCTCTGAAGTTCTTTGCCGGTAAATGGGAGGGAACAGGAAACGGTAAACCAGGCACTTCAAAAATTGAACGCGAGTATCAGTTCGTGCTCAACGGTAAGTATCTGAATGTTCGAAGTCGTTCCGTATACGATCCGCAGCAGAAAAATCCAAAAGGTGAGGTGCACGAAGAGTTGGGAATGATCAGCTTCGACAAGAGTCGCAAGCAATTCGTGTTTCGCCAATTTCATGTTGAAGGTTTTGTAAATCAGTACGTGTCGACACGCATTAGCGCTGACGGGAAAGAGATCATCTTCACGTCGGAAGCGATTGAGAACATTCCCTCCGGCTGGCGTGCGCGCGAGACATACAAAATTATCAGCGCCGATGAGTTCACGGAAACCTTCGAACTCGCGGAGCCAGGAAAGGATTTTCAAATCTATTCAGAGGGCCGGCTTCGCCGAAAGAAATAAGGAGCCGATTAGCGACCACAACTTCGAGACTAACGCCGAATCGAGTAGCCTACATAGATCATCTGAACGTCTACACCGGGATTAATTGGCGAATGATAACCGTTCGAAATATGGTTGTACTTGTAGCCAACTGTGATCGCGCGGCCTGAGTCGTTGACGATCTGGATCCCACCGCCAAAGTCATAGGTAAAGTTGAACTGGGCGGCGCCTGAAACCGGCACGTCCTTTGTGAAATAGAGAAACCCGCCTGAACCGCTCACGAAAGGTTGAAGCATTTGCGCGCGCCTGAAGTTTAGTTTCAAGCCGATTGGCGACACACCTGCTCCGTAGGTGTGCTCCCGCGAGCGTTGGATCGTAAAAGTGCCGGGGCCCGTCGGTACGATGGTGAAGCGGTTGGTCGAAAGAACGGCTACCGGAACCGCATCGATGGTCCATGAAAACGCGAGATTCTCATTTGCTGCGAGGACGCGACCGTAACGTAAACCGATGTTGCCGAACCGCGCGTCAGGTGTTTTGCCAATCAGTGTCGGAGCATGAAACGAGATTCCACCCCATACCCCAAACTCATTTCGTTTCATTCGACCGCTATCAGATTGTTGTTGGCCTGTAATGGTGTTAGGTTGCTGCGCGGCGCTCTCCGGCACGAACAGAAGTAGCGCACTTACGAGCGAGAGGGTCACTAGTATGAGTTTTTGAAACATGAGGCGCTCCCGAACTGTGATGGTTAAATCCTATTGGTCCTACCGTAAACCTAATTCATTGAATTCGAAGATTCAAATGAGATAAGAGCCAGATTTGCAAAATGAAGGCTAGAGGGACATGGAAAATCTGCAACAGAGGTTCAACGAGTTAGGGCTGGCGTTGCCGCCAGCCCTACTTGAAAAACCAGTATGTTGATCAGAATTAGTAATTGATGTTCCCGACCATGGTGAACTCGTAGGCGCCCGTCACGAAGTTCTGCACGACTACGATTGCAGCCTTTCCACTGACTCCTTCGAAACGGCCGGTGCCGCTCCGGAACACCATGTCGCCGGTGGCGATTCCAGTTCGAAGATCCATCCGGCCATTCTCGATAATCGTCGGCAGAAGATCGCCGTTCGACGCCACATACGTAATCTCGCCGGGGACATGCACGATGTTCGGGTCGTTGGCGTCAGGCACGAATTGAATCTGCCCGGTGCCGGTGAACAATCCGAGGTGAGTCCCGCGACCGGATAACGAAAGGTTCGCACCAACGAAATTGCCGGCGCCATCTGTGATGAAAGCCGCGACGCCGTTTCCATTCGAAGCAAATGGACGCTCAGTCGCGCTTACCGGAATCATTCCCGCCAGCAGGGCGAAAACCAGAATAAGAGTTCTGACAGTAACAAAACGTTTCATGATGATCTCCTTCATATCGATCCAAAATTTGGGCCTCAAAACCGGCGTTATCTAACCGCCGCGCCCCGTCCGTCTTAAAGTGGTCGATAATCAAAGAACATCACATAAAATTTTCATCACCTCTGAATGAACACCATCGCTGACTCGGCGCTCGACACATCCGTCGATACGACAACCCGTGCCTGGGCGCGATACGTTCCCTTCAGCATCGCCTTCGCCTTCTTCCACTTTTTGCGGTCCGCCTCAAGCGACGGCTCGTAACGAAGGTCGAAAGTGGGGCGATCTGTGTTTGGGCCACTCTTTAAATTGTTGGTCCATAAGACGCATCCAAATGCCCAACTCAAAATCTTTAATGTGAGCTAACGCACAGACGCTCTTTCGACACGTGATATAAGTCCGCCGCTCTCACATTTAGCTTAAATCAATTGGAGGTGTTGACATGGCAAGAACGGCAGCTGGCAGAACTAATCCGGGCGCGACGGATTGGAAGCAATATGAGGATGGAAATGGGATTTTTGTTGATGTTGATACGAGTTCGGCTGACTTCTCAGATGAAGTCGTGTATCTCACATCGCTCGGCGGTAGAACCCATCATTGGGCGACTACCGGAGGATCTTCTATTTATCCAACAACTCCTCCGTTTGGCCCAATAATACCTTCACGTAGAGGGTTTCGGGTATTTATCCGATGGGTCGATGGTGGCCCCCTAACCCCAGATACAGGCAACGGATTTGGGTGGCACATTAATTGGATTGGTATGGAGATTGGATCACACAAAATTTAACTGCCGTTGCTTCTCTCACGGGAATAACGTATAGCCCCGCGAGAGAGACTACCGAACAATTCTGTGTAACTAAGCCGGGTTAGAGGCAAATTGGAGTTTGAAGAATCAACTTCGACGAGAAACCGTGAAGCTTGGCGACCTCGCTGTCGGCTGTATCATAGTACTGCCCGCAATCGCCTATCACTACCTGCGTTAGATGTTAGGCGCGAACGATTCTCACGACCTCCGCAAACATCGGCTCCCGTGGACAAAATCGGCCGCAGTCCCTTTCGTACTGCGGGCGATCCAACGTGCGCCAGTTACTTACTCATGGCGCTATCAGGACCACGTCCCATGCCCACCG
>Ga0079218_10000866_pt1 | contig 10080 bp, 6 predicted proteins | sample NCCompost_FD_77181 | JGI IMG/M metagenome (GOLD analysis project Ga0079218, IMG submission 77181) | Agricultural soil microbial communities from Utah to study Nitrogen management - NC Compost | ecosystem: Environmental > Terrestrial > Soil > Agricultural land | place: USA: Utah | collected... | reverse complement strand
AGCGCCCAAAGTTGCCCCAACAGCACGCGAAGTCATTCCGCCGGGGAGTGCCGACCCGTCGGGTGCATCCGCAGTGTGCGCAGTGGACGCTGAACTGTGCACCCCATTGTCTTGCGCCATTATTGAAGAGCCGCTAAACAATTGCTCTTCAACCTGACGCGCGTTGGGGATTTGATTTTCCCCGCCGCTGCGGTGCTCAGAATTTTGTTTACTCTGTGATGGTCGCGGCTTCTGAGCGTCACCGTTTTGCGTGGTGCTCGAACGCCTGATTGCATCGAAAACTCTTCCCATCAGATCTCCTTCTTACTTGCGCGACCGCAAGTCGGTCGCCGGCAGTGTTGCCTGTTTATTACCGCGTCAAACTCAATGTTCGACGGGCATGGGTAATTCCAGTTCCGGCTCATTGTCAGGGGCAGTGGTGCCCGCAGACCATAATTCGGCGCGGCTCGCTGGTGAAAAAATTGGCGACGGAGTTTCTTTTTGTTCCCCAGGTTGCATGCCACGATCGGGCGAAGGGAGCATGTCGAAAGTTTCAGCCACTTCTTCAACCAGTTCCCGGCTGATCGTCGTCTCTCCTGCGGCAAAGCCAGCCAACAGAGCGTTGTCACACAGATTGTTTACGTTGCGCGGAATGCCGTCGGAACAGCGATAGATAAAATCAATAGCCGCGCCAGAAAAGATGTGGGTACGCTCGGCGCCGGCGACCAGCAGCCGTGAAGTGATGTAACGCTCGGTCTCTTCAATGGTGGGCAATGGCTTAATTACGCAACGCAACGCGATGCGCTGCTTCAGTTGCCGCAAATCGGGATTGTTGAGCACCTCTCGCAGTTCGGGCTGGCCAGTCAAGACGATTTGCAGTTGCTTGGCAGTATCCGATTCGAAGTTTGAGAGCAGCCGGATTTCCTCGAGCACGTGTGGCGAAAGTCCCTGAGCTTCGTCAACGATCAGAACAGTGCGCAAACCGCGGGAGTGACGTGCTTCAAGAGCGCGACCTAATCCCAAGAGCAAGTCTGATTTCGTTTCCCAGTTTTGCACACCAAGCAACGTCGCTACGTGCTGGTAAAACTCGGGTACCGACAGGCGCGGATTAAAGATGTAAGCAACGAGCACGGTCCGATCCAGGCGCTGCATCATCCAGCGCAGAATCGTAGTCTTTCCAGTGCCAACCTCTCCCGTGACAACGACGAGACCCTTACCGCTTTCGATTCCGTAGTGAAGGTTAGCCATCACTTCGGTGTGCGACGGGGTGAAGTAGATAAATCGCGGATCTGGTGTCAGCGCAAATGGCAGCTCTTTCAGTCCGTAGAATTCTGCGTACACTTTTAAACCTCCGTAACAGTCTCTCGGGTTCAGTCCCGATGAGCGCGTAACTTAATCAGGCGCGACCTGACGAGAACATCTCGAAAATGTGGGTAGCTCTGAGGGCAAAGGCCAACACGGGAATACTGATTATGGTTACAGCAATTCCTACCGCTAGCAGCAAGCGGCGTCGTCGCGGAATAGCCCGCGCTTCTTGGGCGGTTAATAGTTCCGGAACCGCAGCCAACACTGGTAATCCGGTGTAGTGGGTCGCGTCTTCTCGACTTTGAATCGTACGCAGTCTGGGAACCTCAAAAGCGACGGCGAGGAGCAAGCCGAAGCCGAGTCCTAATCCGAGTCCCATTGCAAACAGAACCAACCGCTTGGGGGCAACCGGCTGAGAAGGCAGATACGCGGCGTCGACTACCTGAATTCCTTCGCCTTGCTGTTGCGAAGCGGCGTCGGCGCCCAGACCGATTTTTTGCTGTTGTATCAGCAAAGCGTCGTACGCACCCTTCTTGGTTTGATATTCCCTGTCGAGTGCGCCGAGTTGAACTTCAGCTCCCGGAACACTGTTGATGCGCGTCATTACCAGACCAATCTGGGAATCAATCTCGCCTAGCAACTTCTGCTGCCGTTTGATTTCACCATCGATAAGCTTAATTTCAGCTTCAAGATTGGCAACTGCTAGATCAGGCCGATCCTTAAGTTTCTCTTGCTTAACCTTAATTTTCTCTTGCCACTCGCCAACCATCCGGTCCATCTCTTTCTTTACAGAGCCTATCTCCGCTTCCTTGGAAAGAACGTCCGGATGCTTCGGGCGTAACTCAGTCAACATCCGCTGCATCTGCGCTTCCAGATCAGCTTTTCTTTTAACTAGCTCGGCCCAACCCAGGGTTGTTTTGGGATCCGTGGTGTTCTCGATTACTTCATCCTTGATTTGTTCGGAAGATTTCTTGATCAGAGCCAGTTGCCCGGTAAGTGCTGAGCGTCGATCCTGATACCGGCCAACCTCTGAGATATAAGTCTTCTGCTGTTCCCTTAAGCCGGTTAATTGGCCAACAAGAGAGGAAGCTTCCGAGGGCAAATTTCCGACATTCTTTTGCATGAAATCCAGCCGCTTCTGATCAGCCGCTTGCAATTCTGCTAACGCCTGGAGGGCCTGATTGTCAATGAACTGCTTGGCCGAGGTTGTGGAATTGATGGAGGATTTAGCTTGCTCGTCGATGTACCTACTGGCAAGCGCGGCAGTCACCGCTTGAGTGGTTCGCGGATCCCGTCCCCGGTAAGCAATATTGAAACCGTTGGTGATTTCGTTGCGGCTAGTGTTTACCTCGACCTTAATATCTTTACGCATTTTGTCGATAATGTTTTCCATCGGCTCGCCGCGTAATTTCTCGGTCTGGTATAGCGCGTATTTGTCAATCAACGGTTCCAGTGAACTACGACTGGTAACCACCTGCGTGATTCCGCTTAACTGCCGCGTAATTGTGTCTTCAGTCACTGTCGGCACTACCGACGTAGGCAAGGTCGAGGGCGTTACCACAATGAGAGTTGACGACTCGTAAACATCGGGTAGCCGGTAGACGACCCAGGCCACCGCTGTAGCAATGGCAATCGCGGGCAGAATAATCAGCCACTTACGCTCCCAGACAATTCGGAGATATTCACTGGGTTTTCTTTGCCGAAATTCAACACTCATAAAGCACTCCTCTTTCTAAACCTCATTCATGGCTTCCGCATCACGGTCGAGACAACTTCTACTAGACCCATTGCTCACAACGTCGCCAAAGCCTTTCGGGCTTCGTCGAGATCAGCAAACGGGGCTTTATCCGCTAACCGCACTGCCAGCCCCAATTCGCGTTTTGCGCCTTCATTGTCGCCCTTGCCCTTCAACGCCATCCCGAGGTGATAGCGATAAAGCGCGCTCGGTGTCCCCTGAACTTTTTTAGCCGCCGCTTCATCCATGGCAACGGCTTTTCGCAAGTGTTCTACTGCTACGCTGTAAAGCGCTTTCTTGTAGTAAACCCAACCCAAAGTATCGCTGAAGCCCGCCACATTCGGGTTCTTTTGAATCACGCCCTGGGCCAGTCGAACAGCCTCATCAAGGTTTCCGTTTAGCTCGGGACGGGTGGCGTATAACCAGGCGAGATTGTTTGCCGCGATCACTGCATTCGGATCTCTTTCGAGCGCTTGGCGGTAGTTATCCATAGCGTTCGCATAGTCTTTCTTGGAATCGTACAGAATTCCGACCAGGACATAGGCGCTGGGATTCTCCGGCCTCAGCGCTATCACCTTTTTCAACTCCGTGATGGCGCGATCTTCTTGCTTGGTATTGATAAATAACGCACCGAGGGAGGTATAGGCCGTGATGTAATTCGGATCCAGCTCTAAAGCCTTACGTAATTCCGTTTCGGTTCCCTGGGGATTGCGTTCCGTCGCGTAGATCTGGGCCTTGAGATAATGCAAAGAAGCATCGTTCGGATAGGAACTTAACACCTGATCAAGTCGGGCATGGGCCTTAGGCAACTCGTTGCGGCTCGCATAGACCTTGATCAAGCCATCCAGGGAGCTGAAGTCTGTGGGAGAAATCTGCAGCGCGTTTTCAAAGAAGCCGATGGCCTCATCGGGTTTCTTTTGCGCAATCGCTATCCCGGCAAGATTGACGTAGACATCAGGGTTGCGCGGGTTGGCGTCCTTAGCGATCATGAAATCCTGTCGCGCAGCATCGACATTTCCTAATTGAGCTTGCGACGCGCCACGAATAATCAACGCCCTGAGAGTCAGGTCAGCCAGCAACTGCGGCGAATTCTCGGCGTCCGGCGCTGTCTTCGCCAGACGATTCAACAGGTCAGTTGACTGGCTGAGTGATTTCCTTGGTTCAGCCGCGGCAAGCGTCAGCTGCGATTGCAATAGTTTTGCGGGAAGGTAATCCGGATAGTTTCGCTCCAGATCTGCGGCAAATGCCCGGGCCTGATCGATCATACCGAGGGCGAAATGCGCCTGAGACATGAAGTAAAGACCAAGCTTGGAATTAGGCTCTTGTCTTAAGACCTCCTTCAAGTCTTCAACAGCAGCTTTTACATCGTCAGCCTTGCCCAGATATGTTCGCATTTGGGCGCGCAACACCAGGGCTTGGCGATCGCTTGGGTCCTTCTTCAAAACTTCGGCGATCTGGGCTGCCGCTCCATCTCGATCGCCCTTCCGCAAAAGAATCTCGCCTAACCGGTAACGACCCTGCGTATAGTCGGGCGCTTTCGTCAAAATGTCCTGATAGATTCGGGCAGCGTCATCGAGACGATTGATTGAGGAATAAAAGTCAGCAAGCACGGCTTGTCCTTCCGGCCGACTCTGGTCCAGATCAGCGAGTTGTTTGTAAGCCGCCTCCGCTTTATCGAGCTGTTTATTAACCAGATAGTAACTAGCTAAGATCATTCGCGAATTACGATTCGAAGGCTCTACTTCCACGGCCTTCTGCAACTCAGCTTCTGCTTCAACCGGGCGGTTTGCCTGAACCAAGAACTTTCCATATTCCGTATGGGCCAAACCGGAGTTGTTGTTAAGGGAAATTGCTCGCTTAAAAACCTCCTCGGCCTTCGCTGGCTCATTCGTCACCATATAAAACCGCGCCAGGCTGAGGTGAGACTCAACCCGCTTCGGGTCGATTTCCAGGGCGCGAGTAAGTTCGGCCAGACCCTTTTCGTGGTCGTTGCGCGCGAAGTGGATCGTGCCCATCAGGATGTGACCTTCGATGTGATTCGGGTCTTTTTGAAGAATCTCGTTCGCCAGCTTTTCTGCCTCAGCTAAGATCTCTGGCTTCCTTTTGCTTGCTACTACGTAGAGCGTCCCGAGTTTGACGCGAGCTTCGAGATTGTTGGCATCAAGCTTGACAGTCTTGCGCAGCTCGTCGAAAGCTTCCTGACCCCGCTGCAAGCCTTCGTAAGCCCGCGCGAGGCCCCAGTGAGCAGGAGCGAAGTTTTCGTCGATTTGGACAGCGTTACGAAACTCGATCGACGCTTCCTGGAACTTGGATTCCTTGAGGTAGGCTTCGCCTTTACTAACGTGGTCGGCTTTAGCTTTTTCGGGATTAGAGCAACCGGAGAGGGCCAAAACGCCGGTTAAGAGCAGAGACAGCAAGGCTGCGTATTTCAAGTATTTCGCGCACTCAATTTTCATTCTGTTTTAGACTCCATCGCGAACGGTTGACCGCTCGCCTCGATTTCTCAACTGGTTAACCAACTTTCGCGGGCAACGCTTCAAGTCGGCTCACTTAAGTGAGTCAAAGTTAAAAATTGCCAATGCCAACATCATTCCGAAAACTGAACTGGTTTCGCTTAGCGAGGGCCTTTCCATTTTTCGTCGGTGCGGCTTTCAAGTTTCCAGCGACTGATCTCAGTTCGGAATAAACTCAGGCAACGCTTTCGCAGCGCTCCCCGAAAGACTGATCGCGGCCTCCAAAGCCGTTGCCTCTGATGCGCCCACGGGAACCATCACGCGCACCATGGCTCCATCGGATCGACGCATTTTGACGCTATCAATTACGGTGTAGATCTTGCCCCAATACTCGCTGGCAATGCTGCGGCCCCGGCCCTGGTACCAGTAAATCAACAACTGTTTATTACCACCGTTTTCAATGATGTATCTGTTCGCTTCGAAAGCTGCCTGTCCTTCAGGTGAAATTGTGACCTTCTCAGGACTGGACATCACCCAGCCAGAGCCGGGCAAACAATTTAGAGGGCTGTGATAGGTGGCGCCGTCTCGCTGACTCGCGTAGTAGCCCACATAGAAATTTCCGGTAACGCCACCAATTCCTTGATAGTCGCGCATCAGATAATCGCTGGCGCGCAAAACGCTTAAGGTTTCCTTATCAAAGTACTGATCAACACCGCGCTGTCGCCAGAGGCCGATTTCTCGAGGAAAGTCCTGCAGCTCCTTGCGTTGGACCGGTACCTCGCCGAGGTATTGCCAGGCATTGACGACTGCCCCGCCAATTAGCAGTACGAGAATTAACAAACCAAAACGAATCGAGCTCTTCATCGGTTATTTCATTCCCTCCGGTTCAACCACAGTTGACGTTGTAACCTGTGGCCGCGCGGTATTCTCAATCGGCGGCGCTGCTTTACGGGGAGCTTTGTAACGGGCCGGACGAAAGCGATCTGTCACCCAACCAACGGCAAAGAGCATCAGGAAGGCGACGATATAAATTACCCATCCAGAGAACGAGTGGAAGAAGCTATCCGCCACTTCAGTGCCATAGTAATGAGACAGCACGCCAGTGCCGCTGACGCGTAACGCGTTCGTCAGGATCGCGATCGGCACCGCGGAAATAACGATGATTGCCGAACGCCAAAAAGCATAGCTCTTGACCCACCAAAAAGTTCCCTTGCCCTGGTCGTCATCGCCGTCGTTCGATTTGGGATAAGTGAAATAAGCAAACACCACTGCGAGGGTAAGCAATGTCATGAGCGAACGAATGCCGCTGCACGCTTCAACCACTTCGAGCTTTTTCGTTTCGCGTGCCCCTCGTGGCAAGAGCTCGATCACATTTCCCTGTCGCAAGACCGGAATTCCCCAGAGGCTCATGGACCATACTGCACAGCGCGATGCGAACAGTTGCAGCGGAAAGGCCACCTTGTTGAAGATGATTGCCGGGATGGGAATTGCAAGCACTAACAAACCGAGGGGGACCCACAACAGACTCAATAGTTGGTGACCCCAGAAGAAGATCACAAGACCCGCCAGCATCACTACCAGTGAGATGCGTTGCAGAAAAAGCTCAGCGCCTGCTGTGCCGGCAAATAGCATCAGCAAAGCCAAGAGAACCAGGGCACCGCCGACAACCGTCCCCGGACGACCGCCATCTCGCGTGAAGTGCTCACGCTGGATCCAGACGATATAACCAATGATGAAAGGGATTAAGAGGCCGTGCGAGTAGTTTTCGTCAGTCCACCAATCGTGCCCTAACTTCGCGAGCACAACTCCGTAAACAAAAACTAAAGCGGCAGAGATGGCGAGAGGTCGCCACAAACTTGTGGAGGCAGTGACACTCATTTATGAATTACCGATCTGTTCTCGTAAGAGAAGGGCAAGTTCCCTTAAGAAAACGTTGGGTCTACCAAAATCCCAAAGGTTAAACCCGGAAGAGCAACGCGAGCTTAGCTTAACTGGCGATAAGGTTCAACTTGAGATGCCAGGGTAAAGGCAACAACCCTCGGCGAAAGCAGGCCCCTGAAACCCGGAAAACGCCCGCAATTGGTCTAAAGAACCAATGCCAGCCGCTTTCCAAAAATTTTGGATTGCTACCCTCAGCCTCCCAGCCGGGCCTCAGTCCCGCACTAAATCCTGATGCAAATGGTTGAGGCAGACTTGAGGATTCCTGCCTGACATACCTCAAGTTTTTCTCAAGGCGTGCCCATATCTTAGGGACTGTGAGCGTGGGAAAGTGCGAGTAAAGTGGCGGCGAGGGTTCAGGTAAGTAGGGAGAAAAGCGGAAAAGGGGGGGCAGCGAAAATGTGAGTGTGGAAGTAGCGAATAGGGGAAAGGGGGACTCCCTGCCCCCAATCCCCTATTCCACCTTACGGTTCGTTTGCGACCCCTTTTCCCCTCTTCCCCTTTTTGCTTAACTATTGCTTTTCACTAGCGGACAACAATCTTAGGGGCATTGCTTCTCTGCCCATTAACCAAGATTGTCAACTCGATTGGGCCAGCCCCTGCTAACGCAGATGTCAATACGATGTTGACTTGATCGAGACCAGGCAATATGCCTTGCGTTCCGGCAAACTTCACCGGCAAGATGATCGACGCTCCCCCATTCAAGCGCGCGATAACCGTAACAGACTCGGCAAAGTTCTTTCGCACCACACCTCCGACGACAACGTCATTGCTTGGGTCCCAGTTATTGGCGCTACCGCTGATTCCAGTCGCGTAGATCGTGACGCGCGTTCGTTTGTCCGAACCAAAATTCTCGGGCGTTATCACATCAAAACTTCCCGAAGTCTGGTTGTTGTCATTGAGCGCGAGAGCGGTGCCGTTTGGGTCATCCGTTGTCGTCATGAACTGAATCACATTTGGCGTGATGGTCGTGACGCCGCGCGAGACGAAGCCATTTTGAGAAGTGACGATCACATCGACAAGTCCCAGAGGCACATCGCCAGGCACATAGTAGGAAATTCTTGAGGGCGAGACATAAAGCACGGGGACGGCCTGCCCTCCTACGGTTACGTTGGTCCCAGCGAGCTCATAGGGCGCAGACCCGTCAGCTCCGATGCTGGCGAAGAGTGTTTGCGCGGCAAGCGGCGCGATCGTCGAATCGGCAAAGGCTGACCCGAGACTTAAAGGCGCCAGTTCCGCAGTTCCATTCAAGGTATAAGACCCCGACGCCGGACCGATCACCAGGTTTAGTCGCGCGTTTGCGGCGGCTGCCTGAGCTTGAGTCGCAACAGTGACGTTGCCGTAAAGCATTAGGTCCTCGGCCACCGCGAGGTGAGCAACCAATCGTTGTAGGTGGTTTCGGACACTGCTTGACGCTCCTAACCTGGCTGCCAGGGCAGCATCAGATTTCGATAGGTAAAGGGCGGCTGCTAGCTGTGTGTTTATCCAACTTGCTGATGACGCAAATGTATTTTGTTCGGCAACGAATTCTAAGTAAGCCGTCTGCACATCATTCGCGAGCAAGAGAAGGTCACCGTTGAGGGCGGCCGCTGCATAAGACTCCTCGGCGCCGCCATAGCTTGTAGTGGTCGTCAAATCGTTGAGCAGATTATTACCGCGCAAGCGAGCCCGGCTTACGCTCGCCGGCGAGTTCTTGACTGCGATGGCCACGGGGCTCGATGTTGTCCTTGCCCCGAGGTTGTCTGTCGCGATTGCAGTCAATGAATAGTTGCCACTCGGAACGTCGGTCCAAACGTAACTGTAAGGACTGGAAGTCGCCGTCCCAATAAGGGTGCCACTCCTGTAGATCTCCACCTTGGCTATGGTTCCGTCTGAGTCAGTCGCGTTTGACAAAATCGTAACGTCTGAACCGGTGCCAAAGACAGAATTAACTGAAGGTGAAGTCACAGAGACTGAGGGAGCATTGTTGCTGCCTGGGCTCGGTGAAGGCGTGGGAGAGGGACTCGGCGTGGGAGTAGGAGTCGGAGTAGGTATTGACCCAGAGGGTCCAAAGTACAAGCCACTCAGCACAGCTGTTTTGGCGCCAGTCCGCGTGACGACTAGTTTTACTCGACCGCGAATATCCCAAACCAAATATTGCCCACCGTTGAAAGATGAGATTGATCTTGTGTCCAGTAAGGCACCGCTGGCCCAGTCCACTACATCGATTCTTTGCGTTCTGTTGTTTCCATCCCAGTCAAGGCAGTAAAGCGCCACGCGGTGAGGCTGGCCATCCGTCATGTTCAGATCGATCGTGAAGGATGAAGTGGAACTCCAACGAGCCGCAACTCGATCGGTTCCGACTGCCTTTTGTAAGGCACGTACATCCGTGGTTGAGTCATCCCAAGACGGTGACGTGTAACCTGTCACTGTTACCTGAGCATAACTCGGATAGGTCGTTAAGTCGTTGACGGTGTTAAAGCCCTCGCTGCCATAGGTATTTTTCCAATTGCCTTTTGTAGTTGTGTCCAAAACGACGAAAGCTGCATTGGCTCCTGGCGGGGTGGCCGGTGGCGTTGGTGAAGGAGCGGGCGTCGGAGTTGGCGTCGGCGTGGGGCTTGGAGTAGGCGCCGGAGTTGGCGTTGGAGTTGGAGTTGGCGTTGAAGTTGGCGTCGGAGTTGGCGTCGGAGT
>Ga0079218_10000864_pt1 | contig 10094 bp, 7 predicted proteins | sample NCCompost_FD_77181 | JGI IMG/M metagenome (GOLD analysis project Ga0079218, IMG submission 77181) | Agricultural soil microbial communities from Utah to study Nitrogen management - NC Compost | ecosystem: Environmental > Terrestrial > Soil > Agricultural land | place: USA: Utah | collected... | reverse complement strand
TCTACGCCGCCCTCTTCTTGCGCTGCGCGTCCTTCACGTGCATCTGGGCGTAGGCGCCGTGCGCCGCGGCTTCGGCGTCGCCCACGTGCACCGGCAGGCCCATGTCGGAGAGCACCGAGCCGAGCGCGGACAGGCACAGCATGACGTTGTCCGGGCGGCACGAATAACCCATCAGGCCGAAGCGCCAGATCTTGCCCTTGAGCGGCCCCAGGCCGGCGCCGATCTCGAGGCCGAACTCGGCAAGCAGCGTCTTGCGCACCTCTTCCTCGTTCACGCCCTCGGGGCAGAGCACCGCGTTCATCTGCGGAAGCTGATCTTGCTCCTTTACCAAGAATCGCAAACCCATGGCCTCGAGTCCGGCCTTGAGCGCGAGGTGATGGCGCGTGTGGCGCGCCCAGGAGTTCTCCAGGCCCTCCTCGCGGATGAGGAGCAGCGCCTCGTGCAGCGCGAACAGGGAATTGGTGGGCGCGGTGTGGTGATAGGTGCGCGTGCCCGCGTTCCAGTATCCCAGCAGCAGGTTCATGTCCATGAACCAGCTGTGGATCTTGTCCTTGCGCTTCTTCACGTGCTCGACCACGCGCTCGGAGAACGACACCGGCGAGAGCCCCGGCGTGCACGACAGGCACTTCTGGCTCGCCGAATAGATGGCGTCGATCTCCCACTCGTCCACCTTGACCGGCGAGCCGCCGAGCGAGGTGACCGCGTCGACGATGGCGAGCGCGCCGTGCTTATGCGCGATCTGGGTGAGGAGCCGCGCATCCGACTGGCAGCCGGTGGAGGTCTCGGCCTGCACGAAAGCCACCAGCTTGGCGTCCGGATTCTTCTTCAGCGCGTCCTCGAGCTTCTGCGGATCGACCGGCTGGCCCCATTTTTCTTCCAGCACCACCGGCGTGCCGCCGCAGCGGATGGTGTTCTCGAGCATGCGGCCGCCGAACACGCCGTTCTGGCACACGATCACCTTGTCGCCCGGCGCCACCAGGTTGACGAAGCAGTATTCCATGCCCACCGACCCCGGCCCGGACAGCGGAAAGGTGAGCGCGTTCTTCGTCTGGTAGACGTAGCGCAGCAGGGACTTGAGCTCCTCCATCATCTCGACGAACACCGGGTCGAGATAACCGATCGCCGGCTGGCTCATCGTGGTCAGCACGCGCGGGTGGATCTCCGTGGGCCCCGGGCCCATCAGCGTGCGCTGCGGCGGATGAAAGGAATGGATGCGCTTGGAAGGGGCGTACTGGTTCATGGGATCGCTTTCTGAAAGGATGCCGAAGGGCGCGTCCTCGGGCCGGGATTTGACGCGCACCGGGTTTTTTACGCTGGCCTCGTTGACCACTTCCACCGCGCTGATGCGCCCTTCGGTGATGCGCTCGACTTCGCCCGCCCAGCGGGCCGGCACGTAGCCGAGCTTCACCCAGTGGTGGACCACCGCGCGGTCGACCTGGAAGGCGCGCGCCACATCGGCCTGGGCACCGAACAGCTCGACGAGACGCTGCGCGCAATTCATCGCCCGCAAGGCTAGCACGTCAAAACCGTTTTGACAAAACGCTCTGTGGGCCCGGTCGGGTGCAACGCTCGTAACATTGGGCCCTCCATGAAACCCGGCCATCCCGTTACTTTCGCTCCGGAAACGGCAGCGGAAGCCTGGCTGGGCCTGCTCGCCGCGCGGGGCGTGGACTATCTCTTCGCCAACGGCGGCACCGACTTCGCCCCGGTGGTCGAGGCGTATGCCAAGGGCCAGAAGCTCGGCTGGCGCCTGCCGGAGGTGGTGATCGTGCCGCACGAGAACATGGGCGTGGCGATGGCCCACGGCTACGCCATGGTCACCGGCCGGCCGCAGGCGATGATGGTGCATGTCGGCGTGGGCACCGCCAACACGCTGAACGGCATCATCAACGCGTCGCGCCAGAACGTGCCCATCCTGCTCACCGCCGGGCGCACGCCGATCACCGAATCGGGCGCGCTTCCGGCGGCGCGCAACAACTACATCCACTGGGCGCAGGAGCATTTCGACCAGGGCGGGATGCTGCGCGAGTTCGTGAAATGGGATTACGAGCTGCGCCACGCCGAGCAGGTCGAAACGGTAATCGACCGCGCGCTCGCCATCTGCAAGAGCGAGCCGCAAGGGCCGGTCTACGTGACGCTGCCGCGCGAGGTGCTGGCGTCGGATTTTTCCAGGCAAAGCTTTTCCGAAGCGCCCACGATCGCGGCCGCAAGCCCGCCCGCCGCCGATCCCGACGCGCTGGACGAAGCGGCGAAGCTGCTGAGCCGCGCCCAGCGCCCGCTGCTCATCACCGCGAGCGGCGGCCGCACGCTGGAGGGCGCGCGCGCCATCGAGCAGCTCGCCACGGCCTTGGCGGTGCCGGTGGTGCACTACCGCCCGCGCCACCTCGCGCTTTCTACCGAGCACCCGATGCATTGCGGCTGGGATCCGCACCCGCTGCTGAAGGACGCGGACCTCGTGCTGGTGGTGGAGTGCGACGTGCCCTGGATACCGAAGGAAGGCAAGCCGCAGGCGGGCGCCAAGGTCATCCATATCGGGCCCGATCCGCTCTTCGTGCGCTACCCGCTGCGCGGCTTTCGCACCGACCTCGCGCTCACCGGCGCGGTCGCGCCGACGCTGCAGGCGCTCTGGCGCAGCGCGCAGAAGCACGCCGTGTCGCTGAAGCCGGTGGAAGAGCGCCGCCGCGCCGTGACCAAGCTTTCGGGCGGCATCCGGGCGCGCGCGCGGGCCGGCTTCGAGCCCGCGCCGCCCGGCATCACCGGCAAGTGGCTCTCGGCGTGCATGAACCGGCTGCTCGACGCCGACACCATCCTCGTGAACGAGTATCCCACCGTCCTGGAAGAGATGGTGATCGAGCAGCCCGGCCAGTACTTCGGCAACACCGCCGCCGGGGGCCTCGGCTGGGGGCTGGGCGCGGCGCTCGGCGCGAAGCTCGCCACGCCGGCGAAGACGGTGATCTGCGCGCTCGGCGACGGATCGTACATGTTCGGCAACCCCACCGCCGGCCACTACGTTTCCGAGGCCATGCAGCTGCCGGTGCTGTTCGTCATCGCCAACAACGCGCGCTGGGCGGCGGTGCATCGCTCCACGCTCGCCACCTATCCCGGCGGGGTTGCCTCACAAGCTCCAAAACCGCCGTTCGCGACGCTGGAACCCTCCCCCAGGTTCGAGCATGTCATCCAGGCGAGCGGCGGCCACGGCGAGCGGGTCAGCGAGCCCGCGCAGCTGATGCCCGCGCTGGAGCGCGCGCTGAAAGTGGTGCGCGAGGAAAAGCGCCAGGCGCTCGTGAACGTGTGCCTGGAAGTAAGCTACGTCAAGACCAGCTAAAAGTTTCTTCCATACCGAGGAGGCGTGATGGGCAAGCGAGGGTTGGGCAGTCTCAGGGCTTTGGCGGCGGGCTTGGTGCTGCTCGCAGGGTTCCTGCCGGGCGCATCGGTGGCGGCCGACTTCAAGGGCAAGACCATCGAGTTCGTGGTCCCCTTCCCGACGGCCGGGGGATCGGACGTCTGGGCGCGCTTTTTCGCGCCCTTCCTGGCAGAGAGCCTGCCGGGCAAGCCGACCGTGGTGGTGAAGAACGTCCCGGGCGGCGGCTCGATCACCGGCACCAACCAGTTCGTCCAGCGCGCCAAGCCCGACGGCCTGTCGATCCTCGGCACCTCGGGGAGCACCCAGCTGCCCTACCTGCTCGACGACCCGCGCGTACGCTACGAGCTGCAGGAGCTCGTCCCGATCCTGGTCTCGCCCACCGGCGGCGTGGTTTACGTGAACCCGGAGCTCGGGGCGAAGAGCGCGCGCGACATCGGCAAGCTGCGCGGCAAGAAGATGAAATACGGCAGCCAGGGGCCGACCTCGCTCGACCTCGTGCCGGTGCTCGGCTTCGAGATCATGGGCCTCGACGTGGACCCGGTGTTCGGCCTGGCGCGCGGCCCGGCGCGCCTCGCCTATGAGCGCGGCGAGTCGCTGATCGATTACCAGACCACGTCGGCCTACCTCAAGAATGTCGAGCCGCTGATCAAGGCCGGCAAGGCCGTGCCGCTGTTCTCCTGGGGCGTGCTGAACGCCAAGGGCGAGTTCGTGCGCGACCCGACGTTCCCGGACTTGCCGCACTTCGCCGAGGCCTATGAAATGGCCTACGGCAAGAAGCCCACGGGCACCGCCTACGAGGCCTTCAAGGCCTTCATGGTGGCGGGCTTCGCGGCGCAGAAGCCGATCTTCCTGCCCAAGGGCACGTCGAAAGATATCGTCGACACCTACGTGCAGGCGCTCGACAAGGTGGTGAAGACGCCGGCCTTCAAGGAAAAGGCGGGCGACGAGCTCGGCGAGTATGAGCAGGCGGTCGGGCCGGCCGCGCGGCAGGCGATGAAGGTCGCCCTCACCATCGATCCCAAGGCCAAGGCGTGGGTGAAGGACTGGCTCACGCGTCGCTTCGAGGTGAAGTTCGAGAAGAAATAAGCCGCGCCCTTGCTCGACGTCATCGGCGCGGCGCTCGTCAATGTCCTGAGCGGGACGCACCTCGCGTTCATGCTGGTCGGCGTCGCCGTCGGCCTGCTCGTGGGCATCCTGCCGGGCCTGGGCGGCATCGCCGGCATGTCGATCCTGCTGCCGTTCGTGTACGGCATGGACACGGTCTCGGCGCTCGCGCTGCTGATCGGCCTGCTGGCGGTGACGCCGACCGGGGACACCTTCACCTCGATACTGATGGGGATTCCGGGGGGCTCCGCCTCGCAGGCGACCATCCTGGACGGCTTCCCCATGGCCAAGCGCGGCGAGGCGGCGCGGGCCCTTTCGGCGGCCTTCTTCAGCTCGATGATCGGCGGCCTTTTCGGCGCGCTCGTGCTCACCGCCTTCATCCTCGTCGCGCGCCCGCTGATCCTCGCCTTCTCCTCGGCGGAGCTATTCATGCTGACGGTGCTCGGCCTGGGCATGGTGGGCGTGCTGTCGGGCTCGAGCTTCACCAAGGGCCTGCTCGCCTGCGCGCTCGGGCTGCTCCTGGGCATGGTGGGGGCGGCGCCGAACACCGGCGAATGGCGCCTCACGCTGGGCGTCGAATATCTCGTCGACGGCCTGCCGCTGGTGGTGGTCGCGCTCGGCATTTTCGCGATCCCCGAGATCGTCGACCTCCTGCGCCGCAACACGGCGATCTCCGAAGTCGCCAGCCTGGGAAGCGGCTGGCTCAAGGGCATACGCGACACGATCCGGGAGTGGGGCGTGGTGCTGCGCTGCTCGGCTGTCGGCTGCCTCATCGGGGCGATGCCCGGCCTGGGCGGCGCAGTCGGCAACTGGATGGCCTACGGCCACGCGGTGCAGATGGCGAAGGACAAGTCGCAGTTCGGCCGCGGCGACGTGCGCGGCGTGCTCGCGCCCGAGTCGGCGAACAATGCCGGCGCGGGCGGCGACCTGGTGCCGACGCTGCTCTTCGGCATTCCGGGGTCCGGCGCCACCGCGATCTTCCTCGGCGGCATGGTGCTTCTGGGCATCCAGCCCGGCATCACGCTGGTCGAGACCCGGCTCGACCTGGTCTACACCATCATCTGGACGCTCGCGCTCGCCAACGTCATCGGCGCCGGGGCCTGCTGGTTCATCTCACCCGCCGTGGCGCGCCTGACGACGTTGCCGTACGTGTACGTGGCGCCCTTCATGCTGATGATCGTCTTCTTCGCCGCCTACCAGACGACGAGCAGCTGGGGCGACATCCTGTCGCTGCTCGCCATCGGCGTGCTCGGGCTCTACATGCGCCGTTTCGGCTGGCCGCGCCCGCCGCTGCTCATCGGCTTCGTGCTCGCGCCGGGGGCGGAGAGCTATCTGTATCAGGCGATCCAGTTCCACGGCTGGGCCTGGGTCATGCGGCCGGGCGTACTGATCATCGCGGCGATTACCGCCGTCTCGATGTGGGCCGGCGCCCGCTACGGCCGCGCGGTCATCGACGAAGGCGGGGCGAGCGGCCGGGTGCGGGACACGCGGCCGCAGCTCGCGTTCGCGCTTTTCCTGGTCGTGGCGTTCGCCTATGCCATCTGGGACCTCATGCGCTGGTCGTTCCTGGGAAAGGCGTTCCCGCTCGCGGTGGCGCTGCTCGCGCTCGCGGGCGCGCTGTTCGTCGCCGCGATCGTCGTCATGCGGCCGCCCCAGAGCGCGGTGATCTTCGATACCGAGACCGAGGCGACGCCCGGCATGGCCTCGATGGGCCATTATTTCGCCTGGCTCGCGGGGCTGCTGGCGGCAAGCGCGCTGGCTGGCTTCGTACTCGGCCTCGCGCTCTTCTTCGCTGCGTTCCTGCACTTCAAGGCGCGCGCGCCGCTCTGGCGCAACGCGCTGCTCACGGCGTCGGCGGTCGCGTTTCTCGCCGCGATGTCCTATATCTTCGTGCTGGACTTTCCGCGCGGCGTGCTGCAGGAGCGGGTGGAGATGCCCTGGCCGCTAAGGTGAGGCAACCGGCTGCGCGCTCGGCGTGAAGCCGCCGATGATGCCGACCAGCGGCAGCTTGACCCCGTTGGGGCCGACGCCGAAGTTCAGGCCGAGGAGGTTCAGCTCCAACCCTTCGACGCTGCTCGCGGCGAAACCGAGCAGGCCGCCGAGCGACACCTGGAAGCCGCTGCCGCTCGGGGCGGCGCCGAAGACCGCGCCGCCGAGATAATCCTTGCCGATCGCGGTGGCCGGCAGGTCGATCTCGAGCTCGGGCACGGCGCGCGCGATCCAGGAAGTGAAGGTGTTCGAGTTCGGTCCCGGCCAGACGGTGTATTGCCCGGCGAAGGGATATTCGCGCGCCGCCTTGTCGATGCGCTTGATCAGCTCCTCGACGCCCGCGCCGCGCTTCTCGGCGTAGAGCTCGGGCTCGGCGCCGAACCAGCGCCCGTCGGGGTCGCGCGTGCGCACCACCACCGCCGAATCGGACCAGCGCAGCCGCCAGCCGATCACCTCATACACCGTCCAGGTCAAGGCCTGGGCCGGCTTGACCGCCACCCAGGTGTGCACGCCGAACAGGCCTTTCGCCCCCACCGCGCGTGCGCCGTAGACCTGCACTACGGGCTCGCTGACCACCAACGGGTCGGGGGCGAGCCCGACGGGCTCGCGGCTCGCATTTCTCCAGTCCTGGGCGATCACGCTGGCTCCCGCGGCGGCGAACAGCAACGCCATGAAGGCATAGAAGGGGTAACGGAGGCGGTGCATTGTTGCTGGATAACGCGGCGGCAAGTCGACAGGTTGACGATTCTACCTAGGTGCCATAGAGCCGCTTGATGACCTCGTCCTTCATGCCGAAGCTCTTGCCCTCGCCGGGGAAGCTGCCCTCGCGCACCTCGGCCGCGTAGCGCGCCACCGCGTCCTTGATGGCGGCGCCGGCCTCGGCGTAGCGCTTGACGAAGGTCGGGGTGAAGCCGGAGAACATGCCGACCATGTCGTGAAATACCAGCACCTGCCCGTCGCAATCCGCGCCCGCGCCGATGCCGATGGTCGGGATGCGGATGCGTTCGGTGACCAGCTTGGCGAGCGGCGCGGGCACCAGCTCGAGCACCACCCCCCAGCAACCCGCCTGGTCCAGCGCCATCGCGCCCTCGAGGATGCGCTTCGCCGCCGCCTCGTCCTTGCCCTGCAGCTTGTAGCCGCCCAGCGCCGAAGCGGTCTGCGGCGTAAGGCCGACATGGCCGAGCACCGGCACGCCGGCGCGCACCAGCGCCTCGACGATCGGCACCGCCTCCTCGCCGCCTTCCAGCTTCACCGAGTCGGCGCCCGCGTCCTTCATCAGGCGCGCCGCGTTGTCGAGCGCCTGCTGCGGCGTGCCGTAGGAAAGAAACGGCATGTCGGCGATCAGGAACGCCTGCGGAGCGCCGCGGCGCGCCGCGCGCGTGTGGTGCACCATGTCGTCCATGGTGACCGGCAGCGTGGAGTCGTAGCCCAGGACCACCATGCCGAGCGAGTCGCCCACCAGGATGAGATCCACGCCCGCCTCGGCGACCAGGCGGGCGCTGGGAAAGTCGTAGGCGGTGAGCATGGCGAGCCGCGCAGCCTTGCTCTGGCGCAGCTCCAGGACGGTGGGCTTCATAGGCTGGCGAAGTCGAACAGCTTGCGGTCGAGCAGGTGGGAAGGACGCACCTCGGTCATGGCGCGCAGGATCGACTCGATGCGCCCGGGGTAGCGCTTTTCCCAGTCGCGCAGCATCTCGCCGATCACTTTGCGCTGCAGGTTGTCCTGCGAGCCGCACAGCGTGCACGGAATGATGGGAAATTGCTTGACCTCGGCATACGCCACGAGGTCCGCCTCGGCGACGTAGACGAGCGGGCGGATCACCACGTGCCCGCCCTCGTCGGAGGCGAGCTTGGCGGGCATGGCCTTCAGCTGCCCGCCGTGGAACAGATTCAGGAAGAAGGTGGCCAGCACGTCGTCGCGGTGATGCCCGAGCGCGATCTTGGTGGCCCCCAGCTCGCCCGCCACGCGGTACAGCACCCCACGGCGCAGCCGCGAGCAAAGCGAGCACATCGTCTTGCCCTCGGGAATCACGCGCTTCACCACCGAGTAAGTGTCCTGCTCGACGATCCGGAACGGCACGCCGCGCGACTCGAGGTAGGCGGGCAGCACGTGCTCGGGAAAGCCGGGCTGCTTCTGGTCGAGGTTGACCGCGATCAGGTCAAAATCGACCGGTGCTTTCTCTTTTAAGCCTAACAACACATCGAGCAACGCGTGGCTGTCCTTGCCGCCCGACAGGCACACCATCACGCGATCGCCCGCCTCGATCATGCCGAAGTCGGCGATCGCCTCGCCCACCTGGCGGCGGATGCGCTTGGCGAGCTTCGCTTCCTCGTAGGCTTCCTTGCGCGAATCGCGCAGCTGGACGGTTTGCACTTTCATGGAAAGGCTTGGAGTTTAACGCTCCTTGTCATCGCGGCGCTGGAGCGAGCGTTTCTGCAAGGATGAGCACCTCGGATAAGCAAACGACGCTCGCCGCAATCCCGCATCGTATTCAGATGATTCGCGGAGAAAAGGTCCTGTTGGATGCCGATCTCGCGGCTCTCCAGAAAGAGATCAAGAGCGCCAGATTGTCCTTATTGCTCCGGAGGGAAAAGCCCACGTATCTGACCCGCCTTTACGATCCGGGGATCATGACCTTAGACCTGCGTACCGTTTGCCCCACGTGCGACGGGTGGGGGGTGAAGAATCGAGATAGGGTCGACGGAGACCTCTGCGAACCGTGCGACGCGAGCGGACTGCTCGTTCGCAACACCCTGCGGAAGCCGGTCGCCAAGGCTGCCAGGATGCCGGGAGCCCCTCGTTCAACCGAACGTTGAATCCGCTGCGGGCATCCCGCATTCGGCATCCAGCATCCCGCAGCTGTTCGCGGTGCGAGAGCGTGCTGCGGTTCCCGGTCCTGGATGCGGGATTCGGGATGCCGGATGCAAGAGCGGATCCCTTGAAGTCTGTTGAATCAGGCGTCGCTGTTACAATCGAGCACGCACATGAGACTCGCGACGCTTGTCCTTGGCGTGCTCGCCCTCGGCTGCTCCAGGTCCACGCCGGCGTCGGGGTCGGCACGGGTGCTGGTAAAGCAAGACACGGGACTGACCCTGGGTCAAGCCATTCAAAGGCAGTGGGAGAGGTATCCCTACGATCCGGGGATTACACCACACCTGAATTTCTTCTACGAAGACTGTAAACAGTGCCGGGGCCTGGGTGGGTTTCCTTTGAATGAAGGACGAACGGACTCCCGGCTGGCTCTATGCAGCATCTGTAAAGGAACGGGCACAACTCCGATCGAACCGGGCCTTCCTTTTCCGCCCAAGGAGCCGATCCTCCCCCGGAAGCCCCGATCCTTGAACCTCTAGTCCAAGCTGATACAATCCGATCCCGCGTCCGGAGACCGAATTCCCGCACCGACAGCAAGGGTGGGCGTCCGTCCGGACACAGGGTCGGGAAGCGGGAAGCGGGCAGCGCTGGGTTCGGAGAGCGGGTTGGAGTTAGCGGATTAGTGACATGACACTCGAACGCCTTCATAAGGTTCTTGCCCACGGCGGCTTCGGCTCCCGCCGCTCCTGCGAGAAGCGCATCGCGGCCGGCGAGGTCGAGGTCGACGGCAAGGTCGTCACCGAGATGGGGGTCAAGGTCGACACCT
>Ga0079218_10000863_pt1 | contig 10102 bp, 11 predicted proteins | sample NCCompost_FD_77181 | JGI IMG/M metagenome (GOLD analysis project Ga0079218, IMG submission 77181) | Agricultural soil microbial communities from Utah to study Nitrogen management - NC Compost | ecosystem: Environmental > Terrestrial > Soil > Agricultural land | place: USA: Utah | collected... | reverse complement strand
TGTTGGAGAGAATTTTCCAACTAATTACAAACCACACAGTGGATATTAACTGGGTATTTCCAGACACAAAGCCACTACTGGATGTAGCAAAATATAACGACATCAATGAAGAAATTTTATTTGGTTTGGGTTTCCCTAGAGTGCTTATAACTGGAGAAGCTTTACGTAGTGGAACATCAGACCCAGAAATAGCTACATTGTCTCCGTTGAAGACAGCAGAAAGCTTTAGACGCCATATTTTGGAGGTTATAAAAGACATCTGCACCGAGATTTCAAAACAGAACGGATTTAAAAGCGTTCCTTCGGTTCAGTTCAAGTCTATCAACCTCCACAAATTCAGTGATGTACTTGAGGGATTGGTAAAGCTTTATGACTCTTCTGCAATCAGTAGAACTACTTTGGATAAAGAATTCGGTTACGATTTCGACGCAGAAGTTGACATTATGGAGAATGAAATGAAGTCTCTTAGAGATAGAGGGTTATCTGAATTTGGACCAACTCCAAACAGCAAGAACTCCGTACTTTTGGAGGGAGAACAGAACCAAGAAACTTCTAAAGAACCCACCAAAAAGTCAACAACTACCAAGAAACCCAGTAAATCGGAGTGAAAATGAACAAAAAAATCGCTAAAATGGATGCAAATCTGTCAGATGTGGTACAATTTATTAGTGAAGATGAGGTAAAGACCGAAATGGGGGAAGCTTTTGCATCATTTATGCTAAATCCAATCATCACTTGGGCTAAATTTATCCTAACTGACGACAGAAAGAATGCAAATGGGGAGAGAGTTCCAAAAACCGAGTTCCCTAATCTCATGAAATCTGGTATTCACATGCCAGTAAAGATGGCTAACGGGGAAATCAGTCAGGGACACCCTGGTACAAAGCCTCTAGGTACTATTACCCATTTGAAAGAGGTGACATCGGAGGACGGGACTTCCGCCATAGTAGCAATAGCGGCTTTGTGGAGTCAGGAGAGACCCGCCGATGTAGAATTCATCAAGACTAGATTTGCAGAGAAACTTCCTGTAGATGTATCTTGGGAAATTTTATACAACGACGCTACCTTCAACTCAGAAACACAGAGTATGGATTTGAACGGAACTATTTTGAGAGCCGCTACAATTGTAGGAAATCCTGCCTATCAAGGTAGAACCCCTTTCCTTTCAATAGCTGCTATCAAGAAAAGTGAAGCTACTATAGACACTAATATGGAGGAAGATACAGTGGACCTAACACAATTACAGGCTGAGGTTGATAGACTAAAAGCCGAGTTGAGCGATGCACTTTCAGCCAAAGAATCACTAGCTGGTGTTGACACCAAGTTAGCTGAGGCTCAGGCAGAAGTTACTCGTTTGACAGAACTAAACACACAAAATGAAACTGAACTAGCCGAACTAAGAACATTCAAGGCACAGGCTGACGCCGAAGCTGAGAAGGCTCAGAAGCTAGAAGAAGTAAAACAAAAGTTCGTTGAAGCAGGGATAGAGAAGGACGAAGAATACTTTACAGATAATGCTGATAGACTAATTGCGATGGACAGTGAAATTCTGGACTTCATGATTAGCCAATTCAAAGCTAACGATGAAAGTAAGACAACCTCAACCTCATCAACTAAAACTAAAATACCTGCATTACTAAACGAGGATAATTCTATTTCTGCTCCTACACAGGACGAAATTGTAAAAGCCCTACGTGAACGTAAAGCTAAGAAATAATTCGGAGGTTATATCAAATGGAAATCAATCGTTTTGAAGACGTTGTAGGTGTGAGAACAACTGAGGATATTGTCGAAGGTCGCTTCGTAGTATTCACTGCTCACAACTCTGGCGGACTATTCATGAATGTAGATTCTGATTTACCGGGTGTTAAACTACCAGATACAGCAGAAGAAGCTAAAAGAGCTAAGTTCTGCTTGACTTTCGCCGTAGATAACAGACCAACTCCTATCATAGGCTATCCAAGCACAGCCTATGATTTCAGAGGTGGTTGGGTTAACGCAGAGGCTGGTCCTCTAACTGGCGTAAAGATGTGGTTGACACACCCAGGAAATCAAGAATCTCAAACTATTCCTTCTGGCTACAAGGCTCTTGCCTTTACTGAGGGAACTTACACTATTCCATCTGGTCAGTATATTTACAACGTTGCCCTAGAAACACCTGGTGCTGCTTTCATTGTGGCTGATGCCGCAACTGACGGTGCTGGAGAAGCTGGTAAGGTTAAGTATGCTGCGTCATTAGTAGCTGGTGTTATCGGATTCGTACAAGTTTACGACGATACAACTGGCGCATTGACAGTCAGAGTAGAATAATATTTTTGGAGGAATTTAACAATGGACGAAAAACAACTAAAGGAAGCCATTGCGACTATGCTTAAGGATGGCAAGCGTGAGGCTCTCGCTCAACTAATCATTGAGTATGTTCAACCAAATCATCTAACTAATGATTTTGTTAGTCTATTGCTCAACACACGCGCCCTAAACCCAGGTGATGCTCTCGTAAAGAAAGTACGCAAGGGGATTAAGGTTCGCACGTTGGTTCCAGGTAGCATCCACCTAAAGAGCGAAATCACAGTACATGACCGTATCAATTACATATTGGACGGTGCTGACGTTGGTGTAACTTATAATGAGTGGGAACTAGATTCGGGGGAACTAGGTACAGTGGAAAGCATCAGAACAGAGATGGGAGCAAAACTAAGAGATTACTATCTCGGAAAAGTGTTCACAGCTTTGGCATCTGTGTGGTCAGCAGGTAACACACCTTCTAACTTCACAGCCGTTGGTGGACCCCTAACTGCTACAGCTTTGGAAAACGCAATAGACAACATTAACCAGACAACTTCTGGTGTAAAAGCCGTTATCGGAACAAGAGCCGCACTAACACCTGTAACAAAGTTTGGTGCGTTCTGGGACGATGGTGGTTCAAATGTTGCGGAAGTACCTGATAACATCAGAGAAATTATGGCAACAGGTTTCTTGGGTAAGTACTACGGTGCTAGACTAATTGCTCTAGACCAGGTTTACGATAACCCAATGGACTACAACGCACTTCTACCTAACGACATCGTTATTGTAGTAGGAGAAAGCGTTGGCGAATTCATCACCTACGGTGATGTTCGTGAGAAACAGTGGAGCGATATGCGCCCAACACCACCTCAGTGGTATTTGGAAATCTATCAACAGTTCGGTATGATTATTGACCGCGCTGATGGTATCCACGTTCTAAAACTTTCTTAATTAATTAGTAGGGGAGGCTCTTCACTTTAGGCTACAAGCCAAACAAAGTGCAATCCTCCCCTTCTTTTCTTACCGAGGTATTAATGACGTACACAGGACAAAATTTTGAAATGTACCAGGGGGATACTAAACAGGTTATCATCACCATCTACGACGAAGACGGTGTTATTTTGCCTTTGGCTGGTTACGACATAACTTGGGTAGTGTATCATCCTACTACTAAAAATGTCATTTTGAGCAAATCGTTGGGGAGCGGAATAACCGTTCCTACACCACTAAACGGAGAAGTCATAATTGAACTTCTGCCTGTAGACACGGAAAACGTAGTACCCAACACTTATAACCATGAGTGTGAAATTTCAACCAGTACTACAGACGTAGCTACAACTACTACTGGAACTATAAAAATTCTTTATAGCAGAGCCTAATCAGTAGATAACTAACAGGAGAATTTTTAAATGAACAAGCAGGGAATTATATCAGCTAGGGGTGACCTAGCTATGAAAGTAACAAGAACACCAAGAGCAGATTTTAAATGGCAGTTAGCTAATAGACTTAGCCTAAAATATATTAAGGGATGGTTTGCTAAATTCGTTGGTATGCCTATCGCCCAGAAATTGGGAGTATTGGTAGCACTAGGGGAAGTTGAAGCCACTCTTATTAAAGCCGATGGTACTAAAGTACATTATGGTGTACTTTCAAGACGTGTCGTAACCAACGCATTTGTAGCCTTTGTAGTAGACCAACTACAGACAGAAACATCAGTATTCGGGGATTTTAAGTTCCACGATTCTGGCGTAGGAACAACGGCGGAAGCTGCTGGCGATACGGGAATAGAAACAACCGATGGTGAATCAAGAGCTACTGGTACACAAACAGAATCAGCGGCAAATGCTTATCGTTCAGTTGGTACTATCTCATATACAACAACTAAAGCAATCACAGAGCATGGTTTATTCAACGATGCTACTGCTGGCACTCTAATGGACAGAAGTGTGTTTTCTGCTATCAACGTAGTAAACGGCGACTCAATCCAATTCACATACACTTTAACTCTTACCGCTGGTGGGTAGGCAATATTACTAATAGCCTTAGATGATTTAAGTCTGTGGCTTAAGGATTCATTATGGCTAGATTATGGTCGGCAGGAGCGGAACTCCAAACAGCAACAGCAGGAATTGAATTTTCTTCTATTTCTACTAACGCCCCTGCTATTAGTACTAGCGTTAAACGCTCAGGAAATGCTTCTTGGCTGCTAACTAATACATCTGCTGCTGAAGGATTTCGACAACAACATACAGCTTCTCAAGGTTCATATTATTTTAGATTCTATTTATATGTGGAAGCACTTCCATCATCAACAGCAGTTCTTGGAGGATTTAGAACCACAGGCGTAAGTAAAGCTACAATAAGATTAACTACTAGTGGAGCATTACAGCTTTTTGATACAGAAGACGGGATTCAAATAGGTTCTAATAGTTCAGATTTATCATTAGATACGTGGTACAGAATCGAAGTACACGCTGATACAACAACCCTAAGTTCTACCTCTGTTGAAGCCAGAGCCTATGCCGATACTCCAGGAGCAACAGCATTTTGGAATCCTTCTGGAACGATGAATATAGCCAACAATGCAAATAATGTTGGATGCTATACTGGTGGTGGTGATGCTACTCTAATTTATTATGTAGACGATTTGGCAGTTAATGATACTACAGGAAGTTTTCAGAATTCTTGGTGCGGTGAAGGCAAAGTTATCGCTCTTAGACCAAATGGTAACGGAGATAATTCAGCGTGGACGGGTTCAGATGGAAATTCAACAGATAACTATTTACTGATTGATGAAACTCCTCCTGATAGTGCTGATTACGTACAAAGCAATACGTCAGGTCAAATAGATGACTATAATTTAGAGGCAACCACTTCTGAGATAGGTAGTTCTGATACTATTAATGTAGTTCACGTTGGAGCGTACGCAGCAGTAGAAAATACCGCAAGTACAGACCCAGATATAGTACTAAGAGTAAAGGCATCTGCATCTGGTACTGTAGAAGAGAGCGCATCTCTTGATGTTAACTCAGTAACTTTTCAAGGTCCAGCACCTCTACCCGCTAATAGTAATTATCAACTTACTCTATATGATTTACCTGGTGGTTCTACAACATCTTGGACTAAAGCTGATTTAGATACTGCTCAGATAGGCGTAAGGGAAGCAGTAACGGATGCCCATTTTGCTAGAGTAGCCGCCATGTGGATGATGGTGGATTTTACTCCAGCATCAGGTACAGAATACACTCAAGACGTTTCTGGAGGAATTACCCCTTCTGGTGTAGTTCTAAAAGAAGGAAGAAAGGTGGTAGATGGAACTCTAACAAGTTCTGGTTCTACAAACAAGACATCAGAAAAGATAGTATCTGGAACAATATCCTCAATAGTAGGTACAGTTTCAAAAAATACTGTGAAATTCTTTAGTGGTGCTATATCATCTATAGCGGGAACTCTAGATACTTCTAGAATAATTCTAAAAGAACTCTCTGGAAGTATCATACCTTCTGGTATTCTATTAAAACTAACAGATAAAATATTATCAGGAGAAGTAACTTCGTCTGGTTCTATTTCTAAAAATATAAATAAGTTCGTATCTGGAGCTTTATCTTCAATAGTTGGAACTCTGCAAAAACAAACCAACAAATTTCTTTCTGGAATATTAACATTAGCAGGAGACCTTGCTACCCAGCTTTCAAGTGGTGGTCAGACATTCTTTCAAGATTTGTCTGGAACGCTAATTAGCAGCGGTACTCTAACTAAGTTAACATTAAAGTCATTTGCAGGTACACTAATTTCTAGTGTAACTTTGACGAAGAATACAGCCAAAGATTTTGCTGGAACACTGACTAGCTCTGGAGCATTAACCACTGCTAGAGTAATAGTGAAGATTTTAGATGGTACACTTGATTTTCAGGGAACATTAATAAAACTCACTTCAAAAAATCAATCTGGAACCCTAACATCTGATGGTACTCTTTCTAAGCTTACTTCAAAGATATTGGGCGGAGCGGTAACTAGCTCTGGATTGCTAACAGTTACTAGGTTGTTTGTGATTGCGCTACAAGGTACACTCACAGCAGTAGGAACGGTTGAAAAGAGTATCCTAAAACTTTTGTCTGGTGAAATCATACCCGTAGGTGTGATTACCAGAGAAATCTCTAAGATACTAACAGGGACACTTGGTTTAGCTGGAGATGCATCAAAGTTCACTACTAAGACGCTCTCTGGGGTACTAAGCTTTGTTGGAACTGTAACAGGTATATCCAATTTTATAGAACATATCGCTAAGGTATATCTTCTAGGTAGCCGCATTGGATTCTTAGACCTTCTAGGAAAAAGAATTCTAAGAGTAACCTTAACAGGCGAAGCGGAAAATGAGATAAATCTAAGCGGAAATATTAAATAAAAAGGAAGATGAAAGGAATAACAATGTCAAGTACAAATGCAGTTTTGGGGAGAAACGAACTTTACTCGGATATGAGTAATGGAAGACCTTACAAGTCTTATATCAAGGCTATCTTGGGACAAGTTGCAGTAGTGGTTTGGGATAACTTCAACGAAGCACCGTTGGAATTAATTCTAAAGGGAAACCCTAAAGCCAGAGAAGATACAAGTATTATAGATGTCTGGAGTCAAAAGGAAGACGTGTTCTTTAATAGAGTGAACAGCAGATTGTTTACAAAGGGACTATTACTACCTTATACCAGACCAGAAGCACCAGTCAATGTGGAAAGAACCGTCGAACAGTCTACTGATGAAGAGTTAGCAGTTATGATTAATTCAAAGTTCTTGGCTCTACAAGCCAAACTAAATAAGATTGATTCTGTGCCAGTTTTGTTTAGAATGATTGGTTTAGCCGAAGATATGGAAAAATCTGAGAAGATTGTCAATGCCATCAAAGCCAGAATTTCAGAAGTGCAAACTGCTGAAATCACTCCCAAGAGGGTTGAGTCAGAAGAGGAATAAATGCCAATAGAAGTAGCAACAGACCTAGATTATTTAATACCAGAATTACGTTGGAGACTGGGGGATATTGATTCAACTGCATACAGATACCCTGATTCTTGGCTACGTGTAGCTCTAGTTGCTTCTTTGAAATCATTGCAAAGATGGTGGGGAATAAAGTATGTCATTGATGAAACTACCTATATAGTAAGTAGACATTCTGGAACAGTATTCGCCAATGCAGAACCTCCTGTAATTCAACAACAAGACGAGATAATCATCGTACTAATGGCGGCTATCGTTATCAAGGACGGCTCTTTGGAGTCAGCTTCTTGGTCAGCGGGTAGCTGGAAGGATGCGGAAATTTCTGTGTCCAATATAGAGAGTGGAAGACTTAAAGAATCTTCTCTCACAAGAATGTGGAATGAGTTGTTGTGGTACATTCAGCCTCCTACAAAGAGATTGATAGGCATCTACAGAAGCAGCATTCCTGGCGCAGAAGAGTATAACGATTAGAAAGGATTTAGGAAATGGATAAGGATAAGTTAAAGGTTTTGTTCGTGAGCGATTTGGTTGCTCCTACAGGTTTCAGCACAGTAGCTCACAATATCATTAAGTACAATCTAGAAGATTTTGACATCACAGGACTAGGAGTAAACTACAAAGGAGACCCACACAGTTACAGCTTCCCAATATATCCAGCTATGGCTGGTATGCAGGGAAACATATACGGTCTGGACAGACTTTGTAACATCCTAAATCAGAATAAGTTCGATATTGTATACATTCTAAACGATGCTTGGGTAGTTTCGTACTACCTAGACGCAATCAAAAAGAACGTTACAAAAGAACTTCCAAAGATAGTGGACTACTTCCCAGTAGATTCACAGTTTCATAACAAACAGTGGTACAAGGATTTCGACATAGTTTCTAAGGCATTTACCTATACGCAGTTTGGTGTAGATGTCGTAAAGCAATGTGTTCCAGAACTAGAAGTAGGAATTATTCCTCATGGGGTGGACTCTGGTACATTTAAGAATCTACACAATACTAAGGGAGAATCAAAGTTCCATCTTTTAGGAAAATCCGTGTATGACATGGGTAATCCAGAAGAATTGTTCTTTGTCCTAAACGCCAATAGAAATCAACCAAGAAAACGTCTAGATATAACTATGGAAGGTTTTTCATTGTTTGCGAAAGGAAAGCCTGATACTGTGAGATTATATATGCATTGCGGAGTTAGAGACTCCGCCGTAGACGTTTCATACCTGTCTTTTAGATACGGAATTAATGAGAGACTAATCATGACTAACTTAACTCCAGGTATTCAAAGAGTATCTGAGGAAAGATTGAACATGATTTACAATGCCTGTGATGTAGGTATAAACACATCAATGGGCGAAGGTTGGGGATTGACTAATGTAGAACATGCCGTTACTGGTGCTGTTCAGTTAGTTCCCAGACATAGCGCATGTGAAGAGATTTTCAACAACTGTGGTATTCTAATGGAAACAGTGACCGACTATATGTTTGACAACAGCCAAACAGTTGGAAAGCTAGTATCTCCACAGGAAGTAGCCAGAGGTCTGGAAATCTTGTACAAAAACAAAGCATTGAGACTGGAACTTGCAAACAAAGCCATAAAGAAATTCACATCTCCTGAGTATCAATGGTCTGACATAGCTAAGAAATGGGGAGATGTATTCAGAGAGGTTACTAAAAATGACACTACCGCAGTTCCCCACGAACACACGCACGATAATCAATGATATTATCAATCAGATAGCCAGAGACGTTACATTCTATGTAGTAGAAACTCTCTCAGGTTGTTACAGTTGTAACCTAGACCCCGTAACTGGAACTTCTGTAGACTCATACTGTGAAATATGTTCTGGAGAATACTGGATACCTACTTATAGTTCTTGGACTGTTTCTGGTCACATTCTTTGGGGTCAGGAAATGCAAGGGTGGGTAACGGGTGGTCAGTTAGATGTGGGAGATTGTCTAGTGAAATTCATGCACACACAAGAGGCAGAAGACATTGTTCAGAACGCCAAGCACGTAATTGTAGATGGTCGTGAGATGGATGTAGACAAGGTAACTCTAAGAGGTGTGAAAGACGTAAATAGGATTTTAGTGAAACTAAAGGAAAAGGAAAAAATCTAATGGCAGAAAAAGGAGTAGGTGAACTAATTCAAGAAGTAGATGTTTTTTCCCTATTGAAAACTATGGGAAGAAGAAATAAAGTAGTACAGGCTAAAATCTTGCAAAAGTTGGAACAGGTCATTCAAGACCCGGAAGACTATGCAGAAATTAGAAAATTCATCCTAGATGAATTGAACGGCTTGACTAGAGCGTATGTAAAAGACATCTTCGGGAATATAGAATACCTAATAAAATAAATGAATCTAAGAGACGCCCAACAATTAGCAGACCAGACATTAAGAGACCTAGAAGAAATGCAGATTACGGTTAGAGAAGCTAACCGTGCCGTAAGAGAACTTGAGTCTCAGATAGAGGATGCTAAGGACGACCTTAGAAGAAAAAAGAATGATGAAACTTACCCCACTAAACTGGCTCAAGGTTTCATACAATCTATGAAAAACAGCGGTCTTCTTTCTACCATCTTAATAGAGATGATAGACCTAGCCGCAGAAGAGAACATAGAATTTGAGAGAAGTGCTTATAAGGCGGCTCTCTACAGAGTAGCACAGGAAAAGGACATCTACAAGATGTTTACTAGGGGTACAGGCTGGAGAACAGTCCTAACTCCTAATATCGTTTTTGAAGAAGAAGCTGGAGACCTGGACGATTGGGCGGAAGCAGTAGAAGCATTCAGAGAAGACCTAGACGTAAAGATAGGAAGCCGTAG
>Ga0079218_10000862_pt1 | contig 10103 bp, 10 predicted proteins | sample NCCompost_FD_77181 | JGI IMG/M metagenome (GOLD analysis project Ga0079218, IMG submission 77181) | Agricultural soil microbial communities from Utah to study Nitrogen management - NC Compost | ecosystem: Environmental > Terrestrial > Soil > Agricultural land | place: USA: Utah | collected... | reverse complement strand
GTCCGGCCGGTGTTCCGGGTCCAGACGCAGCAGGGTGAGCCGCGCTTGATGGTGCAGCCGCGGGCGCTGCCCTCGGGACACCGTGTGATCGCAGTGGCCGGAATCGCGCGCCCGGCACGTTTTTTCGACGCCCTCCGCGAGGGAGGGTGGGACGTCGCCCAGGAGATCGTCTTTCGCGATCACCACTGGTTTACGCCGCGCGACCTGAAGGCCATCGCGGCCGCCGCGACGAAGGCGCACGCCGACCTGATTGCGACCACCGAGAAGGATGCGGCGCGGCTGACGGCGGGCGAGGTCGCGGCGTCGCCGGTGCCGTGGGCGGCGGTTCCGCTGCAGGTATCGATCGCGCCCACATCGTTCACGTCGTGGCTTACGGGGTGCGTAAGGGGGTCGGGGGTCATTTTTCGAGGACACCCTCCCCTCGGCGAGGGTGTCCTCGAAAAATGACCCCCGACCCCCTTACAAAACTGCGATATCGCCTCGAGTGGCTGGTGACGCGCGGCGTCCAGACGCTGGTGCGCGCGCTGCCGATGGCGGGCGTTCGCACGCTCGGCCACGGGCTCGGCTACGCTGCCTACGCGCTCGACCGCTCGCGGCGCCGGATCGCGCTCGAGAATCTCGCGTTCGCCTTTCCCGGACGCCCGCTCGCCGAACGCAAGGCGCTGACGAGAGCCATGTTCGCGCACTTCGGCGCCGTGCTGTTCGAGCTCCTCAAGTTCGGCACCTATTCGCGCCAACAGATGCTCGCCGCCGCTGACGTCGAAGGCGAAGACCGGCTGCGCCAGGCTCGCCGGCAGGGGCGCGGCGTGCTGTTCTTCACCGGCCACTTCGGCTACTGGGAAATGCAGGCGATGTCGCACGCGCTCAGGGCCGAGCCGATCTCGGTGCTGGCGCGGCCGCTCGACAACCCGCATCTCCACGCGATGCTCGAGCACACGCGCACGAGCACGGGCAACACGGTGATCTACCGCCAGGGGGCGGTGCGGCGGATGCTGCGCGAGCTGACCGCCGGGCGCGACATCGCGGTCCTGATCGATCAGCATCTTCATACCGACGCGATCTACGTTGGCTTTTTCAGGCGGCCGGCGGCCACCACCTCTGCGCTGGCCGCGCTCGCCCTGCGCACCGGCGCCCCCGTGATCCCGGTCTTCGCGTTGCCGATGCCGCACGGGCGCTACCGGTTCATCTACGAACATCCGGTGGACCCGCCGCGCGCCGACACGCCCGACGCCGTTCGCGAGTTCACGCAGCGCTGCACCGACGTGCTCGAGATGTACGTGCGCCGACATCCCGAGCTATGGATGTGGATGCACAGGCGCTGGCGCGATGGGGATCAGGGATCGGGGATCGGGGATCGGGGACTTGATGCCGATGAACTGAGATCCCGATCCCCGATCCCTGATCCCCGATCCCCGCATGATGTCTAGTCGCCCCACGTTCCTGGTGGTGTCGCCGAACTGGCTGGGCGATGCGGTGATGGCACTGCCGGCGATTGCCGACATCCGGCGGCGGTTTCCGGACGGGCGGCTGGTGATCGCGGGGCGCCGCGCCGTCGCCGATCTCTTCCATCTCGTTCCCGCAGCCGACGAAGTGCTGACGCTCGAGTGGAGCGGCCGCTGGTGGCATCGCCAGGCGATGGCGGCCGATGCGACGCGCCTGCACGAGACCGGCGCCGACACGGCGATCCTGCTGCCCAACTCATTCGCCACCGCCTGGCTGATTCGCCGCGCCGAGATTCCTGGCCGCTGGGGCTACGCGTCCGACATGCGGGCGCCGCTGTTGTCGCGGGCCGTCGCCCGGCCGGGACGAAGCCTGCATCAGGGCGCCTATTACCAGCATCTGACGCGGGCGCTCGGCTTCGAGAGCGGCCCGCTCGAACCCGAGGTGCATATCAGCGCCACGCTGTCTGCTGCAGCGCGCCAGCAGCTGGTCGAGCACGGCTGGGACGAGGCACGTCTGCTCGTTGTCTTCGCACCGGGCGCCGCCTACGGCACGGCCAAGCGCTGGCTGCTCCCGTACGTCGCGCGCGTCGCCACCGACATCGTCCTGCATCGCCACGGCGCCTGCGTGATGGTCGGCGGCCGCGGCGATACGGCCGCGGCGAAGGAGGTCCTGAGCCGGGTTGATGCCGGCGCGCGCGCTCACGTCATCGACCTTACCGGCCGCACGTCGATCGAGGCGCTCGGCGGCGTGCTAGCCCTGGCGGCCGCCTGCGTCGCGAACGATTCGGGCGCGATGCACCTGGCGGCGGCGGTCGGCACGCCAATCGTGGCGCTGTTCGGGCCGACCCGGGAACATGAAACCTCGCCGCTCGCGCGCGCAAACCGGCGTGCCGAAGTGCTGACCCACCCGGTCTGGTGCCGCCCCTGCATGCTGCGCGAGTGCCCGATCGATCACCGGTGCATGAAAGGGATCGCGCCGGATCGCGTGTACACGGCGCTCACGTCGCTGCTATCCTCAACAGCGTAGGAGGCTCCCGGGTTGGATGCTGCGCAGCTCGCTTCGCTCACCGATACCCTTCGCAACCGCAAGGTGGTCGTGGTGGGCGACATCGTCGCCGACGAATTCGTCTATGGCCGGGTGGCGCGCGTCTCGCGCGAGGCGCCGGTGCTCATCCTCGAATACGACTCCACCGAGATCGTTCCGGGCGGCGCCGGCAACGCGGCCAACAACGTCGCCGCGCTCGGCGGCCGCGCCATTTTGGCGGCGGTGGTCGGCCGTGACGTGCCCGGCCGGCGCGTCGTCGCCGCGCTGCACCGCCGGGTCGACTCACGCTACCTGCAGCGTGTAGCCCAGGCGCCCACGCCCGTCAAAACGCGGATCCTCGCCGGCGGCATTCATTCAGCCAAGCAGCAGGTGGTGCGGATCGATCGCGGCGTCGCGCGGCCGGTCGAGCCGGGCGTACGGCAGCAGTTCGAGAAGGCCGCGTTCGAGGCGGCGCAGCGCGGCGACGCCGTGCTCGTTTCCGATTACGGGTCAGGACTGATCACCCCCGCGTTCGTCAGCAGGCTCCGGCGGCACCTCCGCAGCGCGGGGATGCCGATCCCGGTGTTAATCGATACCCGCTATGGGTTGTTGAAATACACCGGGCTGACTGCGTGCACCCCGAACGAGTCAGAAGTCGAGCAGGCGCTGGGCATCACCATCGACGACAACATGCGGACGCTGGAGCGGGCCGGACGGGAGATTCTCTCGCGCACGCGGATGGAGGCGGTGCTGATCACTCGCGGCAGCCGCGGGATGGCGCTGTTCATCCGCAAGGGACCGACCGTTCACATTCCCATTTACGGTACCGATTCGATCGTCGACGTCACCGGCGCCGGTGACACCGTGGTTTCCACCGTGGCACTCGCACTGGCCGCCGGCAGCAGCTTCGAAGGGGCCGCGCGCCTGGCCAACTTCGCCGGCGGGCTGGTGGTGATGAAGCGCGGAACCGCCACGGTCAGCTGGGAAGAGCTCCGCGCCGCAGTCAGTGAGCGACGCGGTCCGTCGCGCCTGGACAAATAGCGCGTGGGCGAAATCCTGTCTCGCGACGACCTGATTCGGCGGATCGCGGCGGATCGCGCCGCCGGACGAACTGTCGCCTTCGCCAACGGCTGCTTCGATCTACTTCACGTCGGCCATGTTCGCTACCTGCAGTCCGCCGCGGCAGAGGCCGACCGGCTGATCGTAGCGATCAACGATGACGACTCGGTGCGGCGTTTGAAAGGGGAGGGGCGGCCGGTGCTGGCCGCCCCTGACCGCGCCGAGTTGGTCGCTGCCCTTCGCGGCGTCGACTACGTGGTGATCTTTCCCGAGCCCACCGTCGGCCCACTGCTGGAAACACTCAAACCCGACGTCCACTGCAAGGGTACCGATTACACCATCGACACCGTCCCCGAACGCGAGGTCGTCAAAGGGTACGGCGGGCGGGTCGCGATTGTCGGCGACCCGAAGGATCACTCGACGCGGGACCTTCTCGCCCGTATTGGCAGCGAGGAGGCGTAGTGTCCGGCTCGACCCGGACGGGCGACAGTCCGCGGTTTCTGATCATTCGCCTGGGTTCGCTCGGCGACATCATCCACGGCATTCCGGCCGCGGCAGCGCTGCGGCGCCACTTTCCCCAGGGACGGATCGACTGGCTGGTTGATCCCCAGTACGTACCGCTGCTCGATCTCGTCGAAGGGCTCGACCGGCGAATCCCGTTCGATCCGCGCGGCCTCACCCGCGGCGGCGGCGCGTGGTCGGTGGTCTCCGAGCTGCGCGCGGCGCGGTATGACGCCGCGCTCGATTTCCAGGGGCTGCTCAAGTCTGCGGCGCTGGGGCGGCTGGCAGGCGCGCGGCAGACGATTGGATTCACGCGCGCGCATCTTCGCGAGCCGTTGGCCGCGCTGCTCTATTCGACAACCGCCGACCCCGGGGCGGCGCCTCACGTCATCGACAAGACGCTCGGCCTGCTGGCACCGCTCGGGGTGGTCGATCGCACCGCCCGCTTTCCGATCTCCGTGCCGCGCACCGCAGTGGCGGCCTCGCTGCGGGATCGTTTTGGCCCCAGTGGGTATGCGCTCATCAACCCCGGGGCGGCATGGCCGAACAAACGGTGGCCGCCGGAACGGTTCGGAGCGCTGGCGGCCACGATTGAACGCGAGTACGGGCTGCGATCGGTTGTGCTCTGGGGGCCCGGCGAGGAATCGCTCGCCGAATCGGTGGCGATGACATCGAACGGCGCGGCTGAACCGGCGCCGGCGACTACGATCCCCGACATCGTTGCCGTGGCGCACGGAGCGCGGCTGATGGTCTCGGGCGACACTGGACCATTGCACATCGGCGGCGCGGTCGGGACGCCGCTGGTGGCGCTGTTCGGGCCAACATATCCGGAGCGCAATGGACCCTGGTCGGCACAGGACGTGGTGTTGTCGCGGGTGACGGCCTGCTCGTGTCTCTATCAGCGCCAGTGCTCGCGCGCGGCACGTTGCATTGACGAGATCACCGTTGACGAAGCGGCAGCGGCCGTGCGCCGGCGTGTGAGCGCTCATGGCTGACGCATCCGGCGGCATCGTTCGCGCCGTCGCCCGACGGCGCGTGACCCTCGGCTTCGTGGCGGCGGCGGTGATGCTCGCGGTGGCGAGGCCGACGCGGGAATCGTTGGCCGCCGGCCTGCTGGTCGCGTCGATCGGCGAATGTGTCCGCATCTGGGCGGCAGGGCATCTCGAAAAAGGGCGGGAGGTGACGCGCTCCGGTCCGTACCGGTTCTTCGGCCACCCGCTCTATGCCGGGTCGATGGTGATTGCGCTGGGCATCGCCATCGCCGCGCGCGGTGCGCTGGCCGCGCTGCTGGCGGGGCTGTACATGGGCGTGACGATATCGTCGGCCATCCAGGTCGAGGAGGCGCACCTGCGCGAGACCTTCGGCGCCGCGTACGACGACTACCGTGCCTCGAGAGCCGAGCCGATGCCGCGGCGCTTCAGCTGGTCGCGAGTCATGCGCAACCGCGAGTACCGGGCGGTGGCAGGACTGCTCGCCGGGTTCGGCATCCTTGCACTCAAGATGATCGGGATATAATGAACTGTTTGCCCGCGCCGCACGGCTGGTTGAGTGTGCTTCGCGAAGCAAACGTGGGCGTGGGCGTGCCTCGCGCCGTAGCGGCGCGCGCCAGCGAGGCGCCGCGAAGGCGGGGCGGTTAGCTCAGTGGTAGAGCACCGGCTTTACACGCCGGCTGTCGCAGGTTCGAACCCTGCACCGCCCACCAAGTTGGACGTGGGAAGTTGGAAGTGGGAAGTCGGAAGTGAGTTTGGAAGTGTGAAAGTTTAGAAATCGAAAAGCTTTGAAGTGACGTGACAAGGTGGGTGATTTCCCACTTCTCACTTCAAAGTTCGAACTTGATCGAGGGGTCGTAGTTCAGTTGGTTAGAACGCTGCCCTGTCACGGCAGAGGCCGCGGGTTCGAGTCCCGTCGACCCCGCCAACCTAACGGTTGGCAAGCCCTCTCAAATCCCAAAACCCAAATCCCAAATCCCAAATCCCAAAAAAGACCAGCTCCTAGTTCGATAGGAGTTGGGATTTGGGATCTGGGATTTGGGATTTGAGATTGCGCTCAGTAGGTAAAGTTGCACAGACGATTTGGATACAGTCAGCGCGGAATGCGTCTGCGGCGTCGAGTGGCCGATCACCGCGCCGCCGGTCCATATATAGCGGTCGATCGTGCCTCGTGAGGCGCTTGCATCAAGCACACAGTCGGCCTCGTCCCTGCCTGGGCCGTAGAGGCAGGCGTCGCTGCTTTCCCCTCGACTATGATTCACGTCAGGACATAACGGAGGTCGCATGACTCCGACCATCGGCTTGACCGTTCGCAGCATTGCCGCCGTGATCGTGACGACCTTGACGATCGCCCCGGCGCTGGCCCAGCAGAAGCCGCTTCCGGCGATGCAGTTCGCGAAACTGTCGCTGCCGCCCGGTTTCCAGATTGCGCTGTACGCCGAGGGCATGAGCTCGGCGCGGCAGATGGCGCTGGCGCCAGACGGCACGGTGTTCGCCGGGACCCTCGGCATTTTTTCGGGCAATCCAAAGATCGGCAATGTCTACGCGGTGCGCGACACCAATCGCGACGGCCGCGCCGACGAAGTGAAAACGATCCTGACGGGCCTCAACATGCCTAACGGCGTCGCCTTCCGCGATGGCGCGCTGTATGTGGGCGAGCAGCATCGGATCGTGCGCTACGACGGCATCCTGTCAAGGCTCGATAACCCGCCGGCGCCGGTCGTCGTCGCAGACTTGCCAACCGATCCGGCGACGACGAATCACAGTTGGCGGTACCTGCGGTTCGGACCGGACGGCAAGCTGTACGTTCCCGTCGGCGGCCCCTGCAACGTCTGCGATCGAGGCGACCCGTGGGCGACCATCCTTCGCATGAATGCCGATGGATCGGGACGGGAGGTGTTCGCCCGCGGCGTCAGGAACTCGGTGGGGATGGCGTTCGATCCGGTGCGCGGCGCGCTCTGGTTCTCCGATAACGGCCGCGACATGCTGGGCGACAACCTGCCGAGCGATGAAGTCAATCGCGCCACCGCCGCGGGCCAGCACTTCGGGTTCCCGTACTGCCACCAGGGAGACGTGCTCGATCCGGAATTCGGGAAGGACAAGTCGTGCGGCGCCTACGTCGCGCCGATCGTGAAAATGGGACCGCATGTCGCGGCGATCGGGATGACGTTCTACACCGGCAGCATGTTCCCGGCGCAATACAAGAACCAGCTGTTCGTCGCCGAGCACGGGTCGTGGAATCGCACTGCGCCGCTTGGCTACCGCGTCGCGGTCGTGCGCATCCAGGACGGGACCTCATCGGGTCAGGAGGTCTTCGCCGGCGGCTTCTTTGACGGGAAAGAGGTGATGGGGCGCCCGGTAGATCTTCTCGAGCTCGCCGACGGATCGCTCCTCGTCTCCGACGACCTGCAGGGGAAGATCTACCGAATTACTTACGGTCAGTGAATCAACGCGGCGGGTCCGCTGTGCGGAACCCGCCCTACTGCGTCTTTGTCTTGGCCGCGATGTCTTCCTTGTAGCCGGTCACCTCTGACGCGGCGTACACCTGCTCGAGGAAATCCGTGTTGTCGGGCAGCCGCTTCAGCGGCATCCGATCGCGCGAGATCCACGGCTTGGTGTAGATCTCCGGGTCATCGATCGTCACCGTCAGCTCGATGACGTTCACACCGGTCCGCTGGTAGCGTTCCTGGACGCGCAGCCCCTCGCTGTGCGGGAAACCGCCGCTGTCGACCCATGTGCGATCGGTCATCCCGACGGTGTCGACGATGAACGTCGTGTCGTTTTCCCAGCGCCCGACGGAATAGCCGAACCAGCGCGGATCGGGATCTTCGGGCGGCTTGCGGCCGTCGGTCCAGATGATGCGCCACGTCTGGTTGAAGGAGTACAGCATCAGCACCGCGTTCGGCGTGTGGACGATCCGGATCGGCCGGAACTCGTAGTTCACGATCCGCGGAAACCCCGAGGGGTCACCGCGCGTGGTCAGCGGATCGTTGCCCTCGAACACCTTCGCGGAGAAGGGACCGTGCCCCGGCTGATTGCGTGCCACCATTTCCTTGCCGCGTGCCGTGAACGGCGCGACGGTCCTTCCGCTGAAGTAGTTCTCGCCTCCGGCGATCCCCGCCTGCCCCGGATCCCACGCGCCAGTCAGGTCGCGGGGCGGCGGCGGGCCTCCCGGCGTGATGGCGTTGAACTCGGCATTGGCCAGTCCCGGGAAACTCCATGACTGCGCCCCTGCCTCGGACGCGCAGGCCGCCACCGCTGCAACGATCAGCGTTGCCATCACTCGTGTGCGCATAGCCATCCTCATCGCTACTGGAACTTCTTCCCATCGGCCAGCGTCACGTTTCTGATCATGCCAACCGGCTCGCCGCTCTTGGCCGGCTGGATCAGGACGGTGACTTCATCACCCGGCTTGAACAATCGCCGCGACCAGCCGCGCTTCGACAGGTCGGCGATGTTGGCCGTGGCGACCGACCACTTCTTGACGGTGCCGTCGTCGCCTTTGACGTCAAGCCGCAGGATCGAGTGCGGGTTGGACCAGACCCATTCGGTCACGGTCCCTTTGATCGTGATTTCCCCCACGGTGTCGAAGGTTGCGGCGCCGTGGTGCGCCAGCGCCGGCGCCCGGCTCAGCAGCAAGGCTGCAGCGATCACGGCGGCGGCAAGAATGCGTTTGCTCACAGGACTATCCTCCGTAGCCCCGCATTATGCCCTTTTCTATGACGTTCGCACGCATGGTCCACTTCAGGCTCGGTTCCTGCGTCCGCCGTCGAGCCGCCGCTACCGCGCGTTGCGAACGGCGCGGACGTGGAAGCTGAAAGGCTGACCGACGTAGACGGGGATGTCGGTGCCGAACGCCACGTACCACGGCACGGAGGTCGGGCCGAGCAGCCGGCGCGACGACGTCCAGTAGCTGGCCGGCGCATTGGGGCCGAACGCCGGGTTGATCCGTCCGGGAGATGCGGGTTCGACGATCGTTTGCAGCTCCTGCATCGTCGGGATCCGCCAGTCGGTGTGCCGGGCGAACGCGGTGTCGTTGGCAAACGAGATCAGCCGGCCGTTCAGCCGATCGACGTAGTCGTTCATCGCGTAGTCCCACGTGAACTTGTTATCGACGTCGCGAACATCCATCGAGCTCGCGCCGCTGCCGAACGCTGTCGTCTTCTTTTCCCACATCAGACCCGTCATCGTGTCGGTGATCGTCTCGTCGCCGTTATCGACGAATCGGCCCGCGGATGAGGGCGCCGGCCCTGCCCCTCGCCCCTGTGCCTGCACGATGACCGGCACGATGGCCACGGCGAGCGCGAGCAGCGCGCCGCCGATCATCCCCGCACGATTGTTCATGCACACCGCCTCCCCGCGGCGGACACAAGTAGACCACACGTCCAGCCGTTCGCCGACACCCGAAAAGAACCGGTGTAGACTACGCCACGTCTCGGCCGATTCCGGAGGGAGTGCGTATGCGTCGTGTATTGAGGTCTTGCGCCGTGCTGGTCGCTGCGCTGGTCCTGGGGTCTGTCCCGGCTGCGCGCGCACAGGCGCCCACGGTGTTCCCGGTTGCGCCTGCGCCGCCGGCGAACCTGCTCGAGCTGAAGAACTTTCTGCCGACGACGCAGCCGGCGAACCTGAAGCCGTCGGCGGTGCCCAACCTGGCGGGATCGTGGCTGGCGTCGCCGTACCAGAGCATCAGCATGGCCGACCGGGGAGGAGCCCAACGCGGCAAGGAGAAAGACATCGAGTACCAGCCGTGGGCGCTGCAGCGGACGCTCTCCGAGATCCCGCCAACGGGTCCCGAGGCGCAACCTGACAAGACGACCGACCCCTGGATTCGGTTCTGCGAGCCCAATGGTCCGCTGCGGGCGTACGCCCACCCGACCCGGACGCAGTTCATACAGATGCCCGATCGGGTGATCATGCACCATGAGCTGATGCAGACCTTCAGAATCATCCGGTTGAACAGCATGCACCCGCCGCTCGAGGATCTGGATCCGACCGCTTGGGGCGACTCGATCGGGTGGTACGAGAACGGCGACACCTTCGTGATCGACACCATCGGGTTGAACGGCCGGGGCTGGCTCGACCAGATGG
>Ga0079218_10000861_pt1 | contig 10104 bp, 7 predicted proteins | sample NCCompost_FD_77181 | JGI IMG/M metagenome (GOLD analysis project Ga0079218, IMG submission 77181) | Agricultural soil microbial communities from Utah to study Nitrogen management - NC Compost | ecosystem: Environmental > Terrestrial > Soil > Agricultural land | place: USA: Utah | collected... | reverse complement strand
CTAATTGCCATTCCCGGAACTCATGCAAGTTATTGGTCGGGTTTTTTGCCTGGTGTGGTTGTGCTTGGCCTCGGCATGGCAATCAGCGTTGCGCCACTCACCACCACGATCATGAGTTCTGTTAGTGAGGCACAGGCGGGCGTGGCCTCTGGCATCAACAACGCTGTCTCTCGCGTGGCAGGCCTGTTGGCGATTGCTGTTCTGGGAGTAGTAATGCTGCAAGTGTTTGGCAAGGACCTTGAAGCAAGGCTAAAACTTCTGGACATACCTGAATCGACACGCACAGATCTGTACCATCAGCGAATTAGACTCGCGGGCGTAGATATCAACGACCTGGACCAACCGATAGACACGACAACGCGTAATGCGGTGCAGGACGCGATCCATGAATCATTCATTTCAGGGTTTCGTGTCTCGATGATGATCTGCGCCGGTTTGGCAATGGCTGGTGGACTGGTCTCGTATCTCCTGATTGATAAGAGAAGAACCGGCGAAAGAAATACCAGTGTGAGAACCAGTCAAGGGGCGAGATGAGTGCGAGTAGCGGAGCCTGACGCGCGGAACCGTTAGAAAGGAGGTCTGCGACAACGCGAAGGATGAACCAGCGCCTTCGGCGCTGGTTGAATTGTGGGACCTGATCCAGGGGCGGCGCGCCACGCCGCTTGTCCCTGCTACCTTATTTCGGGCGTTGGCCCATCACGAAGTCAACCCTTCCAGCTCTTCGGCAGTCTTGGGCCAGTCGGCGCGCAGCAGGCGAGACAGCGCTCGATCCGCAAGGAGTTTTCCTCCGGTCTGACATCCCGGACAGTAGTTCGTTTCGTTCGACGCATATCTAATCCGTTGAACCTTCGCACCGCAGCGCGGGCAGGGCTGACCATAGCGACCGTGAACCGCCATCTCAGGACGAAACGCCGTCACTTTTTCTGGGAACCCCCGAACTCCCGGATTGCCAGACCCAATACTTGCTCCGGTCTTTCTCTTCGACACTGACGAACGCTTGCTAGATTTTTGTTGGTCAGAGTGTTCAGCATCCGCCCGCAAGAGTTCTACCCAGCGAGTAAGAGTCTCACGAGTAGAGCTAAACAATCGGTTGATTTCCTCGTGAGTCAGCTTTTGCGTCAGCGCTATCGGCGATAGCTGAGCATGCCAAAGGATCTCGTCCGAATAGGCGTTACCAATGCCGCTGAATAAGCGTGGATCAGTGAGAGAACGCTTCAGCGTGTGATTGGATGATTGAAGGACTCTTGCGAAATCTTCCAGCTTCGTCTCAAAAATCTCCAGACCTCCCGGATTAAATCGCTGAAGTTCTGCATCACCCTGAATCAGATGTAAGGAAGCACGCCTTTGGGAACCCGCTTCGGTTAGTGAAAGAGTTCCGCTGCTAAAAATAAAAACGGCAAGACGGACCCTTGAAGCCGCTACAGGTTTGTCGTGCCAGTGTAGGCGCCCGGCTATCATCAAATGGAGCACCAGCCACAGTTCGTCTTCCAATCCAATGCAGATTCGTTTTCCGAGCCGTTGTAAGGCAACCACTTTCCTACCTGCGGCGTTGGTGATTGGTGGCTGTACTGTGCGCAGTAGAAAAGGTGATCCAAGTTGCACACGTTTCACTGTCTGACCCAGGATTCGCTGCTCGAGGGCTTCAATGTAGACAATGATGTCCGGGAATTCAGGCATAGATACTCGCAGTTAACCTTCGGCAGATTATCCAGATTACATGGATTTGCACAGGTCCTCTGCAATAACTACTATGGCGGCTCACCTAAGGAAGTCAAAGACCCGCAAAACTAATGCGCGCGAAGGTCGAGAACAATTGTTCGAGGAGAATTCAATTGAATGGCTCTGATTGCAGCTAACGAACTTAAGCGAAAGATGCTCATTACAGTAGATGGTCAACCCTTTGTTGTGCTCGAAGTGTTTTTTGCGTCACCCACCGCCCGAGGCGCTGCGACCATGGTAAGGACGCGCTTGCGTCATCTATTAACCAGCGCAGTCATGGAAAAAAGTTTTCGTTCGAGCGAAAAGTTTGAAGAGCCTGACGTGGAACTTTCGCCGGCTTCATTTCTCTACAGTGACGTCCACGGGTTTCATTTCATGGATGAGAAGAGTTATGAGCAGTTTACGTTTACGGAAGATGCGATCGAAGCTGACCGCGGATATCTAAAGGAAGGAGTATCGCTTCAGGTCTTGAAGTACAACGGCGCGCCGGTTTCTCTGCAGCTCCCTCAGTACGTCGAACTGACGGTCGTTTCCGCAGATTTGGGATTACGTGGTGATACGGCAGCCGGCGGTGCAACTAAACAGGCCACTCTCGAAACGGGCCTCTCCGTGCGCGTGCCACTTTTTATCAAAGAAGGCGAACTCGTGCGGGTCAATACGCAAACCGGCGAAGTGGCTGGTCGAGCTTAATTTCGATGATTGTGAAATTTCCTGCCACAAATGCGCCCCGGCGGTGTTTTCAATTTGAGCGGTTAAAAAATCTGTAATTGAGGGAGCCGGTATGTCTAAGAAAATATTCACTAGCATTGTCGTCAGCTTGGTTTTCCTGGTCCTGATCGCAGGCTTTAATGTATCTGCCCAGATGGTGGTTACGGGCGAATGGACGGCTTCCATTAAAGGGGACGACGCCAAAATCCACTTGAATTTTGAACAACGTTCCGATAAGGGCGGCCGACATCAGATGGGTCAAAGCTACGACTTTGCCGAACTGCAAGGCTTAAGCCGAGAGCAGGCAATCAATGGCGGACCGGTTAAATTCAGCCTCGTACGTGAAGCTGGAACAATTGAGTGCGAAGGCAGTTTTCAAAATGGCAAAGGTTCAGGCACGTTTCGTTTTGCAGGAAACCCTGGTTTTGTTTCGGCAATGAAGGCTCGGGGTTTCGACTTTGAAGAAAGTTCGAGTTCAACCGACCGGAGGCATTCGGAAAATAAGCTCTTCGCTGCCGCCACACTGAATATCACTACGGCCCTGGCTGATGATTTGTCGTCTGCTGGTTTTGGAAAGCTCGACGTTAATGATCTTTTCAAAGCGGCAATTTTTAAGATCGATTCGAAGTTCATGCGGGAAATGAAAGCCAGCGGCTTTCCTAATCTGGGCATGGAAGAGTTGGTAAAAGCCCGGATTTTCAAGATAGATGCCGACTTCGTTCGCCAGGTCAGTCAAATGGGTTTTGATAAGGAGCCGTTTGAAAGCCTTGTGAAGATGCAGATTTTTAAAGTTACCCCGGAATTTCTCACCGAGATTCGTAATGAGGGGCTGACGATTAATTCCGTTGAAGACGTGGTTAAACTTCGCATCTTCAAAATTGATAGCGAGTTCATTCGCCAATCACGGGCCGAAGGCATCCCGCTCGAAGTTGAGAGTCTGGTTCAGCGGCGCATTGGAGTTGCACGAAGGTAGTCCAAAACCGCTCCCGAATCGTAAAATATTCCCCCATTGAGTCAGGGTTGCACCAGCAGCCCTGGCTCTTTTGCTTTATCAGACGGTTTTCTACAAAATCACAACAATGCTATCTTGAGGGCGTAATTTGACCGCACACGCTCGAGCCAGTCGTTTACCTATACAAATATTATTTCCTTAATTTAGAGTGTCCTGGGGGTCTAAGCATCTCGATCAAGGGGTCTTTCCGGAAGGTGAACTCACGATGACATCCCAAGCTAATAGTCCCATCGGGTCCGGGGCATCGGACGTTAAAAAGTCTAAGCCGAGACATTTTCTTGCCTGGTCTGTTCTCAACCAGGATCTATGCCAGTTGGAGTTCTTTAAAAGAGTGCTCGAAGAAGCAGCTGACGAATCAATGCCGCTGCTTGAGAGGCTCAAGTTCCTCTCAGTTTTCTCCTCAAACCTGGACGAGTTCTTTATGGTGCGGGTCTCCGGCCTCAAAGAGATGTTGGGTATTGAGGAGATGTTGCCGATGCCCGGCGAATTGACGCCGTTGGAACAGCTCGCAGTCATTCGCAAACGTGTACTGGCGCTGGTGGACGAGCATACGCGCTGCCTTCGCGACGAAGTGATGGAGGAGTTGAAGTCGCGTGGAATAGAGATCGTATCCTACAAATCGCTCTCCAAGAGTGAAAAGCAAGGACTCGCCGACTATTTCATGAAGAACATCTTTCTTGTGCTCACTCCACAAGCTGTCGATCCTTCTCACCCGTTTCCTTACATTTCGAATCTCAGCCTCAATATCGGTCTCACGGTTGAGAGCGATCCTGACCATACACTTGCCGGATCTTCGATCGGTGAAGAGGTCAGGTTCGTGCGAATAAAAGTTCCACCAGTCGTGCCGCGGTTAATCCCCGTGAATGAAGGAGAACTGAAGTTCACGCTGGTGGAAGAATTAATCGAGGCAAACATTCATTCTTTATTTCCGAGAATGCACCTTGGCAAAGGACATATCTTTCGTGTTACTCGCGACGCTGACGTCGAAATTCGGGACGACAAGGCAGCGGACCTGCTGGCCCTGATAAAGGAATCGTTGCGCGAGCGTCGTTTCGGCTTGCCCGTTCGCCTGGAAGTATCTTCAACGATGCCACAGGAAATGGTCGAGTATCTGACTACTTCGCTGGCGATTGAGCCTGAAGATGTCTACGTAATCGATGGTCTATTGGACGTGCCAAGCCTGATGGGTCTATATCGCATCGACAAACCCGAGCTCAAAGACAAACCGCTAAAGCCTCACGTCCCGACGGTATTACGAAAGAAGGAATCAATTTTTCAAGCTATCAAGAAGCAGGATCAATTGCTCCATCATCCGTACACATCGTTCGGAACTTTCGTAGATTTCATCCAGGAGGCGGCGCAGGACCCACAGGTACTGGCAATTAAAATGTGTCTTTACCGAACGGGCCAAAACTCTCCCATCCCACAAGCCCTGATAGCCGCGAGTGAGCGTGGTAAACAGGTTACGGCCGTAGTGGAAATCAAGGCGCGGTTCGACGAAGAGAACAACATCGAGTGGGCCAAGCGCCTGGCTGAGTCCGGTGTACACGTCGTCTATGGTCTTGTGGGGCTGAAAACACACAGCAAAGTTACGCTGGTAGTCAGGCGCGAGGAAGACGGCCTTCAAACCTACACTCACGTCGCCACTGGCAACTACAACCCCACGACGTCAAAACTTTATACGGACTTGGGATTGCTGACTAACGATTCAGTAATCGGCGATGACGCAACTGACTTGTTCAACTTTCTGACGGGCTTTTCAATGCAGAAAGAATACAGCCGGTTGTTAGTTGCACCGGTAAATCTGCGCGAGCGGATGATGGCATTAATTGAACGCGAAACTGCGCACGCGGAGGCAGGCCGTCCTGCGCGCATCGCTGCCAAGGTCAACCGCTTGACCGACCTGGACATCATCGAAGCGCTTTACCGGGCATCGCAAAGCGGCGTCAAGATTGATTTGATCGTGCGTGGGGCTTGCATGCTGCGGCCCGGAGTACCCGGACTTTCTCAAACGATCCATGTTCGCAGTGTGGTTGGCCGATTCCTTGAACACAGTCGCATCTTCTACTTCGCTAACGGCGGCGAGGAAGAAGTCTATATCGGGTCTGCCGATTGGATGACCCGCAATCTAAATCGACGCGTCGAGGTAGTGGCGCCCGTTCTTGATCCTCAGTCGAAACAGTATTTGAAAGATACCGTCTTGTCCGGATACTTGCGTGATAATGTGAAGGCCAGAGTCATGACCTCTGATGGAACGTATGAACGTCCGCAGCTGGGCATTGGCGAAGAGCCCTTCAATAGTCAGTCTTATTTCGAAGGCCGTAACAGCTCGCCGTCGGGAGGAAGTATCCACTCGATGAAGAGACGCTTGTGGGCCAAGCAACCACCAGAAGCTTAGGTATGCTGCGAGACGCGATCAGGGAGCAGCAGTTTAGGTTCTACTTCTGGCAGCAGAAAGGATACGAAAAATGAATCGCGTGACGTTCGGGTTGTTGGCAACATTTGCAGCAATTCTGTTGATGAGCGGAGTGCTTGCCTATGTTTTACGTGATAGCTCGACGTTAGATAAAACACCCGCGCCCGCCCCTTCCAGCTCCCCTACAGTTTCAACAACGCCAGGCGCACCTGGCGAAGTCCAGCCCAAAACTGAGGGGCCGTTACTTTGGGAAGTTTTTGGACCGGATGCCTCGGGATCGCTACCTTCCAACGACTCTAGTTGGGAAACCACGGCGGCCCGAATCGCTCTGCGGTTTGCCCTCGCAGCATTTCTAGCCGCACTCCTGGCATTCCGCCCTCGTCGCGGAGTTTCGCCCAGCCGGCGTAATCCATTTGTTGCTCAGACGCAGATACTGATGGCTGTTGTTGCCGGTGCGATGATGATGGTAGTGGGGGATAGCGCGGCCCGGGCTTTTGGCATTTTTGCAGCCGCTTCACTCGTCCGCTTCCGCACGAACATTCGCGATCCGAAAGAGATCACCGTATTGCTGATCTGTCTGGGAGTGGGCCTTGCGGCCGGTGTAGGACGCTGGGACATGGCTGTGATCCTGACACTATTTGTGCTCGTTGCCCTGGCAGTCCTCGAATACTTCGAGCAATCACAAGTATTCCGCTCAATGGAAGTTTCTGTTGCAACCCGTGACGTCGATCGGACGAATGAAATGCTTAAGAAGCTCTTTGCCCGCCACAGGTTCGATTACGAACTTCTCCAAATGGACCGTCAGGACGAGGAGGAGCCGCTGGGCAAAATCGTATACCTGGTAAACATGGACATGCTGGTCAGCACCAGTAAATTGAGCAAGGAAATTTTCTCAGGCGATAGCGAGAGCATTGACAGTGTTGAATGGGATCAGAAGAAGAGTACTACTTACATCTATAGGTAAGAAAAGCCAGTCAGAAAATAAATAAGGCCGCTCGAAGTGAGCGGCCTTTTTCATTCTCGATTGTGAGTATTACTGTTGCGGAGTTGGTTTGCTTCTCTGCATCTGCGAGTAATAGTCCTTCACAAAATCCTTGAATGCTCCGTGCCCCCAACTGGTATAGAAGTCGTACTGCTTCATTTCTTTGTATACCTGTTCAAAATTCCAGTTGTAGAACTGATAGCGATAGACGGCGCCCATCGCCCCGGTGCGATGTCGGCCACCTGCACAATGTACAAAGACTTTGCCGCTGGAGGGGTCACTGACAGTTTTTAGAAATAACTCGGTCACTTCGGCTGTCGGGTACTTTTTAGCGATCATGGGAATGTTGATATATCTCATTCCCAGTTGTTCAACCATGGGCTTTTCGTATTCTTCCGGATCTTCTCGTAGATCTATTACGGTGCGAATTCCAATCAGAGCGAGATCTTTATAGTCCTTTTCCTTCGGTTGGCCGCCTCGGTAGAAGCGCTCGTCCATCTGCCCAAAATTCTTGATCTTGATCTTGATCGTTGGGTTTGTTGGGTTGCTAACCTCTTGGCCGAGAGAGACGGTCGTTAGCGAAAGAACCGCAGTCAAAGCCATTAAAGCTTGTCGGAGTGGCTTGTTTATCAATGAACGTGCCATCAGCTTTTCCTCGTCAAAAGTCGAAGTTAGTTAGCTTGTTTTCCATTGGCCCAGGTACTTACCAGCGGGAAAATAACATTTTGGCAGGTGCCAACTCAACTATTTCGCTGGATATTCAGCCCCGAGCACCTTATCCAAACTAAACTTTGGACCAATTCAGGATTCCAGGAATTGAACGCTCTCGCAGGCTGGTCTGTTGCAATTATTACTAGTCCGAGGGCGCGTCTGCACAAACCACGCCCCTGGCGGAGAATATCGGAGAGGAATCCCCGTACTTTTACGGATTGCAGCCGGACCGTTGACGCTGTAGTTTAACCGACTCGGAATAATCCATTTTACCCACGAGATACTAATCAGTTGAAGTGGGCAGTGACTCGGTCAAGAACACGCGTCGTTCTGGAGTCACGTATTGCTTGGCTATTCGAAAGATTGGTTTTGATGTTTGTCACGTCTTTTCACAAGAGTATTCGTTGTGGGCTGTCATTATCGACTACTACCACAGAGGTATCTCGTAGGCCTTCAAAAGTGTTAGCAACAAAACCCTCGATCCCGTGACGTCGCTCTTAGTGCGATCCTGCATAGTTGTGAGCGTCACGAGGCCAAAGAAGACGTAATTTCTCGGCACTAGCAAGCGGGCGTAACGCTGAAACGGTCGCCACTCGTCGCATCACCAATACCCTCGCCTTACACTCGGCTTTAACGCTGGTGACCTATTCCCGCACGTAACCGCATTGGAGTGAAGCGGAGACCTGACCGTTTGGCAGATTGCAGATTTCCAAAGCAAGCACGGCCGCAGATTGAAAGGAGTAAACATTATGAAACGGATCAGCTTCTTGCTCATTGCAATTGCAACATTGGCCGGCGTTGTCGCCTTCACGGCGTTCGGATCTCGAGATGCCGCTCAAGAGATCTCCTCGCTCTTCGTCACCAGAATTCCGGCCGGATACCGCGATTGGAAGTTGGTCTCGGTGGCCCACGAAGAAGGCGAGCTCAAGGATATCCGGGCCATATTAGGCAACGACATAGCGATCAAAGCTTATCGGGAAGGGAAGCTTCCGTTCCCGGAAGGCGCCATCATCGGCCGAATAGCCTGGTACCACGTCCCGTCGGAGGAAAACAACAAGGTCTTTGGCCGAGATCAATCCTTCGTGGCTGGGTCCGAACCGCCTTGGTACCTTCAGTTTATGGTCAAGGACTCTAAAAAGTACGCCGCGAACGGCGGCTGGGGGTACGCGCAATTCGATAAGGACGGCAAACCTGGCCCCGAATCAGATCTGAAAAAATGCCATCCCTGCCACCAGGCTATCAAAGATCGCGACTTCGTCTTCGCTCGTTACTCGCCTTAAATGGAGAACGCAGAAGTGAGTGACGACACGATGACGAGCCTAACCCAAAAATCAGAACTACTCCTAGGACCACTCGGTGAAACAACCAGACGACAGATTGCGCAGTAGCTTTCCAAAGGCGAGTTCGATTTGGGTCTGGCAGCTGCACTCAGCCCAGTGACGATCGGCGAGGCATTTGCCGATTCGAAATTCAATACTAAAAAGGAGAAACCATGACGCAAACCAGTGCTAAACAACAAAGCAGCGAGCAAGCAGGTGACAAGACCGCTATTCGTCCATTTCAAGTGAATGTGCCGGAAACGGAACTTACCGAATTGCGCAGACGCATAAAAGCTACAAGGTGGCCTGAGCGAGAAACGGTCAACGACATATCGCAAGGCGTACAGCTCGCGACGATGCAGAAACTCGCGGACTATTGGGCGAAGGAATACGATTGGCGCACGGTCGAGGCGAAACTCAACGCGCTACCGCAGTTCATCACCGGGATCGATGGGTTGGACATTCACTTCATTCACATTCGTTCGAAACATGAAAATGCTTTGCCGCTCATCGTCACGCACGGATGGCCCGGCTCGGTCATCGAGCAGTTGAAAATCATCGATCCACTTACCAATCCGACAGCACATGGCGCAAGCGCATCGGACGCCTTCCATCTGGTAATCCCGTCGATGCCGGGCTACGGTTACTCCGGTAAGCCGACCTCTACCGGATGGGGCCCCGAGCGCATCGCACGTGCCTGGACCGTGCTGATGAAGCGTCTTGGATACACGCGCTTCGTGGCGCAAGGCGGCGACTGGGGTTCGATTATCGTTGATATGATGGGGGTACAAGCTCCCCCAGAATTGATCGGCATTCACACCAATATGCCTGGCATAGTTCCACCGGACGTTTCAAAAGCGATCGCGTCCGGCGGCCCGGCGCCATCCGGTCTATCCGACGAGGAAAAAGACGCGTATGAGACGCTGAAAGTGTTTTCTTCGAAAAGCGTGGCCTACGCACTCGAGATGGGGCTCCGCCCACAGACGCTGTACGGGATTGCGGATTCACCCATCGGCCTGGCCGCCTGGATACTCGATCACGACCCGCGTAGCTTGGAGCTTATCTCACGCAGTTTTGACGGACTTCCAGAAGGCCTTACACGAGACGATGTGCTCGACAACATCACGCTCTTCTGGTTGACGAATACGGGGATTTCTGCGTCACGTCTCTATTGGGAATTCCCAGGGTTACCCTTTTTCGACGTGAAAAACGTCTCCATCCCTGTAGCAGTGAGCGT
>Ga0079218_10000859_pt1 | contig 10110 bp, 8 predicted proteins | sample NCCompost_FD_77181 | JGI IMG/M metagenome (GOLD analysis project Ga0079218, IMG submission 77181) | Agricultural soil microbial communities from Utah to study Nitrogen management - NC Compost | ecosystem: Environmental > Terrestrial > Soil > Agricultural land | place: USA: Utah | collected... | reverse complement strand
TTGTGACGAGCGGCGAATTGAAACGGTGGCTGGCTGCCCGCGGCTGCACGTTCGCTCCGGGCCGTGGCGGCCACTTGACGGTTCGCCTGGGCGAGAAGGTGTCGACGCTGCCGATGCATGGGAAGCAGAAGGAGCTCGGCACTGGGCTGGTGAATGAAATCAAGAAGCAGCTGGGGTTGAAGTAGGCACGTAACGATTAGAGACGTCGCTGACTATTTGAAGGTGCGACTCGGCCGGCAAGCCGACAAGCCACGACTATGGGATTAGAAAATTATGCGGTATGCGGTCCGTCTCTCGAAGGACGATAACGGCACGTTCCTGGTCACTGTCCCGGACGTGCCCGGAGCCATCACTGATGGCGACACCAAGGACGAGGCGCTCGCGCGCGCCGTCGACGCGGTTCTGACCGTGTTCGACGAGTGCATGCGCACGCGCCGTCCGATTCCAGCCCCGAAGACCATGGCGAACACGACCATCGAGATCCCTGTTCTCGAGGCCGCAAAAGTCGCGCTCTATCAGACAATGACCGACCAGCACGTCACGAAGTCGGAACTCGGGCGCCGGCTGAAAGTGCACCTGCCGCAGGTCGATCGGATCCTTAACGTGCGGCACGCCTCGCAGATGGGGCAGGTGGTCTCAGCGTTTCATGCGCTCGGCAAGCGCGTCGAGCTGCGCGTCGTCGATGAGCCGACGCGTCCTCTGCCAGGCTTCATAGCATCGGTCGCCGCGAAGGCGCCGCGGGCCGCGACCCGCGTGCCGGCCGGTCGCGCGCGCCGCGCCGCGAAGAAGCGCTAACCAGCGGGGGCGGGTCTGAAAACACGCCTCCGCTTGGCACGCGTGGGGCTGGCACTGTGAATCCGTCCGCCCGTTATCAGGTCGAAACGCACCTGGGGGCGAATCCCACCCTCTCCGCCATCTCCCCATCCTTTCGTTTCAATCACTTAGCTAGGCGTAGTGGGTTCTTGCGTGCAACGCCCTCCACTTTCGCTTGCATCTCCCCATCATCGGCACTCGAAAACAGGCGAGTTCTATCGAGTCTGCTCGAACCGATGGCCACGTGGGTGCTGGTACGCACCCACCATGCCTCCGTCCCCGCGGTTTCATCGAGCTCGAAGCACCGGCACCTGATCTCGGACTCAACTGATCTTGCGTCGCGCGACATGACACGTTGCAGGAAGAGCTCCACGTGTCTTGTCTCGCTTCCTGGGTGAGGATGGCAGTCGGCCGATGTGATCGGATCCGATCGCACTGACGTGCCTGCACGTCGACGAACCCCCGCTCGATGCGGATTGGAGCGCAACGTCGTCCGAACTGATCGTTGCGACGTGACGGTGTAGCCGGTCACTTTCGATCACGCACTGCGTGAAGAATCTACACGCGTCCTTATCCTCTGATGATCTCCGCTTCGTCAGGAGCGCAGAAGCTGCAACACGATCACGTGTACGCGACATCACATTGTGACGTTTTCACACTCTGGTGCCCACCGAACGGGTCGCGTCTAAGGCGTTCACCCGATCGAAGTTCACAACCATGTTGTGTTCAATCCGTGTGACTCCCTAGTTGCTATCAAGATCGACGCTGCTCACAATCGCGAGCCATTCATTCAAATGTCTCGGCGCGTCTGATCGATCCTTTGTGAACTGGGAGAGTTTCGTTCTGGCCCAGGCTCTCTGTCTAACCGATCCGACAGTATGGTCGGTACCGTTTCGCTTCCCGCCCGCCGGCGGTGCCTCGCACCCGAACGGTAACGCCACTGCTACTGACACGCTACTCTTCGGCAGCCTCGTGCCGCCAGATCGGCTACCTCCGCGATGTCACACGCGGCGTCAGTAACCGCCCGCTAAGCGACGCGGTTCCTCCGAGTCGTTGGGACTTCAGACTTTGCGAATAGTGTGCAACGGGAGGGTCTTTTCCCTTGCACCGACCGATGGGCGTGTTGACAATCGCGGCGACTCACGCGTGCGACGACTGCAATTGGAAGGTGGAGCGTTCAAACGCTCTTCAGACGCGCTGACGGTGCGAACGAAGGTTCGCCTCCCGATTCTGCGTCAGTCCTGTTGTATTCCAGGCTCCAGAGTTCCGCGTCTCGGCCACACGGCCACTTGCCTGGCCAAATGACTCAGGAGACTTGCCACATGCATAGTGCTACCGTCCGCTACTGTCTCTGTTTCGTAGCATGCCTCACATGGGCCGGTCTCGCGGGCGCTCAGAGTTCCTTGACCATCGCCGACGCGGGCGCGAACAAAGGACTGCATACCGAGCGCAGCTACTTCTCGCCAGAGCCCTTCGAGCGGTTTGACACCCTTTCTGGGAACTTGATGCTCAGCTTTACAGATCTGGCGTTGCCCGGCAACGCTGGCCGCGAGCTGCGCATTCAGCGGACGTACAACAATCACACTCCGACTGTGTATGGACCAACTCACGGAGGCGCCCTAACCCGATGGCAGTTCGGCATCGCCGGGATTGTGATGGGCATTCAGGAGCGCGCGGCCCCGCCCGGTAGCTTTCCGACACTCGAATCGATTCTTTACACCACCCCGAGTCTCTGGATGGCAGATGGGAGCCATGAACGAACGACTTACACCAGCCAACCCAATGGTCACCCCAATCCGGCGACGATGGAGGTGATGAGTCCCAGTTTCGTCAAGTACAACAGGCAGACTCGAACTCTAACAATGCCCGATGGCACTGTGGGGCACTATGAGCCGTTGCCCACAAGCCAATCGGAACTCCGCTTAACCGCCTACCAAGATCCGTTTGGCAACCTTGTTGAACTCCTTTGGGCGCCAAACGAGCTGATCATCACTCAACACGTCGGAACCGACACGCGAGAAGTCTCATTGAGCTTCGACGAAGTAGGTCGCGTCACATCAATGCACTACAACCAGCGGGAATGGCTGTATGAGTACGTAGACGTAGGCGTACCCGAGCGACCGCAGAAGGAGATCGCGCGCGTGGTCCTTCCCGGAGGTCAGGAGTGGCGATTCACGTACGACACCGCCACTCAGCCCGCCACTGGCTGGAACTGGTACGAGTGGAACGGCGTCGCGTCAGTTACAACGCCCAGCAAGGGAGTTATCTATTACGACTACGCGGAAACGCTTGTGTACGAGCCGTATCCCGTTGATCAATCGGAGTTGCGCCGGACGCTCGTAGCTCGACGATCGGAAGGGCCACGTGGCACGGCTAGTGGCACTTGGCAAGTCAAACTGTTCGGCGAAAACGGCACCGACGCCGAGATCGGGCACTACTATGCGCTACGCCCGGAAATCATCACACCCTAAGGCACTCGAGTGAAGTATTGGTACGCTAGCACGACATCCACCAACCCAGACGGTGTAGTAGCCAAGGGAATAGGCATCGGAACCATACAGATCTACGACGGCGCGGGGACTCTGGTCGAGTCGACCAACACGACTTACACCGATTTGCCTGTCTACTTCGGCATCGCTCCAGGCGTTAAGGAGGTGGTTGTTGAGCGACACGGCCGTGAATTCAAGACTACGTACACGTACACCACTACTTCGACTAATTTCTATAACTTTCACCGTCCGAGCAGCGTCCTGACAACGGGGCACTTTAGTCGCACCACTGCCTACACCTACCAGCATTTGACTGGGCCGTGGATCCTGGCGTTGCCGCTCACAGAGCAAGTCACCGTAGGCACTGAAGTGCACAAGCGGGGGTGGACCTACGATGCCTTGGGCTTCAAGACTAGCGACATAGCGTGGTTTAGAGGGACGTCGCTCTCTGGAATAGTCACTCAGTACACCCGTGACTCCTCTGGCAATGGCAATATTGCCACCCGCCGAATCTCCAGCCGGCCCGCCACATCCTTCACCTATCAGTGGGGCCGCGTCTCGCTTGAAAGCCGGCCTCTCTTTGCGATCTCGAGAGTGGTCAATCCCGACGGAACGATCGCCTCGGAAACACGTGCGGGGCGAACGGCGTCGTTTCAGTACGACGACCTGATGCGGCAGACGCTCGCCACCCCTCCGGGGGGTGGTGCGCCGACGCAGTTCGAGTACGACAACGTCGATGGAGCCTCGGCGACGATCAGGAGGGGGGCTGCCTTCACGACCACGACGCTCGACGGGTTCGGTCGCCCCGTTGCCACGATCGACAGCCAGGGCGTCGAGACCCGAACGACGTACGACGCTGAGGGTCGCGTTCGCTTTCAAAGTCGACCTCTTGACGCGAGCCACCCCGAGGCGCTGGTGGAGACGCAGTACGACTCGCTCGACCGCATCACGAAGCGCATCAACGCTGACGGTACGTTCAGTCTCAAGTCGTACAGCGACGGCCTGATCACGGCGACCGACGAAAACGGGCATGCGACGGAGCTGCGATTCGCCGCAACAGGGCGTCCGGATGGCGCGCGCATCGTCTCGCTCAAAGACGCTGCCCTGAGCACTTGGTCCTACACGCACAACGCGCTGAACGTCTTGACGAAGGTCACCGCTCCAGACAACGTCGAACGGTCATGGGTGTACGACACACTGAACCGGCTCTCGCAGCAGATCCAGCCCGAATCTGGTACCACCCTCTTCACCTACGACACATCTGGCAAGCACCTGCTCAAGACGCGAAAGGATGCGAACAACGTCACGTTCACTTACACATACGACACGAATGACCGAGTCACGAGAGTCGTGAAGGGCACGAGCGCCCGCTTTACGCAGACCATCTACGAGGGTGGCTCCGACAACGTGGCGTCGATTCGAACGGAGAACGTGTGGACGGACTTCAGCTACGACGGCGCGGGGCGCCTGGCGTCACGCACGGACCTCGCCGGGACCGAAGCGTTCACCAGTGCCTACGAGTACGACGCGAGTGGCAATGTCGCGAAGATGACGTACCCGTCTGGGCGCGAGGTGTCCTATGCCTACAACTCCCAGAATCTGGTTCAGCGCGTATTCGAGCAGAGCACGAACACCGACTACGCCAACAACATCGTCTACCACCCCACCGGCGCCGTGAAGGCGTATGTAGCCGGGAATCTGACGACGACGGCTATTGAACGCGACCCGACGCGTCAATGGGTTCAGACGCTCGTGTCCGGGCCGCTTCAGCTCTCGTACGCCGACTATGACCTCGTCGGCAACGTGCAGGCGTTGAACGATTCCGCTGGCTACAATCAAGTCTTTGCTTACGACCAGTTGGATCGCCTCATCGCGGCGGACGGACCGTACGGCTCAATCGTCTACCAGTACAACGTCCACGGAAACCGCACCACCGCGAACGCCACGGCCTATACGTATCAGTCAACTACGTTGCGCTTGAGCAGCCAGGGCGGGACATCGTTCACGTACGATCCCAACGGAAACACGCTGACCGCGGGGGGAGCAACCTACACCTACACCCCGACGAATATGGTGGCGACGGCGCAGGTGGCTGGAAACACCAGCGGATACCTCTACGACGGCCAGGACCAGCGGATTCAAACCACCATCGGCGGCTCGTCGACCTACTCCGTTCGCAGCGGCAATGGGCAGCTGTTGACCGAGCTGCAGCATCCCGAGGCGGATGGCATGTGGCGCGACTACATCTACGCTGGATCCCATCTCGTGGCGTCGGTGACGCGGCCGGTCGCGCAAGGTATGCAGCGAATCATCGACTTCGAAAGCGGGGCGTCGCTCGGCGCGCTCGGATTCACGCGGATCATCGATCTGTCGAACCAGCAAGGAGAAGGACTCAGCGGTTCATCGTGGGGCATGCGGGGGGCTACGGGATCAAGCTCGAGCGCGGCTTACTACGGCGAAGCGTCACTGCCAGTGACGCCCAACGGGCGGCAGTTCGAATTCGAGGCAGAGTTCGACCACGCGGACGCTGGTTATAGCCAGTATGGCTACTCGGCGTTCGAGATGCGCCTGCAGACCCACACGAATTATGCCGTCTGGTTCTTCTCGCTCTATCACGGATACGGCGACACTCCCACAGACCGAAGTCAGCTCGTGCTGTACGGGTTGACTCCTGAGGAGTTGTACAGCGGCCCAGGTGTCATTATTCCGGGCACACGGCAGCGCATCACGGTGAGAGGAACGCTTAGCACGATCACTGATTCTGAGGTGAACTCAGATGGCGCGGTCCAGGTGCTAGTGGACGGAGTCGTAGTATTCGATGTCGCCGGCGTAGAGGTTGGTTGGAACTACTTCGGGCCAAACGCTGTCCAGAATGGTATCGCGTTGTGGGATCGCCTCATGGTTGGTCCGATGGGACGTTTGGACAACCTTCGAATCGATGCCGGTCCTGTCGTTGGTGGTCCAGACACTGTTGTCTACTATCATTCGGATGCGATCGGATCGGTTCGGGCCGTCACCGACTCGGGAGGGCAGATCGTTGAACGATTCGATTATTTGCCCTTTGGCGAACGGTGGTCGCCGGGGACGACCGTAGAGAAACTCGGCTTCGCCGGAAAGGACTTTGATCAGGAGACCGGGCTCAACTATTTTGGCGCGCGTTATCACGCCAGCATCAACGGTCGTTTCACCACGGTCGACCCCGTCCAGGGACAGCTTACCGATCCGCAAAGCCTGAATCGATATGCGTACGCCAAGAACAACCCTCTTAGATTTGTGGATCCAACTGGTCTGTACGTAGTCGATTCAGCCTGCCTTGAGGATAAACGGTGCGCGACTGAAGCTAAGCGATTCGAGCAGGAGCGGCTGCGTGCCTTGCGTTCCACGAATGCGGATGTTGCAGCCGCGGCGGCTGCCTACGGTGATCTAGGAACGGCCAACGGCGTGACGGTCAACTTTGCGGATCAGAAGACGGTACAATCAGTATGTGGACCGGGCGCGGCGGCCTGTGCCACGCCACGTTACGTTGGGGACGTCGCCACCGGTGCGATGAATCCCGCGATCAACGTGCTCGTTCGATCGGGATTGACGGGGACGGCGCTACAGCGAACGGTTGTCCACGAGGGATCTCACGTGAGCGATCAACTCGGCTTCATACGGTCGTGGGACCTTGCCACGACAAGCTTTGACGCGGCGAAGAACATGACCATCTACGCGACCGAATTTAAGGCGTATCAACTCGAGACATTCGTCGATCCGACGACGCCTCATTCGTTGCGCGGACGCCTTCCGGCCCAGACGGGAGCACTCATTGATGCGTTTCTGAAGTCATCGCCGATCTACAGTCCGACTCTCAATAATTGGCTGTTTAGTCCGGAATTCACGAAACCGCGATGAGACTCGGTGAATGCTCATGATGACCGTGATCGCAATTCTTCTTGGACTCGCATTCCAGGCCGCAACGGAGCGAATCGAGTACGTGTCATTTTGCGACCTCGTCCAACAACCCGAGCGATACGACCAGAAGAGCGTGCTGACCTCAGGAGTGTTGCAAGCTGGCCCAGAGTTCGGTGCCTTTAGCGACCCAGCTTGTCCTGCCAGTTCCGAGCGCGACGTCAGCACGCTTCCAGTCCCTATTCGCGCCCGAGTTCAGGATTCAACGGGCTGGAAGCGGATGGATCAGATACTCGACAAAGACAAGCGGGCATTTGTCGTGATTCGCGGCGTCTTCGATGCGTACAACCGGTACGATGGTCCTCTTCCCGCAGACACTCGACTCCAGGAGGTTCTCAAGAAGGGCAATAGCCGCTTTGGGCATTTAAATTTCGCGCGGTTCCGGCTACGAATCGAGAGTGTCGAGTTTGTCGCGGCCGCAAATTGAGGGCTTTGGCGGGTTGTCGGGCCAAGGCGTGTTGGCGCTTCGGGGCGCAGACCGCATTCGTCCGCGACGACAACGGTCCCGCCACCTGAGTCTTCCAGATCAAGAAGCTCGAGGCACTGGTCCGACTGTTGGTCCTTCCGGGAACGGCGTGGGTGACCCGGTAAAGATGTGCATGATCGCGACCGCGACGTTCTGATGGCTTCGCGCGCGAGGCGCCTGCGGCGCCCGGACCGCGTCGCGTTCGCGGCCTGATGCACTTATCGCCAGCGAGAGCTGTCAGCCCCAGACCGACTCCAACGCCGGCCAGCACCAATCCTTGACGTACGAACGCCTGCAACGATAAGCGCTTAACGTTCTAATCAGCAACGTCTGGAATGAGTCGTTCAACGGTGTGACGCGCGAAGGCGTCGCTTACGCAGTCGTCAGTCCGTTGTGGGCTTACAACAGACCGACATTCCTCAATGACACCGCTCACGAGCTTGCGCACCACTTTTTGGGGCACACTGCAGAACGTGCGAACTGGTTTACCAATAGAGCGTACGACGTCGGTATCGGTGTAAGACTCGCTGCTCAGGGGGCCGGCATTAGCCAGCCGGCTTTCAGAATAGGACTCGAGCCACACGTTTATGCTGCTCCGTCGCAGGGCGGGCCCAGCCGATGAGGAATCTGGTGCGTCTTGTTCTCGGTTGCGTTTTGGCGCTCGGTTTGTTGTTCGACGTCCACGAGCTGATCAGCATTTATCGTTTCGGTTGGCCACCTGTGGATCTGGCTGCACCCGGCGGGGAGCTGCCAAATGCGAGCGCCACCGATCGCATCCTGTACGGCCTACTTTTGGCTGCGGTGTTGGTCGTCCAGATTGTGATCTTCAGATTCGTCTTCCGTCGACGCACGAGCTATCCCCGTCCTGGCAAGTGAACGTGCCCAAGCTAACCACGCGCTGGCGAGGACGCCCCTCAGGCGGGGCTGACCGATCTACACCACGCCGTCGGTGTGGACGATGCGGGCGTCCACGATCGTCAGCGCGCTCTGATCACCGGTACGACTACCAGAGCGCTTGCACATGGGGATACTGGCGAATCTGCTGATCCTTAGTGACCAACACGGCTCGCCGCTGCCGGGCCGTGGCCACGAGGATCTGGTCAGCCGGGTCGCCGTGAAACGGCTGCGGCAACTGACAACTCTCTGCGAGCACCGACCGCGTCAATTCCCAAACACCCAGGCCCTGACGCGCAATCGCCTCATCCAGCCATTGGTCGAGGGCGCGGTCAAGAACGAGTTGTTGCTTCTCGACCTTCTTAGCGACCTCCCAGACGGAGATAGCGAAATCCAGAGATCCTGCTTGGCGACACTGGTCGCGATCTTGGCTCTCGCTCGCGCGGACAGGCGCCGATCTTCCGTGACCCAGCAGACCCGCGCGTGAGTGTCAAGGAGTGTCGGCATCGGCATCCCACCGTGCACCCGTGCCGAATGGATCGCCGACCTCCTTCAACACGCTGCCGGCGAGACTGTGCGTTGTCTTGGGGTCGACGTACGGGACGAGTTTAGCCACAGGGCGACCACGCTTCGTGATCACGACGGCCGTCTTTGTGGACGCGACCTCATTCAGGATCTTGAGACAGCGGTCTTTGAACTTGCCGGCGGCTATCGACTTCACAATCACAGTATGGCCATGGGCCTCGCGGCCATGTCAATTTCGCTCGAAACGTCTTGGGAGCCCGCGTCACCTGCGTGCGAGCACCACTCCGCTTGGCGATGCCGCCCCGTCGTTGTGCACGATGTGGCCGTCCACGATCGTCAGCACCGAGCGGATGTCTTTGGACGCTAGTCCGTTATCCTGGCGCGCGGTCGTGTGTGCGGATCTACGGCAGCACCAACAGGCTCGTCTCTCGCTCCTTCTCGAACGCTGCGATTCGACTTGCGTGCTCGAACACCAGCGCTACCACGGCCGCGTGTCGATGTTGCCGGCCCTCAGGTGTATCACCTTCGGAGGTGCCCCGAACAAAACGCTCATGCCAGCGAAGTCGTCGTCCTTCGTCAGGATCGCGAATCCGCCGTCACGTGCTGCCGTCCATACTTTCGGAGTCGAGCCGGCCTTGGAGGCCGAGTGTCTCAACGTGAGTGCTACCTGAATACGCCGATTGAAGGGCGACGACGAGCTTCGGACTAAGGTTCTCGTCGATGGATTGTGCAATCGCATACTACGACTGCGACAGCCATACCGGTGACCTTGGGTGCGAGACCATTGGAACTAACTGTGAAGACATTTGCTGTGGTGCGCATCGGGCGGTTCCGGCTGCCAGTGATAGTTGTCTATAATCGGCCGGTCCGCTCAGGCAGCGGACCGACCGATCGGGGCACAGTTGAACAATGTTGGAAACCAAGCACTCAGTCTGCGAACCGCTCCCGCCCCATGCGATGCGTTCAGCATCA
>Ga0079218_10000857_pt1 | contig 10113 bp, 11 predicted proteins | sample NCCompost_FD_77181 | JGI IMG/M metagenome (GOLD analysis project Ga0079218, IMG submission 77181) | Agricultural soil microbial communities from Utah to study Nitrogen management - NC Compost | ecosystem: Environmental > Terrestrial > Soil > Agricultural land | place: USA: Utah | collected... | reverse complement strand
TCGCCGGTGATCCGAAAGGTATGCAGGCCGGGTATGGGAGCCTGTCCACGCATTTTCATGACTTGCATCTTGCGAACCATGGAATTGCGATCGAGGCTCTGTGTGAGCCAGAGTAGTCCGTCCGCGACGGTGAAGACCGGATTGTGTTCGGCTTCCGAGACCTGATACTCGCCGACGAGAAACGTCGTCGCTTCCCAGCTCGTCAGACGCACGGCGAGCTGTTGCACGAAGCGCTGCAAGTCGAAATCGACGGTCTGGGTTTGCACCGCCGCCTGCGCCACGGTGCGGAACGAATCGACCACCACCACGGCGGGACTCGTCGTCTCGACCTCCCGCACGATGCGGCGCAGTAACGCTTCCAGCTTGCCGTTCAGGACGTCCGCGCTCAAGTTGACGTAACGGATCGACTCGTTGACGCGGGCCATGTCGAAGAATGAGAACTGCTGCTGGTAGCGCAGCATCTTGAGCGGAGGTTCACCGACGACGGTGAAGTACAGCGCGGGACGTTCGGGGCTCGACAGCGCGAACATGATCTGCTGCGCCAGCGTCGTTTTCCCCGCACCGGGTGCGCCCGCGATCAGGTTGAAGGAGAATTCCGGCAGGCCGCCCCCCAACACCTGGTCGAGCCCCGGCACGCCGGTCGGAAGTCGTCGAATCACCACGTGATCGGCCATGCGTTATGTCTCCACGGTGTCGGCGCTGGAAACGGCGTCGGGCCACGCCTGCCGCACCAGCCGCGTCGCCAAGCGGTCTCCGATGAGGGTGGCGAGCAAATCGATGATTGCCGCAAATACGGCGGCCGCGGCCTCAATCGCCACTGCAGGGTCGTCCTGCCGTTTCAGGACATCGATGACTTGACTGAACGTGGTGTGGGCGGGACCCGGCGCGCGGGAAGGTAGCCAGGCATATTCGCGCGTCGTGAGATGCAAGGCGCGGTCGGTCATCGCCGCGACGCCGACGTCGCCAATGACCGGCGCGAGCACCTGTGCGAGGTCGTTGTAGGCGCGGCTCGCTGCCGCCGCGACCGCCGTTGCATCGACTGCCGCGCCCGCACGACGGGCCAGCACTTTCCGTGCAAGCCCTCGTCGCCTCGCCTCGCCTCCACGAACCGTCATGTCAGACTCCGCGCGCCCGCTATCGCGTCGCGGGCAAACCAAAACGCGGCCTGCGAATCCATACCACAGGTCAGGCACATCGCTGCGCCTGTGACGTGCCGGTTGTGCAGGCGTCTCGGCGAGTCTTGTGATCGATCCAGACGCCTGCCAGGCGGTTCCTACGCTCGTTCGCCTATTCCGTGCGTTCCCTGGCTGAGTACTGGTTCAGCAGGTCGATCAGCTTGGTGGCGGCTTTTGGCGCGCGCACCCCCTTCGTTACGATCTCGCGGTTCTCCAGCTTCCTGCCATACAGGGTCGCGTTGTCATCCAGGTCCTGCCGCAGCGTGGCCCCTTCCAGCGCGACGCCGGCAAACAGCCCCTGCGATCGCGACCACGACAGGATGTCGGCCCGCATCTGCGCGTCGGTCTGCGCCGCGGCCGTACGTCCCACAGGACCAGCCGCCACGGAGGCTTCAGCGCCCAGCGTGAACTTGTTGGACAGGAGCTTGTCCGCTCCCCGTGCGTTCATGACCAGCATGATCACGTCCGTCGACGAACCGCCGATCTGGAATCCGACGCTCCCACCTTCGATACGCACCGCCCCCGGCGCCGACCAGCCTGAGCCGGCCGCCTTTCGGCAGGAGATGAACCCCTTCCCGTATTTCCCGCCAAAGACGAACGCCGCCGTCTTCAGCTCCGGGACGATCACGATGCAGTGGGCCTTCTCGACGAGATCCCGGGGAATACTCCGGTCGGGCGTGGCCATGATCTCCGAGAACACGACCGCTGCTTCGTTCAGCCGCTGCGCCGCGTCGTCGTCCGCCGCACGCACAGGCGTCACCGCCACCGCTGTCACAATCGTCGCCGCAATAATCAGTCTCATGTTGCACCTCCTTTTGGTGGTGCCTTGACGTCCCGAGGACGCCACGGACGAGAGACGGCAATTCACGTACCGCCAGGCGCGCGACGCGGGGCTCGTATCGGCCGGCGTCAATTCGGCGCCGTCAGACCAGGGCGCGGAGGTTTTCCCATGACGGGGGAATTCGCCCCAGCGGCAGGTACTTCTCCACACCGAGCGTAGCCAGTGCACCGAAGGAGGTCTGTGGGAGCGTCAGATCGCCCGCGCGGATGGCCCGGTCATACGGCGGCCCGCCCCGCCTCGGGCGAGTAGTCGAGGAGGCTCTGTGACGGTGAAAGCGGCTCCGCCCCGACCGGGTCGTCCGCCGACACCGGCAGACGAACGGTGAATGTCGCTCCCTGTCCAGCGCCGGGACTCTCCGCGCGCACGGTGCCACCGTGCAATTCCACGAGCTCGCGGACGATATTCAGCCCGAGACCGAGCCCGGTGTGGCGCTGCGTAGTCGCATTGTCCGCCTGACGAAAACGCTCGAACACGTGCGGCAGAAATTCCGGGCGGATGCCCTGGCCGGTATCGACGACCCGGATTTCCACATGGTCCGTCGATGACTCGATGGCGACACCGACACGACCGCCCTCAGGCGTGAACTTGACGGCATTCGTCAGCAGATTCCACATCACCTGCTGCAGCCGATCGGCGTCTCCAGCGACCGCTCGATGACCTGCAGGCAGGTCGAACACCAGTTGGATGTTTCTGGCCGCTGCCAGAAGGCGAACGGCCTCCAGAGCCGTCTGCACGACGGCACGGAGATCGACAGGCTGCGGCGACAGACGCAGGGCCCCCTTGACGATGCGGGCGACATCCAGGAGATCGTCGACCATGTGCGCGAGCGTCGTCGCGCTGCGTTCGATAGCCGCAGTGGCATGTTCCGCGCGCTCGGGCGACAGGTCCTTCGACCCCAGCATGCGGGCCCATCCGAGGATGGCATTCAGGGGCGTCCGCAGTTCGTGCGACACCGTTGCAAGAAACTCGTCCTTCAGGTGGCTGTCCTGCTCGGCCTCTTCGGCGACAACCTGAGCGCGAACCGTCTGCGTGACCAGGTGCTCATTCGCTTCGCGCACGTCTGCCAGCGCGGCGCGTGCAGCGACGCGCTGCGCTTCCCGCTGGAGGGTGACATCACGAATGGCGCAGATGACCAGTGCGCCCATGCGGGTGTTGAGCGGGCTCAGGCTGATTTCGACCGGGAACTCTTCTCCGTCCCGTCGCGCGGCGTAGAGGTCCATTCCCGACCCCATTGGCCGCAGACTCGCCGCCCGGAAATAGCCCGCCCGGTGGGCGCCGTGAACGCTCCGGAACCGTTCCGGCACGAGGATGTCGACCGGTTGGCCGAGCAGCTCCCGGCGACCGTACGCAAACAACCGCTCTGTCTGGTCGTTGATCAACACGATGGTGCTCGTTTCGTCGACGACAACAATCGCATCCGGCATCGCGTCGATCAGTGCACCGAACAGTTCGAGTGCATCGCGTGTATCAACAGAGACCGCGGCCCGGGGCGTCGCGCGACCGCGCGTTCGCTTCGCTGGTGGCGACATCACGGAGTTCGAGCGCGATGGGACTGTTGGGACTCGCACCGGGTTCTGTGCGATCAGTATAGGAGCCCGGCCGGCCGTGCCAATACGGTGGATCCCGTATGCCTGCACACCACTGGCCGCGTGCCCCTGGCACAGGAGTTGCCCCGGGCTGAGGTATGCGATCCCGGCCGTCGTCTTATGGAGCGCTGCTGGTCGGCGGCCTCATGCTGGCGACCGCGAACGCCGCCCGCGCCGACATCGGCGTGATCGTCCACGAACCGGTCAGCGCGCTCGGTTTCTTCACGCGCGTCGGGCATGCCGCCACGTACCTCTCCAATATCTGTCCCGACGGAAGCCCGATCAAGATGCGTCTCTGTCGGCCCGGAGAGAGCGGAGGCGTCGTGATTCGCTCCTCCGCGCTCAGCGAGAACGAGGACTATGACTGGGCGATTGTGCCGTTCGAGGAATACATGCACGGCTTCGGATCGCCCGATCTCGCACCGTTGTTTGGAACGCGCACGCTGCAGAACGTGCTCGAACAGTACGACTTCGGCCCGGTGTTCGCGCGCGCGCTCACGACCACCACCGACGGGGCGGCCCCCGAGGGGCACTGGAGGGCGGCCCTCGCCGCGCGCTTCGACCGAAGCATCTATGTCTTCTCGGTGCAGACGACGCAAGCCGCCGATGCCGCCATCGTGGCCGAATTCAATGCGGCGCCCAACAAGTCGCGATTCAATTTCTTCTATCGCAACTGCTCGGACCAGGCCAAAGGCATCTTCGATCTCATCCTGCCGCACACCACCGGCGATCGCACGAGCGGGATCACCATGCAGACGCCCAAGGGGCTCGCCAAGGCACTCGTGCGCCGCGCCCTCGCGCATCCGGACCTGTTGCTTCGTGTGCGCCGGTATCCGCAGATTCCAGGCACGTTCAGCCGGAGCCGTGCGGTGCTGTTTCCGATGGAAAACACCTACAGAAACCTTGCGTTTGCCCCCTATTGGTACTTCGGCGGCTTCCGCGAGGTGGCCCTGGGCGCGATGTTCTACCACGAGGTGATCTCCCCGTTTGAGGTGTTCGACGCGTCCAGGGATTTCATCTCGCCGAAGGCTGCGACGCTGGCCGTGGAGCAGCACCAACTCAGACAGCGACAGGACACGATTCGCATCGCACTGGCATCGTCGCGGCACGTCACCGAGTGGCGGAAGCTGTCCGCGTTAGACGGACGCGTGTTTCAGCGCCTCGCCGAGATCAGACAGCAGAAGAAGGCGGAAGTGAGCAGAGTCGCGGGCACGAAGGCGCAGTGGCGGGTGCTGGAGCGGGAGTTTCAGTCGACGATTCGTGGGCTGGGCGCGCAGCTCGCGGTCCGCCCGGAACTCCAACGGCCATTCGAGGAGTTCGCCTCTGACGGCAGGCTGTCTCGACAGCTGCTGCAGTCGTTCGAGGCCGACGGCCAGTTCTACGTGGATCACGCAGGGCCCTGGATCAGGCTTCAGCTGCGTGAAGGGGAATGGCGCTCCACGGGGCTATCCAGATCCCAGATCCTGTCTGGTGATGCGCGCCTGGCCGCGCTCATCCTTGCCGCCGTGATCGACTATCACCTGCACCAGCCTGAGGCGCGCCGCGAAGACATCGAATACGTGGACGGATTGTTTACGCTGCTGCGTCTGGCCAGCGGCGCCGTGCGCCCGACGCATTAGCCATACGGTGGATTCCGTAGGCACGAGTCCGCGCCACTCCGCGAAATAATTCCGCTCGCAGCAGCCCCTTGGTGCGGCGGGTCACGCCCCGTGGGATACGGCTGTGGCTCCGGCATTGCAACACAGTTGAGCAGAGAAGGAGGACGCCATGCTGTACACCATTGCCGTGATTCTGCTGATCCTGTGGCTGCTTGGCTTCGTCAGCGGGTACACGATCGGCGCGTTCATCCATGTGCTCCTGGTCGTGGCGATCGTGTTGTTCCTGGTCGGGTTGTTGAGCGGCCGGCGCCGCGTCGTCTGACGGTCCCTCCGACGACGGAGGGCTGCCGGCCACCGGCGCGAGCCGGTGGCCGGGACCGGGCGATCAGTGACCACGCAGCGGTCATGGCCTATTTGTCTTTGCGCCGCGCTTCACGCGATCGTCCGTACCGCTCGACAGCGGGTCAGGCTGGCGAACGGTAGTTGGGGTCGGCTGCCGCGGATCCACTCATAGACGGGATAGCTCAGACCGGCAAAAAGTGCCGCCAGCAGGATCGTCAGGAGGAACGCGCGGATCATCGCGACGAACGCGGCGGAGCTCACCATCTGTTGCTTGCTGTCGGTCGGCGAACATCATCCGCCGGCCCTTGAAGAGCCGGTGCGGAGGTGTGCAAGACGCAACAGACGGATGCAGGCGGCTGACCTCACAATGGCTCATGGTCAGCTTGTTTCGGTCAGCGGTCATCGCCGTCGCGATCACGCTGGGGCAGCCTGGCGCAGGAACAGCGCAGACGTCTGTCCCGACAAACGACGTCATTCCGGTTTTTCGGGCGGTGATCTGGGCCAACCCGTTGACTGACTTTACCGTTCGCGTCGACGCGTATTCCGAACTCCGACGCGGACTCCAGGATCGACTGCCCGAGGTGACGGTGACGAACGACGTGCGTCAGATCCATCGCGGGCGGCGCTCGTTGGCGCGAGCGATTCGGGGCGCTCGCGTCGGAGCCATCCAGGGCGAGTTCTTCACGCCCGCGACCAGTGCTCAGTTGCACCTCGTGCTGGAGCGGGTCGTGGACACCAGAATGTGCGAGAGCATCATGGAGGATAACCCCGGCGCCGGCAGGTTCCCGCGCGCGATCGACGGCGCGTATCCCGACGGCAAGACCTTTGCGACCATGCCCGGGCTCCTCCTCGCGCGGCTGCCCGGGTTGCCCGACGACATTCAATTTCGTTTTGTCGGACGAGACTTGATTCTCTACGACGTCAGGGCGAACACGATCATCGACCGGATGCCCGACGCGATCCGGTGCGGAAAACGGGACGACTGAATGGCGTTGGCCGAGCGGATGTACTCGGCCCAACCCTCGACCCTCGCGCGGCCCTCGTCGGGCGTCATACCTGCTCCTGAAGGAATGCGGCGATGAACTCCTGGCCGCGCGCCCAGACCCCGCGGTGCTTCCAGGCCTCCAGCTCGACCCGCACGCACTTCTGCAGGTCGTCCCGGAACGTGGCTTCCATTCGTTCGACGAGCGCCTCGTCGTAGAAGCAGACGTTGCTTTCTTCGTTGTGGGTGAACGATCGGGTGTCGAAGTTGGTCGTTCCCACCGTCGCCCACACGCCGTCCACCGCCATCGTCTTGTGATGCAGCATCGTGTGCTGGTACTCGTAGATCCCGATGCCCGCCGCGAGCAGCCGTCCGTACAGACGGATGCTGTTCTGACGCGAGAGCCAGCTGTCGTTGTTGATCCCGGAGACCATGATCTTCACGTCAACGCCGCGCCGTTTGGCATCGATCAGCGTCTCGATCGCCGGCGGGTCGGGCACGAAATACGGGTTCGCGAGCCAGATGCGCCGTCGCGCGCAGATGATCGAGAGGTAGTACATGACGCGCACGGTGGACGCGCCGGTGACCGGCGAGCTCATGAGCGTCAGCGCCAGATGCGGCCCGGCCGTGCCGTCGGCGTCAGGGTAGTAGAGAGGACCCGAGACGAGCTCCCGGGTGCGTTCCAGCCAGTTCTGCGCGAAGCCGGTCTGCAGCGCGGTGACGGCGGGACCCTCGACCCGAATCTGCATGTCCCGCCAATGGTCGGCATCCTGGGCGCATCCGAGCCACTGGTCCGCGATCCCGGCGCCGCCCGTGAAGCCGACGCGCCCATCGATGATCAAGGATTTGCGGTGCGTTCGATTATTGAATCGTCCGATGCTGTACCACTTGATGGGGTTGTACCACGCGATCTGACAGCGGCCCGATTCGAGAATGCCGAGAATATCGGCGCCGATGCTGCTCGACCCGATGGCGTCCAGCAGAATCTTGACGCGTACCCCGGCTCGCGCCCGTTCGGCGAGCGCTGCCGCGAAGACACGGCCAATCTCGCCCTCCCAGAAGATGTAGGCCTCGATGGTAATGGAGGCCTCTGCCGCGGCGATGTCGCGCAGCATCGCAGGATAGAACTCGTCGCCGTTGTTCAACAGGTCGATACGGTTGCCCCGGGTGAGCGGCACCCCGGTGGCGCCGGCGATCGTCGGCAGGAACTCGGGCGAGCGGACATCGAACTCATGGTCCAGTCCGTAGCGCGGCGGCGCCTCGACCGGAGCAATGAGATAGCTGACCATGGCCATCAGGCCCGCGCCGAACGCCCACCACCATTCGCGCGACTCGAGCGCGAAAATGCCCGCCGCGACCCAGGGCCACCAGGACCAGAGCAGTCGCCGCGCCCGCGTCCAGAAAGACGCCAGGCCCTTCGGCTGCCGCCGCAGCGGGTCGACGCTGAAACCGCTGTGGCGTCGCGACCGGCGGACCGGCCGCCGCCACCCGAGAGGTTGACTCCGCGGGCGGGGGCGTCGTCGGGCGGCAGAAGCGGGCACGTTCGCGACAGCATACGCTGAACCAGTCGAGTGCGGTTGAGCTGACGGCCGCACGCGTCGTGACGCGCGGATTTCGTGGGGCGAGCCTTGCAGGCTCGCCTCGCGAACCCGCAGGGTTCGCGCCACGGAAGTGAAATCCGCGCTCGTGCGTCAGCACGTAAGGGCAAGACCTTGCGGTCAATGAATTTTGTCAGGGGGCGCTGGCTTGACACACGCCATCGCCTGCTCTGCGGCCTCGATACGATTCCAGCGAGCGATTTCCGCCTTGACGCGCCGGCGCTGTTGCGCCGCGCGGAACTTCTCAATCATCGCGTCGAGGCGCGCCTGCCGCTCCTCGCTGTCGTTGCGATCGATGGCCATGTATTTCTCCTTAGGGGCGGAACTCGCCCTTGTTGGTCGTGCGCGTCTTCTCGGCGGCGGCTTTCTTACGCTCGGCGTCCGCCACGGCCTGTTCGGCCAGGCGTCGCGGCGCTTCCTGTTGATCGAGCCGCTTCGCTTCGATTTCCGCGGCGCGCGCCGCCATCGCCAGCCGCGTCGACACGCCGATGAGCCTGAATGTCGCGGGATACACCTCGCGCATCAGCGTGAACTCATGGTCAGTACTCTGCCAACGCGCGATCGCCGTGGTGCTGTTGATGGACCCGGGCGGCGCCGCCGCGGGAGGCTGTGATGGGAGCGTCAGCGTTGCGGGTCCGTAGACGTCCGACACGGCGGTGATGATGTCCGCATTCGTCAGGCCCTCCACCAGGCGCGGGTCGTACACCACGATGATGCTGAAGAGCTCGTCGTCGTAAAAACGGAAGGTCACCTCACGCGCGGCCTCGCTTCGTCCAATGGTTCGCCCGGTCGCGTACTGCGGCCGCCACGTGAGCTCCCGAATGAGTGCGGGCCGCTGGTGGACGAGTTTCACGTCAGCCGCGTTGGCTGCGGTGACAGCGAGGACTGCCGACACGCTGCTGCCGAACGCCACGTCGCGATAGCGCGACAGATCCTGCGCGCTCGCGAGGTGTGAGACACCGAAGAGCAGGACGCAGACAGACACGGCGAGCGCGCGCGCGTGGAGTGTTGCCATGTAACGAGGGTATAGCAGGACGGGCAGTTGCGGTTGTGCCGAACAGCACACCGGACGGCTCGCTGTTCACAAGTGAACATCCCGACGTTCAGGGATCAACGTAGATTGAACAGGCACTGTTTTCATGAGTTCTGAGGTACCCGCCTTTTCGTTTCAGCGGCCAGCGCTCATCGAGGCCTCTACCAGAAGAGCGAGGGTCTGCTGAATGAGCACGGATCTTCCGAAAGACGCGGCGCGGCTTCTCATTCCGGGCGCCTATGACCGGACGACGTTGACGCATCGCCAGCCAGGTTCGATGGGTGGTGACGCGTTCGGTTCAGACATGCTGGGCGGTCCCAGCTCGATGGATGCGGCGACGATCGCCGAACGCGAGTTGGAAGGCGGTGGCTCGGTGCGTGAACGACGCCGCCCTATCACACAGGCCAGATCACGACATCAGGGGAGCACACATGGGGCGTGAAAACGGCGGTTGTCCGACGTGTCAGTCGGCGGACACCATCAGCATCGAGGCCACGTTGGTCCGCGTCACTCGCTATTGCTACGGTTGCCGCCGAAGCTTTGACATGGAGCTCTCCGGTCCCCCTGAAAGGCCGCTCCAGCGCGAGGACCGGTCGAACGCCTTACCTTCCGAGCGGCGGCGATGACCGGATCCTGCTGACGACAGCGCGCCAGCGTCAGCCACAGTGCTCTCTTTTTGGAGTATGCGTTCATGCACCTCAGACCGCTACACGACCGGATTATCGTTCGACGCCTCGACGAAGACTCGACGCAGCACCTCGGGGGGATCATCATCCCTGACTCCGCAAAGGAAAAGCCGCTCCGGGGCATGGTCCTGGCGGCCGGCGTCGGCAAGGCCAATGACGACGGCCAACGGGTGCCGATGGATGTCAAAGCGGGAGACACGATCCTGTTCGGGAAGTACTCAGGTCAGGAGGTCAGCGTGGACGGCATCGACTATCTCATCATGAAAGAGGAC
>Ga0079218_10000856_pt1 | contig 10113 bp, 9 predicted proteins | sample NCCompost_FD_77181 | JGI IMG/M metagenome (GOLD analysis project Ga0079218, IMG submission 77181) | Agricultural soil microbial communities from Utah to study Nitrogen management - NC Compost | ecosystem: Environmental > Terrestrial > Soil > Agricultural land | place: USA: Utah | collected... | reverse complement strand
CGAATCGCCTGATCGTCATCTACTACGAGTATCTGTTCGTTTGTCGTTTTTGTAGGCATGAATGATGGTGATTTGATTATATGCGGGTGTGAAGAATGAGCAAAAGGGGAATCTGAGGCAAGCGGTGGCCGCCGTTCAGCATTTACGGACGCTGAACGGCTGGCCCAACCGCAGTTCGAGGTGAGTTAAGGCAAAGTCAACCAGCCATAACGGTGCGGCGCCGCAAAAGCCAATGCAGTAAAAACAGGAAACCCGGCGACGCGAACATTATGAATGCCCAACCTCCGATGTGATTCCGGAATACATAACCGTACACGAGGTAAAAGGCAGCAAGGCTTCCGACCGTCACAAAAGAACCCGGACCTTCTTTCCACCAGGCCATGACCATTCCGATCGTTATTCCAATGGGAAAGAAGATAAGTCCGATCCACTGTGTTCGCGAGATCTCAGACGGGTTGAAGGCTTCGCCCCAAAACAGCAACACCAACAAAGTGATACTGGCGACACTGCCGACGCGCGCTAATAACTCGATCACTTTCAGCGGTACGCCGAGTTCGATTCTATGCGTAGACATGGCAAACCTCCCTGCGAAACACACTCACACTGAAGCGTCGGACGCTGCCGATGCCTGCAGTGGAGGCTCACAGATAGCCTGGTAAGTCTTCACAATCGCGCCATAAGAAACCGGACCGGTCTTCGCCGGTGTCGCAATTCGCACGACGTCGTTCATCGACAGAATCCCTTCAAGTTCACCTTCGGAGTTCACTACCGGCAGTCGTCGCACCTTTCGCGTTTGCATTGTTTCGAGTGCCTGCTCCACCGTGTCGTCAGGAGTTACCGAATGAACCTGCCCCGTCATCACCTCTTCGATTGAGACACTCGAGGGATTTGTATCTCTCATAGCTATTGCCATGCAGACGTCGCGATCGGTGATCATGCCGATGACTTTTCGTCCGTCCTTGATGACCGGCAGAACTCCGCAATCGTTGTCCCACATCATTTTTGCTGCGTCCGCCAAACTCTCAGTGAGCCAAATAGCTTTGACAGTCGGCGTCATCAGTTCTTTCACTTTCATACATACACTCCTTCGCACAAACGAACGTTTCTGCCCCCGCCACAACCACCTGTCTTATGCACACTACACTTTCAACGGGCAACGAACGTGCCGCCGAAATCGCTTCAAGATCTCCGGCGATCGTCGCTGAGATTAATTTGCGTGCGTAAAGATCCGCACAAGTGCGTGGAATCCCGCGCCGGCAATCGAGGCAAGTGTGAGTTATGGCCCATTCCTCGACTCTTGTTATCTGCTTAACAGGCACAGACTTTGCCCGACTCAGTCTGTTGAAGAAAGGAGTTGAAAAATGAGAGTGAGTCCCCTGGCAAAGGCGGCGCTCGGTTTGACCGCCGCGGGCGCGGCTTACGTTTTGGTCCAGAAAAAGAGGCAGATATCCAAAGAAGTTCGAAGTCGCGCTGAAATTCACGGTTTTGTGAGCAGCGGTTACGAAGCAGTCCGCGACGCATTCGCGGAAAATTTCTCGCGCAGACGCGAAGTAGGCGCGGCGTGTTGCGTCTATCACCACGGAGAAAAGGTAGTTGATCTTTGGGGCGGTTTGCGGAACAAGTTGACCGGCGAGCCCTGGGAAGAGGACACGATGGCGCTGGTTTATTCCGCGACCAAAGGCTTTGCGGCAATGACTTTAGCGGTCGCCCATTCGCGCGGCTGGCTTAATTACGATGAACTCGTTTGCACCTATTGGCCGGAGTTCGCACAGAATGGCAAACACCAAATTACAGTTCGGCAACTGCTGGCCCATCAAGCCGGACTGTTCGCCTTTGATCAACCGATTGATAGAGACCTCGTGGCCGATCTCGATCGCCTTGCGGCAGTGATGGCTCGCCAGAAACCAGCGTGGGAACCCGGAACACGGCAGGCTTATCACGCAGTGACGCTCGGGTTTTTCGAAGGCGAGTTGCTGCGCCGGATCGATCCGCAGCACCGCACTCTAGGTCAGTTTTTCCAGGACGAAATAGCAACGCCACTCGGTTTGGATTTCTACATTCGCCTTCCCGAATCGATTCCGGATTGGAGGCTGGCGCCGCTCGTCGATCCGGGATATGTCGAGATGCTGTTTGGTTTCCCGATCAGACTGAGTTTTGCAATCTGGAATCCTCAATCGAATTTCCGCCGGGCGCTGTTGGGATCTGAGTTGGCCCATGACGCGCAACACATCTATCCGCGAAATCTCGAGATTCCGGCCGGTGGAGGTGTTGGCACCGCGCGAGCTATTGCTCGTGCCTACAGCGTTTTCGCCGGTGGCGGCAAAGAACTCGGGCTCTGGTCTGAGACGTTGCGAGAATTGAGCGCTCCGGCAGTTCCGTCGACACACGGGTTTTACGACGAGTGCATTCGAGGAGAGGCCTCGTTTTCACTCGGTTTCATGAAACCGAATAGTGGATTCCCGTTCGGAAGTCCGAGCGCGTTTGGATTTCCCGGAGCAGGCGGATCACTGGGCTTTGCCGATCCGGAAAAACAGATCGGATACGGATACGTGCCGAGTCGAAAAGGCGTGACGATAGACGGAGATCCGCGAGACGTGGCGTTGCGACGCGCTTTGTTTTCGGCCACGCCGGCAGCCGAGTGAAAGTAAACAATGAACCTGGTTTGACTGGAGGGATTTATGACTATACCTGGCACTTATATTGACCGAAACCACCAACTGCCCATTCCGGCGTCATCAACCATGACCGATGAAAATCAACATGAGGTCCGTTGTGGAATGTGCGCCCGCGAGCTTTACGTCGATGAGGACTCCCATCGTCTGTATAAAGAAGCGCTGGTTTCGGGTTTGGACAATCCATTTCGCTGTGAGGTCTGTAGCGAGGAGTATGATGACCTCGCGTACGAAGGTTGATTCGCGCTCGCGAGTTGGGTGACGCTGGTGAACTAACAAAATAAATGGAGCACGAGCATTCGCCGGAGGCCATTCGCAGGCGGCTGGAAAGTGGTCCCACGCACAATTATCTCCGCGACTGGATCTACGGTGGCATCGATGGAGCCGTAACAACGCTTGCCGTTGTCACCGGAGTTGCCGGCGCACAGCTTTCACCCTGGATAATCCTCGTGCTGGGATTTGCCAATTTGCTTGCCGATGGGTTCTCGATGGCGGCGAGCAATTATCTCGGAACTAAAGCCGAACAAGACGACCGGCGACGACTCGAACGCATCGAGCATCGCCATATCGAACTCGCGCCCGAAGGCGAACGAGAAGAAGTCAGACAGATCTATCAACTCAAGGGTTTCGAAGGAGACGAACTGGAGCGGATCGTTGAGCTCGTCACTGCCGATCGTGAGCGGTGGGTCCAGACGATGTTAATAGACGAGTACGGCCTGCCTCATGCTGTGCGATCGTCCTGGATTGCCGCTCTTAGCACGTTTACGGCGTTTGTTATCTGCGGTTTGGTTCCACTGGTACCGTATTTGTTCGGCACGGAACAGTCCTTCACGATTTCCGTGGTGTTGACGGGCGTAGTTTTCGTTGTAATTGGTTCCATCAAGAGCAGATGGTCCACTTCTACGTGGTGGGAGTCAGGTCTTACAACGCTGCTGGTGGGCGCGATCGCAGCTACACTTGCTTACCTCGCGGGCATCATCTTGCGGCAACTACTCGGCGTTGAGCCCGGGGTCTAGCTTATCCTTCCGAGACGGCCGTTAGCCGATCGATCCTGATCCGAAACACGATCACTGACTGTCCAATGCCGTCGATCGTAATCGCCGATTCAACCGGCGTTAACATCGGAAATATCTTGAACAATTTGTTGAGAACGTCAGCACGTTCGTCCGACTTGGTGATCTCCTCGAACTTCCCAAATGCGATAGCGCTGCGCCAGCACAGCGCGCTCTCGATTTCGTCTACTTGTACGCAAGCACGAGGGTTTTCGCGCAGTCCGGATATTTTCGTTCCGTTTAGCGAGTGACTGTAAAGATAATTTCCTTCCAGAATGCAGTTGATCGGAACTACGTAGGGTTCACCGTTTACGATGCAGCCCAGCCGAGCCACCTTCGAACGCTCGAACAGCTGGCGCGCGTCGTCACTGGTTAGCATGTGCATCATCCGGACCTTCCTTTCCGGTATTCCTAAGCTTTCCGGCTCCTGCGAACGACTTCGACGGAACAGTGCGCGCGAGCTGCGACCGCTCCCGAAACGCTCCCCAGGACGAACCTTTCAAAACGATTACTGAATCCCGCGGATCCGACGAAGATGCAGTTCGCGCCCCATTCTTCCGCGGCGCTGCAGAGTTCTCGCTTCGGATCGCCTTCTCGAACAACACAAGTAACGCTGATATTAGCGCCCCTCAGCAAATCGATCGAGCGTTTCGAGATTTGCTGCACCCACGCCCGCTCTTCTACCAGATCTTCTTCGAGCGTTTTCTGCAATGGAGGAATCAGTTTTCCCAAAAACTCGGGTGCTAACGGATCGTCCACGAGTACGATCATGACTTCACTGCGTTCCGGCCATGTGCGCTTAGCGACAGCCCGTAACGCTTCCTCGCTTGCGGGCGAGCCGTCTGTTCCGACGACGATTCTTACCGGCGAATTTGGCTCGTCAACTCTTCCGCGAGAAACCCTGACCGAGCAGAGAGCTTCCGTCAGTACACGTTGTGAAACGCTTCCCAATACGAATCGGCCAAGCGCCGAGCGTCCATGTGAGCCAACGACAATAAGATCGGGTTTCCACTCGTCGGCTTTGGCGACCAGCTCCCATGCAGCCGAGCCGCACGACGAATCCGCGCTAACTTTCCATTCCGGAAAGTTGGTTTGAACCCTGTCACGCGCCCGTTCCGCCAAAGCGAGTGCGTGCTTCGCGGCTAGACAGCCCTTTGCATAATGGCGTTCGAGTTCAGCTTGCGACGTAATGTTGCGTGCCTGTTCTACGATCTCGTAAGTGGAAGGCGGAGGAGGCGGCAGCCACACTTCAGCCACAGAAAGTATGTGAGCTTCAGCTTTCGCCGGCAGTCCTGCTTGCCTCAGATCGTCGAGTGCGGCATCGGCGCATGGTGAACCATCATATCCGATCAGAATTTTCATCGCCGTTCACCTCGGACTGTGAAACTTTGGGTCAGACTCCGCATGTGTTATCGCAATACTCATACCCGGGTCCGGCGGAGATGAGCGCCGACTCGCTCAAGTAAGCCTCGCCTGCCCAAAACCACCAACGTTAGTTGACTGCCCGAAAACCACCAACGTCAGTTGGTGGATGGTTATTTCCAGCGTACGACTGTCAGAGGAAGCACTCGAAGACCACCAACGTTAGTTGGTGGATCGTTAGTTTCAGCCTAAACCGAGGTTGGAAATGAATAATCCCCCAACTCCCGTTGGTGGGATTCAAAAGTACAGTGGTTCGTCCTGTAGGAGCAGTTGAAACCATCCACCCACTCCCGTACGTGGAATTCAGAGTTTGTGCAAGCGGCCGGGTCCGTGTTCGATAAGCGCAGCTTCACGGCAGCCTTGTTGAGGACTTTCTCGCATCTGCTGCGAAATGTTCCTCAGAGGCGTGCTCGTAAACTCAAAAGGCTCAATAAAAAACGCGGTGGTTCAATGGCATGTCTCTTGCGCTTCCCGCCCGTGGGAATGCAAATCGCCGGAGGACGAAGGCAAGGAAGTTTTAAGCCCGGAGAAACGGAGATTGATGCCATGACAAACGATGAGCGCGATATTCTCGAAATCTTCAAAAACGAGTTGGACTTCATCGAAAAGGGAGGATACGGTCGATCAGTACGTACGCCATGGCAAGACAAATCTACGTTTCAGGATTCCCTGTCGTGCATTAACTATGGTTACCCTTATCGCGCTCATCCATGCAGCGAATGCCATCTACTCGAGTTTGTTACCCCCGAACACCGGACAGAGCCGGTGCCCTGTCACCACATTCCTTTAAACACTGATGGCGATACCATCGAGGATCTGGAACTACAGGACAACCAGGCAAAGCTCGAGCGAGAAGTTGGCAGGTGGCTTCGCGAGAGGATTAAACAAATCGAGGAGGAGCGAGCGAACACGGCGAGTATGAAGTTGGCGTGAGAGGTTAAACACCGAAACCGCGATCGGCTCATTGATAGCCATAAAACAAATAGTTTAATTGCGGCTCTCAAAAATCAACTTCCGCTGGCTTGTTCGTTCCTCCTCAAGGTATTCGACGTAACGACCGACAGGTGCCCAGTTAGCGGCTTGCTAACGCAATGGTCTCTCCAATACGGCACCTTCGGAAGACCTGAGACGGTTCGTCAAAGGCCACGTCGTAAGCCCAGAACAGCAAACAATCACACATGAGATCGGGGCCCACCCTCGATCTCATTTTATTTGTGCTGCTTATCGCGCAAAAAGCGTGGACTCGGATTTGCTCATCAGCCGTTCGGAGTTGCAGCACTGCGAAGGAATTCCCAGCACATGAATCAAAGGGTCACTATCGACGGCAACGAAGCAGCGGCTTACGTTGCATACAAGACAAACGAAGTAATCGCCATTTATCCGATCACACCTTCATCACCGATGGGTGAATCGGCCGATGCATGGTCCGCCGCGGATCAGAAAAACCTCTGGGGCATGCGCCCACTCGTACGCGAGATGCAATCCGAGGGTGGCGCTGCCGGCGTCGTTCACGGAAGTTTGCAGACCGGATCGTTGACCACGACCTTCACCGCGAGTCAGGGCCTGCTGTTGATGATCCCCAACATGTTCAAGATCGCCGGCGAACTGACCAGCACCGTTTTCCACATTGCCGCTCGAACAATTGCCACACACGGTCTCTCGATCTTTGGCGATCACAGCGATGTGATGGCGGCACGATCGGCAGGCTGGGCCATGTTGTTTGCCAACTCGGTCCAGGAAGTGATGGATTTCGCACTGATTTCGCAGGCCAGCACGCTGGAATCGCGTGTTCCATTCCTTCATGTTTTCGACGGTTTTCGCACTTCCCATGAGGTGATGAAAATCACGACGCTCTCCGACGACGAGATTGCCGCCCTGATGGACCCGGATCTCGTGCGACAGCATCGCGCGCGCGCGCTTACTCCCGATCGACCGGTAATGCGCGGCACGGCCCAAAACCCCGACGTCTTTTTTCAATCGCGCGAAAGGGCCAACTCTTTCTATGTGAAAACGCCGGAGATCGTCGAGAAAACAATGGCGCGCTTCGCAGCGGTAACCGGACGCCAGTACAAACTCTTCGAATACGTCGGAGATCCGAGTGCCGAGCGTGTGCTGATAATGATGGGCTCCGGATGTGAAACCGCGGAAGAGACTGTTGACGCACTCTGCGCTCGCGGCGAAAAAGTCGGACTGCTGAAAGTCAGACTTTACCGGCCGTTCTCAGTTTCACACTTCATCCACTCATTGCCTCTATCGACGAAAGCGATTGCCGTTCTTGACCGCACGAAAGAACCGGGAAGCACAGGGGAACCGCTGTATCAGGATGTGCTGACTGCGATATCCGAAACGGGTGTATTCACGCCGCGCGTGCACGTCGTTGGAGGGCGTTATGGTTTGTCGTCGAAAGAGTTCACGCCCGCGATGGTGAAGGGTGTATTCGACGAACTAAAGAAACCGGAGCCGAAGAACCATTTCTCAATCGGAATTACCGACGACGTCACTTTTACCAGTATTCCGTTCGAACCGGAATTCGGCACTGAGTCAGACGATCAGGTGCGCGCGGTGTTCTGGGGTCTGGGTGCCGACGGAACAGTCAGCGCAAACAAAAACTCGATCAAGATCATCGGCGAGGAGACTCCGAATTACGCGCAGGGCTACTTTGTTTACGATTCAAAGAAAGCCGGCGCGATGACGGTTTCTCACCTGCGCTTTGGTCCTCGTCCGATCAAAAGCACGTACCTCATTCAACGGGCCAACTTCATCGCCGTGCACCAGTTTTCGTTCTTCAGCCAGTACGACGTGCTCGACGCGGCAGTCGAAGGCGCGACCTTGCTGATCAACAGTCCGTATGACGAGACGGAACTGTGGGACCATCTGCCGTACACCGTGCAACAAGTGATCGTCGAAAAGAAGCTGAAGGTGTTTGCGATTGATGCCGGTGGCGTGGCGCGAAAGAGTCAGCTCGGAAATCGCATCAACACAATCATGCAGACGTGCTTTTTCGCCTTGAGTGGCGTGTTGCCGCGCGATGAAGCAATCGTCAAAATCAAGGAATTCATTAAGAAAACTTACGGAAAACGTGGTGAGCCGGTTGTTCGACAAAACTTTGCCGCAGTAGACGCGGCGCTCGCTCACCTGCGCGAGATCCCCGTTCCTGAAGCGGCAAATAGTTCGATTCAACTCACGTCAAAGGTTCCGCTCGATGCACCCGAGTTTGTGCGCAACGTGACCGCGGAAATGATTGCCGGTCGCGGTGATCAACTACCGGTTAGCGCGTTTCCGGAAGACGGAACGTATCCGGTCGGCACCACGCGTTGGGAAAAACGAAACATCGCGCAGGACGTGCCGGTGTGGGAGCCGGATCTTTGTATCGAGTGTGGAAAGTGCGTCATGGTTTGTCCGCACTCGACGATCCGCGCAAAGGTTTGCTCTGCTGGTGATCTTGCCGATGCGCCATCCGGATTCAAACACATGCCCGCAAAGTGGCGTGAGTTTCCAGACAAGTTATACACGATTCAAGTGGCGGTGGAAGACTGCACTGGCTGCCGGCTGTGCGTGGAAGTCTGTCCGGCCAAAGACAAGAGCAACGTGTCGCGAAAGGCATTGAACATGCAGCCGCAATTGCCGTTACGCGATAGCGAACGAGTCAATTGGGATTACTTCTTAAAGCTGCCTGACTTGCACAAGAATGGTCTAATCGCGTTCAACTCCGTCAAGAACGTCCAGTTGCTGCAACCACTGTTTGAGTTCTCGGGCGCGTGCGCCGGTTGCGGGGAAACGCCTTACATCAAGCTCCTTACACAACTCTTCGGCGATCGAGCGATCATCGCCAATGCGACCGGCTGTTCGAGCATTTATGGCGGCAATCTGCCGACGACTCCGTATACGACGAATAACGAAGGACGCGGGCCGGCGTGGAGCAATTCACTGTTCGAAGACAACGCTGAGTTCGGCCTGGGAATGAGACTCGCGCTCGATCACCAGCGCGACTACGCCAAGAGTCTCGTTCATTTGCTGCGCGATCTCGTCGGCGAATCGTTGTCAGAGAGATTACTCAAAACGGATCAGTCGACTAACGAAGGCATCAACATTCAACGCGAACTAGTTGCCGCATTGAAGGCCAGAATCAAGGCGTCCGGCGGCGACCAGGCGCGTGACCTGCTGAGTCTCGCAGATTCTCTCGTAACGAAGAGCGTTTGGATTGTCGGCGGAGATGGCTGGGCCTACGACATCGGTTACGGCGGCCTCGACCATGTGCTCGCCAGCGGTCAGAACGTCAACGTTCTTGTGCTCGATACCGAAGTTTACTCAAACACTGGTGGGCAGGCGTCAAAAGCCACGCCGCTTGGTGCGGTAGCAAAGTTTGCTACGGGTGGCAAAGCCACCGCGAAGAAAGATCTGGGAATGACGGCGATGCGCTACGGCAACGTCTACACCGCGCAGGTCGCGATGGGCGCAAACGATACGCACACGATAAAGACATTTCTCGAAGCCGAAGCGCATCCCGGGCCTTCGCTAATCATCGCCTACAGCCAGTGCATTGCGCATGGAATCGACATGGCGAAAGGAATGCATCAGCAAAAGCTGGCCGTCGATTCAGGTTACTGGCCACTCTATCGCTACAACCCGCAACTGGTTGACGAAAACAAGAATCCGTTCCAGCTCGATTCGAGTGATCCCAAAATCGCGCTTCAGGACTACATCTACACCGAAGGTCGTTATCGCATGCTGCAACAGAGCGATCCGGTGGTGGCGAAGTTTCTCCTTGGAGAAGCGCAAAAAGCTGTGGCGCGGCGCTGGCAGCAGTACAAGCAGCTCGCGGAACCGAAACCTGTTTAACTGTTGATGAGGACCGCCGTGAACTTAACAACCAACTATCTGGGAATAACTTTGAAGAACCCGATCGTCGCTTCTTCGTCGCCACTCTCGCACAGTGTCGACAGCATTCGGCGGCTTGAAGACGCCGG
>Ga0079218_10000855_pt1 | contig 10116 bp, 10 predicted proteins | sample NCCompost_FD_77181 | JGI IMG/M metagenome (GOLD analysis project Ga0079218, IMG submission 77181) | Agricultural soil microbial communities from Utah to study Nitrogen management - NC Compost | ecosystem: Environmental > Terrestrial > Soil > Agricultural land | place: USA: Utah | collected... | reverse complement strand
CAGGCGCAAGTGCAACAGGCTGAAGCGGCATTGCACCTCGCGGAAGTGAATTTGACGCATACGACTATTACTTCGCCAATCGACGGAGTGGTCGTCTCGCGTGATGTGAACGTGGGTCAGACGGTGGCAGCTAGTTTGTCTGCCCCGACGCTGTTCACCATCGCTAACGATCTGACGCAGATGCAGATCATCGCCAATATCGATCAGGCAGACATCGGTCTCGTTGAACAGGCCAAGTCGGTCAAGTTTTCGGTTGATGCTTTTCCGGGCAAAGACTTTGACGGACAGATCCAGCAACTGCGGCTCAATCCACAGAACGTACAAAACGTAGTTACCTACAATGTTGTGATTGACGTGAACAATCCGGAACAGAAATTAAAACCCGGAATGACCGCGAATCTGATCATCACGATTGACGAGCGTAACAACGTGCTGAAGGTTCCGAATGCTGCATTACGCTTCACCCCGCAGGATGCGACTGCGCGTCGTGGACAGGGACAAGGACAAGGCAACGGAGCCGGCTCGGGCGGCGGACAACGTCGCCGCCAGCAGGATGGCAATAGCAACAATGCTGGAACTTCATCGGATACCCAACAGGGAAGTGGCGAGCGGCGCTTTGCGCCAGCCAGTGCCCCTGTGCTCGAAGGTCAGACGCGTTTGGTCTGGGTGCTGGGCCAGGACGGCAAACCGCAGTCGCGCCGGATCAAGGTTGGACTCACTGACGGGTCGTCCACTGAAGTTGTTGAAGGCAATTTGCAGGAAGGCGAAATAGTGATCACAGGTCAAACAATCAGCAGCAGCAGCGCAAGCAATCAGGCAACACCGCCGGGCTTCGGTGGCGCCCAACGAGGCGGCGGGGGCCGCAGAAACTAGTGAAGTTACGAGTTTCGGGTTCCGAGTTTTCAATTACTGAAGTTTGGATTTCAGATCTCAGTTGGGTTTGAACTTCGAGTTTTAAGACAGCCCGCTAGTCATAAGCTACGAGTGGCCGTTCATAACGAGAGAAGAGTTCAGCAGGTCATAACGAGAGAACACGATGCAATCAACTTTGGAAATCAGACAACCGTCGACGGGGTCGCTAATCTTTCAGTCTGAAACTGAGGCCGCGCCGGTGATCCAGTTGGATCATGTTCATAAGACCTACACGATGGGCGACGTGGCGGTTCACGCTCTGCGTGGTGTCTCACTGACGATTCGCGAAGGCGAATTCGTGGCGATCATGGGAGCCTCGGGTTCGGGCAAGTCGACTACGATGAACATCATCGGCTGTCTCGATCGACCTACGCGCGGCACTTATATTCTCGACGGGCAGGACGTCTCTGAGATGTCGAAGGATGAGCGCGCGGACATTCGCTGTCAGAAAATCGGTTTTGTGTTCCAGGGTTTCAACCTGCTTTCGCGTACTTCGGCGCTGGAGAACGTGGAGTTACCTATGCTCTACGCCGGTGTTGAAGCTGCCGAGCGCGACCGTCGCGCGAATGAAGCACTGGCGGCTGTGGGCTTAGCTGGGCGGGAACAGAATCATCCGAATCAACTCTCCGGCGGGCAGCAACAGCGGGTCGCCGTGGCCAGAGCTCTTGTTAACGATCCGGCGCTGATTCTCGCTGACGAGCCGACCGGAAACCTCGATTCACGCACTTCCGTCGAAGTGATGGAGATTTTCCAACGACTTAATCGTGAACGCAGGATTACTCTTGTGCTCGTCACGCATGAAGCCGACATCGCGCAATACGCTCAGCGCGTCGTCGTGTTTAAAGACGGAAAGATCAGCAAAGACTATCAGATTGAGGAACAGCGAGATGCGGCCGAAGAGTTAAGAAACCTGCCTCCGGTGATCGATGACGATGACGATGATGATGATGATTAATCAATTAGTAGCGGTGGAGCCGCGAAGACTATGAACCTGGCAATGATTATTCGTGTGGCCTTTCGTGCCCTGGTGCGCAATAAGATGCGCGCCAGCCTGACGATGCTCGGCATCATCATCGGCGTCGCTGCCGTGATTGCGATGGTGAGCATTGGGCAGGGCGCGCAAGCGTCCGTGCAGGCGCAGATCGAAAGCATCGGTACCAACCTGCTCTTTATCAGTGCGGGGGCGCAGAATGTCGGTGGCGTCCGCAGTGGCACTGGTGACAGCGGCACCAACAGTTTGACGGCAGAAGATCTCGAGGCGATTCGTCGTGAGGTGCCGAGCGTGTCGATGGTGACGCCTACCGTTAACTCGCGGTCCCAGCTAGTCGCCGGCAACATGAACTGGAATACTCAGATTCAGGGAGTCAGCGAGCAGTATCCCGAGGTGCGAAAGTGGCCGGTGCAAAGCGGCGAGTTTTTTGGCGAAACAGATGTGCGCACGGCCGGGCGCGTGATCGTGATCGGGCAAACGATTGCTGACAACCTCTTCCCGGGTACAGACCCAGTGGGACAGACCCTGCGAGTTGCTAACCTTCCCTTTAGAGTCGTTGGTGTGATGGCGCGTAAGGGCCAGGATCAGCAGGGCCGTGATCAAGATGACACTGCATTCGCACCGTTTACAACAGTCCAGAAGAAGATATTGGGCAACACGGTCTTGCGTATTGCTTATGTCTCAGCCGTTTCACAGGACGCAACATATACGGCTCAGCAGCAAATAACCGAATTGCTCCGCCAGCGTCACAAACTTTCTGCGAACGAACCGAACGACTTTACCGTTAGAAATATGACGGACATCGCTGAGGCGGCGAATGAAACGAATAACACGATGACGATCCTGCTGGCCTGTATCGCGAGCGTTTCGTTGCTGGTCGGCGGCATCGGCATCATGAACATCATGTTGGTTTCTGTGACTGAACGAACGCGAGAAATTGGTATTCGGATGGCAATTGGAGCGCGCTCCTCGGCCGTGCGTAGTCAGTTTCTGATTGAATCGATTGTGCTGAGCGTGACCGGGGGTATGATCGGGATTGCCCTGGGAATTGCGCTGTCGTTGCTCATCCCGATGTTGTTAGGCTGGCAGACCCTGATTTCGAGTTTGGCGATAATTGGCTCGGTACTCTTCTCGGTCGCGGTGGGAGTATTTTTTGGTTACTACCCGGCGCGCAAAGCCGCATCGCTCGATCCGATTGAGGCGTTGAGGTACGAGTAGGAGTCAGGAGTCAGTCGAAGACGTCCCCTATGAAGAAGCGTCTTACAGTTTTGCTGGTTGGTGTAATCCTGTTTGTGTTTGTCTCCGGTGTCGGCAGCATGGTTGGCAACAAGTTGTTGCTGTACGTTAAGGTGGCGCGACTCTATGCGTCTGATCCTCCTGCAAAAATCTTTATTCCCATTCCGGGCGTGACTAAAAAACAAATCGCGAATACCTGGAATGCGCCTCGCAGTCGCAATCGACGACATGAAGGGCAGGACATTTTTGCCAAGCGCGGCACTCCGATTTATTCGGCGACGCGTGGCTACGTTTACCGGATTGGTGAAAACACGCTCGGCGGGCAGACAGTTTCCGTAATCGGCGCGGGTGGTCGCCTTTACTACTACGCACACCTTGATTCTTATGCGGAGGGATTGGCTGAAGGTGACTACGTTACGCCAAGGACAAAGCTCGGTTCAGTTGGGACGACAGGTAATGCGCAAGGCACGCCTCCCCATCTGCACTTCGGCGTCTATACAACTTCCGGCGCGATTAATCCCCTGCCATTGCTCACTGATAATCTTGTGGTGCGGCGATTAGGAGACCCCCGAGCTGAAGTCGCGACCCGCGCAAGAGCCGGTACTGCTCGCTCTGAAGGCGCGCTGAGATAGCCAAGGACAACCAGTAGCGCGCGGCGAACGTAAAGCCTGTAGCTTGAGCCCCAGGCGTACTCAGACAAAAACAATTAGCCCGCGAAGCGGGCGACAGTTCGCAATCTTCCTGCGGCGCGCTTTGCGGGCTTTACTGATTCAGACCATCCTACCTGGGGCTTAGCACCAGGCTTAAGCTTGCCTACTGCCTCTGCTTACGGCGTGGGACTACTGCTTGCCTGCTTCACTTTCGCGGTTGCTCGATCAAAGTTCGTCTTGTACAAAGCGACGTTGGGATCCTTGATCTTCTGGCCGTTCTCGTATGCCTTACCGTAAAGCGGCGCCGCCAGATCCGCTCGCCCGCCCCGCTCATAAGCTTCAGCCAAACTGTCGTACACATTAGCGGAGTCCGGATAACGCTCGACGTTGGCCTTAAAAGTGGCGATCGCATCGTCAGGCCGGTCGGCAAACAGCATTTGATACCCAATCTGGTTGATCAAGTTTTCCGGCACCGGAAGCGTGAAACCAAACTTCTCTGACAGTTTCTTGTAATGCTCGTCAGCGCCCTTCAGATCGACGGCTACCTGTCCGCTATCCCGATCCTGAGGGATTCGCCAGTCGGAATAGATTTTGCGCAGTCCGGCGTAATGGCTGCGCAGCACCACTGAGCCGTGATCTTCGTCAGCCATCTCCTGCGCTTCCCAATCGAGCCCGTTGCTCTTTTGCCGCGTCAGCAGTTGCTTGAACTGATGAAACGCGTCTTCAATGGGACCCGGCTCGTATCCCAAAGAGAAGTAAAGCGTCCTTGGTAACTCTTTTCGTGTTTTCAAGAATTCTTCGGCGCGTTTGATTACGACCTGGTTGTCCCACTGCAGCGCCGGGCTGACCGCAATGTAAGAATTGAACATGTCGGGTTTTGTAACCAGCGCATAGACAGTAAAGAGACCACCCAGCGAATGGCCGGCGAGGATTCGATACGGATGAGCCCGGTAGTTCTTTTCAATCTCGGGCATCAATTCCGTTTCAATGAACTGGAGAAACTTATCGGCTCCACCACTCGTGGGAAACTGCGGTGCGCCAGTCGCGCCCGTGGTATTAACGCGTGTGGGACTAAGGTCTCGCATGCGATCGGTATTGGGAATGCCGACCACAATCAGTTCCGACATGCGTCCATTACGCGCGAGAAAGTCGATTGAGGCTGCCGTGTGAGCGATATGGGCATCGCCATCCGTCAGATAAAGGACTGGATAACGCGCATTACCTGTTTCGTAACCCCGCGGTGTCCGCACGAGAATCGGTCTATCTTCGCCGAGCACTGTGGATTTCACACGCAGCGTGGTTACGCCTGGGATCGTCGGGGGTTGTGCGGGAGTTTGAGCCAGCGCCGTCGCTGAGATCAGGATTAGCAGCAGGCACGAACTAAGGATGCGCAACGGCTGAAACAAGAAACGATTTTCTGGAGAGAGAGACGTGGCTTCGTTGAATTTCCCGAGGGAGGGAACAGATGCATGAATTGGCATTGTCAGGACTCCTGTAAATGGAAGGATTGAAACGAACTCTGAATGAGCGATTTTATGATGCAACGTGCGGGACAGACGGTTGCGCTCACGTTTCACTACTTGTACTCAAACGATCGCAAATAATCGTCGAAGCTTTTGTCCCAGCGATTTAATGTTTTGGTCGGGCCGACTAGTTTTACGTAATGAGCACCCTTCGGAGTTTCAATTACCGCTGCCCGCAAACGATAATTAGGATTGTTGTGCCGCACACCGCTGCCGGGCGCAGTTTCCGCTACGTAGGTTCCCGCCAGATCGATCGTAGATATTTTTAACTGGTTGACGGTGATCGTTTCCAGTTTTGCCTTCGCCGAGGAGGATCTGCCGTCAGGCTGCTCAAACTGACTGACCCAGCGTTCCAGATTTGCCTGCACCGAGCCGCCCTGGTTTTCTCCGAAAAAATAGAGAACAAGTGAGGCGTCTTCGCTGTCGCCTTCGGCTTTCGGCAATTTGTATTGCGCGAGGCGCATGCTTGACGAAGGCTTCTCCACTACCCACTCAGGCGGAGCCTTGAATCGCAGCGCACGAGGACTTTGATTGGCCGATTCATGGGAAATGGGAGTTACCGTTCCGGCGCAAGCCAGTATTGTTGCAGCTAAGAACAACACAACGAGTTTGAAGGGGTTCATTTTTGGCTCTTTCCACAATTGCCTCACCGGCATAAAACTGCCGGATCGAATGCGACTCAGTTCCTTTCATCCTCACCGGGCTTTAGCCCGGTGAAAGCAGCGATTAAAACAGAAACTGCTTAAACGGTTTCCCTCGAACTATAGTTGGGCACAGGGCTGAAGCCCGCTGAGAATGAGAAGGAACTATTTAGGCTCAATCCCTTACCCATCATGAGTCTTGAATGCCCCTCTAATATTCAAGATTGCCAGCGCCAGTTGCAGCAGAATCAAAGCATAGGCGCGGTCATGTAGCCCCCACACAATCCACAACGCATTGCTTAAAAGGAAGAGCCAAAACGCCCAATTGCGCTTGAACTTTTTTCGCGACGCTATCATCCAGGCGGCAACAACCGTCACAGCCATCGCCGGCCATTGAATCCAGTTCAACCATTCCATAAGTTCCCCATCATCGTCGCGGATCAATCAGGGCCTTTAGCACGGCGCCTGAAGCAACTGCAGCGAGCGCTTCGTTAGCGTGCGCCAGATCGTAGCAATCCAGTTTTATATTTGACCAGCGTTGCGCGTGAACGGGATCCGCTACCAGCTGTGCGCCACGATAGAAATGCGAGAAGTCTGAACCCCAGCAACCCCGCACATCGAGATGCTTTTGATTCAAGTCGAGATGCGGATTGAACGCAGCCTCAGCGGGGACGGCGCCATGATCCGTGTATTGGCCGACAATCACGACACGTCCGGCATCACGCGTGAAACGCATTGCCTGAACGACAGCGATCGGCGCCCCCGTCGCCTCGATCGTAACATCCGCGCCTCGACCTTCCGTTCGATCACGCACCCACTCCAACCTTTCACTCTCACTGGCCGACTCGATGTTGAGCACATGGGCAGCGCCGGCTGCCAAAGCACTCTGCAGGCGATGTTCGGGCGCGCCAATGCAAAGCACTCGCAACGCGCCTCGAAGTAAAGCCATGATGATCGCATTGAGTCCGACCGGCCCTGAGCCCAGCACTAATACTGTGTCGCCGATACTTAAGCCCGCGCGTTCAATCGCATGCAACGCCGTAGGCAGCGCACAGCCTCCCGCCATGAAGAGTTCCGGTTCGGCGTCGAGCCGGATGCAGCGCGCGCCCGGCTTTAAATAAAGCTCCTGGGCCCAGCCGCCACAAAGCCCGTCGGCCAGTCCGTAAGTGATTCCGTAAACTTTTCGTTGCGGGCAACGTGTTGAAGCCTTGGCAACCAGACAATACCAGCAGGCATTGCAGGTGCGATGCACATCCAGGAAAGTGACGCGATCACCCTCGCGAAAAGCATTGCCGTGAACGTCGAGCAGTTGTCCGCGAATCTTCGTCAGGCGTCCCACTGAAACGTGGCCGGGGATCAGCGGATAAGGAACTCCCTTGAGGCGGCCTTGTTGCAGATAAACATCAGTGCCACAAACTTCTGAGAGTTCGACTTCCAGTAGCGCAGAATCTGGCTCAAGCTCGGGACGTGGAACTTCACGAAGCTCTACCGGCGAATTTGGTTCAGGGATAACAGCGACGACGGGCATCAAAATTCAGTTTTGCGTTTCGAGTTCCAAGCTTCGAATTTCATCTCAGGTATCAAGTCTCAGGTTTCAAGTTTCAAGTTTCAAGTTTCAAGTTTTGGTTTCAGTTTTCGGTTAAGTATCAATTTCAAAAAATTCGCGCCCTGGCAAGAACCCAAAAATATCTTCCCAATACGAACTCGAAACTCGGAACTCGAAACCTGAAACTGTTTTGTTGCTGTTTGAACGAACTTCGGAAACAGGTTATAAGACTAGCACCGATTACACCACAGACAGGGAGATCCCGTAACGTGCCCCAGAGCCGTCATCGAAAAATCAATAAGGCCAAGAAACGCCCGAAGGGCAAGTATCCGGCCGCGAGTTCGGGGGCACCCAGCGCCAAGAACCGTAATCTGCGCATCATCGCGATTGCGGTGGTGGTTGTACTCGCGCTTTCTGCAGTTGGATATGTGCTTTCCAAACGCGGTGGTGGCAGTGAGGGCACCGAAGTGACTACCGCCTCAGGTCTTAAATATGTGGAACTCGTTGAAGGTACCGGAGCGACCCCACAGCGCGGTCAAACGGTTTCGGTTCATTACACGGGGACGCTGACCAACGGCAAAAAATTTGACAGCTCAGTCGATCGCGGCCAACCTGCCGAATATAAGATTGGTGTTGGCGAGGTGATCAAAGGCTGGGACGAAGGAATTATGTCTATGAAGGTCGGCGGTAAGCGCAAGCTCACGATTCCGGCCAACCTTGCTTACGGGCCAATGGGTCGACCTCCGAACATTCCCCCCAACTCCACTCTGCTTTTCGACGTTGAGCTACTTGCCGTGAAGTGACTGGTAAGAACGAATCTTGTCTCGGTTTCGGACCCGGCTCGCCTCAGCGATTGTTGCAATCTCTTTGCATTCGCAACCAAGACCTTTCGCTCAAGCGCCGACCGTCTATAATGTATCGACTCTCCTCTAGCCCCGTTCTCAATTGAAATCCACGAAGTCGCGGGAGGTTGGTAATGAATACCATGATATTTCCAAGAACAATTTTTACAGGACTTTCAGTCTTGCTTCTACTCTGTTTGGCGGTAGATGGTTTCGCCCAAGGCCGAGGACGCGGCGGCGGTTCGGGGGGCGGAAGGGGTTCTGGCGGCGGCGCGGGCAGGAGCAGTCAGGGCGGTCCACCAGCCGGCATTGGAGTCGATCACGGACTTGGTACCGCTTCCGAAAAATCCAGTGGACGATCGGATACGGGACTGGGTCGGGCAGCAGACAAATCTGGCGGACGATCTGCCGAAGGTCTGGAACGGGCACGAGCCGACAATCTCCGGCGCGCAAATAAGGAGTTGCACAACAATCCAAATTTGCCCAACGTTCTGCGTACCAACGCAAACAATTTGCGGAGTGGTTATCAAGCGGCCTTGCTTACGAATCCTGACTTAAAATTTGGACACTATGTGTCGGCGACGCGTCTCGCACAAAATTTGGGGTCGCGCCATCCAGGAATTACTCGTAGCGCAATTCTCGACGGCTTGGCTTCTGGTCGCAGTCTCGGCCAGACATTGCAGGATTTAGGTCTCAGTGAGCGTGAAGCGAGTGAAGCGCGGAAACGGGTTGACCGAGAAATAAAGCAAGCGAAGCGTTAACACAAACTCAAACGGGGATTTGTTAAAGTGGTCGGCTGCTGCCGGCCGCTTTTTTTTGGCCGGAACGTCAGGTCCGGAATTCCACGCGCGCCACGCTATCTTTCTACTTGTTTTGTTTCTAAAGGCGCGCGAACCAGGGCGTGGGCTGTGTCGTATTGTACGGCGGAGGTGACCGATGAACTTAATAAGCACTCTGGCTATTGCGATGGGCGCGGGTTGGGTCTCGGGAATCAATCTCTACGCGGCTGTTGCGACGTTGGGGCTACTGGGCCGTTTTGCGCATCTGCGCTTGCCCGGCGAGCTCGATATTCTCACCAGCTGGTGGATCATCGGTCTCGCCATCGCTCTTTATCTCGTTGAGTTTGTCGCTGACAAAGTGCCGTACGTCGATAGCATCTGGGATGCCGTCCATACCTTCATCAGGATTCCGGCGGGTGCGGTGTTGGCGGCCACAGCCTTCGGTGATTTTGATCGTGGAGTGCAGGTCGCTGCATTCTTGCTCGGAGGCGGGCTGGCGCTAAGCGCGCACGGAACAAAGGCCGGCGCGCGGGCAGCGATCAACTTAAGTCCCGAACCTGCTTCAAACATCGTCGCAAGTTTGACGGAAGACTTGATTGCAGTCGGCTCGATACTGCTTTCATTCTTCGCTCCTTTTATCCTGTTCGCGGTGATTGCCGGTTTCGTCATCATTTCCTTCCTGATGGCGCGCAAGATTGTCAGTGCTATGAAAGGAATGATGTTGCGATTGCGCCGCGCGTTTACGTGAAGGGTTATCGTTATCTTAAGTCGGTGCATCTAATTCTCACACCGCTTCAGCCTGGAGCCGAAATAGCCCTTGAGATTATCAACCGTTTGCAACGGTTTCTTTTCATCCCTAGGTCTTGGCAAACCGTTAAAAAACGGTTCCTTTGACCTTAGACCATGTCTCGCACCGGCTAAAGCCAGGTGTGAATGAGATGCCTACCTTCGTCACGACGAACACTGCTGCAATTTGATTCGTAGGCACGTCGGAGT
>Ga0079218_10000854_pt1 | contig 10119 bp, 10 predicted proteins | sample NCCompost_FD_77181 | JGI IMG/M metagenome (GOLD analysis project Ga0079218, IMG submission 77181) | Agricultural soil microbial communities from Utah to study Nitrogen management - NC Compost | ecosystem: Environmental > Terrestrial > Soil > Agricultural land | place: USA: Utah | collected... | reverse complement strand
TTACCGGCCCGAATTCCTGGATGCGAGTGAGGAACGCATTCTGCTGGAGGCCTTGAGATCCTTGCCATTCAAGGAAGCCGAATATCGCGGATGGCAGGCCAAACGGCGGATTGTCAGCTTTGGCGGGCGTTATGACTTCTCGCGCCACTCGCTGAACCCGGCCGCTCCGATTCCAGATTTTTTTCTCTGGCTCCGGACCCGACTGGCCGAATGGGCCGGCATTTCATCCGCGACCCTTCAACATGCCACATTGGCCGAATATCGGCCCGGTACCCAGTTGGGCTGGCATCGGGATGTGCCCAATTTCGAGGAGGTCTTGGGAATTTCGCTTGGCGGCTGTGCGCGCATGCGACTGCGTCCGTATCCGCCGAAGCGGGGAGCTCGCACTGCTTGCGTCGTCGAGCTTGCGCCTCGCTCCGCGTACTTTATTCGCGGTCCTGCCCGGTGGAAGTGGCAGCACGCCATCTCTCCAACGAAGGAGCTTCGTTATTCGATAACGTTTAGAACCCTGCGGGAGGAGACCTGACTCATGACAACCTTTGTCCTACAGCCTCGGAGACGATAGCGGGGCTAACCTAGCGCGATGAGAATTGCCCAGGTCGCACCCCTTTTCGAGAGCGTACCGCCCAAGTACTACGGCGGTACCGAACGCATCGTTTCCTACCTCACCGAAGAACTCGTGCGCCAGGGTCACCAGGTGACCCTATTTGCGAGCGGGGACTCCATAACCAAGGCCCACCTGGTCGCAGGGTGCCGCCGCTCGCTGCGCCTCGACAAGCACTGCGTCGACCAGACGGCGCACCACGTACTCATGATGGAGAAAATCGCACAGCAGGCTTCGGATTTCGACGTCATTCATTTTCACATCGACTACATCCACTTCCCGCTCTCGCGACGTCATCGAACCGCGCACGTGACCACGCTGCATGGCCGACTGGACATTCCGGACCTTGTCCCGCTGTACCACGAGTTCCACGACATTCCCGTCGTGTCGATTTCCGACTCGCAGCGTGAACCCTTGCCTGCCGCTAACTGGCAAGGCACTGTCTATCATGGCTTGCCGGGCGATCTCTACGAGTTCAATGCCGAGCCGGGCAAATACCTTGCGTTCCTGGGCAGGATTTCGCCCGAGAAACGCGTCGATCGCGCGATCAGCATCGCAAAAGAAGTCCGGATTCCGCTGAAGATCGCGGCGAAGGTGGACGACGTCGACCGGGATTACTTCGAGAACTACATAGCGCCGATGCTGAATGATCCGCTCGTTGAGTATGTCGGCGAAATCGGAGACGGCGAAAAGCAGGAATTCCTCGGATGTGCGATAGGCCTCCTGTTTCCGATCGAGTGGAGCGAGCCATTCGGCCTCGTCATGATTGAGGCTCTCGCATGTGGGACGCCGGTGATCGCCTATCGGCGGGGATCGGTGCCCGAAGTGATCGACCACGGGCGTACCGGTTTCATCGTCGAGGAGTTGCCCGACGCCGTGGCGGCGGTCCGGCGCCTGCCTGAGATCAGCCGCGAGCGCTGCCGCGAGTCATTCGAGCGGCGATTCAGCGTGTCCCGGATGGCGGATGATTACCTGCTGATCTACGATTGGTTGCTCGAGTCGCGGGCGGCAGTGAAGACTGGCTAGAACCCCCATGATGGACACGGACGAAGTCCTGCGGATCTCCGACCGCTTTTACATTCTATCGACGTCGGCCCGCATCGACGATCGCACGCGAGTCCTGAAGCATGGCGATACCTTTGCGGTCTTCGACCGTTTTGGCGACGTGGAAGGCACGGGTATCGGCGACCTCGGTATATATGGCATGTACGACCGCGACACGCGTTACCTGTCGCGATTTCGCCTGCGGCTCGCCGGAGCCCGGCCGCTGCTCCTCAGCTCGGTGATCAAGGACGACAACGCCTTGCTCGCCGTCGACCTGACGAATCCGGACATTTCGCGCGAGGGCGCCGCGGTCATTCCGCGGGGGACCGTGCACATCTATCGCACGATGTGCCTCTGGAACGCTGCGTGCCACGAGCGCCTCAATGTCCACAATTACGGCGATGATGCGCTCGAGTTGCTGCTGCAGCTCGAGTTCGCAAGCGACTTTGCGGACATCTTCGAGGTGCGGGGACTCCCGCGCGAACGTCATGGGCATCGACTACCCGCACACGTCACGCGCTCGGGCGTCTCGTTCGCGTACCAGGGTCTGGACGGCCGGCTGCGGCACACGCGATTCGCCTTCGATCCCGCTCCGGACCAGCTAGATGAGGGCCGTGCACAGTTCCAGCTGCGGCTCGCGCCGCGCTCTGGCGTGACCTATCGGTTCTCGATCGCCTGTGAATCCGAGGCGGTCGACGGGAGGCCGGCATCGATATCGATGGCGAGACCGGGAATCTGGTACGAGCAGGCGGCCTCGTGCGCGACGGAGGAACTGCGCCAGGCGCGAGCTGACGAGCCTGATATCACGACTTCGAATGAGCAGTTCAACGACTGGCTCAATCGCTCGGTTGCCGACCTGCACATGATGCGAACCCAGACTCCTGGCGGCCCGTATCCGTACGCGGGCGTGCCCTGGTTCAGTACGGCATTCGGACGGGACGGCATCGTCACGGCGCTCGAATGCCTGTGGGCGACGCCCGTGGTCGCCCGCGGTGTCCTGGCTTACCTCGCACTGACTCAGGCCGCAGCCGACTCGGAGGAGCAGGATGCGCAGCCAGGCAAGATACTTCACGAAACCCGCGGCGGTGAAATGGCGGGCACTGGCGAGGTTCCCTTTGGCCGCTACTACGGCAGCGTGGATTCGACTCCTCTGTTCGTCGTGCTCGCCGGCGCGTACTTTGATCGCACGGGCGAGCTCGACTTCGTGCGCGAGCTATGGCCGAACATCGAGAGGGCGCTCGGGTGGATCGATGACTATGGGGATCCAGACGGCGACGGATTTGTAGAATATTCCAGGCGCTCAGCACGCGGTCTTGTCCAGCAGGGCTGGAAGGACTCCCAGGATTCGGTTTTCCACCGGGACGGCACACTTGCGGAAGGCCCCATCGCGCTCTGCGAGGTGCAGGCACTCGTCTTTGCCGCCTGGCGGGCGGCTTCGCGCCTGCTCAGCGCCCTCGGCGAGTCGGCGCGCGCCGAGGTTTTTGCCGCCCGCGCGGAGTCGCTCCGGCAGCGTTTCGAGGAGAATTTCTGGTGCGAGGAGTTCGGGACGTATGTGCTCGCGCTCGACGGAAAGAAGCGCCCTTGCGAAGTCCGGACGTCGAATGCGGGGCAGTGCCTCTACGCCGGCATAGCGAGCCCGGATCGAGCCGCTCGCGTCGCGGCCGGCCTGCTCGACGAGGCGTCGTTCTCGGGCTGGGGAATCCGCACCGTGGCCTCGACAGAAATGCGCTACAACCCGATGTCCTATCACAATGGCTCGGTTTGGCCGCATGACAACGCGCTTATCGCGGCCGGCTTCGCGCGCTACGGCCTTAAGCGGGAAACGTTGCGGGCCTTGACAGGCATTTTTGACGCAAGTCTCTTCTACGACCTGCATCGCTTGCCAGAGCTTTTCTGCGGCTTTGCACGTCGAGCAGGGGAAAGTCCCACGCAGTATCCCGTGTCGTGCTCGCCGCAGGCCTGGGCGTCGGGTTCGGCGTTGCTTCTGTTGCAGTCGTGCCTGAACCTAAAGGTACTCGGCAACGGATCACGCCTCGTATTCGGGGGACCCATCCTGCCCCCGTACCTCCAGGCCGTCTGGATCCGGGGATTGCGCGTGGGAAGGGCAGTAGTCGACGTGACCATCGAGCGTCACGGAGATGACGTCGCGATCACCGTGCCACGCCGGGAAGGTGATGTCAGAGTCCTCTCGGTCGAGTGACACAACCGCGGCCGACGCGCCCAGCGTGCCGGATGCGAGGCAAAAACATCGTTAGAATCGTCGCGTGATCGATCCTGACTTGTTGATACTCGCCAGGGCCCAGTTCGGCCTCAACATCGGCTTTCACATTCTATTCCCGGCGCTGACAATTGGCCTCGCCTGGCTCCTGGTGTTCTTTCGGCTGCGCTACGAGAAGACGCGCGACGGCCAGTGGCTCGCTATCTATAAGCTCTGGGTGAAGATCTTCGCCCTGTCCTTCGCGATGGGAGTGGTATCGGGTATCACGATGTCTTTCCAGTTCGGGACCAACTGGCCCGGGTACATGTTGCGGGTCGGAAACATCGCCGGGCCGCTGCTCACCTTTGAAGTCCTGTTCGCGTTCTTTCTCGAGGCGACATTCCTCGGGATCATGCTCTTCGGCATGAATCGCGTGTCTTCCGGCCTGCACATCGCTGCGACCGTCCTGGTCGCGGTCGGTACGACGCTGTCCGCATTCTGGATCCTGGCTCTGAACTCCTGGATGCACACGCCGACGGGATTCGGGTATCAGGATGGGCAACTGGTTGCAGCTGACTGGCTGGAAGTGATCTTCAATCCGTCGTTTCCATTCCGGTTCAGCCACATGATGAACGCCTCGGGACTCACAACTGCGTTCGCTGTCGCCGGATTGTCTGCCTGGCGGCTGTTGCGGGCGCCGAATGACAGCGCCGCCCTGCGGGCCGTCCGGACCGGCCTTTGTATCGCTGCCGTGCTTGCGCCGCTGCAGTTGGTCCTCGGGGATCTCCACGGACTCAACACGCTCGAGCACCAGCCCGCGAAGATCGCTGCGATGGAAGGACTCTGGGAGACGCGCGCCGAGGCCCCCTTGGTGCTTCTCGCGTTCCCGGACGAAGCGGCTCGTGAAAATTTCTACGCGTTGGAGATTCCGCGCGCGGGCAGCCTCGTGCTGAGGCATGACGCCGAGGCTGTAGTGCAGGGGCTGAACGATTTTTATCCGGACACTCCGCCCATGACGCCCGTGTTCTTCGCATTCCGAGTCATGGTTGGAACCGGCCTGCTGATGATTGCGGTCGCCTGGGTGGGTGCGTGGGCAACGCGTAGAGGACGCTTCCCGTCCCGCCGCTTACTCTGGGTCATGGCTGTCATGAGCGTATCAGGCTGGGTGGCGACAATCTGCGGCTGGCTCGTGACCGAAATTGGACGGCAGCCGTGGCTCGTGACGGGATTGCTGCGAACGGCTGATGCAGCGGGTGACGTGCCGGCTCAATATCTCGGCGCGAGCTTCGCCGGCTACGTATTCGTATATAGCCTGATGCTTCTCGCTTATGTCGTTGTCCTTGCGCACCTCGCTGGCAAGGGCGCGGAGTCCGACGCTGTGGCCCTTCCCAGGGCGCCATCATGAGTATCGATCTCCCGCTGGTCTTCACGGTGCTCATGGCACTCGCCATCCTGTTGTATGTGCTGCTCGACGGATTAGACCTCGGCATCGGGATGTTGATGCCGGCCGCCACGCGTGAAGAACAGGAACTGATGGTCGCATCCATCGGCCCTTTCTGGGACGCCAATGAAACTTGGCTCGTGCTCGGCATCGGCGTACTGCTGGCTGCTTTCCCTGTAGCGCACGGCGTTGTACTCGGTGCACTGTATCTTCCGGTGGCTGCAATGCTCTCCGGTCTCATGCTGCGCGGCGTCGCATTCGAGCTGCGCATCAAGGCGGTCGGCTGGCATCGGGAGCTCTGGAACTGGCTGTTCTGGGTCGGGTCTTTCCTGGCGTCGTTCGCACAAGGCTGGATGCTCGGCCGGTACGTGACCGGCTTTGAGGAGGGCTTCAGTTTCTGGGTGTTCTCGCTATTGTGCGCGGCATCGGTATGTGGAACGTACGTACTGATCGGTGCGTCCTGGCTAATCCTCAAGACCGAGGACGAACTTCGCCGTAAGTCGCTGTTGTGGGCACGCTGGGGCCTCTTATGGTCGGGGTTGGCTCTGGTGCTGGTCAGCATCGCGACGCCCCTTGTGAGCGCGCGCGTTTTCGGACGATGGTTCGATTTTCCCAGGACCTTCGGGCTGATGCTGCTTCCCGCTGCAGCTCTTGCCGCCTGGACCTGGGTCTGGCAATCCACGGGTCGGCTTCATCACTCACGAAACGCTCGCGGCGACTGGAGTCCACTGGCGGGCGCAGCAACCATTTTCCTCATAGCCTTCCTGGGCCTGGCCTACAGCCTGTTCCCCTACGTTGTGATCGACCGGCTGACGATCTGGGAAGCGGCAGCGCACCCTTCGTCGCTGCGGATCGTGCTGGTCGGATTCCTTTTCGTCCTGCCGTTCCTGATTGCATACACGGCGTATGCGCATCGTGTTTTCGGCGGCAAGGTGCGCGAACCCCTCTACTAATGCAGGCGCCATGACTGCGCGGGGCCGCCGCGGTCTCCGACCGCCGTCAGGCACACACAAACTGAGTAGTCCGATTCCTACGTTTTGTCGCTGGACCGCGGCGATAGTTGCCCGGGGGCGCACGTCTTAAACATCCCCCGTTGTAATTCACGCCACGGGGAAGACCATGAAAATTCATTCGCTTCGCAACCATACGCTCGCGGTCGCGGCCGGCAGTCTTATGTTTGCATTCGGCGCTTCCGCCAACGACGACAAGATGTCGTGGGACACGAACAAGGACGGCATGATCTCGGCTGCCGAGCACGATGCCGGAATTCGCTCCAAGTGGTCCAAGATGGACCCGGACGGCGACGGGCGCGTCAATGCCTCGGACATCGACTCCAAGCATCAGGCCCTGGATGCCGACAAGGACGGATCGATCACGTCCGCCGAGTTCGAATCGGGTTCCCGCTCGATGTTCTCGAAGTGGGATACCGACCGCGACGGCAACTTGTCCACGGCCGAGATGCAGGCCAGCGACAAGCCGATGAGCGATCAGTCGCGCTGACCGCTGACGCAGGAGATGGCGGCTCTCCGTTCGGGGAGCCGCTTTTTTGTGCCTTCACCCAAGTCCTGACTGCGAAGCCATAAATCGGCAAAACCGCGGCCGACGGACGCGCGCTGGCTGCGGTAAGCGGGGCTCCTACGCCGAATCACGGGCTTAAGTGACAAGGCGACATCCCCCGTCCAGGTGCAGACTCCCGCCACCTCTTGATAGGAGTCATGCCATGCCAAGGACGAAACAAACTGCTTCGAGGCAGGCGGGTCGACGGCCCAAGAATGGTTCCCCGAAAGACGCTATCGCATTGTTGAAGGCGGACCATCGTCAGGTAACTGAATGGTTCGGCGAATTTGAGAAGGCGAGGGACAGCAAACGCAAGGCCACGCTCGCTAGACAGATCTGCAATGCGCTTAAAGTTCATACGCAGATTGAAGAAGAAATCTTCTATCCGGCGTTCCTCGAGGCGACCGGGTACGAGGATATACACCATGAGGCCGAAGTCGAGCACAACGGCGCCAAGCGGCTGATTGCGGACATCGAGGCAAAGCCTTCAGATGAGTATTTCGACGCACGCGTGGCGGTGCTATCCGAAATGATCAAGCACCACGTAAAGGAGGAGGAAAAAACCGACGGAATGTTTGCCAAGGCCCGCAGGTCAGGCTTGGATCTCGTGGATATCGGAGAACAACTTCAGGCGCGAAAGAGTGAGTTGGAGGCCGACAGTTCGTTGCTCGGCAAGGCCAACGAACTGTTTGCAGCGGCTTAGCTGCACAAGTTGATGTTCGTTTGATGGTTGGCAAAACAGTGGTTAAGGAGTGACCATGGAAAATACAGATCGCACCCGTAATCAGGGCGGCCGCGAAGGGCGGGGTACGAGTCAGGACGGACGCGACGAGCAAGAGGACTACGAGTACAAGGGCGGACGTCAAGGTACGGGCGGCGTACCCAACCCCGACGATCAGGATGATCTGGAGTCTGCCGGCAGCTTCCGCGGCACCGCGGAGCAGGAATTCGGTGAAGACGACGAGGACAGCGATCGAGTTCCGGGTGCGAGACAGAACCGCAATCAGGACCCGAACCAGCGCCGAAATCCCAAATAGCGCCCGGTTGAGCGGCACGAGAAGGGGTTACCTAGCGGCGACCCCTTTTCTCTGACATGGCACTCGCGAATGCCGGGGAAAACCGCACCCGCGTCGATTGCGTCAACTTTGCGCCCAGCACGCTTCGGAAGTACTGATTGGCCAACTTCTCCATGGTTGAATTCTCCGCCGCGATGCAGTCCGGAGGTACCACAAGCGTGAAATCCCGGACATAGGCGTCGTTTGCAGTGAACAACACGCATTGATGGGAAGAGATGCCAGTTAAAATTAGCCGGCGCACCCCAAGATACTCGAGTAACGTCGCCAATGGCGTCGCATAGAAGCCCGAGTGTTTCGGCTTCAGTACGAAATAGTCGATGGCTCGAGGTCTTAGCAAGTGCGCAATTGCAGCGCCGCGTGATCCATCACGTACGCTGGCTGCGAATTGGCTCTTGAAGTCGGAACGCCAGCGGCCGTAATTGTCGTTTACGTAGATGACCGGCACATGCGCAGCCGTCGCGCGGTCTCGCAGGCGAGCGATGCGGTTTGCGACCGGCAACGCTCGCTTTCGCATTCGCGCGCCATCTTCAAATTCGAACTCAGAGATCATGTCAAGAATCAGCAGGGCGTCCCGGGCGGTGTCAGGCGCCGAGCCGTGCAGGCTGGAATTTTTTGTGCTCGCCATGGCGCGATTATGGGCGCCATGCTTTCCCGTCACCCTCGGTTAACGTCCTACATCGGGAGGCGACCTGTGCCGACGGGGGTGTCGCTCGAGTCGCACCTAGACTCGCGGGCATCCGGCCTTTGGGAGTGCACGAATGGAAAGTCCAGCCCGCAGAGGAAGACCACACCGGAAGGCCAGGCGGACGCTAGGCACGGATGCCATAGCGCTCCTGAAGGCCGACCATCGGAAAGTCGAAGGCTTGTTCAAGCGCTACGAAAAGTCGAAGAGCAAGAGCGTCAAAGCCAAGCTCGCCCAGCAGATCTGCCTTGAGCTCTCGATCCATACGACGATCGAGGAGGAGTTGTTTTACCCGGGTGTCCAGGGGGCAGTAGACGAGGACATCTACGACGAAGCTTACGTCGAACATGACGGCGCGAAGGTTCTTATCGCGGAACTGCTGAAGGGCACTCCCGAAGACGACTTCTACGACGCCAAGGTGACCGTCCTCTCGGAAATGATCAAACATCACGTCAAGGAGGAAGAGCAGCCCGGCGGCCTGTTTGCACAAGCCCGAAACGATCACATCGATTTCGACGACCTGGCTCGCCAGATGAAAGCACGCAAGGCTGACCTGGTCGAGAAAATGAAGAGCGCGGGAGTTCCGCCTCCTGCGACTCGCTCTATGAAAGGGGTGGAACTGGAGCGAAAAAAGCCAGTCGCCTAGACATGCGGGAGAAAATTGGTCGCGCGCGGCGCCGAGTGCGAGAAAACGGCCTTTCCCTGGTTCTCGTGGCGGTCTTCGTTCTGCTGCTTGCTGCGCAGGCTCTGGTTGGCGTGCACGAATTCAACGCGGACAGGGCGGAGCACAACCTGCCGCCGGCAACACTTCCACAATACCTTGCTACGGGCCACTTCGTAGAAACCACTGCCGAGAACTGGGAGAGCGAGTTTCTCCAGATGGCGGCATATGTCCTCCTGACCGTAGTACTCGTTCAAAAAGGCTCTTCCGAATCGAAAAAACTCGAGGGCAGCGAGGCAGTTGATGCGGATCCCCGAAAAGTCCGTGGTCAGGCGTTGCAGCACGCGCCGTGGCCCGTTCGTCGCGGCGGCTGGGTGCTGAGGGTCTACGAACACTCCCTGTCGCTCGCATTCGTCTTGCTATTCCTGGGTTCCTTTGCCGCACATGCGATAGGTGGCGCCCGGGCGTACAGCGACGACCAGATCGCGCACGGCGGATCACGAGTGAGCGTGATCGAGTATGTGCAGACATCGCGCTTTTGGTTCGAATCCCTGCAAAACTGGCAGAGCGAGTTCCTCGCTATCGCCGCGATGGTCGTCCTGAGCATTCACCTGCGCCAACGTGGCTCACCGGAATCTAAACCGGTCGCCGCTCCGCATTCTCATACGGGAACCGAATAGACTCGGCCAACGTCGGGTGCCCGATCGGTGTCTGTCCTACAAAATAGGCCGATCATCTTTCGATAGCAGGCGCGCGCCATGACTCAAGCGCCGTTTTCTTCGGAAGTGTTGTGCAAACTGGCTGATTGAGATTTGCACTGACGACGCACCAGCCTAGTGTCTGACTTCGTCGCCTTC
>Ga0079218_10000853_pt1 | contig 10121 bp, 18 predicted proteins | sample NCCompost_FD_77181 | JGI IMG/M metagenome (GOLD analysis project Ga0079218, IMG submission 77181) | Agricultural soil microbial communities from Utah to study Nitrogen management - NC Compost | ecosystem: Environmental > Terrestrial > Soil > Agricultural land | place: USA: Utah | collected... | reverse complement strand
TTCCGCGAGCTGATCAAGGCGTGTGTGTCGACGGGCCGCAAGGGCGCGATGGTGATCAAGATCAGCGTCGGTGCCAAGGGCAACATGGCGCAGATCGACATCATCGCCAAGACCAACAAGCCCGAGCCCGAGATGATGGGCGCGTGCTACTTCGCCACCGACGAGGGCGGCCTGGTCACCGAGGACCCGCGCCAGCTCAAGTTCCCCACCAAGGTTCTGGATGCGCCCTCGGGCGTGCGCATCGTCAAGGAGGTCTGAGCCATGGGACACGAGGATGAGGACATCACCGAAACCGCCGCCGCAGTCGACGCCGGCTCCGACGCCGCCACCATCGAACAGCAGATCGAGACGTACGATATCGACGGCGTCGCGCTCCCGCTCGCGCTCCGGCGCTGCGGGCGCGGCGAGTCCAGCGTGGTCGTGCTCGAGGACGCGCTCCGCATCGCTGACTCGCGGGCCACGACGCCGCGGCGGCGCATCGGCACGGCGCGGATCGCCGAGCTGGACAGCTTCACGGAGCACGTGAACCGCTACAAGTCGGCGGCGACCCTGATCTGGGCCGACGTCGAGGCGATGCAGCTTACCGCGGTGTACAACGAGCATCCCGAGGGCGCGCTCGACATCACGACCGGCTGGCGCGACTTCCGCGCGGTGTACACGTGTCCGCGGTCGCCGGAGTGGCTCGCGTGGACTGCCGCCGACGGCAAGGCGATGCACCAGGACGCGTTCGCCGACTTCCTGGAGGCCAGGCTCGAGGATCTGATCGGCGGCGACGGGTTCCCCAAGCCCGTCGACATGCTCCAGATGGCTCGCGATCTGGTCGTGCGCTCCAAGGGCACGTTCGAGCGCAAGGTGGACGTCACCAACGGCAACAACATCCTGGTCAACAAGACCGAGACCGACACGGGCTCGACGGTGATCCCGCGTTCGTTCCTGATCGGCGTGCCCGTGTTCGAGGGCGGCTCGCGGTACCAGGTCGAGGCTCGGATCCGGTTCGCGCTGATCCAGGGAACGCCGTCATTCGCGTTCGTGCTCCACCGCCGCCGTGAGGTCGAGCGCGACGCGTTCGGCGACGTCCGCTCGAAGGCCGCCGCAGCCACCGAGTTGCCGGTGTACGCCGGGAAGCCGTGAGCGAGCCCGACCACAAGTTGCCGGAGTCGACGCGGCGGCTGGTGGCGTTCCTGCTCGAAACACCGCCGAGTCCCGGCCGCGAGTCCCTCCTGGTGGCGGCGCGGGCGAACCTCTACAACGACTTCTTGAGCGATCACCCGGTGCCGATCCGGCTCCTCGTCGAGCATGCCCGGTTCTACGTCGGCGGCGACACCGGCGAGGCCATCGCCCAGGCCGCGATGTCCGGGGCGTTCGACGCGACGCACGCCGAGTCCCAGGCGTGGGCCGCGTCGCCGGAGGGCCGCCGCGCCCTCGCGCAGCTCGGAACGCCGCACCACCGGCGTTGACACCGGTTTACCGCGCTGCTATAAACTGGTAGCCCCACCCGACCCAACAGCCACCGCCGAGCCTTCGGGTTCACAGGATGGCCAGGACCACCGGGCGGGGCATTCAATCGGATCGCGGGTGCCGTAAGGACGCCGCACCGCTTGGACGGCCAGCCCGCCACGCGCTCCCACGATCCACCGACGAGGAGCGACGACATGGGGCTGAGCCCGCAACAGATCGAGGCCCGCCGAACGGGCATGACCGCGACAGACATCGCGGCGGTGGTCGGAGTGCACCCGCACCGGACCGCCGTCGACGTGTTCCTGGACAAGACCGGCGTCACCGAGCCGAGCGAGGGCAACGATCGCACCAAATGGGGCGAGTTGCTCGAGCCGGTCATCCGCGCCGACTTCGCCGAGCGCCACGGCGCTCGCGTCGAGGTCAGCGGTACGCTCGCGCACCCGAAAGAACGGTGGATGCTCGCGACCCCCGACGGCCTCGTTTACTACGGCGACGCCGCGCGACCCGACGACGGGCTGGAGATCAAGTGCCACACGTTCTACCTCCGGCACGAGTACGGGACGCCGCTCACCGACGAGGTGCCGCACCACGAGCTGATCCAGTGCACCTGGGGCATGGCCGTCACCAGCATCCAGCGCTGGTGGCTCGTGCCGTTCATCGACGGCCAGCCAACCGACTACCTGATCAACCGCGACGGCGAGCTGGTGGAGATGCTTACCGACGCCGCCCGGCGATTCCTCGTCGACCACGTGCGTGCCGGCGTGCCCCCGGAGCCCGACGGGAGCGATCGCTACACCGACTGGCTGCGCGACCACTGGAAGAAAAACCGCGACGATCTGGAGGTGGTCGACGGTGACGAGGCGATGCTGGCGCAGCTAGAGACGTTGCGCCTGACGCGGCACCAGATCGCGTCGCTCGAGCACAACGAGACCCTGATCGTCCAGGCCCTCAAGCGTCGTATCGGCGACGGCGCGGGACTGACGTGGACCGGGCCCGACGGCAAGCCGCGCAAACTGACCTGGAAGCGCAACAAGCCGACCGAGGCGCGCGCCGTCACCAACTGGGCCGCCGTGGTCGCCGAGGCGCGCACGACCGCGCAGCTCGCCGCCAGCGCGACCAAGCCGATCACCGACCACGCGGCGCGCGTGTTCGCCGCGGTCCTGGCCGACGGCAAGGACAAACACATCGGCGCCCCGGGCGCGCCCGTTTCCGATCGGCTGAGGATCTCGGCCCTGGCCTCGGCGCTCGCCACGCTCGACGAAGCTGTGGTAGCGCTCGCCAAGATCGATGGCTCGACGCACGTCACCATCATCCCAGAGGAGCCGGGAAATCGGCCTTTCAACTGTCCGAAAACCGCCGACTGGAAAACCAAGAGCAAGACCAAGGAGCACGACAATGGCTGACGACTGGGGCAACGAGGACGAAAAGATCGACGACGCCGAGACCGGCGAAACCGCGCTGGCGCCGACCGAGATCGGCGGCATCACCCAGCGCCGAGACTTCGGCGGCGTGTCGCTGACGCGCGACGGCGCGGCGACCGCGGCGCTGGTCGCCAAGGCTCGCGCCCACATCGAAGCGCGCTGGATCATGGCGATGCAGCGCCCGCGCGTGATCGAACAGGTCCGCCAGGACATCATGGCCGAGTGCCGACGGCCGGGGTTCGCGGCGGTCGCGATCTACAGCAAGCCGATGGGCGGCGAGCGGATCGAGGGCCTGTCGATCCGGTTCGCCGAGGTCGCGGCGCGGTGCATGACGAACATCGACATCGACGTGTCGCAGATCTTCGACGACGCGCGTTCGCGCGTGATGCGCGTGTCGGTGACCGACCTCGAGACGAACGTGACGTGGCCCATGGAGGTCAACGTCCCCAAGACCGTCGAGCGGAAGCATCTCAACAAGGGCCAGAAGCCGATCTCGTCGCGCACCAACAGCTACGGCCAGCAGGTGTATCTCGTCGAGGCCACCGACGATCAGATCGCGACCGTGCAAGCCGCGTTGATCAGCAAGGCCGCGCGCACCGCGATCCTCCGGGTCATTCCCGGCAACATCAAGGACGAGGCCATGGCCATCTGTCGCGCCATCGCCAAGGACAAGACGGCCAAGGATCCGGCTGGCGAGCGCCAACGGATGTGCGACGCGTACCTCCGGGTCGGCGTCGAGCCGAGGCAGATCGAGGAGTGGCTCGGTCGCAAGATCGAGCTGATCACCCCGGCCGAGATCGACGAGCTGCGCGAGCTTTTCTCGGCGATCCGTGACGGCGAGGCGTCCTGGGCCACCGCGCTCGCCGATCGAGCCGACAGCCGGACCAAGGCAAAGCCCCCGAGCGCGACGACGCCGAGCGCGACGACGCCACAGCCGACCGCGGCACCGGCCGAGGCGACCCAGACGACGCCCGTGCCGGCGAGCAAGCCCGCACCGACCGCGGGACCCGCCACGCAACCCCGGCCCCGCGGCGCCGCGGCGCTCAAGGATCAGCTCAAGAACCAGGGCCATCCCAAGGCCACTGCCGCCGCGCCGTCCCCAGCGCCACAGCCCGCCCTCAAGCTCGAGCCTGAGGCCAAGACGGCGCAGCCGTCCGAGCCCTACGACGGGCCGCCCGACGACGTCGACCTGACGCCGGCCGGGTTCACCGAGGACCCGGACAGCGGCGACGAGAGCTAACCAGCTCGTACCCGCTACCGGCGTTGACGGAATGAGTTTATAGCCGTACTATAAACTCACATGAGCAACGCCAAGCGCCAGCGCCTCGTCGACCTCGCCGCCGCCCAGACCCTCGCCGCCGCCGGATATCACGGCTTGGCGGCGGCGCTGTTCCAGCGCCACGGCGTCAGCTACCAGTCGCCCGCCGCCAAGGCGCTCGCCGAGATCGCCAGCGCTGACGGTGTGGTGCTGTCGTGAGCCGCGAGATGCTCGTGGCGATCCAGTCGGCCGTCGCCGACGCTGTCGCCCAGGTCGCCACTGCGCGCGCGACGTTCGGCCACACGCTCGACCTCGGCGCCGCTGGCGTGCGCGAGGACTTGACCAACAACATCACCGCCGCCGTCGCGGCCACGATCGAGCTACAGGAGGTCTGATCATGAAGTGGACGATGGAACGTGTCGTGATGCTGATCGGCGTGATCATCGCGTCGACCGCGCTCCTGCCGGGCGGGCCCAACCCGCTCGGGGTGGTCATCTTCGGCGCCGCGCTCGTCGGGCTCGGCATCGTGTGGACGATCGCGGGGCGCGAGCCGTGATCGCCGACGACAACGGCGCATGGTGGTTCGCCCACTGGACCGAGGCGATGGGTTACTGGCGAGACCTGATCGCGGTGACGTGGAAGCCAGCCACCGACGGATGCGACATCGCCGCGCTTACGCTGTGCTCGATCGTGACCAGCGAGGGCCGCCTGCTACTGTTCCCGGTGCGCGGGCCGTGGCTTCCGAGCGCCGTCGAGGCCGCGATCCTCCAAGAGCTGGCTCGGCGGACGTGTATGGCGCCAAGGCTCGGCGCGGCAGATCACTACATGAACCACGACTGGTGGAGCCTCACGTACTCGACGGCCTGGGCCGATCCGAGCGAGTACCACGGCATCGCTTGATTCCCGGGAGATTACCGCGTAACTATAAATTCGATGCGTGCTCTCCCCCTCACCGACAACGCCCGCCCCGGCGGCCGACCGCGCCGGAAGCGCGCCGCGCGCAACGCGTTCGCCGATTGGCTGGCGTCGTGCGGCATGACCCCCACCCAGGTCGCCGGCCAGCTCGGGACCGCGGTCTCGAGCGTCTATAACATGCGGAACGGCTACTTCACGCCGGGCCGCGACCTCGCTCTAAAGGTCGAGCAAGTCAGCCACGGCGTCGTCACCGTCGAGTCCTGGAAGCCCTCCAAGAAGGGCTCCCGGTGACCGTCTCGTACCCGTTACTTCGACCGAAAATCGTGTAAGGACGTTCGGAGTCGGGTCCGAGCGTGGCCCGAAAACTGTGTGCGCGCACACATTGTCACGTGACGTCACCATTGTCACGTGACGTCACCACCGTAACCAGGAGCGAAACGGTGCGGCCATTCTTCGCGATGATTGACGTTAACTACTGGCAAAACCCGAAGGTTTTGGAAGCCGGGTTCCGCGGTGGCGTCGTGTTCCAACAGCTCCTGATCGTCAACGGGGCTAACCGGTGCGAGGGCCACATCCCACCCAGGTTCGCCTCGCCGAGCTACCTGGCCCGCGTCACCGGGGCCGTGTTCGCGTCGCGCGAGTTTCCGGGCGACCCGGTCGAGTGGTTCGCCGCCGGGCTCGAGGACGCCGAGCGCGCCGAGCTTATTGTGCGCGACATTACCGGAATCGTGATCCCGGGGTTCGCGACCGAATGGGGCGCAAAGTCTGATTCCACCGATAGAATGAGGCGGTTCCGCGAACGCCAAAGGGAGCGCGCCGCCAACGTCACCGGTGACGTCACATCGTCACCCGTTCGTCACGTGACGGGCGTGACGTCACGTGACGGTAGATCAGATCAGAGTAAATCAGATGAGATGGGGGAGCAGAGATCCCCCCGATTGCGGTCCGGCCAGTCGTTGCAGCCGTCAGCGCCGCCAACCAGCATCGCCCAACCCGACTCCGAGCAACGCCCAGGACGCGCTACCGAGCCCGCCACGCCACGAACAGACATCGACGCGACCGACGGACTGGCCTTGGTCGACGTTGAGCCCCCTGGCGAGCCTCAGAGCGTCACGGCGCCATCGGCCTCACCGGCTAAACCAGCGAAGCCTGTCAAGCCGGAGCCCCCGGTCGAGGCCCTGACCGCGGCCGTGCTCCTGGTGGACCTGATCGCCCAGGGTCACCCGTCCAGCAAGCTCGCTCGAGCGGGGCTCTCCCAGCGCGACACGACGGCCCGGAAGTGGGCCGACACGATGCGGCTGATGAACGAACGGGACCACATCCCCTACCCGGCGATCATGGTGATGGTCGACTGGGCCCAGCGCCACGCGTTCTGGCGCACTGTCATCCTCAGCGCCGACAACCTCCGGGAGAAGTGGGACACGATGGCGGCGCAGCGCGACCGCGAGCGCGGCGTCAGGCGTCCGCCGGGCGCGGCCCCGCCGGCGCCCGCGAAGGATCACGACGACGGCGAGGCGGCGATCTAGGATGTCGACGATGCGCCACGACGAGCACAACGTGACCTCGATCGGCAACGCCGCCCAGCTCGCGCTCGCCAAGCTCGAGCGCGGTGGCGCGCTCAGCGATGAGGACTGGGACTCGCTCCCCGAGCGCGCGCCGGGCCCGACCATCACCGAGCGCGCTGCGCCGCGCGTTGACGCGCTGGTCGCGGCGGGCTGGCCCAAGCGGTACGTCGTCGACGCGAGCGCGGTGGTCGCCGACTGGCCGCTGATCACGCGCTGCGAGCGCTGGCACGTCAGCGGCTACGCCAAGTCGATCCTGATCCTCGCCGGCGGCGTCGGGTCCGGGAAGTCGACGGCGGCGACGTGGTGGGGCGTCTCGCGGGGGCCGCGCGGGACCTCGTACCTGACCGCCGAGCGCTTCGCCGCGCTGTCGCGGTACGAGGTTGACGATCGGTCGCGGTGGGAGCGCGTCGGCGGGCTCGTGCTCGACGACGTCGGCGTGGAGTATCTCGACGGCAAGGGCGCCGCGCTCGGGGCGCTCGAGGCGCTGGTGGAGCGGTTCTACGCCGACGTCAAGCCGCTCCTGATCACGACGAACCTGACGCGCGATGGTTTCGTCGAGCGCGTCGGCGGCGATGGGTCGCGCATCGTCTCGAGGCTGCGCGGCGCGGGCTCGTGGTTCGGGACCCAGGATAAGGATCATCGGAGGTCGGGGTGACCGCTGAGGAGTGGTTGTCGCTCAAGGTCGGTGACGTCGTGCACGACGTGGTGTGCGGTCGCGATCGTGTCGTGCTCGAGGTGAACCGTTGCCAGGTCTCGCGCGGCGTCAAGTTCGAGCGGACACGAACCACCATCGTCGTCGAGAGCCTCAAGACCCGAGGCGCGCGCGTGATCATCTTCGACATCATGGACGGTCGCGGCGGCCGCTACCGGAAAGGACGCATGGAGCAATGCGCGACAACGTGATCAACATCCGCTTTGCGCACGACCCGACGTCGTGCCCGGTGTGCCGCTCGCTCGCGGCCGAACAGGTGCGGCGGCTCCAAGCCACGCGCGCCGAGCTGGCGAAGCTCGCGCGCGCTGTCCCGATGCGGCGCGCCAGCATCAGCGCGATCGCCGGGGCGCTGGCGGCGTTCTGGCGCTCGGCGTTCAGGTGGTTCCGATGATCAGGATGAACCGCGACGAGGTCGAGCGGCCGGGCGAGGTCGACCCCGACCAAATCCGCGACTTCGGCAAGAACCCGTCGAGGATTGTCGACGGCGTGCGACCGCGCGCGCACAACAAGACCGAGCCGCGCGATCTCGTCTGGGAGAATGCCGATGGGTGACCCGGCGTGCTACCTGTGCAACTCGACCGCACGCGGGTCGTGGCTGTGCCTCCCGCACAAGATGTCCAAGATCGCAAAGATCGAAGGGACGATCGAGGGTCGCGACCCGGATCGGTTCGCCCGAGCGTTCGTCGATCTGTGCGCCGCCCAGGCGTCGACCCCGACCGAGCCGCCGCGGACCATGGTGCACCGGTTTGAGTGCGGCCACCGCGAGATCGGGGGCTCGTACAGCGCCGGCGCCAGCTCGTCGCCGTTTGCCGGCATCGACCTCGCCACCGAAGGGCCGTGCCGGATGTGCGCGACCGACTCGGAGGAGCCATGACCTGTCCGACGTGCAACCAGGCCATCAATGAGCCCGCGCCGGCCGTCGCGCCGCCGCACAGCCACCGCGCGCTACGCGTCGACAGCCAGATCGCGTGCGCGTGCGGCGCCACGCTCCAGATCTCGACCGTCGAGGGCTGGGAGCGCTGGTACGTGATCGCGAGCGGCATCGGCGCCGTGTCGGGGACCTGGCGGCCGGGGCCAGATGCCCAGGCGTTCGTCGAGCGCTTGACGGACAGCCAGTTTACCGCGTAGAAGTAAACTCATGCCGATGACGTTCACCCCGGAGCGAGTCGCCGAGCGGCTCAAGATGCGTAACCTCAGCACCGACGGGACGGAGGCCGAACAGCGCGAGCGCCTCGCCGTCGCCACCGAGACCGGCGAGTACGCCGACCACGTCGAGGCGTGGGAGATCCGGACCGGTCGCCCGTGGAACGAGATGACCGGGCTCGAGGCCGTGGCGCTGATCGAGCGCCACCCCGAGTTGATGGGCAACTTCGGGGTCCTGTCGCGGCTCGGCAAGTGACCTCCACACTCCACCTAGGTGATTGCCTCGACGGGATGCTGGGCCTCGACACCGCGTCCGTCGACGTCACGATCACCGATCCGCCGTTCGACGACGAGGCCCACACCCAAGGGCGGCGCATCAACAGCGCGCAGTACAGCGGATCCGAGTACGGCGATGGGCGGCAGATCGTGTATAGACCGCTTGCGTTCCCTCCGCTCGACGACGCGGCCCGGGCGCTGGCGGCGTGCCAGATCGCGCGCGTGACCAAGCGCTGGATGGTCGTGTTCTGCCAGATCGAGTCAGCGCACCTCTGGCGCAAAGATCTGGAGGACGCCGGCGCCGAGTACATCAGAACAGGGATCTGGAGAAAACCCGACGGGCAACCCCAGTACAGCGGCGATCGCCCCGGGCTCGGGTACGAGACCATGGTGGTCTGTCACGGCAAGCGCGCCAAGGGCGATCGGCTCCGCTGGAACGGCGGCGGGCGTAGTGGCGTGTTCGAGGGCTACCGCTACGGCGAGGCCGACGACGTGCCGGGGTGGTTCGAGCACACCCGCGATCAACACGCCAAGTCGCTCGTGGTCGACGAGCGCAACGGCAAGCGCACCGAGCGGCTCGCGCGCGTCGCGCCGCACCAGACCACCAAGCCGCTGTCGCTGATGCTCGAGCTGGTCGAGCTGTTCAGCGACGCTGGCGAGTTGGTGTGCGACCCGTTCGCCGGATCGGCGTCGACAGGAGTGGCGGCGCTCCAGCTCAAGCGCGGTTTCCTGGGCTGGGAGATCAGCCCAGAGCATCACGAGATGGCCCAGCGCCGGCTCCGCGGCGACGAGGCCCGACCGAATCCGCGCCAGCCGTCGCTTTTCTAGCGGCGGCCTGTTCGGTCCAGATCGCGGCGTTCGTCCTGTGCTGGAACGCGACGGCTCGGCGTGTTGCCGAGCTGCGCGCAACAGCACTGGAGGATGACCATGAAGATCGCGATTTGGTTGTGTACCGCCTTGCTCGTGGCGGTGACGGGCGGCGACGCCTGGGCGGGCTACGACCGCGTAACGTGCGATAGCGGGTACACCGAGATCCCCGATGTGGCGGTGTGCCGGCGCAACGACGGACAGCACATCTGCCCGGGCGGCTTCGATCCGTACGATCTCCACGTCGACGACAACGTGCCCGCCGACGGATGGGGGTGTTTCTGCCAGAGCGGCTACACCACGCCCGTGTCGCTCGGTGGTGGCGTGTTCAGCAACCAGTGCGTGATGCCGCCGCAGACCACGCCCGATCTCACGAGCTGCGACACCCGCGCGTGGGAGCCGCACGGCATCACCCAGACGGGCATCTGTTACGCCGACTGCTCGACGGGGTTCTGGACCGGCGCGTGTGATCCGCCGGTCTGGTGGCAAGACGATCACCAGGTCTA
>Ga0079218_10000852_pt1 | contig 10124 bp, 5 predicted proteins | sample NCCompost_FD_77181 | JGI IMG/M metagenome (GOLD analysis project Ga0079218, IMG submission 77181) | Agricultural soil microbial communities from Utah to study Nitrogen management - NC Compost | ecosystem: Environmental > Terrestrial > Soil > Agricultural land | place: USA: Utah | collected... | reverse complement strand
CGATGCGATAAAAATCGCCGACCTCTTCCGTCCATCGCTCGATCGTTCCAAGCGGGTCGCGACCAATCTGCAGTGCATGACCGAGAATTGGCAGCCGCCCGCGCGGAATCGGCGGCCCGGCTGAGTCTGACTGCAACGACGTGGCCATCGTGTTTCCTCCCTGCACTGTCGACTCGACCACGCCACGACCGGCGGGCCGCGAAGGTGGTGTGTTCAGGCTGCGATGCGGCCAGCGGGAAGCAGAAGGTGGCGGGCCGCAGTGGCATGGTATCTTACCGGCGTGATTGGTTCCGCCGGCGTGGTGGTCCAAGGGACGGCCAATCGATGTCGCACCAGGAAGCCTTAACCGTCATCGCCGAGGTAGACGAGGCACAGGTCGACGGACTGAAGCGACAACTCGGCAGCATTCGTGAGCACGGTAGCGCCTGGGCGGTCGTTCCATTCGCCAAACTAACGCGCCTTCACTTTGCACAGTTTGTTGTGCTCGATGCGGCCAGGGATCTTGACGGGGTCCCGTTGCCAGCGCGGCTGGTCCTGCTGACCACGGTCGACGCGCCAATGAGCGCACACCTGGATGAACTGTCGACCGCGTGTGGCGAGGGCATCGACGCCGTGTTTTCACATTGCCGCGCCTATCCCGCCCCGGCCGATCGGTCGCCCGCAACGCGTCGCAAGTACCTTCACGATCGCTGCGTCAAGTCCGACGCCGTCCACATCAACCGCCGCGGCCGAACGGTCGAGCAGATCCTCCAGGAAGAACGCTTGCGCCGCGAGATCAACACGATGCTCGACGCCGGAGCGGTCAACGGATCGCCGAGCGAGATCAGAAATCAGATCGTCGAATCGATCCGCCGCCGCAGCGACCTCGATTGGGCATTGCAGCCGCCCGCTCCACCGGCTCTGAGCTGGCGTTTACGAAATCTTGTGCATGGGGTCTTCTACGGTCTGTTGGCGTTTGTCGTCGGCGTCGTGTTGCTGCTCGGCGCGCCGCTGTGGCTGTGGATCTTGCGGCGACACGAACAACGCGAGAAACCCGATACCACGGCGGCGCCTGCCGCTGCGCTGCAGGCATTGCGCGACGACGAGGACTATTGGGCGCACAACCAGTTCGTGGTGGTGGGCTGCTTCAAGCCGGGGTTGTTTCGGAAGATCACCACCCGCCTCATCCTGGCCGTCGCCGACTATGCCACCCGTCACATTTACAATCGCGGCACCCTGTCCGGGCTGAACACGATACATTTCGCACGGTGGGCGCGTTTCGACGGCGGCCGGCGCATGATCTTCGCCAGCATCTATGACGGCACCCTTGAAAGTTACATGAACGACTTCATCGACAAGGCGGCGTGGGGTGTGAACGCGATCTTCAGCAACGGTGACGGGTTTCCGCCGACCGTCTATATGGTGGGTAAAGGCATCAGCGACGAGAAGGCTTACAAGCGCTTTCTGCCCACACGACTGGTTCATAGCTGTGTGTGGTACAGCGCTTACCCGCATTTGACCACCAAAAATATCGCCAACAACGAGGCCATCCGGAAGGGGCTGTCAGGATCGATGAACGACCAGCAGTCGGCCGAGTGGCTGGCACGGTTCGGCACCGGCAACCACCTCCCGGAGTCAGGACGCGCGGCGCGGATGATCGATAGTTTGCCGTGGGACAGAATATGCAGGCGCTGGAATTGAAGGACATCCAGGGCATCATCCTCCGCGGCTACGCCGAGCTGAACAACGCGTCGTTCCTGCTTCTCAGGATCGACGACGGCGGGCTTGCGAAACGGTGGTTGAAGACCCTGGAACTGCGAAACGCCGAGGAACGGCCTCGCGCGCTCGATAGCTCCGCCAATATCGCGTTCACGCCGTCGGGGTTGAAAAAGTTGGGACTCGCCGAGGAACTGCGTAGCATGTTCTCCAACGAGTTCAACGAGGGTATGTCGGCGACTGCGCACCGGCGCAGGATCCTGGGCGATCACGGCGACAGCGATCCTCGCGGCTGGCGGTGGGGCGGCCCGGCAAACGAACCCGCCGACATACTGTTGATGCTGTACGCGTTCGACGAGGCCGCGCTGCAGACATTCGTGGACGGGCAAATCGATCGGCTGGTTCGGCATGGCCTAGGCGTCATCGATCGGCTGGACAGTCTCACGCTACCTGACAGAAAAGAGCATTTTGGTTTTCGTGAGGGAATCTCTCAGCCGGATCTCGAAGGCTTTTGCCAGAACAGTCTTCCCGGCAACAGCGTCGCCGCGGGCGAGTTTCTGTTCGGGCATCCCAACGCGTACGGGCAATACACGGATCGACCGACGTTACCCGCGCAGGACGATCCTGCCGGCCTGCTTTCGCCCGCGCCAGATCATCCCTCGCGTCGCGACCTCGGCATGAATGGCAGCTATCTCGTTTTCCGGCAGTTGCGGCAGCACGTGTCCGCGTTCTGGAACTATTGCGCCGAGAAAGCCCGGGCCGTTTTTCCAAACGACAACACCGAGGCCTGCGTGTCGCTCGCCAGCAAGATGGTCGGGCGGTGGCCGAGTGGCGCGCCACTCGTCAAGGCGCCCCACGGCGACACGACGCAGGTCAGCGACGACAACGACTTCCTGTATGTCCGTTCGGGCGACGCTGACGGGTTGCGTTGTCCGATCGGATCGCACGTACGCCGATCCAACCCGCGAGATTCGCTCGATCCGGAGCCCGGCTCCGATCGATCGACGGCCATCAACAATCGCCACCGGATCATACGGCGCGGGCGTGCTTATGGGCCGCCGGCCGCCGCGTCGATGGACCCACGCGACATCATCGGCAAGCCGGACGATGAACGGGAGCGCGGCCTGCATTTCATCTGCTTCAACACGCAGATTGGCCGGCAGTTCGAGTTCATCCAACAAACCTGGTTGAACAGCCCCAAATTCGAGGGCCTGTATGAAGACGACGATCCGCTGGTTGGTGATCGGGGCGGGAACGAAGAGGCGCCGGGTGGGACCTTTACGATTCAACGACAACCGGTTCGCAAGCGGATCACCGGCATGCCGCGTTTTGTCACCGTGCGCGGCGGCGGCTACTTTTTCATGCCGGGCATCAGCGCGGTTCGCTACCTCGCGTCGTTGAAATAGAAATCCAATGCGCTCTCACGCGAGCTGCTGCCGCTGCCACTGCTCGATTGCCGGGACCGCTGCGCGATAGCCAATCTCTGCGATCTCGTTCAGCGCGTGCCAATCGCGCAACTTGTAGGAGTCGGCCGGCGATTCGACAACCAGATCGGCCGGTGCGCCGGGCAGGCTCTCCTGGAGGGAGTAGGTTCGCATCAGAATACTGGCGATGCTCGGAATGAGCATCGGCGTTCCCCAGGGATTGAGCCAGCTCGCGACCAGGCGCCACGGAGACGGACTGTCGGGATACTCCTGATCCAGCGACAGATCCGCGCCCGGCGAGACACTCGACGCGAACACCGGGCCGCGGCCGGAGGCGCGCATGATGTTCACCGGCAGGTTGTTCAACACTCCTCCGTCGACGAGGATGTCTCGCCCGTACGCTCTCGGCGGGGTAAGTCCGGGGACCGCGCAACTCGCCGCGACGCCATTGGCCAGGCCTCCGGTGCGATGGACCATGCAGGTGCTGCGCGTGAGGTTCGTCGATATACAGAAGTAGGAGACAGGCAGGTCCTCGATTCGGCGATCGCCGAACAGCGCTTGCAGCATCCGCAGCTGGCGTTTGCCTCGTAACAGCGCAATGACCGGCAGGGTAAAGTCGTTCAGCGATCCCTGCTCGATGAGCACTCTGCGGCTCTCTTCGAGAATGCGCGCACTCTCCCACCCCGACGCGTACTGACCGCCGACGATCGCGCCGCTGCTTGTGCCGCCCACCAAATCGATCGGAATGCCGGCCTCTTCCAATGCCCGAATCACGCCGATGTGCGCCAGCGCGCGCGCGCCGCCGCCTCCAAGCACCAGACCAATCGCGCGGCCGGTGAGCATGCGCGCCAGCCTGTCGTAGTGATGCGGGACGCGCAGATCAAGATGATGATGCGCGGACACGGAGACCCGTGCCAGCCAGTCGGCGGTTCCAGAAGGCGCGCCGCCGTTGGTCAGCAGCACCAGTTCGCGCCGCGCTCCCGGCGCTGCACCGCCGCCAATCGTTTCGAGGCCGGCCTGCAGCGTTGCTGCCGCGCCGCCGGCGACAAACAGCACGAGGTCCGCCTGTCGCATGCACAGCCGCGTCCACGACGAAGGCTCCGGATCGGCGAGGTAAATGACGAAGTCGTGCTGAAGCTCCTGATCGTGCAGCCATCCGGCAAGGTCACTCTCCTCGACATCGCGAGGCACGTGATCGGTGGTTGGCTGTCTCTGCGGCACGCTCGCGGCGTCGAGCAATAGTACCTTGCGTCCTGGTGAAAGCGCGCGGATCAGACCTGCGGTAAAGTCCGCCGCCGGTATTGCGGCGTGGCATGGAACGACCGCGATTGCAACCGGCTGGAGCTGCGAGGACGGATTGATGATTCGCCGGTAGCGGGTGACGATCAGCCGCGTCATTTCGAGCATCGCCCGTGGATGATTCACGATGACGCGCTCGAACGAAGCCTTGCTGAGCCTGACAAGTGCGGTATCGCGAATTGCGTAGACGGTGGCCGACCTCGGTTCGCCCGTTAACACGGCCATCTCGCCGACCGACTCGCCGCGTCCGATTTCGCCGAAGACCTGATGGTCATCGGAGTCGCCGCGCAGCAGCGCTCGCAACCTGCCGTACACCACCACGTAGAGCGCATCGCCTGGCTCGCCCGCGGTAAAGAGCGTCTCGCCGCTCTTCAGCCTCACGTAGGAAAGCTCGGGCTCGAGAGTCCTGAGCACATCATCCGCGAGCGACGCGAATATCAGGGAGGCGGAAATGCCACTGAGGTTCCCAACTCCGACGCCAAGCGGCGGCTGCGACTCCCGGACGTCCACTATGTTCCTTCCTTCGCGAGTGGTGGTGCTTAAGGTGGGGAAATACTCGCGGCCGGCTGTCCCCGCCAACGTTCGATTGCCGGCACCGATGAGCGATATCCCGTTTCCACGATCGCGTTCAGCGCGTGCCAGTCAAGCAGCTTATGGCCTTCAGGCGGAGGCTCGAACAGCAGATCGGCAACCGCTTGCCGCCGCGATCCCGAGTCGACGCCTTGCAGCGTGACGGCTCTAATGAGCAGGCTGGCGATACTCGGCACCTGCAGTCTCGTGCCGAACGGGTTCAACCAACTCATAACTACTCGCCACGGTGACGGAATCTCCGGATACTGCTGATCCAGAGACAAATCCGTGCTCGGCGAAACGCTCGACGCAAACACCGGGCCGCGGCCGAAGCTTCGCATGACGTCGATCGGCAGGTTGTTCAACACGCCCCCGTCGACGAGGATATCTTTCCCATCGAAGATCGGGGGACCGAGGCCTGGGACTGCCATGCTGGCAGCCACCCACTTCCGCACGAATCCGGCGCGGTGAATCATGCACGTGCTGCGCGTCAGGTTGGTCGACACGCAGAAATACGGAATTGGAAGATCCTCGATGCGGCGGTCGGCGTAGAGCTTCTCGAGCATACGGATGTAACGCTTGCCCCTGATTAAGGCGATAGCGGGCACCGTATAGTCATTGAGCGGTCCATCGTCGACCAGGACCCTCCGACTTTCTGACAGGATGCGGGCACTGTTCCAACCCGACGCGCACTGGCCGCCGATGATGGACCCGATGCTGGTGCCGCCGACGAGATCGATGGGAATCCGCGCCTCTTCGAGAGCCCGGATGACGCCGATGTGAGCCAGTCCGCGCGCTCCGCCACCACCGAGCACCAGGCCGACGGCGCGGCCCGTCAACATTCGAGCCAGCCGATCGTAATCACGAGGCAGCCGTGGATCGAGATGGTGGTGCGCGCGCACTGGGAAGCGGGCGAGCCATTCGGCGGTGCCGCTGGGCACCTGATGTGCGCTGTCGTAGAGAAGCACGAGCTCTCTCGCGGCACCGGTCGCCGCGTTGGGGGTTTCGAGGACTGGGCGGAGGCCGGGTTCGACGGTTTCCGCACGACCAGTGCCGACCAACAGCACCAAGTCCGATTGCCTGATGCACAGCTCGGTCCAGGCCGATGGCCGCGGCTCAGCAACGTAAATGAGAAACTCGTGAGTCAGTTCCTGCTCGTGCAACCATCCCGCGAGGTCCGTGCTGTCCAAATCGAGCGACGGGCCGCCGTCAGCGCTGCCGCGATATTTCTTCAGTGCGCTGAGGTCGAGCGTCAGAATTTTGCGCGCACCTGGCGCGAGCGCCTGCGCAAAGGCCGCACTGAATTCCGATATCGGTACGCTGTCCTGGCACGGTACCACCGCCAGCACTACAGGATGGGCCTTCGCCGCAGGATGGATGACGCGCTGATAGCGGCTGATGATCAGCCGCGAAAGCTCGAGCATCATCTGAGGATCGCGTACGGCTAGTCGATCGAAGGCTGGCTTGCTCAGCTTCATCAGCTGGCTGTCGCGGATAGCGACCACGGTTGCCGAGCGCGGCTCACCCGTGAGGAGCGCCATTTCACCGACAGACTCACCGCGCCCGATTTCGCCGAGCACCCGGTCGCCGGACCCTTCACGCCGCAAGGCGCGAAGCCGGCCAAACATCACGACATATAGCGCGTCGCCGGGATCTCCGGCCGCAAAAAGCACGTCACCGCTTTTTAGACTTACGGACGAGACCTCCGCCTCCAGGCTCCTCAGGGCAGCGGCGGCCAGTGACCCGAACAGCGGCGACGATGGGACGGCCATGGTGGTCTGGTGATGTCGGCCCCGGCGATCAAGGCGCATTAGCATCATCCATGTGGGCCGGGTGAGCAAGCGAAATCCCGTCGCCGCCGGTGATTGGCGTTATGATTCGGTCACCGAACGAGGGGAACCCCTATGCACGCATCCGATCCGGGGTCCGGCGCCGTCGCCGGCTGTCCGTTCCACGATGGTCGCGCCGGTCAGGACGTGACCTGGCTGCTTGACACCGCGGCGCGGACCCTCGAGCAAAGCACGCTGGGTAGCGATGCGCTGCCGCACGCACTCGAGATGCTCGAGCAGGCGTTCGAACTGGATCCCGTGGATCCAACCGGGGCGGCCAGCGCACTGCTAGGAAAAACGTACTTTCAACAAGAGCGTTATGGCGACGCGGTCCGTCACCTCGAAGCTGCGGTTTCGAAGCGCCCAGACGACGCAGCGTTGAAGGCGGTGCTCGAGCGCGCGCTCAGGAACTGCGAAACCCGCATCGAACGGCCAATGACGCAGGTCGAATTTACCGACTGCGTCAAGATGACGAGCCCGCCGGCGATGTACCTGCGCGAACCTGAGGTGAAGGCGGCGCTGCCGTGTGATCCCGCGAATCCGTGGAGACTCGAATCGTGGCTCGGCCGCGCGCAGGATTTTGGCGGCATGCTCGCAGGCGTGATCGTCGGCGCGGCGTTCAGCGGCATCCGCCTGCTCGGCACCAACGACGAGACCCGATCGGCGTGGCAGCGGCGCCAAGGGCTCTTTGGCCTGCTGACGCTTGCCGCGTATCGCGAGTGGATGAACGAACGGGTGATGCAGGACCCCTACCCGCGCGGACATCTCACCGCGCACCAACAGCCGGGTCAAAAGCGTCCGGAATGGACCAGGACGATGCCGACCGCGAACGGGTCGTGGCGCACCGACGACCCGATGGAGGGGGCGGCCCTGGCGCGATTCGCGCAGCAGGGCGCGCAGCCGTTCGAAGAGTTCCGTTGCCGTATCGAGGAGTCGCGGCTGCCGAACGCTCGCGAAGTCGCCCGCACGTTGCTGCACCGAAAGCCGGGGAAGGATCAGGTCCTCGCACCGTTTCTCAACAAGCTCTATATCGCGTGGATTCAGTTCCAGAGTCATGACTGGTTCAGCCACGGCGAGAACGTCACCACCGGCGGCACGTATCGGCTACCGTTGGCGGCCGACGATCCGGCGCGAACGAAGTACGGCGTCGAATTTCTGGAGATCAAGCGGAGCCAGCCGGACCCGCGCCCGTGCGAGGGGCGATTGACGTATCCGAACGAGGTCACGCATTGGTGGGATGCGTCGCAGCTCTATGGCAGCAATCAGCAGACCGAAGATCGTTTGCGGACGGCGCCCGACGGGAAGCTGCTGGCGGATGGCAAGCTCCATCTGCCGGACAATCTTCTGCCCATCAACCCTGGGACAGGAATCGAGGATGCCGGGTTCACGCGAAACTGGTGGGTGGGACTGTCGATGTTCCACACCCTGTTCGCTCGACACCACAACACTATTTGTGACGGTTTGAAGCGCGCGCACCCGGCGCATCCTTGGACCAGCGATCAGCTGTTCAAGATCGCCCGCCTCATCAACGCCGCCGTGATCGCCAAGATTCACACGGTGGAATGGACGCCGGCGGTGCTGCCGAACGACAAGGTGGCTCCCGGCCTGTGCACGAACTGGTGGGGTCTGATCGAGAGCAAGCGCAAGCCCTTCAGCAAGCGTACGATGCGCAGCAAGATCGAGGTCAACCATCCGGTGCTGGGTGGCCTGGTCGGCGGCAAGCGCAACAGCCTCGGCGCACGCCATCAGTTCTCGGAGCAGTTCGTCTCTGCGTACCGGCTTCATTCCGGGCTGACGGACAGAGTCGGCATCAGGCACATTGGCGACACCGCTGTCCGGCACGAGGTCAGCACCGACGCGACCCGTGGTCACGCCGCACACCGTCTCGTCAGCGAGCACGGCCTGGCCAACCTGTTCCACTCGTTCGGTCTCGAGAAGGGCGGCGCGCTCATCAACAACAATCTGCCCGACTGGGCGGCGGACATCAGCCTCGACGGCCAGCCGATCCTCGACCTTGCCACCATCGATGTTCTGCGCGATCGCGAACGCGGTGTACCCGGGTACAACCGGATGCGAGAGCTCCAGGGTCTGCCGCGGTTGAGGAGTTACGACGACATGGGCGTGTCGGCGGAGACGAAGGCCGACCTCGAACGCCTCTACGGTCCTGCGCCGGAAGGTCTCGAGATCATGGACCTGCAGATCGGCATGCTTTGCGATCTGAACCGGCCTGAAGGTTTCGGGTTCGACGATCTTCGGTTTGCGTTTTTTCTGAAGGCGGCCTCGAGCCGCCTCGATCATGACCCGATGTTCTGCGAGAACATGCGCCCGGAAATCTACACCCAGTGGGGTCTCGACCATATCGACGCGATGGATTTGCGGCAGGTGCTGCTGTCGGAGTGCCCGGAGCTGAAGGACTCGCCAATCGCGGCACGGGATGCGCGTGGCAAATACGCCATCGGCAACAGCTTTGAGCCGTGGGGAACAACTGCGGCAACCCATCCGGAGGAGCACCCGCTAACGGCGAAACACATCGAGCGGTACTAGACGATGACGCGACCGCTTCGCCTGTTTCATTCCGGGTTGCAACGCTACTTCATCGTGGCGTCCGAGATCGTCTACGCCGACACGAACGGCCACGGCAGGATCTCGGCGAACAGCCGCTACACGGGCCCCGCAGCCACGGCACTGCTCGCTGCCGCGCGTCATTTCGACGACTACTACGATGCGCCGTTCCCCGGCGCCAGAAGTCTCGATCCCGAAATCACGAGCGGGGGCCGGTTGAACGACAAGGAAACCGAGAGGTTCTTGCGCGATCCACAAGGCGTCATCGCGAAGCGGCCCGATCTGATGGGCCACCTCGATTTCTTCGACCGCTCCAAGGGCGATGGCATGATCATGCCGGGCGAGAACTACCGAAGCTGGCGCGCGCTCGGGTTCGGCGTATTGAAATCCGTGGTCCTGACGGTCGGTTCCGCGGTGGCCTTCGGGAGAATTGCTGACGGGTTCGGCATTGACGTCGAGCGCATCGCCGAAAAACGGCCCAGGCGCAGCACGCAAATCTACGGACCCGACGGAAACGTCAATCATGCGCGGCTCGCCGAATTTGCGGCGGCCTTCGGACCGAAGAGCGTCCTCACGCACGAACAGCTGAAGGCGGCGCTCGCCGAGAAGGTCGAGCTCGGCGTTATTTCGCGGCGGCAGTTCCAGTCGCTGTTCGTCCTGACCGAGCAGATCAACGGATCCAAGACCGTCACCAAAGAGCAGTTCATCGGGCTGTTCGATAATTCCCTGTTTTGGGCGGCGGCGT
>Ga0079218_10000851_pt1 | contig 10125 bp, 10 predicted proteins | sample NCCompost_FD_77181 | JGI IMG/M metagenome (GOLD analysis project Ga0079218, IMG submission 77181) | Agricultural soil microbial communities from Utah to study Nitrogen management - NC Compost | ecosystem: Environmental > Terrestrial > Soil > Agricultural land | place: USA: Utah | collected... | reverse complement strand
TGCGTCCTGCAATAGTCCTTTTATTGCCATTTGGTTCTCATAACCCGATGGTTGCTCGTATCCAAGTAAGGAGTCCCACCATGGTTTTGTCGAAGCCTCGCCCTTTTGCGTTTAAGAAGAATCTAATTCTAGGCTCCTTACAAGATCAGGAGTATCAGCATCTCTATCCATATTTGGAACCAATTGCTCTTGCAAAGGGCAAAACTCTTTATGGAGCGGGGGATGCTGCCCAGCATGCTTATTTTCTTGTGAGTGGAATGATTTCTTTGCTTGCCATCACAGAGGACGGCCACGCCATTGAAGTAGGCATGGTTGGCAACGAAGGCATGGTTGGCCTTCCTATCGTTCTGGGATTTAACATAATGCCCCATCTCGTCGTTACTCAACTTCCGTGTAGGGCCCTACGAATCAGGACTGATAGACTAAAAGCGGAATTCAACTTAGGTGGGCAATTTCACGATCTCTTGCTCCGCTATACCGACACGCTAATCACGCAGCTCTCTCAATCAGCCTCCTGCAACATGTTTCACACGGTGAAAGAGAGACTCTGCCGCTGGTTACTGATCGCCCGTGACCGCGTGCAATCAGACACTCTTTGCCTGACGCAGGAATTCATTTCGCAGATGATAGGTGCCCCGCGTACCAGCGTTACTACGATTGCGGGCATCCTTCAGAAAGAGGGCCTAGTCAACTACCAACGAGGTAAAATCGTAATCCTGGACCCCGGTGGTTTGGAATCCGCTTCGTGTGAATGTTACGGAATCGTTAAAGAGAGTATAAGTCGCTACATCATCGCGGCTTAACGTACGGATCAAATTCTTCTAGTACGTCGAATGCTAGACCGACAGATCTGTTACACCTCATCTAGAATCAATCCCTCAACAGTACATCCCCTAAGGTTAGAAACCCCAGCGCCACTGGCAAGTAGCGCTGGAGCTGTTATCAACACAACCTCCGCCGCATTTGTGCGTTAGAGATGCATTGTCTAAGCAGCCTTCATCTTAGCGCGCACTGCGGCGATGACTCAAGAGCAGTTTCAGGAGTCAACGCCCATGATGCGTCCGGCCTCTGCTGAGGACTTTCCAATATACCGGCAGCAAATACCCGGATATGGGCGATCACCATCACGGATGAATGTGTGTAGCTTGCAGGTTTTTCTGCGGTCCCGCGTTTGTCTTCCGCTCAACCCGGTTACTTCTAAAGGAGCTAGAATGAAAAATCATGTTCGATCAGCAACGGGTCTTTTACTCGTTGCGATTATGATTAGTCTGATGCTGCCAATGACATTTCGCTCGCCGGCCAGCGCGGTCAACGCTCGCCCGGCGCAACCACAATCCGAGCAGCAAACCGACCTTCCTAAGCAACTCCAACCAGGAGTCTACAAGGGAGTAGCAGTGAGACGGCGAATCAATGCGCTTCGAGCTACCAATAAAGCCCTGAATCGTGCGATGAAAGATAAGGAAAAGGTAGGCAAAAAGGTTAATTGGGAGTTGAGCGCCGTTTTGGTCTTCTCCGAAGAGAAGAAGAAACAAGTTGCGAAACTCAGCTTGCCGAAGATCGTGGGTACTTCCTTCGCACCAGCACAGGAAACGCTTAGCGATGGGACTGGGGAAGCGACCTTCCTCACATACAATGGCCCAGACAGTACTTGGGACGGCACCATCTCTGTCACTGACTACTATACGGGCGAAAACTACGTTTACAACGGGGAGATGTGGGACTTCGGAGCCACTAATGATCCTGCTGTGTGGGATGTGACTTACGAAGCTTATTACCCACCGGACGGCTCAGAACCGGTGGAATGTCCTGCGAACGAACCGTGCGTGATACAGCCGGCGCAGGTTAAAAATGAGGCGGGATCTTCAGCAGCCAGTCTGATGGTGAACGCCTCTTATAATCCCACGATGAAGTCGGCATCGCCGCCGGGATTTATCTTCCGATGGTTTTCGAGCTATTGGCGCTGTTTCAGTAGAACTGCTGCATTCGTTGGCCGCCAATGTGTTTCACCGCAACCGAACATTCGCAACAGCCTTATTTGCGCTATGGCAGCGGGAGTCTACGCTGCGGGCTGCTGCGCCCGATTCTCTGGTCAAAATTCCGGCCAGGGCAGATGCTACCCATAACCTGAATCGTGTTTCAGATTACTGCCGGAATTGAAAGGTAAACTTTTCCAGTTTTACCCACAGATTGGACGCTGTAGGCATCCGGTAATTCCGAATATCTACAGTGTCCTTTCTGAGAAAAACTTTAAGTAATTAGAGAGGCTCAGCGTGCCAGGTAAATTACCATCGCCGCGAATCCGAGGTGAACTGCTTCTATCGATCGCTACACTCGTGTTGTCTGTTTGCTCCTTCAACGGTCAGGCAGCGGGTCAATCGGGGGATGTGGTTCGCATTCGCACTCGTGTTGTTTTCGTCGATGTGCTGGTTAAGGACAAGCGAACAAAGGCCCTGGTCACCGACTTGAAGGTCAACAATTTCGAGATATTCGACAATGGACGCTTACGCCAGCTTACCTACTTTAGCCGGCCCGGTGAGAAAACTGAGCGGCCGTTGGCCCTGGTGGTCCTACTAGCCCCCATGGATGATCGTGCCAGAAACTCCATGCAGAATCCTGCGATTCTGAAATCAATGGCTACCGCATTGGCAAAACTGCCGCCGGAAGATGAGCTGGCTGTTATGTTTTCCTGGTGGGGAGGAGTTGTTCCACCGCAAACTCTGGTCGCTTTCACCCATGACCGTTCGCAGATTTCTACCGCTTTGGCTAACATGCCAAGCTTCGCCCGGCCCGTCTCACCTGACATATCAGGTAGCTCACCTCAATCTCTCAAAGAGGCTCTGGCTACAACCGCTGCCGAACGACCACGCTCTCAAGTGGCCGTTATTATGATAACGGACTCCGTATATCAGATGACTACGCTTGAGCGAGACGATATGACGGCAAGTCTATTAAGAAATAACGTCACTCTCAATGCGTTGATCACGGGAACAGATCGGTTTTTCCTCTTCTCCTATCCAGTCCTTAAGCCGGCAAGCAGTGTCCTGGGCGTAAGTTTATATGGTGTCCCGTCATATTTGGCCCAACAAACCGGTGGTGCAGAAGTGCGGGTGCGGAAGCCGCAAGATTATGGCGCCGCGCTCGAGCAGGTGATTGGTGACTTGTCATCTCGCTACAGTCTGGGCTTTACACTTGCTGAGGACGAGCCGGATGACGGCCGGTTCCACCAGCTGAAGGTAAAAGTGGCAGCGCGTGACTTGGGGGGCAAAGAACGAAAACTCACAGCGATTACGCGTAAGGGTTACTACGTGCCAAAGACGAAGCTTTAGATCTATATGAAAAGACAAATAAAACAACTTCGTCGTATCGCTCTTTTATGCGCTATTCATCTTCTTTGCGTCATCAATATTCCGGCGCAGCAACCCAGTACGAAATTTGAAGAGTATACATCCAGCGAAGTTAACGCGGGCCGATTTAGCGGCGCTATCCTTATCGCGCGAGACGGCAAAGTGCTCATGCGCAAAGCGTATGGGTTAGCGAATATAGAAAATGACGTGCCTAATACCCCGCAGACCAGGTTTCGCATTGGTTCCCTCACCAAGCAATTCACGTCGATGGCCATCCTCATACTGCAGGAGCGTCAAAAGCTCAATGTGCAAGATTCAATCTGCAAATATCTTCCGCAGTGTCCGGAAGCCTGGCAGCCTATTACCATCCATCATCTGCTAACACACACCTCCGGCCTTCCAAATTACATGTACACAGTGAATCTAACGGAGGAGGAAAGAGCGTATTCGCCACTGACGCGTGACATGGAGCGTCTTCGGAAAGGCTCTCTTGAGTTTGCACCCGGCACAAAATTCAATTACTGCAACTCTGGTTATGTTTTGTTGGGCCATATTATTGAAAAGGTGTCAGGTAAGTCCTATGGAGATTTTGTACGAGATAGCATTTTTGACCCGTTGAAAATGGTGAATACGGGCTACGACTACAACGGACTTGTCCTTAAACATCGCGCCGTCGGTTACTCTTTGCGTGGTGACACAGTCATCACTGCGCCGTTCGTAGATATGTCTGTTCCATTTGCAGCCGGAGGGCTCTACTCTACGGTGGACGACTTATACTTGTGGGACCAGGCTCTTTATACAGAGAAGCTGATCTCTAAAAAGTCCTTAGAGACGATGTTCACGCCTTTCAAAAAACAATATGGGTATGGGTGGTTTATTGATGAGCAGTTTAAGCGACTGCGCATTAGTCATGGAGGCCGGATTGAAGGCTATATGAACTCGATCGAGCGCTTCCCAAAGGAAAAATTAACCGTCATAGTAATGAGTAATCGGGATACGGTGTCTGCCGGGCGCGTTTCCCGCAACTTAGCTGCAATTGCATTTGGCACGACTCTTAGCCGTTTGCCGGCGCGCCATGCAATTAAAGTTGATCCCCGCGTTTACGATGCTTACCTCGGACAATATGAGGTTGTTCGCAATTTAATTGTTACTGTGACGAGAGAAGAGACCAAGCTGTTGGCCCAAGCAACAGGATATTCAAAGATCGAGTTTTTTCCAGAATCTGAAATCGAGTTCTTCGCAAAGGGGTTGGACGCTCAGATCATGTTTGTCGGCGATGATAGCGGGAAGATAACTTATGCACTTATCACTTTGAACGGGCTCGAAATGCAAGCGAGGAAGATTAACTGACCGTCAAACGGTTGCTATGGTGATCCTTAGTCCGCGGTTTTATCGACACTGCATTTGAACAGCCTAACAAAAAAAGGAGGGCGAAATGTCCGCCCTCCTCAAACTAAAAATCCATCTACCTATGCTGTTTTCGCAGCAGCGGCTTTTTGAAACGTTGAAGTGACAACCTCAGCTGTTCCCACTTTGGGTGTTCCTTCCACCAGATTCGTGAGGGTCTTCAATAGTTCAGGATATCCCGACATATTGTAGGCCTCCGCTGCCTCTTTCGTTTCCCAGAAGCTGATAGCAATAGCTTCGGAGCGGTCGGCGGCGACGAAGGTGATCAAATCGCGGAATCCTTTTTGTTTGCGTAGGAGTGGCAGAACGTTGCTTTCAACAATGCCGGCAAACGTCGTGGTGGCATTCGGCTTCAGTTCCATGATGACATGGCGTGTAAACATTTCTTGCTCCTCTTGTTGTGCTGTGGGCGGTCAGGTGATCTGGAAAATTCCAGAGGAGCTGAGAAGGGAGTAAGCGAACTCAATTCGCAGTCAGCTTATGCTACAAAGCGATATATGTCAACTGTACAATATATTTCACATGCGTACTATGTATCGTCTGTGGTAAATAGGCGGGGCTGGGCCCGACCTTCTCGTGTCAACGCATAAAAATCGTTGCCGCGCTCTTCCAACAATCCATCTTTAACCAAACGTTCAACTGTATCGAACACAGCGATGCGGGAATCGGGGTCATTACCGCCCGCTTCGAAGAGTTCGTGCAGATCGAGCGTCTCCTTGTTGAAAGACCCAAACATAGCCAGGATTTTCGCGGCCAACACATCCATAACAAACACTATATCATCACCAAAACCGTCAGGTCGGCGACTCGCGATTCTTCCACTGTCTCGTCCTAATTTTGAGCATGAATGAGCCGGCGTATGCGATCGTGGAAGAGCACATCCATCTTTCCCGGCTCGATCAGTGCCGTTACTTCTCCGATACCGAACGTTTCATGCATCATCGATAGCCCTGTACGGTATGTGAATGTCCTGTCGTAAGCGGAAGGGGTTTTCACCGCGAGACGAGGCGATGTTCGCGAACTGAGTTTGAACGTGCTGACTGTGCCGCACTTCGGACAGCTCACGCGTGAAATCTGCCCCCGTTTGGTTACGGAGGTCACGATGTGTCCCCGTTCCTCGTCACACTTTCCGCATAACTTATCGGCTCGCTCGCCTACAGCGAACACTTGTTTCTCCATGCGTTCTCCTTCGCTCTTGTTTGTACCATTAGGTGACGTAATTCGTTTTTCAATCAAACAAAAGCCTCCGGGCCATTACTCGTACCCGGAGGCTTTTCTGTAAAAGAGTCGCCGGAAGTAAACCAGCAACAAAGTTAGTAGCGCGAGCCGCCGCCGTAGCCGCCGCGTCCGCCGCGATTGCCGCCATTATTGCGGCCTCCGCCGAAACCGCCACGATTACCACCTCGATCTTCACGAGGCTTGGCTTCGTTGACGTTAAGCGTGCGTCCACCGACTTCATGGCCGTTGAACTGCTGGATCGCTGCATTGCCTTCTTCTGTCGAGGACATTTCGACGAAGGCGAAGCCGCGTGAGCGGCCTGTTTCGCGATCTTCGATCACGTTGGCCGATTCGACGGTTCCCGCTTGGGAAAACAGTTGCTGCAAATCCTCGCTCGAAGTTTCAAACGAAAGATTGCCGACATAGAGTTTCATAGACATTTTTTGTGTACCTTTTCCTGCCTTCAGGATTAAAGAGAAGCTTTGAACCAGCGGTACTTCGACGAAACGGAACCGAGCGAAGAAACGAGCGTTCGAATGCTCAATCGAGCGACTTCTACGAGTTGAAATGCAAGCCTGCCCTCGAATCATCCAAACGCCGGCTTTCGATAGCGCGGACGCATCACCGTTGATGCGCGAGAGAAGGAATAATCGATACTACGATGCGGTCACTGTCAATTAGGTTGCGGTTTGCACGGAGAATCTCCGGCTCCGCTCTCCACTTCCTGAATGGTACCACGCCTGTATGTGTGTTGTCGCACGGACAGACGACCATTTTAGTTCTACATTGGCTCAGGGAGATCTGCTGCATTTCGGAAGTTACGCAGGTTTTACGTTAACAATGAGGAACGGCAGAGGAGTTTGAAAGTTTATGACAAGTAATACAACGCCTTTCATGATTAGGTTCATGGACACGAAACCGCGAATCTTACTGGAACTCACTAACACAACGGTGAAGACTCTTAAGTCAATCGAGATTCTGACAGTGTTTTTGAAGGACGAAGAGGGGCTTGGCGGTCCGTCTCGCGCGCATATCCGGTTCGACCGGATCAACTCTGTTCAGCCAAACGGGAAAGCCGTTGTTTCTCACAAGACCTGGATCAATGGGATGCCGGCTAATGACGCCAAGGACCAGATCGGACGGCTTGAGGTCGTAAACGGCATGGTCAAGCCTTATGTGCTGGATATTTCATGGGAAGATGTGGAAGGAAAGATGCAGTTTCAGAGAATTGCGGTTGGTCACTAGGTAGAGCGCAATTGGAACAGACTTCAAGACAGTGTTAATGCGGTTTTGAACGAAAACTAATCACGGCCTAGCGGCAAACTCGCCGCAAATTCCAACATTATTCGGTACGGTGTTTGCTCCAGTCATAGCGAGGGGGAGCACAAATGAAGATCAGAAGCAGCTTGATAGCACTCGTTTTTGTAATCACTTGTTTAGTAGCAATTCGTGCACAGGCACAGGTGGTCGGGCAGCCTTATCGACTAAGCGACAAAGAAGTCGAGCGGATTCTTAAACGAATCGAAACTCAGGCGAACAATTTTCGCCGCAGTCTGGACGCAGCGCTCGATCGCAGTCGTCTTAACGACACGAATCGCGAAGACGACATCAACGCCTTCATCAAGAACTTTGACGAACAGACCAAACGGCTTCACGACCGTTTCGACGATCATAAGTCGGTCGCCACGGACGTTGAAGCAGTACTTAACAGTGCCGCATCCATCGACCAATTCATGCGTCGCCAGCGCCTCAACGAGCGTGCACAAAATGATTGGTCCAAATTGCGAGCGAGCCTCGATGACCTGGCGTCAGCTTACAACGTCACGTGGGGCTGGGAGCGCTTAGCGGCAGTTGGGCCAACACCAGTGGTTACGGCGACGACTGTCGGCCTGCCTTACCGGCTAAGCGATAAGGAAGTTGAGCGAATACTTCATCGCATCGAAGAACAGTCGGGCAAGTTTCGCAGTAGTTTGGACAGCGCGCTCGATAGGAGCAGCCTCAACGCTACCGACAGTGAAGACGACATCAACGCTTTCATCAAAGAGTTTGAGCAGGAAACGAAACGGCTTCACGATCGTTTCGATGAACGAAAGTCCGTTGCCGCTGACGTGCAGGCGGTACTCGAGCGCGCGACTCGCATAGATAATTTCATGCGTCGCCGTGGGCTGACGGAGAAGGCGCAAAACGAATGGTCGGCACTGAGAACAAACCTCGATCAGTTGGCGGAGGCTTATAGCGTGTCGTGGCGCTGGTAAACTTCGGTAGTCGGGCCGGAAGCGGTTCCTATGAGCATGCAGCCCGGGCTTACTCATTCTTATGAACGTACAGCCCGGGTTTACTTATTCCTCAGTGCCGTGACTTAGGAACGCGTCGGCGAGGTCGTTCTCAATTGCGCGCCAGTCGCATATTCTTCATGATGTCATAGCTCTTCCGGAAAAGCCGCGGTGGGTAAACCGTCCGCGCGGTCCGCAGTGTAGTATGCTGCGATTACTGAGGCGCGACGCTCATCAATAATGGCGCGTAACACATCAACCTCTACTTACCTGCCGCCGCTACTGTTTTCCGTCACACTTTTTACTAGCGCCGGTTTACTGTTTTGGATTCAACCGCTGATTGCCAAGACTCTGTTACCACTTTGGGGAGGGACTCCGGCAGTTTGGAATACGTGCCTGCTTTTTTTTCAAAGTATGCTGCTTATCGGGTACGTTTACGCCCTCGCGTCCAGCAGATGGCTCAGCCTGTGGGCACAAGCGGCAGTTCACGTACTTCTTCTGTTGTTGATTGCGACCTACCTTTTGCTGTCGCCTGTTCGCGCGCCCGTTCTAAGCGGTTTACACCACGGCAACCCGACGCTCGGCGTTCTTGAAACTCTGCTGCTTTCAATCGGACTGCCATTCTTCATTATTTCTGCGAGCAATCCCTTACTGCAAAGTTGGTTTTCAAGGCTACGACATTACCGGGCGATTGATCCGTATTTTCTGTTTGCAGCCAGCAATGCCGGCAGCTTGATAGCACTCATTGCCTTCCCATTAGTCTTAGAACCGAGCCTCGGTTTGAATGAACAGTACAAGTTATGGCGCGTGGGGTTCGCTGTTTTAGTTACGCTCACGTGTGCGATCGCCCTGGCCTTAAAGCCTCTTGCCCCGGTCTCGATAGATCCCACGCATTCCGTGGCAGTTACTGAGGACGCTGCGATTAATAGCGTCTCTGTGTGGCGCCGCTTTCGTTGGCTGGCACTTTCGTTTGTTCCATCAAGTCTGATGTTGGGAGTTACAACTTATATAACTGCCGATGTAGCGGCGGTGCCCCTCCTTTGGGTTATACCGTTAGCTCTTTATCTGCTTACGTTTGTTCTGGCGTTCACAAACAAGCAATTTGCATCCGCCGCGTCACTGAGACGCGTAATGTTTGTGGCTGCCCTTGTCGTAATACTTATTCTTTCCTCGGGCGCGACAGAACCTGCGTGGATATTGATCCTGGCCAATCTTGGCTTCTTCTTTGTGGCGGCGCTGGTGTGTCATAGGCAACTGGCTGACGACCGGCCAGCCACCACGCATCTCGCAGAATACTATCTGTGGATCGCGGTCGGCGGTGCGCTCGGCAGCGTCTTCAACGTGTTAATTGCGCCGGTCTTGTTCACCTCGATCGTTGAGTATCCGTTAGCAATAGCTCTAGCCTGCATGTTGCAACGCGTCGAGCCTCAAGATAGCAATCAGAACCGGAGTTACCTTGATCTCATTTATCCTCTGGGCCTTTATATCCTTGCCGTAGGCTTGACAGTGCTGGTCTCTTACTTGCGCCCCAGCTCGTCAACTATCAAGTTATTGATCGTCCCGGGTATCCCGTTAATTCTCATCAACCATTTTTTTAGACAGCGGCCCATACGTTTTGCACTTGGTCTGTGCGCAGTCATGCTCGCCAGTATTTTTCACACTGTCGATACAGACCGGACGCTCTACGTTGCGCGCAACTTCTTCGGCACCATTCGCGTCACCACTGACTCGAGGGGAAAACTTAACAGCTTTTACAGCGGAAACACTGTCCACGGAAGGCAGTTTGTGGATCAGTCGCGGCAATGCGAGCCTCTTTCTTACCATCATGAGAATGGACCATTGGGCCAGGTGATGGCTGTTTTCAACGCCGCTCCTGCCAACTC
>Ga0079218_10000849_pt1 | contig 10132 bp, 8 predicted proteins | sample NCCompost_FD_77181 | JGI IMG/M metagenome (GOLD analysis project Ga0079218, IMG submission 77181) | Agricultural soil microbial communities from Utah to study Nitrogen management - NC Compost | ecosystem: Environmental > Terrestrial > Soil > Agricultural land | place: USA: Utah | collected... | reverse complement strand
TGGGCGTCCATCGGGACGCCGCCGTAGACGGCGATGCTCGAGATGGTCGTGTGGTAGGTGAGGCCCTGCACCTGGTCCTCGATCTGCACCGCCAGCTCGCGCGTGGGCGCCAGCACCAGCGCGCGGGTCCGCAGCGGGTTCGGCACCGGCTCGGTGAGAAAGCGCTGGAGGATCGGCACGAGGAACGCGGCGGTCTTGCCGGTGCCGGTCTCTGCACAGGCGATGACGTCGCCGCCCTGCAGGGCCAGCGGAATCACACCGCTCTGGATCGACCGCGTTTCCGACCACCCGAGATCCTTGATGCCGCTCAGCAGCCGGGTGTCGAGCGATAGGGCACCGAACGGAATCGGGGCGGGATCGAAGACCGACGGCTCGTAAGCCAGCACGGCCGGCTCCGCCGACTCGGTCGATTTGTGCGCAGGGCGCGGTCCTCCGCGGCGCACGGGGCCGCGCCGGCGGCGGCGCTTATCCGGTGAGGACGTAGTGTGGGTGCTCAATTCGGAGCTAACGAGCGCGGAACGTGATGATGCCGCGAACGGGATCGTAGGGCGACACGCCGACGGTGACCCGGTCACCTGGCACCACTTTGATGCGGAAGCGCCGCATCCGGCCGCTCAACTGTGCCAGCACTTCGTGGCCGGCGTCGCACTGCACGCGATACAGGCCGCCAGAGTGCACGGCGACCACGGTTCCCTGCATGTCGATCAGATCGTCCTTGCTCAATCAGCGAGTCCTTTCTAGGGTTTCGAGCCGGCCGCGAGCAATGAGTGTGCCACATCGGGCGCTTTCGAGCAAACCTTGCGTTTTCTGTAGGTTGTGATCATTCAAAGCGCCCGAACGGCGTCTTCTACCTGCTTGGCGAGGGCCGCGTAGTCCTCTCCGCGCAGCGTGATCGGCGCGCCGAATGCCACGCGGACCCTCGCCATGCGCGCAAACGACGACCCGGTCGGGAGGATCCGGTCCACTCCGTCGAGGCGGACCGGAATCACCGGCACGTCGAGCCGGGCGCCAATCATCCCGATGCCGCCGCGGAACGGCTTGATCTCGCCCGACCTCGACCGCATCCCCTCGGGGAAGATCAGGATCGACCAGCCCCGGCCGGCCAGCTCCCCGATGTACTGGAGCGTCTGGCGCGCCCCGGCTTCGCGCTGGGGGAGGGGGAACGTGTTGAAGAAGAACGCCGACAGGTAGTAGTTGAGCGAGTTCCCCAGCCGCTCGCGGAACGAGAAGCCGGCCGGGAAGAAATGGGCCTTGAAGAACTCCTTGGCCATGGCCGGCGCCACCCGCGCGCGCAGCCCGCCTGGCAGCGACGACAGGATCACCGGCACGTCGAAGTGACTCTGGTGGTTGGCGGCGAAGATCACCGGGCCGCGGATGCCGCGCAGGTGCTCGCGCCCTTCCACCTGAGCGTGAGCGAACACGCGTGCGAGCGGCAGGATCCAGAAGGCCTGCGACAGGCGGCGGACGAGCCAGACCGGATACGAGCGGTTCCAGGTGGGGAAGTGCACGGGTTCGTCCACCGGCTCGCCCGCAGGCGCCGGCGCTTCCAGCAGCGACTTCAGATCGGCGACGCTCGACACCTGCGCGAAGCGCGACTCGTCGAGGCGGGACTGGAAGCGATCTTCGAGCGCCACCATCAGCTCGACGCGCTCGAGCGAGCTCAACCCGAGCTCTTCGAGCGTGGTGTCCGCCGACACCTGGCGGCCGCGGCTGAAGCGCTCGATCAGCGCCTCCACCGTGTGCCCGCCGCTTGCGGCCACCGGCCGCTGGCCCGAGCGCACCCACTCGCGGATGGCGGCGCGTTTGAGCTTGCGCGTGCCCTCCGTGCGCGGCAGATCGCCGTCGGTCCACACCGAGGCCGTTCGCACGCGCTGGTGATCGTCGAGCGTCCTGTTGGCGGCGCGCACCACCGCGTCCACGTCGGTGCCGGGATCGAGCCGCAGCACCGCGTGCACTCGCTCCTGCGCCCCCTCGGTGACGCCCACCACCGCCGACTCGCGCACGCCGGGCAGCGCGTCGAGCACGCGCTCCACGTCCTCGGGAAAGACGTTGAGCCCTTCCGGCGTGACGATCATTTCCTTCTTGCGGCCCTTGATGAACAGCCGCCCCTGCGCATCGCGATCGCCGATGTCGCCGGTGTGCAGCCAGCCGTCGGCGGCCACGGCGGCTCCCGCGTCGCCGTAGTAGCCGCTGGTGACGTTCTCGCCGCGCACGAGGATCTCGCCGTCCTCGGCGATGCGGATGTCCACGCCGGCGATGGGCGTGCCCACCGAGCCCTTGCTGGTCTTGAACGGATGGTTGAGGGTGACGATCGGCGCCGTTTCGGTGAGCCCGTAGCCCTGGACCACCGCAAATCCCATCCGCCGCCAGAACTCCTCGAGGTCGGGCGGCAGGGGGGCCGCCCCCACGACAAATGCCCAGAATTTGAGGCCAAACGCGCGATGGACGCGGCGGTAGCGCCACCAACGGGCCGGAATCGAGGTGCCCGGCGGGGGCGCCTCGGCCGCCTCCGGCCACTGCCGGACGGCGTACTCCCGGAGGACGTCGAGGATCTTCGGCACGCACACCAGCACCGAGACCCGGCGCCCCTTGATCAGCCGCAGCACGTCGTGCGGATTCAGGCTGCGCGTGAAGATGACGGTGCCGCGGACCATCGGCGGCACGTTCGACGCCATCGACTGCCCGAACATATGGCTGAGCGGCAGCAGGTTCACGAACCGCAGCGGCAGGAACGGCCACGCGTACTTGCGGTACTTCGCGACCTCGCGCTCCACGGGCACGACGTTGGCGAGCACGTTGCGGTGCCGGATGACGACACCCTTCGGGTCGGCGGTCGCGCCGGACGTGAAGATGATCTGGATGACGTCGTCGCGCGTGATCTCCACCGCCGGCATCGGACCGTCGGCGCTCCAATCGAGATCGGCGAGCTTCCAGATCTGGGCGCCGCCGAGATCGAGATCGGGCGGGAGGGCAGGCACGTCGTCGCCGACGAGCACGATGGGCGCGCCGACCGTCGCGCGCACGCGGGCGACGAACGCCGGCGCGGATCGATAGTCGATCGGGACGACGATCACGCCGTCGAGCAGGCAGCCCCAGTAGCACGCCACCCACTCGGGGCGGTTCTCGCCCCACACCACGACCTTGTCACCCTTTTTCAGACCCGCGCGCGAGAGCCGTGCCGCGAACCCGCGCGCCGCGCGTCCGACATCTTCGTATGAATGGGCGCGGTGCCGGTAGCCGTCGTCGAAGACGAGAAACTCGCCGCGAAGCCCGAGGATGTCCGAAAAAAAGTCGATCAGGGTCTCGCGCCGCACCGCCAAATTATCTTCGATGCGGCACTTAGCGCACTCTGGCGCCCCAAGGAACGCCGTGAAGGCGTTCCGGTAGACTCGAGCGAATCGATCGATCCCGCAGCCCGCCTGATCCACTACAATCTGTCGCTCACCCCCCATGCGAGTCTTTCTTACCGGCGCCACCGGCTATGTCGGATCCGCGGTCCTCGACGCGTTCGCGCGCGCGGGGCATCGCGTCACCGCGCTCGTGCGGCATTCGACTGCGGCCTCCGATGCTCCCTCCCGTCCCGGCGTCGACGCCGTGGTCGGCGATCTGTCCAATCCTGCCTCCTATGTGACGGCCGCCGCGTCGTGCGACGCGCTCGTGCACACGGCGTTCGAGTCGTCGGCGCGCGGGGCGTCGGTCGATCGGGTGGCGGTGGAGGCGCTCATGGACGTGGCAGCCCGCGTCACGGCCGCCGGCCGCCGTGTCGCGGTCATCTACACCTCGTCGGCGAGCGTGCTGGGCCAAACACGCGGCGGGTCGGCTGACGAGGCGGCGGCACCGCAGCCGCCGGCCGGGCTGTCGTGGCGCCCGGCGCACGAAACGGCCGTGCTCGAGGGTGCCCGCCGCAGCGGCGCGCGCGCCGTGGTCATCCGGCCTGGCATCGTGTACGGCGGCGCCCAGGGCGCCGTCGGCGAACTGCTGCAGGCGGCCGCCAATGGCCTGATCCGGGTGATTGGCGACGGCTCGAACCGGTGGCCGTCGATCTACGACCGCGACCTGGCGGAGCTGTACGTGCGGCTGGCCACCCACGGCGAGGCGGAAGGCGTGTTTCACGCCACCGACCACGCCGACGAGCGGGTGGACGACATCGTCGAGGCCATCGCCCGCCACGCCCGCAGCCGCCCGGATGTGCGTCACATGCCGCTGCCGGAGGCACGGCTCAAGCTCGGACCGTACGCCGACGCGGTGGCGCTCGACCAGGTGGTGCGCAGCCCCCGGGCCCGCGCGCTCGGCTGGTCACCGTCGCTCCACTCGATCACGGGCAACGTCGCCCGGCTGAACGAGGAGTTCCGCAGCGCGCAGGCCGCCGCCTAGTCCACGTCGAGGCCGGCCTTCCTCAGCCGGCTCCGAAGGCCGTCGAAGCCCTTGTCGCCTTCGACGGCCGCCTCGAAGTTTCCTTCGGCGTCCAGGATGATGTAGGTCGGGAAGACCGCCACTTCGTACGGCCTGGGGAGATCGTTTTCCGACGACAGCGCGATCGGGAACGAATGCGGGTTCTTCTTCAGGAACGCCTCGACGACCTCGCGCGTCTCGTTCACCGAGATGCCGACGACGGCGAGTTGTGAGCCGTACGTTTTGTGCAGCTTCTCGAGGGCGGGAGCGTCCACACGGCACGGCGGGCACCAGGTGGCCCAGAAGTCGAGCAGGACAGTCTTTCCCTTGAGCGACGCCAGCGAGACGGTGGCGCCGTCGAGCGTCGTGACGCTCAAGTCAGGCGCGGCCTTGCCGCTGAGCGCGGCGTTCATGCGCTTGGCATCCCACGGCGTGAACTTCTTGACCTCGCGGACATCAGCCGGCCGCTGGAACCACCCTTTCGCCGCGGCGTTGTAGTGGACGAGCGTCAGCCTGTGTACCAAATCGACGCGATAGCTGTCGCGCGACCTGGCCACGACCTGCGAGAGCGTGCGCGCTACAAGGACGCCGGTCTGCGAGTCGAACACCCACCGGCTGGCGCCGCGGCCCACACGCACCACGCCCGACATCGTCTGCGTCATCGACTCTCGTACCGGCGCGTCGAAGACGACGCAGGGCCTGTCGTCGACGTTGAAGCCGCATGGCCGCCGCGTGACTTCCACGAGCTTCGAGAGATCGAGCGAGGCAAAGTTGTAGACACCGGGCGCCGGGGCGTCCTTCCCCTTGCGCTGTACTTTGACGGCCTCCGCGCCGTCGATCTCGAACAGATCCAGACCGTCGAAGATGGCGGTCCGGGCGTCGGATCCGCGTCCGATCGCCAGGCGCCAGAGGGCGCCGCGCGCGTCGATGATCTCGACCCGTTTGGACCCGCGCTTGTCGCCGTGGGCAAACGTGATCGTCTGCTCGGAATCGAATTCCTGATGGACATCTGGCAGCGCCGCGCGCTTGGCCTGCAAGGCGTTCCAGCTGGCCAGCGCGGGCGATTGCGCCGGAACGTCGGTGGCAGCCAGGACAAGACAACCGACGGTGAGGGTGAGAGCTGTCGGCTTCATACGGGCGCGATTATCGCCCGAAATCGCACGCGGGGGAGGCGTGAGCGGGACGTGTCTGGCGTTAGGGGAGGCGAGCGGCGAAACGCAGTCGCACGTAATCCGCGCTCCACTGTCCCCGCTCGTCACACAGCGACCAGCGCAGGAGATCGACGGTCTCGTCGACGGCGCGCTCGCGCGCCTCAGCGGGCAGCTGCTCGAAGATCGGACCGGCGAAGGTGCGCAGCCACGCGGCCATGCCGGACGGCAGCGGCGTCGGTCGCGGAATCAGCTCCACCGACACCGGCGTGAAGCCGGCCGCGACGAGCCGGCGGCTGAAGTCGGCCGGCGTCGGGTACTGCCACGGCATGTGCGCGCGGACGCCGTGCCGACGCGCGACGGCCTGGAGCGCGGTGCTCACCGCGGCGACGTTTCCGTGACCGCCGCACTCCCCGACGAAGCGCCCGCCGCTCTTCAGCGCGTGATGGATGCCGCGCAGCGCGGCGTCGAGGTCCGGGATCCAGTGAAGCACCGCGTTCGTGAACACCGCATCGAACTCGCGCTCGAACCGCAGCGACTGCGCGTCGAGCAGCCGCGCGTCGATCCCGCGCGCGACGGCGGCGGCCACGAGGTCGGGCGCCGGATCGGCGCCGACCACCGTGGCGCCGGCCTCCACCAGTCGCGCCGTGAGCGCGCCGTCGCCGCATCCGACGTCGAGGATGCGCTCACCGGGCCGCGGCGCCAGCAGGTCGAGCACCGGCTGCCCGAGATCCGACACGAAGCGCGCATTGGCCGCGTAATCCGCGGCGTTCCAGGTCTGCGACATGGCGGCAGCGTTCGAGCTCAGTTGTCGTCGGGTGCGTCGCGGTCGTCGTCGCTGGCGCCGGGCAGGAACTCGAAGAACGCGTCGAGGCTGCGGTCGAGCGCGCGGCGCAGCTGCGGAATCGTGCCGTCGATCGTGTGCAGTGTCAGCCCGGCCGACTCGCCCGTGGTGAGTTCGAGCGACGTCTCGCCCGCGCCTTTGAGCGTGCCCTCGGGCACGAGACGAATGCCATAAACCAGCGTGTAGCGACCCATGACGACCACTATACCGCCGACCCTTTGATTGCCCGCCCTCCGGGCGGGCGTAGGATGTCAGGGTGAGCCCGTCGCTCGTCACGATCGAGGAGATCCGCGACGCCGCGGAGCGCATCCGTCCAGCGGTGGCGCGAACGCCGCTCGTCGCCGTGGGCTCCGCACGGGCGCCGGCCCGCGCGTTTCATCTCAAGTGCGAACACTTCCAGCCCATGGGTGCCTTCAAGCTGCGCGGCGCCTACAACGTCCTCTCGCAGCTCGAGCCCGCGGCGCGCGCCGCGGGCGTCATCACCTACTCGTCCGGCAATCATGGCCAGGCCGTGGCGCTAAGTGCGCAGCTCCTCGGCCTGCGTGCCGTGGTCGTCATGCCCGAGACCGCGCCGCGCGTGAAGGTGGACGGCACGCGGAAGTACGGCGCCGAGGTGATCTTCGCGGGCCGCACGTCCGACGATCGCCGCGTGCGAGCGGAGGCCGAAGCGGCGGCGCACGGCTACGCCATCGTGCCGCCGTTCGATCACCGGGGCATCATCGCGGGGGCGGGTACGGTGGGGCTCGAGGTGGTGGACGCGCTCGAGAACCTGTCCGCGATCTTCGTACCGGTTGGCGGCGGGGGCCTGCTGTCGGGAGTGGCGGCCGCGGTGAAAGGCACGCGGCCCGGCGTGAAGGTGATCGGCGTCGAGCCGACGGGTGCCGCGTCGATGGGGAGCTCGCGCGCCGCCGGGGCGCCGGTGCGGCTCCCGTCCACGGCGAGCATTGCCGACGGCCTGCTCACGCTCCGGCCGGGCGATCTCACCTTCGCGCACGCGCAGGCGCTGGTCGACGACCTCGTGACGGTGACTGACGACGAGATTCGCGCCGCGGTCCGCTGGCTGCATCGCGAGGCCGGGCTGGTCGTGGAGCCGAGCGGCGCCGCCGCGACGGCTGCCGTGCTCGCGTCGGGCCCGGCGGCCGATGGCGTGGTCGCGGTCGTCTCGGGCGGCAACGTCGAGGCGGACGATTTCGCACGATACACGACCTGACCCCGTCCCGATTCCGAGACGGTTCCGTGCCGTATTCGAACGCCCAAGTCGCCCGGCACCTGGCCTTGGCGGCGGTTGTAAAGCGCCCGCGGATGGCACGCCCGTTGATTGCGTAGTCTGTCTACATAAAGAGAGTAGACTGTCTACATCATGACTCAGCCGACACCGAAGCCCGGCGAGCTGCTGCGAGGTACCCTCGATCTCCTGATTCTTCGGACACTCCTCCCGGGGCCGTGTCACGGTCACGCCATCGCCAAGCACATTCAGCGGACCTCCGAGGAGCTGCTCAAGATCGAGACCGGGTCGCTCTACCCGGCGCTGTATCGGCTCGAGGCCAACGGCTGGATTGCGGCGTCGTGGTCGACGTCCGACAAGGGGAAGCGGGCGCGCTTCTACCGGTTGACCGCGCAGGGCCGGCGACAGCTCGCCGGCGAACAGTCGAAATGGGAAGCGTTCGCGCGTGCGGTGCGGCTACTGCTCGACGCGGCGGAGGAGAGGCGATGAGGACGTGGGGCCGGCGGATCGTCTGGTGGTTTCAGCGCAAGAGCCGTGAAGACGCGCTTCGCGCCGAGCTCCAATTCCATCTCGAGGAGGAGGCGGCCGAACGCGGTGAGGACGGAATGGCCAAGGAGAGCGCCGCCTGGGCGGCGCGCCGCGAGCTCGGCAACGTCACGCGGCTCACGGAAGATGCGCGTGCCCTCTGGACATGGACACTGCTGGAACAGCTGATTCAGGACGTGCGCTTTGCGTTCCGCACGATGTGGCGGAGCCGGACGGTGACCGCGGTCGTCGCCGTGACGCTGGCGCTCGGCATCGGCGCCAACACCGCGATCTACAGCTTCATGGATGCGATTCTCGTACGAGCGCTTCCGGTGCACGATCCGGCGTCGCTCGTCGTGTTCAAGTGGCACAGCCAGCGGATCGACTTCAGGCCCGGCAACCGGGAGTCGACGTTCGTCCTACGTTCGATCAACGGCCAGGTATACGACGAAGGGGCCGGGTCGGCGGCACGTATCTTCCCGCATCCCGCCTTCGCGCGGCTGCAGCTGGCCGCCGCTCCGGTGATGACCAGCCTGTTCGCGTACCATCCCGCCGGCCGTCTGAACGTCGTCGCGGCGGGCGATGCCGACGTGGCTCAGGGCGAGTACGTCAGCGGGACGTATTTCGAAGGGCTCGGCGTCGCGCTGGCGGCCGGCCGCCCCATTCAACCCGAGGACGATCGCGCCGGCGCCGCGCCTGTGGCGGTGCTCAGCATGGGCTATGCGAATCGGCGCTTCGGCAGCGCGCCGTCGGCCGTCGGCGGGGTGCTGCGCATCAACGACCGGCCGTTCACGATCGTCGGGGTTGCGCCGGCCCAATTCTACGGTGTCGATCCGAGCGTGGCGCCGGACGTGTATCTGCCGCTGCACATTGGCGACGTGTCGCCGGATCCGAATTTCTACTGGCTCGAGATGATGGGCCGGCTGCGCCCCGGTGTCGACGCGGCGCGTGCCCAGGCGGTCCTCTCCGCCACGTTCGATCCGTGGGTGGCGTCCACCGCTACCACCGACGGCGAGCGGTCGAACCTCCCGGGCCTGCGGCTCGACCCGGGCGCCGGGGGGCTCGACACGCTGCGCCGGCGCTATTCACGGCCGCTCTTCGTGCTCATGACGATGGTGGGGCTGATTCTGGCCATCGCCTGCGCGAACACGGCGAACCTGCTGCTGGCGCGCGCCACGCTGCGGCGCCGCGAGATGGCCGTTCGACTGAGTATCGGCGCCGGCCGGCTGCGAGTGCTTCGGCAACTGCTCACCGAGAGCGTGTGTCTCGGGTGCGTCGGCGGCGTGCTCAGCATACCTGTCGCGTTTGCCTCGATGGAGGTGCTCACCGCGCTGGTCGCCAACGGGCAGGAGTCGTTCACGCTTCACGCGGCGCTCGACTGGCGTGTACTGCTGGTGACTCTGGGGCTATCGCTGGCGTCCGGGCTGCTGTTCGGCCTCGCCCCGGCGCTGCAATCCGTGCGGCCGTCGGTGATGCCGGCGTTGAAGGATACCGGCAGCGTGAAGATGAGCGAATCGCCGCGCCTCGGGATGCCGCGATTCACACTGACGCAGCTGCTGCTCGTGTCGCAGGTCGGCGTGTCGCTGGTCCTCCTCGTGGCCGCGGGACTCTTCGTGCGGACGCTCGTCAATCTCCAGGCGATCGATCTCGGCTTCAACGCCAAGCGGGTGCTCCTGATGGACGTCAACGCGAGCCAAGCCGGTCATGCACCGGACCAGATCGCGGCCTTCTACGCCGACCTGCGGCGCCGGCTCGCGGCCATCCCCGGCGTGACCGGCGTCACTCTCTCTCACGCGTCGCTGATCCGCGCCGGGCGCTCGCTGGCCATTTCCGTCGACGGCACGCGGGCCCAGCGGACCCGCATCCTGACCGTCGGCCCTGATTTCTTCACGACGATGGGCGTCCGGCTCGCGCAGGGGCGCGTCATCGATGAGCGGGACGCGCCAGGGCGGCCAGCGGTCGCGGTCGTGAGCGAGCTGTTCGCGCGCACCTTCTTCG
>Ga0079218_10000847_pt1 | contig 10140 bp, 8 predicted proteins | sample NCCompost_FD_77181 | JGI IMG/M metagenome (GOLD analysis project Ga0079218, IMG submission 77181) | Agricultural soil microbial communities from Utah to study Nitrogen management - NC Compost | ecosystem: Environmental > Terrestrial > Soil > Agricultural land | place: USA: Utah | collected... | reverse complement strand
GCATTGAAGAAAAGCCTGCGCAGCCCAAGTCCGAATATGCAGTGATCGGGATCTACATGTATGACGCGGGGGTCTATGAAATTATTCGCACCCTGAAACCTTCCGGACGCGGGGAACTCGAAATCACAGATGTGAATAATGCTTACATCGAACGCGAAGAGATGTCGTGGGAAGAGTTATCTGGATGGTGGACCGACGCCGGCACTTTCGAAAGTCTGCTGCACGCTTCGAAGTTAGTTGCAGAAACCGGCGCCAACAAACTGGAGTTAAATCATGGAGCCGAGATCAGTGCCAAAGTCTAAAGATTTCATAGTCGGAGTGATTGCAGATGTAGTCATTACTGATTTGAGAAAGTTTGTAGACTCGCGCGGCTGGCTGGCTGAATTGTTCCGGCACGATGAGCTGAGTCCCGAATTCTATCCGACTATGTCCTACATCTCCTCCACTCATCCTGGGGTAACCAGGGGACCGCACGAACATGTTGACCAGGCCGATCTGTTTTGCTTTCTCGGCCCATCACATTTCAAGCTTCGCTTGTGGGACAACCGTCCCGACTCAAAGACTTTCAATCATGTCATGACTGTAGTCGTCGGCGAAGACAACCCTAAATCTGTGTTAGTACCAAAGGGTGTGGTCCACGCTTATCAGAATATCGGTGACGTTCCCGGCATCGTGATCAACTGTCCAAACCAACTTTACATGGGGCAGGGCAAGAGACAACCCATCGACGAAATTCGCCACGAGGACGATCCGGAAACGATCTATCGAATAGAAGGCTGACATTCTTTTTGATTTGTGATTTGCGATTTAGATCTTTCTCAGCCGCTCAATGTCCAACTGAGATACTAACGAAATCGTAAATCACAATCTGAAATCTAAATTCCAATGAAGATCGTTCGCGTTATTGCCCGGCTGAATGTAGGTGGGCCGGCCAAACACGTAGTCTGGCTGACCTCCGGGTTGCGCGGAACCGATTGCGAATCGCTACTTGTCGCGGGAACCGTGCCTGACGGCGAAGAAGACATGAGTTATTTCGCCGCCGAACATAGTGTTGAGCCGTTCCTGATCGCCGAGATGAGTCGCGAAGTTTCTCTCAAAGACGCGCTCACCATCTGGAAACTCTACCGGCTGTTCTGTCGCGAAAGGCCTGACATTGTACATACCCACACGGCGAAGGCCGGCACGGTTGGGAGAGTTGCTGGACTTATCTATCAATGGTTTACCCCTTCCACTTTGTTAGGCAGGCCGCGACGATGCCTTTTTGTGCACACCTACCACGGACATATCTTTCACAGCTATTATGGCCCACTTAAAACTCGACTGTTCCTCTTGGTTGAGAAAACGCTGGCGCGACTGATTACCAATCGCATAATAGTAGTAAGTGAGCAGCAGCGCGCGGAGATCCATGAACGGTTCGGAGTGGGCCAACCGAACCAGTTTGTAGTGATTCCGCTGGGGCTCGACCTCGGCGGGTTTGGTGAGTGGCAGAATCGCCGCCAAACATTTAGAGAAGAATTGGGAATAACGGATGACGACTTGCTGGTAGGGATTGTTGGCCGGTTAACGCAGATCAAAAACCATGAACTCTTTCTCCGCGCAGTCGCGAGCTTAAAACAACGATTGGCCAGCAAAACATTCGGTTCGCGGATCAGGTTCGTTGTTATTGGCGATGGCAACCTAAGAAACAAACTTGAAACCCAGGCGCAGTCGTTAGGCTTGGTTGAGGACGTGATTTTCGCTGGCAACCGGCGCGATCCCGAGAATTTTTATGCTGCCCTCGACATCGTCAGCTTAACCTCATTCAACGAAGGAACTCCGCTCACTCTGATTGAGGCCATGGCCAATGCCCGACCCGTGGTTGCTACCGCAGTGGGGGGAGTCGTCGACCTTTTGGGTGAGGTCGTTGATAAGGATCAGGTAAACCGTTACAGCGTTTGCCAAAGGGGGATCAGCGTTCCGTCTGGTGATGCTGATGCATTTGCAGCAGGCCTGCATCGCTTAATTGAAGATATGAACCTTCGTAAAGACCTCGGGGAACGCGGGTTGGCATACGTCACCGGTAACCACTCAAAAGAGCGCCTCTTGAACGACATGCGAGCACTCTATGACGAGTTGTTGCAGCGCAGGTTCCTTCCCACGAAGACGCGCACGTCCCAACAGCGGTTGGAAACCAGGATCTAGACTGGCAACCCCAAGTTTATGCTTCCTGCTTTTAAGTCAGTGCGAAAGTTTATTAATAAGCTGAACTAAACTAGAAACGTCAAAAGGAGCTGAACAATTTGCGAGTACTGATTACAGGAGGCGCCGGATTCATTGGATCCCATCTAGCCGACGCCTATCTCAATCGTGGCGACGAAGTCTTTGTCATCGACGATTTATCAACCGGCACCTTCGAAAATATTCAGCACCTGAAAACCAATCCACGGTTTCGCTACACAATTGATAGCGTGCACAACCAGCCGGTAACTGCAGAGCTGGTTGATCAATGCGACGTCGTCTTCCACCTGGCGGCGGCAGTGGGCGTAAAACTCATTGTCGAAAGCCCGGTGAGGACCATTGAAACAAATGTGCGAGGCACTGAAGTTCTCCTGGCAATCGCCAATAAAAAGAAAAAGAAGGTTCTGGTGGCTTCCACTTCCGAGGTGTATGGCCTCTCGACAGAGGTGCCCTTTCGCGAGGATGGAAATCTGGTAATGGGCGCGACTACTAAAGGCCGCTGGAGCTATGCGTGCTCCAAGGCCATCGACGAATTTCTCGCGCTCGCTTATTGGCGGGAAAGAAAACTCCCCACGATCATAGTTCGACTATTCAACACCGTAGGTCCGAGGCAAACCGGCCAGTACGGCATGGTGATTCCCACCTTCGTGAAGCAAGCCCTCGCCGGTCGACCGATTACGGTGTATGGAGATGGGGAACAGCGGCGTTGTTTCGGGTACGTTGGTGATGTAGTCGGGGCGCTGATCAAATTGATGGACCGTCCTGAAGCTGTTGGTCAGGTTTTCAATATTGGCTCAAACCAGGAAATAACTATTGTCGATTTGGCTAAACGCATTAAAGAGCTTACGAAGTCTGACTCAGAAATTGTTTTTGTTCCCTACGACGAGGCTTACGAAGAAGGCTTTGAAGACATGCCGCGCCGAATACCAGACATAACTAAGATTAAGGAACTGGTTGGATTTCGTCCCGAGATGAGCCTCGACGGGATCCTTCAAAGTGTCATCGAGTATCAAAGCGGCCGACCGGCGTGAGATCCCGTGGCTTTCTGAGAGAGAGTATTGAATAACCATCTGCACAAGGGCGGATGGATCCGGGCTAGAAGGTAGCTAGAACAACCGGCGCGTGACTCCAAGATTCGGCTCGACAGGCTTCAGCAGACTTTCGTCATCAATCTTAGTGTGGTTCACTTCGTAACCAACTGCATGGCTCGTCATCTCGCTCGCAGGAAATGGAGTAAGTAGTTCCTTTGCGGACTCAGTATCTCCGCTGAGCCACACTTCCTGCGCATCAGATCTCAGTATCACAGGCATTCGATCATGAATCGTTGCTAATAGCTCATTCGCGCGGGTGGTAATAATCGCGCAGGACACGATTGTTTCATCACCTTTCCACTCATCCCAAATGCCCGCAAACGCGAAGGGCGATCCATCTCTCTTCTGGAAAAAGTACGGCTGTGCAATCTCCCCCGTGCGCTGCCACTCATAGAAGCCATCCGCGGGTATTAAGCACCTGCGCCTTTGAAATGACTCGCTGAAGCTGAGCTTCTCGGTTATCGTTTCAGCACGCGCATTGATAAATGCCTTCGGATCTGTGCTCCGGGATGGAACAAGACCCCACTTCATCAGCCTACCCTCCAGCTCATCTCCGTGATTGACGATTCCGAGTACACTCTGACTAGGTGCTATGTTGTAGCGCGGAAAAAGCGGCGGCAGATTTGCACGATTGAAGCGTTCGAGTCTTATCCTACTGGGTGATTTGAGTGTAAAGCGTCCACACATTTCGAGGACACAATAACGGAATGATTTAACCCCGGCAAACGACCGTGAATCTTAGCAATGTATTAGTTTGAAATTCTCATCAAGGTTGCGTCACCGTACGAGCATGAACGTTATATAACGGCGAGCGGTACCGACCGGATGAATGTACAGCGGTGCTCCTCCGGAGCAAAGACAAATGAGCCAGTACGTCAACCTGACGGTTGAGGTCTAAACTTTTATATGGTGACTAAGTTACTGCTCAGTATTTTCTTGTTGGTGGCGCCGTCATCCTTGGCTTATGCACAGACTGCAGGGACGTTTACCAACCCGCTTGTGACTTCACGGGACTCAGCGGATCCGTGGATGGTCTATTACGAAGGCTTTTACTATTTCACCGCTACGCTCGAGCCTAACGGCGGGATCTGGGTCTGGAAGTCGCGCACACTCGCAGGCCTCGACGCAGGCGTTAAGGTCAAGGTCCACACACCCGATGAGAAAAGCCGTTCGAAGCAGATTTGGGCTCCGGAGCTCCATTTTATAAATAACCGCTGGTACCTCTACTACACGGCTTCAGATGGAGTGGACGAGAATCACCGTCTGTACGTTTTAGAGAGCAAAGGTCGCGACCCGTTGGGCCCTTACACTTTTAAAGCGCGTATTTACGACGCTGAGCACGACGGTTGGGCAATTGACCCTAGTGTCTTCCGAGCATTGAATGGAAAGCTTTACCTTTTGTGGGTCGCGCACGTGCCCGGTAATGGCAACGGCATCCGCATGGCGCCCATGCGAAATGCCTGGACGGTTGGTGGCAAAAGCTCGCTCATAACTCAAGCCGATTATGGTTGGGAACGAGTGCGCTTTCCGATCAACGAAGGACCCGTCGTACTACGACGCTCGAATCGTCTCTTTATGATCTACTCCGCCAGCGATACTGGAACGCCTGATTACGCGCTCGGAATGTTGACCTACAGCGGGGGTGACGTGTCGAATCCGGGATCGTGGAAGAAGTCCGCGGTTCCGGTCTTCAGTCGCTATTCCGGACCAGAGGGCAACGTATTTGGTCCTGGCCATAACGGCTTCTTCAAGTCTCCCGACGGAGAAGAAGATTGGATCATTTACCACGGTAAGGAGACGAGCGAGTACACATACGGAGGGAGGACGACCCGTGCTCAGAAGTTTACCTGGCGAACCGACGGTACGCCGGAGTTTGGCCGTCCCATCCCGAGCGGAATTCCCGTATCAACGCCGTCGGGCGAGCAGAGCATTACTCGAAGTAAAAAGTCGAATAAAGTGAGATAACTGGGGCTTGGATCAGGGTTGTCCCAATTTGAGAGACGACGTGCTTGCCATAAGACGCCCCACGAAACCGCACGAAATAACACGAAATGTTTAGCGATATTTCGTGTGACGTGGATCGTTCTTCCTTTCTTTCGCCCAGACACGAACATCTCTTTAAGAATGCGACATAAGGTCAATAGCGCTTGGACCTCACTTCCTGACTTGCCTTGCACGGGTTTGATAGACTAGCTTTTCATTTTTCGCTAGCGACGTTCGCGCATTCCCGTCACCAGCACTGTAATCGATGGCATTTAGTTCCCTAAACCTTCTCGCGGTTGCCTTAGCATTTGTGCTGGCGGTCGCTTTGACGCCTGTAGTCCGCGCGATAGCGCGCCGACTCGGAATGGTGGCAAAACCTAAAAGCGATCGCTGGCACAAACAGCCGACAGCGATGCTGGGTGGGGTAGCCATCTGGCTAGCTGTAGTGCTGAGCTACCTGATTTTCATTCCGAAGACGCCCATCGGTTGGAGAATTATTCTCGCCAGTACTTTTCTATTTCTTGTTGGTCTCGTCGATGATCTAATCCATACAAAACCCTACCAGAAGTTGATCGGCCAAATTATGGGGTCGGCTTTTATTATCTATTACGGGCTGACGCTCCCTTGGACTCCTTCGTCTCCGGTGAACATGGCTTTAGCCATTTTCTGGTTAATAGGTATTACAAACGCGCTGAACCTGCTCGATAACATGGATGGGCTCGCGGCCGGCATTTCCGTGATTGCGTCGTGCTTCCTCGGGTTGAGTTTTCTGCATACCGGTCAGCAAACCGAAGCATTGATGGTCCTGACTTTTGCCGGCGCACTGCTGGGCTTTTTGATCTACAACTCTAATCCGGCATCAATCTTCATGGGTGATTGCGGATCATTGTTCATTGGATTCTTTCTGGCGAGCACTGCTTTAGTAAACGTCTCCGGAGGACGGTCCAGAAGCTTTCTTCCGGTGCTGGCAGTCCCCATCCTCGTTTTGTTCATCCCGATCTTTGATACCACGTTCGTCACTGTCATACGAAAGATCTCGGGTCGGGCTGCTTCGCAGGGAGGTCGCGATCATACCTCGCACAGACTGGTGGCTCTCGGTATGTCGGAACGTCACGCAGTCTGGATGCTTTATGGTTTTGCCGCTCTATCTGGCGTACTCGCACTTTTGGTTCAACGCATGAAGCTGGACGTAAGTCTGGCTGCGATTGCCGGCTTCACAATTCTCCTCACGCTCGTGGGTGTTTACCTTGCCGGCGTCAAGGTTTATGACCAGCCCGACGATATCTCTCTGCGAGATAAATCACCCTACTCATTCCTGATCGATTTCTCATACAAGCGGCGAATTTTTGAAGTCTTGTTGGATGTAGTTTTAATCATCCTCAGTTACTGGAGCGCATATGCGATACAGTTTGGAGCCCTTTCCGAAAGCGCCGCGTGGAAACTCTTCTTAAGAACCCTGCCCGTTCTCGTCTTCGTGAAGATGGCTACGTTCCTCGTGATGGGTGTATACCGGGGTCTCTGGCGTTACACCAGCATCGATGATCTTATCGTCTTTCTTAAAGCCGTGGTTCTCAGCTCAATCGCCAGCGTCATTGTGGTCCTCTTTGCTTTTCGCTTCGAGGGTTTCTCTCGTACGGTTTTCCTGCTCGATGGTCTGTTGATGTTCATGTTTCTGGCTGGAAGTCGTTCGGCATTTAGACTCTTTCGGCAATTGCTGCCGGCTCAGAATGACAAGGATGGAATTCGCGTCTTAATTTACGGAGCTGGAGATGGCGGCGAGTTGTTACTACGTGAGATCTTAAACAATCGCGAGTTGAAGTACTCTCCGATCGGATTTCTTGATGACGATCCGGCAAAGAGCGGCAAAGTAATTCATGGCTTGAAAGTGCTCGCAGCCAACGGAGACTTGACCGAGTTGTGTAAAAAACATCAAGTGAATGAGCTGCTGATCTCGAGTTCGAAGATGCCTGATGAACGTGTGCACGAGATCGTGATGCGCTGCAATGAAAAAGACATTACGGTGCGGCGTATGCGGATAACAATCGAGGAGTTGAGGCCGGACTTCTATGGCTGAAGTAGCACATATTGACTCCACGAAGCCGCTCGTACGCGCCTTCATGGTTTTGGGCGTTGTGCTGTTCTTGTTTGCATCTTTTTTTGTTGCCCGCTGGTATATCGGCAATACCCTGGCGGAATATCACAACTCTGAAGAGGACGGACTCGAAGGGGTAAAACGAGCCGTTTCCTGGGCGCCCAGCGATCCGTTAACTCACTGGAGACTCGGAGCAATCGCCCAAAGACAGTTGCCGCCAGATCAACTGCAAACCGTGGTCGATGAGTATGAAAAGGCTACCAGCCTGTCTCCAAACGACTATCGTTTTTGGATGGCGCTCGGTACCGCCCTCGAGCAATTGGGCGAAGTCGACAGGGGAGAAAAAGCGTTGCGACGCGCTACGGAGCTCGCCCCGTCCTATGCGTACCCGCGTTGGTATCTAGGAAACCTGCTCGTTCGCAGCGGTCGCTATGATGAGGCGTTCGCTGAACTCCGCCGTGCGGCTGACGCTGATCCTGAACTGAGAGGGCAACTACTCAATCTCGCCTGGGCCATCAACAACAAAGACCTGGACTCCATGGTTCAGGCAGTGGGCAACTCCGCAACCGCCCGCGCCGAGCTGGGGGCGTACCTCGTCGGCAGGCAACGGTTCGACGATGGGATCCTCTTGTGGCAACGCTTAAGTGAAAACGAGAAACGAGCGAATAGAAGCTATGGCGAAGTAATCATTGGTGCACTGATTGGAGCCAAGCGGTTTCATCAGGCCGCTGAGGTAGCCAATGGTCTGGTTCCCTCAGACTCTTACAAGGCAAGAGAAGGGGTGTTTATCGACGGCGACTTCGACGCCAACCTGAGTCCTCAAACCGGATCTGTTTTCGGTTGGCAGGTAAAATCATTACCTCAGGCCCAGGTTGGTATTGATCCTGAGCGCGGTCACAACAGCCCGAGGGCCTTAAGAATCGTTTTCCATGCACCTTCACGTTTGGACTCGATTAGCGTCTCTCAACTGGTGCCAGTGAAGCCCGATAGTGAATACGAGGTTGAGCATTACGTTAAATCTCACGAACTTCACAGTGCCTCGACTCCTCGGGTTGAGATTGCTGATGCTACTGATGGAAAAGGTTTTGCAGCTTCCGAGCCGGCGCCATCCGGAAGCTCTGAATGGCAGCGAATGGCTTTTACTTTTAAGACTGGCGTAAAGACCGAGGCAGTGACGTTCAGAATCACCAGGCCGTCCTGCGGCGATGAACCAGTCTGTCCGATTTTTGGCACGGTGTGGTATGACGACTTCAGCCTCAAGCGCAAAAATTAGTTCCGCTAGCGAAGAAAGCCTGACGACTTCAGGTTCATCGCCGGAGCTGCCGGCTCGACAGCCCGTCGAACCCACGGTTTATCGGGTCCAACACACGTTGGCCAGCAGGTTTATATTTCTCAACCTTTGTGTAGCGATTGTTCTTTCGGCCCTCGCTTTTGGAACGGTACATTACTGGGCATTGACACTCTTCACGCTAGGCGCTCTGGTCATTGTCATCCTCTGGGTTGTTGACGCCTGGGTACTGGGAAAGCTACGCATAAGTCGAAATCCTTTGCAGATTCCGTTGCTGGGAATGTTGGCTCTGGGTTTGATACAGCTGCTGCCGTTAGGTGAAAGCCCTCCTGGTACTGTGCTCAATGTGCCGGCTGTCAGGACCCTTTCTCTCGATGCCTACGCGACCAGGATGGTGCTGGCACAGGTAGCTACGCTGTTGATGTATTTCGCGACGACTCTCGTCTTTACAGATTCACCTCATCGGCTGAGATTGCTGGTTCGCACCATTATTATTTTTGGTTTCTTCCTGGCGATCTTTGGGCTGACCCAGTCGTTCGTGAGTCCCACGAAAGTCTATTGGGTTAGGGAACTCAGTCAGAGCACCGCCTTTGGGCCTTTCATCAATCGCCATCATTTCGCTGGTTACATGGAACTGACGCTTGGTCTGCCACTCGGATTGCTTCTAGCCGGATCCCTGGAAAAAGAGAAAAGGTTTGTCTACTTGTTTGCAGCCCTGCTGATGGGCGTGGCCCTGATCATGACCAATTCCAGGGGGGGAATCATAAGTGTCGTAGCGGAAGTACTTTTCCTGCTCGCGCTGACAATGTTTCGCAAACGTAAGAGAAAAGAAGCTACTGACAGATCGCAACGCATTAGAAACGCGGCCGTGCGTAGTGCGCTTGCCCTTGCCTTAATCGTGGGACTGTTCGCCGGAGTGGTGTGGCTTGGTGGAGAGTCGGTTCTGAGCCGGTTTGTCGGCACAGTTAATTCAGACGACCCAACTACTGGACGCGCTCACTTTTGGAGTGTGACGACTGACATCATTAAGGCCCATCCGATTCTGGGCATTGGTCTGGGTGCCTTCCCGGTGGTTTATACGCGTTACGACTCGCGCAACGGGCTCTATCGATTGGAACAGGCGCACAACGACTACCTCCAGGTATTATCGGATGGCGGCATCGTAGGAGGGGCGTTGGGGCTTCTCTTTGTCGTGCTGTTGTTCCGGATGGGATTTGCCAAACGGGAGTCTCGTGACGATTTCCGAAGTGGTGTTGCAATTGGCGCTTTGGCCGGATGTTTTGCTGTTCTGGTCCATAGCTTTTTCGATTTCACGTTGCATACAACCTCAAACGCTTTATTGTTTCTTGTGTTGGCTGCGCTTGCCACGATGAATGGGCGGGTAGAGCAGCCTGCCACTCCCAGTAGAAGGCGTCGTCGGCGCCACAGCAGTTCGGAACCAATCATGATCCGGCCGCAAGCGTAACAAG
>Ga0079218_10000844_pt1 | contig 10164 bp, 4 predicted proteins | sample NCCompost_FD_77181 | JGI IMG/M metagenome (GOLD analysis project Ga0079218, IMG submission 77181) | Agricultural soil microbial communities from Utah to study Nitrogen management - NC Compost | ecosystem: Environmental > Terrestrial > Soil > Agricultural land | place: USA: Utah | collected... | reverse complement strand
TCGAAACGGCTCGAGCGGCTGCAGAATCTCCGAGAACTGGAACTCGGTACCTTGCGCCGCCGGTGTCCATTTGTCCATCGTCGCGCCGTGCGGAATGTAGATGCCGCAGAGACGGGTCTTCGGACTCGCCGCCGTCTGCGCCAGCGCCGTCGCCGCAGGGACCATCGATTCGAGCAGCGGCAGCCCCAGCGTCACGCCGGCCCCGCGGAGGAACGTCCGCCGCGAAAGATGTTTCTTCGAGATGAACATCACGGCTCTCCTTCGAATCGCTTCATCTGGAACGGCACGCTCTTGACGATGCCGGCGATGAGTGACGAGAAGCGGTATTCCGTGCGCGCCGCGTCACGGACGACCGTGCGAACGGCCGGCATGTCGAAGTACTCGACACGCCGTCCCAGCGCGTAGGTTAGCAGCTTTTCCGTGGCCGCCGCGGCCACGGCCTCACGACGGTCGAGCAGCGCTCTGCGCAGGCTGGCGGGGCCGTCGAGGGCCGTCCCGTCGGCCAGTCTGCCAGTCGCGTTCACCGCCGATCCGCCATCCGTCTCGCGCCACTTGCCGATCAGATCGAACGGTTCCAGCGAAAACCCGACTGGATCCATGACCGCATGACACGACGCGCAGTTCGGGCTGGCCCGATGACGCTCCAGGCGCTGGCGTACAGACGTCGAGGCGGAGCCCGTGTCGGTCTCCGTGAGATTTGTTTCGACGCCCGGCGGCGGCAGCGGCACCGGCGCGCCGAGCAGGTTCTCGAGCACCCACTTGCCGCGCTTCACCGGCGAGGTCCGGTTGCTGGCGGACGTCGTGGTGAGAAAGCTCCCGTGTCCCAGGAGGCCGCGCCGCTCGCTGCCGTTCAGCGAGACGCGGCGGAAACGGCTGCCGCGGACGTTGGGAATGCCGTAATGGCGCGCCAGGCGCTCGTCGACGAATGTGTAGTCGGCGGCGATGAGATCCAGGATGCTGCGATCCTCGCCGGCGATCGTCTCGAAGAGCAGCTCCGTCTCGCGGTGGAAGGCATAGCGAAGACCGCCGTCGAACTCACTCGTTCCCGGCCGGACGTCGTCCAGCTGCCGCAGCATCAGCCATTGGCCGGCCAGGTTGTCGATGAGCGCACGCGATCGCGAATCGGCGAGCATCCGCCGCGTCTGCTGTTCGAGCACGGCGGGTTCGTCGAGCCGCCCGGACGCGGCCACGCGCAGCAGCTCGTCGTCCGGGATGCTGCTCCAGAGGAAGAAGGAGAGCCTCGACGCCAGTTCGAGATCGCTGATGCGATACGTGGCCCCCGCCTTCGCTGAGGCACCAGCGGGCGCGCGCTCGAAACGGAAGATGAACTGCGGATCTACGAGCACGCGCGCGAGGGCGTATTGGATGCCGGTCTCGAATCCGCGGAGCTTACGCCCCGACTCGAAGAATCCCATCAGCGTGTCGATCGCGGCGTCTTGCTCGCCGACGGGCCGGCGGAACGCGCGCGTCGCGAGCGCTGAGAGAATGATGCGCGCGCACGCAGCTTCCTGACTCGCCGCCTCGGGTTTGCAGATCAGAAGCTTGCGGCGGCTGGGCGTGTCGCCCGGCCCAGTCGGGTTGAATGGTCCGTTGATCCCCAGGTTCGTGACGCCCGCCACGCCAGCCAGCTCGGAATAGAGATCGTCCACGCCGCGGGCGTTCGAGCGCCGTACGACCGCGACGCCGATCGTCTGCGGCCCGGCGGGAACCTTCAGTCGCAGCGGGCCGCGGGTGGTGCCGTCCAGCACGCGGACGCGCTCGCCATTCAGCGTGACTTCGACCGGGTCGCCGCCGCCGACGGGCTGCAGGCCGAACAGTCCACCGCCCGCCCGGCCGATCCGGAACTCGTACTCGGCGTCGAGCGGAAACACGTGCTGCACCGTGATGCCGCCGCGCGTTCCGAGCGGCATGCCTTCGCGATGCCCGGCCTGCGACATTCCTCGTGGCGGAGCGTAGGTCGTGAGCTCGGCGCTGATCGTCGGATCCCCGACGGCCAGGCGGCTGATCCTGGCGGCCGCGGTGACGTACGCCTGCATCAGCGCCGGAGAAACGCTCAGCGTGCTCGCCATGTTGTCGAAGCCTTCGCCGCTCGAGTCGTCGGCGGGCAGCAGCCTGGCCGCGTCGATCGGCAGGTCGAGCAGGTCGCGGACCGCGTTGCCGTACTCCGCGCGGTTCAGGCGATGGAGGGCGGGAGCGCCCGGGTTGGGAGCCGTTCGTGCAGCGCGGTCGATGGTGGTTTCGATCGACGCGGCGAGACCGTCCAGCGTGGCGCGATCCGGCCGCGGCGCCCCGCTCGGCGGCATCATCCCGGTGCGGAGCTTGCGGACGACCTTTTCCCACGTCTGCGGTTCACGGCCGGCGGCGGACACGTCGAGCGTGTCGAGCGCCAGATTGCCAGCGCGTGTCCGCTGGTTGTGGCACGTCGCGCAGTAGCGGTCGATGACTGTTTTTTCCCCGATCGTGGGGCGAGCCCTGTCGGGCTCGCCTGGCGCGCCTGGCAAGGCGCGCCCCACTGCGGGCGCGGACGTACTCTGCGACTGAACGCTCGCGATCTGAACCGCCAGAAGCAGAACCGCCGCCGCGACGATCGTCGTCTTCATTTCCTGTCCAGCGTCGCTTCAGCGGAGGTGGACTTCTGCGACTCGGCGATCAGTTTTTCGAGCAGCGCGATCGTTGCCGGCTTGCGTTCGGCGCCGACGGAGGCGAGAAACACGCCTTCCGCCCAGCGCAGTGGCGTCCGGCCTTCCTTGTCTTTGACATCCAGCTTCGCGCCGCGCTTGACCAGCAGCTCGATGATGTCGTTCGAGCCGCGATTGGCCGCGCCAAGCAGCGCCGTGAGTCCCATGGAATTTGTCGCGTTGATGTCGGCGCCCAGCTCGAGACACAGATTGACGGCGTCGATCAGCGCCTGCGGCGACTCGGTATAGGTCTGGCCGACGGTCCAGTTCACGCCGGCGGCGGCCATGAGCGGCGTCGTACCGGCGAGCGTTGGGAGATTCGGGTCCGCCCCACGCTGAACGAGCAGCTTCATCGTCGCCGTGTCGCCCGAAAGCGCCGCGCGCAGGAACGGCGTCTGGCCGGTGAAGTCGACCCACGAGACGTCGTTCAGCGAATACAGCCAGCGGCGGGGAGGCGGCACCTCGCGGGTGCGCGCGTTGACGTTGGCGCCGGCGTCGATCAGCTCGTTGATGAAGACGAGAATTGGACCGCGATCGACGCCGTTGTCCTTGGGCGCCTCCACCTCGACGTTGTTCATATCGAGGTTGCGATACTCGACGGCGGCCCAGAGCGGCGTCCGTCCCCAGAAGTCGTCGGCGTTGACGTTTGCGCCCTTCGAGAGAAGCAGCCGCGCGACGTCCATGTTGTTGTTGAGCGCTGCCATCAACAGCGGCCGTATTCCGTTGGCGTCCGGCAGCTCCAGATCGGCGCCGCCGTCGATCAACCGGCGCGCAACGCGCAGCCTGCCATCGCGCGCGGCATACAGCAGCGGCGTCATGCCGCCCTTGACTTCGGCGCGCCGGCCGCGGTCGGGCAGCCCGCCGCGATTGATGCCGACGCCTTCCGAACCGCAGCCCGTCCCCTTGCACGGCGGGACGAAGGCCGGAACCGGTCCCTTGCGGGTCTGCGCGTTTGGCGATGCGCCGGCCCCGAGGAGCACGCCGACGGCCTCGTCGTGATCTTCTCGAACCGCGATCATCAGCGCCGTTTGCTGGAACTCCGGCTCCTTCGCGTCCACTCGCGCACCGCGCTCCAGGAGCACGCGGAGGGCGGCAGGACTGCCGGTTCGCGCCGCGGTCATCAGGACCGTTTCTCCGCCGGCGTCGGTGGCATTGGGATCGGCGCCCGCGTCGATCAGCCGGCGGACGATGTCCGCGTTGCCGTTGACTGCAGCGAGGTAGAGAGGCGTGACGCCGTAGCGATCGGTGGCGGCAGCTTTGGCGCCAGCCGCCAGCAGCACGTCGACGATGTCGAGGCGGTCGGCGTAAACGGCGGCGTGAAGCGCAGTCAGACCGTCAACGCGTGCGGCGTTGATGTCCGCGCCCTTCTTGACGAGCGCCTGGATCTCCGCCAGGTTGCCCCGTTCGGCGGCGTCCACCAGCGGGCCGGCCGCTGCCGCAGCCGCCGGAAGCAGGATCGCGATTATCGACAGGAAACCGGCAAATCGAGCCAACACAGGCGCATTCTAGCGCCAAGCCGGCTGATGCCGCCTGACTAACCCTGGTCAAAAATTTCACGTATGCTGAACCGTCAGGTCCGCCTGAAGGCGGACACTACGTAACGGCGAAGCGGGGCAGTAACATACGCCCGCTATGCGAATGACCCGTCGCGAAGTGGCCTGGAAGATCAGCGCGGCTGCCGGATTGGCCGCCGTTGCACCCCGGGCAGTCCTGGCACAGGCTCCTCAACCCGTTCCAACGCCGGCACGCAGCAGCCCGCCGTCGGTGATCTCGAATCCACCGCGCGACTTCTCGCCGGGCGCGCCACCCGTCACCTATCCGGATCCCGATCTGATCACTGTCGATCCGGCGTTCAACGCGCTGCGTCTCGGCAACACGCCGATCCAGCGGCTGTGGACAGGTGGGCTGTGGATGGAAGGACCGGCATGGTCCAGCCAGGGCCGCTACCTGGTGTGGAGCGACATTCCGAACAACCGCCAGCTGCGCTATCTCGACGACGATGGGCGAGTCACCGTGTTTCGAAGCCCGTCCGGCAACAGCAACGGCAACACGTTCGACTTCGAAGGGCGGCAGCTTTCCTGCGAGCACGGGGAGCGTCGCGTGGTGCGTTACGAGCACGACGGTTCGGTCACGATCATCGCCGACTCCTACAACGGCCGGCGGCTCAATTCGCCGAACGACGTGGCGGTCCATCGCGACGGAAGCATCTGGTTTACCGATCCGCCCTTTGGCGGCTCCCTGTATGAAGGCGTCGTCGATGCGGCCGGAGGACCTGGCAATAAACAGGGGCTCATCAATCCGCGCGCGGGCCAACGCGCGGGAGCGGGCGATCTGAAGCGCGAGCTGCCATTCAACGTCTATCGCGTAGATGCCAGCGGCCGCGTCGCGCTGGTGATCGATCAGGACGCGCTCGGTTCGGCGCCGAACGGCATCGCGTTCTCTCCGGACTACAAACGGCTGTACATCGTCGCCCGCGGCGGCGTCCTGTCCGGCGACATCACGACGAACAACACGCTGGCCAACGTTGCGCCGTTCGGCAACTTCACCGTGGATGGTATCCGCTGCGGTCCTGACGGTATCCGCACGGACGTGTCCGGCAACCTGTGGTGCAGCAGCAACGCCGGCAACAACGTGGGCTACAGCGGCGTGACCGTCCACGCGCCGGACGGCCGGCTGATCGGTCGCATCCGCCTGCCCGAGGTCTGCGCGAACGTCACCTTCGGCGGGCCGAAGCGCAATCGTTTGTTCATGGCGGCGGGTCAGTCTCTGTACGCGGTGTATGTGAACACGCAGGGCTCGGCGCCGGGCTAGCTGCCCTGCCGAGGCGTCGACCTGAACGCATGACAGTCGCACGTGCACAGACGCCACGGAGACACTGAGGCACGGAGGTAAGACCCTGAAGCTCTCCCGTGTCTCCGCGCCTCCGTGGCGCTGTCGAGGACGCCGATATAATCCCCTCGAACTTGGGTTTAGCTGCGGGCACACGGCTCGGTCCCTACGAAGTCACGGCGCAGATTGGCGTCGGCGGGATGGGCGAGGTGTATCGCGCCACCGACACCAACCTGAAGCGGCAGGTCGCGATCAAGGTGCTCCCGGACTCTGTAGCGCTGGACGCTGCACGGCTGGCCCGATTTCGACGCGAGGCTGAAGTGCTCGCGTCGCTGAACCATCCGAACATCGCCGCGATTTACGGACTCGAACAGGCTGGCGATGTCACAGCGCTCGTCATGGAACTGGTCGACGGCGAGACGCTGTCCGAGCGGATCGAGCGCTCGCCTCTGACGGTGGCCGAGGCGATCCCGATCGCGCGTCAAATCGCCGCCGCTCTCGAAGCGGCGCATGAACAAGGCATCGTTCACCGCGATCTGAAGCCGGCCAACATCAAGGTGCGTCCAGATGGAAGGGTCAAGCTGCTGGACTTCGGGCTGGCGAAGACCGCGGACGGCGTGGCCCCGATATCGTCGGGCACTGTCGGGTCCTCGCGCTCGCCGACGATGACACGCGGCGCGACCGAAGCGGGGATGATCCTCGGGACCGCCGCCTACATGTCGCCCGAACAGGCGCGGGGCCGTCCGGCCGATCAGCGCACCGACATCTGGGCCTTCGGCGTCGTCCTCGCGGAGATGGTGACGGGACGTCAGTTGTTTGGCGGTGATACGACGTCGGACATCATTGCCGCTGTGCTCGCCAGCGAGCCGGATGTCAGCGGCGTGCCGGTTCCGCTGCGTCGTCTTATCCGATTGTGTCTGGCGAAGGATCCGCGGGAGCGGCTGCGTCACATCGGCGACGCGCTTGCGCTCGTTGACGATTCACCGGCGGGCACATCCAGCGCCTCCGGGACGAAGAGTCTGCCCGGTCCCCGCTGGGTCTATCCGGCAACGATCGCGCTGCTGGCTGCGATTGCGGCGCCGCTGGGTTGGGTGGCGCTTCGCCGTGCGCCTGTTGTCGATGTCGTCACGCGGTTCTTCGTCGATGCACCCGCCGGTTCGGCCTTCAATTACACCTACACCGCCACGGCAATTTCGCCTGATGGCCGGCACATCGTGTTTCGGGTCGCGACGGCCGCCGAGGCGCCAGCATTCTGGCTGCGACCGCTCGACGCGCTCGAGGGCCGCCGCCTCGCGGGCACCGACGGAGGCGACTTTCCATTCTGGTCGCCCGACGGGCGCTCGCTTGGTTTCTTTGCCACCGGCAAGCTGAAACGCGTAGACATCCAAGGCAGTTCGCCGATCGTGCTGGCTGATGCCGCAGACGTGGATACCACGACCACGGGCGGATCGTGGAACAGAGCCGGCGTGATCATTTTCGGTTCGCCGCAAGGAATCCATCGCGTCAGCGCCTCCGGCGGCACCCCCATCTTGTTCGCTCCCGTCGACAGCGAAGCCGGCGAGACTGGCTATGGATCGCCGCAGTTTCTGCCCGACGGCGATCGATTCCTCATGTTCGTCCGCCACGACGACCCTGCCCGCCGTGGCATCTACGTCAGTTCCCTGTCTCGTCCGGGACAGAAGACACGCGTGCTTGCCACCAGCCGGAAGGTAATGTTCACCGGAGGCGAGAACGGTGAAACGAGCTACTTGCTCTATCTGCAGAACGGGACACTGCTCGCTCAACGCATCGACGGGCAAACGCTTGCCTTGCGCGGCGACCCCGTGCCGCTGTCGCCAGCCGTCGCACGCTTCCCGCCCGGGTTCCATGCATCCTTCTGGTCGTCTGCCACCGGCAATCTGCTTGCGTATCGAAGCGAAGCGTCCGACAAGCCGCGCCTGACGTGGCTTTACGGCGATGGCAAGCGGCAGACGCAGACCGGCACCGACGACTTCTTCACACACGTGCGCGTGACCGCCGACGGCGCGCGGGCGGCGTTGGAACTCGCGGACGTCACGGGAAACCTGGACATCTGGAGTTTCGACTTTTCACGCAACGTGAAGCTGCGGCAGACGTTCGATCCGGCACCGGACCGCTCTCCCACGTGGTCGCCGGATGGACGCCAGCTCGCGTTCGGCTCCCTGCGGACCGGCAACTGGCAGATCTTTCGAAAAGACGTTCTGAGCGGGCGGCCCGAAGAACAACTCACGACCGGTCCGGAACACAAGATCGTTCCGCAGTGGAGTCGCGACGGACGGTACATCCTGTTCATCCAGATCGGCGCCACGACGTCGGAAGACATCTGGGCAATCTCACTCGACGGTGACCGCAAGCCGTTTCCCGTCCTGGCCACGCCATTCCTGGAGACCAACCCCGCTCTCTCGCCCGACGGCCAGTGGTTGGCCTTTGAATCACCCCATACCGGTCGGCCGGAAGTGTTCGTCACGCGGTTCCCGGCATCGCCGCCTCAGATCGACGCGGCGGCTCCTCGCTGGCAGGTATCGACTGCTGGAGGAAGCCGCCCGCGATGGAGCGGCGACGGGCGGTCGTTGTTCTACGTGTCGCTCGACGATGCCAGCATCATGCGCGCGGCTGTTCGCGCTGGTGCAACCGGGATCGAGAGCGATGCGCCGGTTGTGTTCGCGCTGATCCCGGTGATGCCCGTGGCGCGATCGCCGTTTGACGTGACGGCGGACGGCCGGGTGCTCCTGCTCGAACGAACCATCCAGGGCGCGGCGCTTTCGGTGGTCACGAACTGGCGCGCCCTGATGAAATCAGACCGCTAGAGAGCGCTTACTTCGCGCCCGCGGCGCGGCGCAGCTCGGCAAACCAGTTCACGACAAGGTGAATGTTCGTGATGGGTGGGTCTGGGTGAATGGGCTGGGCGAATAGAAACCGCTTGCCGTCCTGAGTGATCGAGTATCCCGTTGTCCCGTTCGGGGCCGGAGTAAAGGTGTCGGCAAAGAGCGCCCGTGGCTTGCCCACGCTGAAGGCCGGGCCCGGTCGGACATCGACCGCCCAGACCATCTCCATCACGGATGACGTGAGACCGCCACGGTAGAACAGCTCCCGTCCGTCGCGTGACCACAGTGGTTCACTGCCGCCGTCGGTGGACACGCGCCACCGTTGACCGGTCACCGGGAACGGCACGACGTATATTTCGTCGCGTCCGGTTTCGTCGGAGACGTACGCGATCCAACGACCGTCGGGTGACCACTGCGGCGCCGACTGCCTGAAATCACCCGTGAACACCGATTGCGCCTTTCCGTCCATAAGCGAGACCACCCACAGATCCCATCCTTTGGTCGTCGTCGTGGCGTCGTAGTAGAGGAGATGCTGTCCATCGGGCGACCAGGACGATGGCGTCTGCACGCCGTCGCCATGCGTGAGCTGCTGCTCGCCACTGGTGCCGTCCACCGCCTTTACCCAGACGTTGCGGAAACCCTTGCGCGTGCCGCGATAGGCGATGCGCCGCCCGTCTGGCGACCACACGGGCGCCTGACTCCCGGTCGTGTTGTTCGTCAGCATCGTGACGATCCCGCGTTCGAATTCAATGATTGCGATCTCATCCGTCGCACCATGAATGTTGAACGCCGCGCGCCGTCCGTCCGGGGACAAGGCCGTGTTGGCCATATCCTGCGCGGGCACCTGCACCGGTTCGGTGCGTCCGTTGCGGTCGACCCACAAGATCCGCGCATCCATGCGGGATCGGTCACCGGGCAGATTCACGAGATCGCCCTGGTTCGATATCGCGAAGTTCGCCCCTTCGCTTCCGATGCGCACTGTGTCGGCGGTTTTGATGACCTGGGCCGACGCCGCAAGGCGCTGGAGATCGAAAGGCACCGCCATCAACGCGTCCAGGCGGGCGAACAAGACGTGTCCTGACGTCGAATAGAGTCCGGAATCGCCCGTGGCAATGGTCTCGCGCTGGCCGCTGTCGAGGCGCACCACCTGAACGAACCGGTTGTCGCGTGCCGGTCCGGTCCAGACCGACATCAGCATCGCTTTGCCGCCAGGCAGCATTTGCGGCCACCGGTGGCTGATTTCACCCTTCGAACGATCGAGCGTCGTCACGGCGGCAGCCGTTCCGCCGTTGCTGTGGACCTTGTCGATTCCAGCGCCGGCGCCGGGCGCGTAGTAGACGAAGCCGTCTTCGGCCCACCATCCGCCGCGTGGATTCGGCGCCTCAGCGAGATCCTTTGTTTCCGACGACTCGATGCCGATCGTCCGCAGGCGGTCGCGGGCGAAGAAGCCGATCGACTTCCCATTCGGCGAGAAGAACGGGCTCGTTGCGCCATCGGTTCCGGGAAGTGCCTGCGACATGGAGTCGTCGCGTGCTCGCAACATCAGCTTCGGAACGCCGTCGTGTATCGCGACGTAGGCCACGTACTTCCCATCGGCCGAGATCGCCAGGCTGGGCGTATCCGGGTTGAAGATCCTGTCGCCGTCCGGCAGCGCGATCGACAGCCGGGCGAGCTGGTTGTCAGCCGGCGCGGTCGCGGGCTTCAGCATCCAGGCGGTCACCGCGGCGAGCAGCGCCAGAACCGCCGCCGCCAGGCCGGCTGCCGGCAGGGACACCGCCCGACCGCGTGTCGGTGCGCCCGTCGCGGCGAGAGTT
>Ga0079218_10000843_pt1 | contig 10168 bp, 5 predicted proteins | sample NCCompost_FD_77181 | JGI IMG/M metagenome (GOLD analysis project Ga0079218, IMG submission 77181) | Agricultural soil microbial communities from Utah to study Nitrogen management - NC Compost | ecosystem: Environmental > Terrestrial > Soil > Agricultural land | place: USA: Utah | collected... | reverse complement strand
TGAAGAAAACGCGCGTCGTGCTCAGGCTGCGCGGCCTCGCGCGCAAGCGGTGGGTGCGATACCTGCTGTACGCCGCCGGCGTCCTCATGGTGGCCTTCGGCGGGACCTTCTTCTACTTCTATTTCTCCTACGCGGATCTGATCGAGCAGCGGCTGCATGGGGAGCGCGAGCGCACGCTGCCACGGGTCTACGGCCGTGCGGTCCAGCTGCGCCGAGGTCAGATGCTCTCGGTGGAGGATCTGGTGTCGCGGCTGAACGACCTCGGCTACGCGCAGCGCCAGCAGATCGATGGTGCCGGTCAGTTCACGGTCTCGCGCAACAGCGTCACCATCTCCCCGCGCGAAGGGCCGCTCGTCAACCGATCGATCCGCCTCGTCTTTCCCCAGCCACGACCCGTCAAGACCGGACGCGGCGCGGCGGCGACGCCGCCTCCGCCGCCGCGCGGCATCCAGCAGATTGAGATTCGCGGCCGCGGCAACGTGCAGTCGGTCGAGCTCGATCCACCGCTGCTGACGGCGCTGATGGCCGACGGCGCGCGCGAAAAGCGCCGGCACGTCGCGCTGACGACCATCCCGCCGCGGATGCGGCAGGCGGTGATGGCGATCGAGGATCAGCGTTTTTACTCGCACTTCGGCATCAGCCCGGTTCGGCTGTTCGCCGCCGCCATCCGCAACATCAGGAACAGCGACGACGCCCCTGTCGGCTACAGCACGATCACGCAGCAGCTGGCGCGGATGTTCTTCCTCTCCGAGGAGTTCAACGCCGAGCTGCGGAGCGGCGAACGCGGCCGGACGTGGGCGTCGCGCCTGCGGAAGGTGCGCGAAATCATGATGGCGCTCGCGCTCGAGCGACGTGCGTCGAAGGACGAGATCCTCGAGATGTACCTGAACGACGTCTATCTCGGCCAGCGCGGGTCCTTTGCGATCCACGGCGTGGCCGAGGCGTCGCGCATTTACTTCGGCAAGGATGTCTCGAACATCACCAATAGCGAGGCGGCGATGATTGCCGGCAGCATCCAGCTGCCGGGCCTCCCGTTCACGAACCCGAAACGCGCAACGGAGCGCCGGAACACGGTTCTGCAGGCGATGGCGTCCGAGGAATACATCACCGCGGACGCGGCGACGAGCGCGTCCCGCGAGCCGCTGCAGATCGTTCCACGCGCCGTGGACAACGAATCGCCGTACTTCGTCGACATGGTCGTGCAGCAGGTCGAAGCCGCCTATCCGGGGCTGATGGCACAGTCCGCGGAAATCAACGTGTTCACGACGCTCGATCTCAACCTGCAGCGCGCCGCGCTCGATGCGGTACGGAACGGCTTGAACAGCGTCGACCTGCAGCTCTCGAAGCGCCGGCGCAAGTATCCGGAGCGCCCGCAGGCGGCGCTGATCGCCGTCGATCCGCGCACCGGCGAGATCCTGGCGCTGGTCGGCGGCCGTTCGTACAACACGTCGCAGTACAACCGGGTGACCACCGCGCGCAGGCAGCCGGGATCGGTCTTCAAGCCCTTTGTCTACCTGGCCGCTTTCGAACGCGGCGTGGAGGAAGGGCGCACCGACCTGACGCCCGCGTCGCTGACATGGGACGAGCCCGCGGTCTTCGAGTACGACGGACAGGTCTGGGAACCGAAGAACTACGACGATTACGACGGCGAAGTGACATGGCGCCGGGCGCTGGCGATGTCGCGCAACCTGGGCACCATTCGCGTCGGTGAACTGGTCGGGTTCGATACCGTTGCCCGGCTCTGGCGCCGCGTCGGCGTCGGGACCCCGCCGCAGGCATTTCCGTCGATTACGCTCGGGGTCTTCGAGCTGACTCCACTCGAAGTGGCTCAGGCCTACACGCTGTTCACGAATAACGGCAACGTCCGTCCGCTCAGGGGGCTGAATTACATTCAGGCTGGCGCCCGCGTGCTGAGACCGGCTGCTCCCACGGTGAAGCCGGTGGCGCGGTCCGATACGACATTCCTCGTGACGAACATGCTGCGCAGCGTCCTCAACGAGGGCACGGGCGCCTCCGCGCGCGCGAATGGATTTACGCACGACGCCGCCGGCAAAAGCGGCACGACCAACGATCAGCGCGACGCCTGGTTCGTCGGCTTCACGCCCGAGCTGCTGACCGCCGTCTGGGTCGGCTTCGACGACAACACGCCGATTGGCCTGACGGGCTCACAGGCGGCACTGCCCATCTGGACCGAGTTCATGAAGGCGGCGGTCGCCGGGCGCCCGAGCTCCCAGTTCGGGGCGCCCGAGGGAATCAGCTTCGTCGCGATCGACCGCGACACCGGCAAGCTCGCCAGCCCGAATTGCCCGCGTACGTTCACCGAGTCGTTCATCACCGGCACCGAGCCGCTCGAGATCTGCCCGCTGCATTAGGGTTGCCTGGGTGGCCTAGGTGGCCTGGGGTAAAGGCCGACGTTTACGTCGGCCTTTCGACTCACTGCCCGATCAACAGCCGGATGCCGACCATCGCGCGCCGCGGATCGACGAACTGAGACGGTTGTCCGAAGTTCGCCGCGAACAGGTTGTCGCTGGCCAGACCTTCTGCCGCCGTGTCGTCCAGGAGATTGAACAGGTCGACCAGCAGGTCTCCGCGCACTCCACGGCCCAGCGAAACCGGACGCGACAGGCGGAGGTCGATCAGCGTCTGCGACGGCAGCCGCCGCGTGCCACGCGGCTCGAGCAGAATGCGCTGATCGCCCTGCGGAAGCGAGACCTGTGCTGTTGCTGCCCAGGGCTTGCCGCTGAAGTGCTGGAGGTTCGCCGCCACGACGAACCCGGTGCCCGGCACGTCGACGCTGCCCATCGCACGCAGCATGTGCGGACGGTCGTTTGGCAGCCGGCCGCGCGCATTCGTCAGGCTGTTCGGATCCTGGCCGAACGTGAGGAACGGGGTGCCGGCAATCGTGCTGACCTGCGAGCCCGCCGCCGTCGCCCCGCTCGACACCTGCAGTCCAGAGACGCGCGACACGGTGTACGACCCGAACGCCTGCCATCCGCGCGATCGCCGCTTTTCGACGGCGACGATCAGGCCGTTGTAGGTCATCGAGTACTCGGCCGGGTTCGTCAACAGGAACCGCCGGCTCGAGGTTCCGTTCGTGATCACATGGACGGGCAGCGTTCGTCCATCAGCGAGTACTCGCGTTTCCTCGCGGTATTCCCCGCCGGCGTCGGTCCAGCCGATGAAGTCCCGCCCATCCTTGCGGACGTATGCCGCCGCGAGCGAAAGCTGGCGGCCCAGCTCGCGATCCACTCCGATCGAGTACTCGTCGGTTCCGGGCGAGCGCGTGTGCGGATCGAGCTGCAGGTTGCGCTTCGGATCGACGACCGACACGAGCGTCGTGTAGTCGTTCGTCTGCGCATTCCACGCCATCGTCGTCGTCGGCGTCGCCGCCGGATGGATCGGTGACAACTCGCCGGTCAGCACTCCCTGGTTGAAGCGGCCGTAGCTGCCGCGGAGCATGGTGCGGCCGTCCGGCGTGAGCTTGAGCGTGACACCGAACCGTGGAGACCAGACGTTCCACGTATACAACGTGCCCAGCCCCTCGACGGTCACGTCCGTTTCCCGGCCGGTGAGATCGAGCTGCGCCACGTCCTGGCTGATGGCGCGGCTATGGTCGTAGCGGAGGCCGGCGTTGATCGTCAGGCGATCGCGGACGGTCACGGCGTCGCTGACGAACGCGGACGTCGTGAAGAACACACCACCCGTCAGCGACGGCGCCGCCGCGATCGACTGAAACGGGCGGCCGCCATCGTCGCTGAATCTGACGCCCGTCGGGATGATCGACGCCAGTCGATGCTCGCCCTTCTCGATCTGCATGCCGATCTTCCACTGATGATCGGCACCGGCGAAACCTGGACGGTAGGCGTTAATCGCGCCTTTGGCCGTCGTCCTGATCAACGTCAATCCGCCGAACGTCTGCGGCGCACCGCTCAGGACGTTCGTGACGCGATCGATGCGGCTCGGGATCGTGACGTCGCCGGTGCTGGGGTCATCCTCCCGCGTGTACGTGAATCGTCCGAGGCGAACATCCCACACGGTATTCGACGAGAGCGTGTGCGTCAGATGTCCGAATGTCATTGCCGGAACCGACGCGTGCCGCCGTTGTGTGGCTTCGAACGGCCTCACGCGCGTGGGCACCTCCGGGTTGACCCACGCCTCGCGGTGGAAGCTCTGGATCAACTGCCAGCCCGGAGCGAGGCGCCAGGTGAGCTTGCCGAACAGCTTGTCCTGCTCGTACGAGCGGGGAAACCGCGGATCGGTTCCCGGCTGAGTGTCGGAATCGCGAAGGTATTGATAGCCGGTGAAGAACCAGACGCGATCCCGGATCACCGGTCCGCCGAGATTCGCCGTCATGTCGCGATACCTGACCCGCTCGTAGCCGCTGGTCGGCTGACCGGGTCCGGGATAGACGGCCTGGATGGGCTGGCTGGTGAGCGCTCCGGTCTGCCAGTAGTAGGACGCGTCGGACTGGAAGCGCTCGCCGCCCTGCCTGGTGACGACGTTGATGACCGCGCCCTGCAGATTGCCGAACTCGGCGGACGCGCCAACCGATTGAATCTGCACCTCCTGAATGAAGTCGACTCCGGGCTCCGAGCGCGCCTCACCGCTGCATGGACAGGTGAAATTCGTTCCGTCGATCAGAAAGGCGTTCTCGTTGACGCCCGATCCGAACGCCGACACGCTGTTGGTCGTGACGCTGCCGGGCGACGTCGGGGAAATGCCCGGCGCCGCCCGGATGAAGTCGAACATGCTGAAGCGGCGAACCGGAATCGCCCTCAGATCCTCTGAGCCGAAGCGCGTCTCGACGCCGCTCGAGCGAGCGTCGAGCCGCGACCCGGCGCCCTGCACGACCAGCGAGTCCTGCAGGCCGGCCAGCACGAGCCTGACCCGCCGCTCGATGGTGCCTCCAACGCCAACGCGAATACCTTCCTCACGATAGGGACGGAACCCTTCGAACTCGACGGCCAACGCGTACACACCAGGCGGAAGCGCCGGGAACCGCAACTGTCCCCTCGCGTTGGTGGTGGCCAGTTGCGGGCCACCGATCAACGCCGGCGAGCTGACGCGCACGCTCGCTCCGCGAAGTGCTGCGCCCTGCGGATCCTCGACGGTCGCGATGAGCGTGCCGGTCACCTCCTGCGCGGAAGCGACACCCAGAGGCACTGCGCACGCGATGGCGAGAACGAACGACGCGCGTCGGTTCACAGTAACCATGAATCACCTCAGAGCGGACAATTCGGCGGCGCGGGTGCATCGATCCGCCGCGTGGCGCCGGCGGGAATCAGTTGAACGGTAATGCTCCTCGCTTCGACCAGCCCTTCGTTGCGAATCAGATGGACATGGCCGTCCCCGGCGTCGACGATGCCCTGTCCGACGGTGTAGGTGTGCGGCGTGCAGTCAGGGTCGTCCGCTTCGTAGGCCGTGACTGTGCCGGCGGTGACGGTAATCAGGCTGTGGCCGGGGTGAGTGTGCCACCCGGACGTTCCTCCAGGCGCCCAGACGTTGCTCTGGACGTAGAGGTCCGACGGCCCCTTCGTTTTCTGCATCGAGAGCCAGAGATTATTCCCCGGATGAGTGTTCGTGGGAGCGGCCGGCGGGAAAAAGGAAAGGTTGTCGACGTCGATCGCATCAAATCGACCCAACGCAACCGTCGTGCTCGTAAAGCCGACGGCCGGCGTGGCCCACACGGTACCGACATACCCCGCCGCCCCCAGCATCACCGCCCCGAGAACCCACATGACTTTCGCTCGCATATCGTCCTCCGTTATCAGCGCTCCGGAGTGGAGACGCGGGGACGACGATAGGGACCGGCAATACATCGAACAACGGACAATCGGCGACTTTCCCGCAATTCCGGGGTGATGTCGTCGAATGTCGTCGATTGCCGCCCCCGGGAGGCGGCGTTACAATCCCCCTTCTCCGTTTCGCCTGATCGCTCGCGGACCTGGCAAGGCCCGCCCCACTGGCCCACCGAACGATGACCGACGACAGGCTCGACTCGTGGAAGGAAATCGCGACCTACATGAGGCGCGACGTCAAGACGGTGCAGCGGTGGGAAAAGCGCGAGGCGATGCCCGTCCACCGTCACCTGCACGATCGGCTGGGCTCCGTCTACGCCTTCCGGAACGAGCTGGATGCGTGGGCGCAGAATCGGCGCCTCTCCCAGCCCGACGCGCCGCCGACGGCGTCCGAACCCACCGCCGTCTCGTCCGGCACCGCCATGAGTCCGCCCGTTCGCCGATGGCCGTGGATTGCTGGAGCAGCCGCGGTCCTGGTGCTGCTTACCGGCGCGGTGATGTGGCCTCGCGAAGAGACGCTCGATCTCACCGACGCTCGATTCCAACCGGTCACCGACTTTCCGGGCATCGAACAGGCAGCCGCGATCAGCCGAGATGGAAAACTCGTGGCGTTTCTGTCCGACCGCGCCGGCACGATGGACGTGTGGGTCACCCAGGTCGGAACAAATCGCTTCTACAACCTGACCAATGGATCGGCGCGGGACATCGTGAACCCGTCGATTCGCGCCCTGGATTTCACTCCCGATTCCTCCCTTGTCACGTTCTGGGCGCGGCAGCCCGACAGGTCCATCAGCGTATGGGCCGTTCCGGTTCTTGGCGGCGCTCCGCGTCCGTATATCGACGGCGGCGCCGAATTCGACTGGACCGCCGACGCCGCGCGTCTCGTGTACCACACACCGGCGGACGGCGACCCGATGTTCGTGCGCGACGCAGCCCCGTCATCCATGCCGCGCCAGATCTACTCGGCGCCCAACAAGCTCCACAGCCATTTTCCGATCTGGTCGCCCGATGCCGCGTTCATCTACTTCGTGCAAGGAAGCGTCGAACCGGAGCGGATGGACATCTGGCGTATCCGGTCAACGGGGGGCACACCCGAGCGCATCACGACGCACGACGACGTCGTCAAGTACCCGGTGTTCCTGAACGAGCGCACGCTGCTCTACGTCGCCGGCGATAGGGATGGATCGGGACCCTGGCTCTACAGCGTGGACGTTGAAGAACGCGTACCGCGGCGCATGAGCGTCGGCGTCGATCGCTTCACCTCGCTTGCCGCGAGCAGCGACAGGCGCACGCTGGTAGCGACCGTGGCGAGCCCGAAAGGCACGCTGTGGCGTCTACCGGCAGGGACCGGACCTGTCGGGATGGGTGATGCGCAGCCGATTTCGCTGACGACAGGCAACGGTTCGTCGCCACGGTTCGGCGCCGGCTTTCTCCTCTACGTGTCGTCCAGGGGAACAGGCGACGTCATCTGGAAGCTCGAAGGCGGCCGTGTCACCGAGCTGTGGAATGGGCCGGATACGCGCGTCGTCGGCGGCCCGGCGATCGCGCGCGACGGACGCCGCCTTGCCTTCACCATCCGGCGAACCGACGGGCGCACGCTGCTCACGGTTGCGAACATCAACGGGACGAACGCCCGGATCGTGGCGACATCGCTCGAGCTGCAGGGCGCGCCGGCTTGGGCACCGGACGGCGAGACCGTCACGGTCGCCGCCCGCGTCGATGGCGTGCCGCAGCTGTTCAACGTGCCGCTCGATGGGCGGCCGCCGTCGCCTGTCGTCAACGAGCATGCCGTCGATCCCGTCTGGTCACCCGCGGGTGACGTGGTCGTGTTCTCGGGCGCGGACGTCGGAACGACATTCCCGCTCAAAGCCGCAACGGCTGACGGCCGTGCGTATCGCATGCCCCAGATGATGCTGACGCGCGGCGCACGGCGAGTGGCGTTCGTTCCGGGTCAACGAGCGATGCTCGTGCTGCGTGGAGAGATCCGGCACAAGAATCTCTGGTCGATCGATCTCGACACCGGCGCCGTCACGCAACTCACCGATTTCAAGCCCGGCTTCGACATCCGGGACTTCGATATCTCACCGGACGGGCGCGAGATCGTCGTCGAGCAGGTCCAGGAGCACTCCGACATCGTGCTGCTCGACGTGCGACGGGAGTAGCCCTTACTTGTTGTGAGACGCGAAGACGCGAGTCGATCCGTCCTTGGCGAATGCAATCACGTCATATGCCTGCGGCTTCATCCCGGCCACCTCCATGCCTGGTGAACCAATCGGCATCCCCGGAACGCCGATACCCGCCAGCGCCGGACGTTCGTTGAGCAGTCGTTGGACGTCGCGAACCGGCACATGCCCCTCGACGACGTAGCCGGCAACGAGTGCCGTATGACAGGAGCGGACCTGGCGCGGCACGCCATGCTTGTTCTTCAGATCGTCGAGCGCCTCGGTGTCGGTCGTGCGAACCGTCAGGCCAGCGGCTTTCAAGTGCTCGACCCACTTGCTGCAGCAACCGCATGTCGGGCTCTTGTAGACCTCGACGATGGCAGATGGCCGCTGCGCAGCGACGGTGGCGAGGAATCCGGCGAACACAACGACCAGGCAAGCGAGAAAACGTGTCATAACCCCTCTCAGAACCAACCAACGACGTTCGTAGAGTTCTACCCGAATCGGCGCTGTACGGGTTGCCGTACTTCGCGCTCAGAAATTCGTATCCAGCTGCACCGTGATCCAGGCCACCCGGCGGCGGAGGAAGTCTTTCAGCAGAGCGATCTCGGCGGCGTGGGAGTCGTCTTGCCGCCCGAACTGCGTCCAGCGGCGAAGGTTTCGATCCGCCGCGTCACCAACCCGCGCGACCATTCCGTCGACGATGCGGTCGAGGTTGTCGGCGGAGAACTCCCCGTGCACCAGCGCCTTGAAGCGCGCCCGGTATCGCGACCTGAAGTCCGGGTCGCGAAAGAGGAGCCCCCACCATCCCTCGTTGAAGTAGTCGCTGCCGCCCCACGCCTGCCACTCCTCCGGCTCCGCGGCGCGCGGGTCGTACGGCGTGCCCAGGCTGCGATCGAAATCCCACACCGGACCCGCCGCCAGACGGCCGCCGCGCTCCTTGTGAAAGTACGCGCTGATGCGCAGCCCGTCGACGTTCTTCGTCAGCGCGTTGAGGATGTGATGATCGATCCAGGCATCGACGTCGATGAACTCCGAGTAGTGCTGTCCGGTTGACGGATGCTTGAAGTCCGCCCCCCTCGCGGCCTGTCCGAAGCCGTCGATGAAGGTGCGGATGAAGTCGAGCTGCGGCCGCCGCTCCGGCGACATCATGTCTTCGGGATCGGGGTAGACGAACTGGAGCCACTTCCCCGCCGCGCTGAAGTCGGGGACGCCCTTGTCGATGCGCAGGATGAACCCGCCGGCCATCGCGGGGGCGCCTGCCGCCGACTCCGGCAGCGTGCTGACGTTCACGCGCTCGGGAGCGCGACCGATCTTCTCGATGAGCGTGAAGAACCCGAGAAAGTTTGCTTCGCGCACATCGCCGCCGTCGTCGACCAGGAACACTTCGGCGAAGCGGGTGCGCGGCGCGTAACGTCCGATACGGTTGCTGAGCTCGAAGGCGAGCGCGTTCCTGATCAGCGCCCGATCGTAGGCAACAGGATCCGACAACACCCAGTCGGAGTTGGCCGGCAAGCCGAGCAGCGGCCGATCGGCGTCGGTATCGTCGCCGTCGGCGCGCAGTTCCATGGCGTATTGCTTCTTCGGAAACCTGCGCGAGGTCTCGCCGCGCACGTGAATGCCGATGCGCGCATCGAGCGCGGCGCGCCCGACGATGCGGCTGGTGCCCGACTGCGGCTGCAACACCTGGAGTGCCGCGGCAACGTGGTCGGTCCCGAAGGCATCCAGGGGGCCCGACTCGAACGTATGAATCAGGATGATCGGCAGGTGGCTCGTGAAGCTGCGGGTATCCGGATCCACGCGCAGGTAGATTTCCGTGGAGACGGGTCCCTGAGACGTGCCAGATGCGATGGCGACGGCGCGAAGGCGCGTCGATTTGTCGAGGGTCACGGCTTCGCGGTAAATGGGCGACGCCACGGTCGGCAGCGAGCCGTCGAGCGTGTAGTGGATGTCGGCTTTGCCCTGAACGCTCAGGGTGACCGTTTCGCTGCCGACAAAGGTTCCCGCGCTCGGGCTGAAGAGAACGGGCAGCGAATTCGACTGTGCGGGCGGCGACGACTCGAGGCGCGGCGGGCACGTCAGCACGGCAAGGACCAACGCCGCCTGGCGTGCCCGCAGAGTCCACGTCGTCTTCGCGCTCGGCATCAGATCTGCTCAGTCCCCAAGGGAGTGTAGCGCGGCCGCGAGGTCCACCTCCTATAATCATTC
>Ga0079218_10000842_pt1 | contig 10169 bp, 7 predicted proteins | sample NCCompost_FD_77181 | JGI IMG/M metagenome (GOLD analysis project Ga0079218, IMG submission 77181) | Agricultural soil microbial communities from Utah to study Nitrogen management - NC Compost | ecosystem: Environmental > Terrestrial > Soil > Agricultural land | place: USA: Utah | collected... | reverse complement strand
TGCCGACGAGCGGATCCGATTCACGGGGAAACGGAGCGGGAAGCAGTATCCGGAAATACTCCGCCTGGTGACCCTCGACACGGCCGAAGGCAAGCGATTGGAGTTCTTAACCAATCACATGAAGCTGGCGGCTTCGACCATAGCCGACATCTACAAGGACCGCTGGCAGATCGAAACCTTCTTCAAGCTCTTGAAACAGAACCTGCGTATTAAGACTTTCGTGGGCACCTCAGCCAATGCGGTCTGGATTCAGATTTGGACAGCATTGATTGCGATGCTGCTGATCAAGTTCTTGCAGTTGAAAGCGCGATTTGGGTGGTCTTTCTCCAATCTGGCCTACTTCCTGAGAATGAACCTTCTGGTCTATCGCGACTTATGGGATTGGCTCCACGATCCCTTCACAAGTCCGCCGCCGGAACCCGTCCCTATCCAATTGGATTTGGGTTGGAGCTAATTGGGACAGCAGATGGAGGTGTCGTTTCGGGAAAATTGCCTGACGAGCGAAAACCTAAGGGAAAAACCCTCCCATCAGGGCGCACTCTGTCTAATTTGGACAGCAGTGCCTCCCGCTGAGGAGGGGAGCACGCATGCCAGCAAACTTTCCCCAAATTCAAAGTGAGACACTACCAACAAAGCAACATGCGTCCCAGGAGATTGAAAGCAAAACGAGTTCATTGACCTGCTACCTGGGAGCGGTCGCAATAGGCTCGAAATGATCGGAATAAAGTCCGAGTCTTTCGCGACTTTCATGGCACCTCTATTAGCTGGACTTAGGATTTCGCTCCGCCTCTGCGAGCATCGCTTCGATCGTTTGATGCCCCGCTTTCCCAGCCAGTTCTCGCGCGGTTTCGTAATCATCGATTCGAGTACGCAACCGCGGATCTGCTCCAGCTTTGAGCAATAACTGCACAGCGTCAGCATGGTTCACGCCTGCCGCCATATGCAGCGGCGTGTAGTCGTTGATGCCGCGCTGGTCGGGATCGGCTCCAAACTCCAGGAGCAACGCAACGATCTCCGCGACATCGGGACGTCGCGCGTGGCCCGGCGCCACCTGATGGCAGGAGAGCGCCGCAATCAGCGGCGGGAATCCCGAGTGATCGTCCGGATTGGGATCGGCACCGATTTCCAGGAGAGTTCGGATAAACGCAATCGGACTGTGATAGATCGCATATTCGAGGCACGGGCCGACCGCCAGCGGCATCGGTCCGTTGGGGATGGCGTCCGGATCCTCGACAGCGGCCCGAAGCGCATCGAGGTCGCCGTCGCGGAAAGCTGCATCGATCCTGCGGAAACGCTCAGCTTCGCGACAACGCTCTTGTTCGGGTGTCGTCATGCGTTCTCCTGCGTCAAAGATTAACTGACGGTCATGGGGGCAGATCTGCCCGATTTCGGAATCAGAATTTAACCGCTGTTGTTAGAATGTGCCCGACTGACGCGGTCGAAGCAGGCTCGAAGAATTCTTGCTCCGGCTGAAAATAAGAATATGACCAAGCGTTTGATTTTTCTGCGGATACTGGCTGTCACGCTCGTGCTGGCGTCATGCATGGGCGGCGATGAATCCACAGTTGGGCCTGAGTCGCCGGCAACAGTTTCCAATGACAACGCTTCCCTCGACAAGGACGACTATCCTGTCTTTCCTGATGCCGACGCCGGGGCCGATCCCGCAATTCCCGCGGACCAGGGCGGCAAAGGCTTTACGGGCGAAGGCTGGGAAACGAATACCAGCTTTGACTTGATCGGCAACCCCAGAGCCTCCAAGGGCGGGTCGATCCAAAGTCATGTGTTGGATTTTCCGGGCACTTTCCGAACAGAGGGCCCCGAGAGCAACACCTTCTTTAATTACGGTGTTACGAACATGGCGTATGAATCCCTCCTGTCCATACATCCAAACACCCTGGATTTCATACCCAGCCTTGCCACGCACTGGCAGATGTCGCCTGACAAGATGACCTACCGGTTCCGTTTGAACCCGAACGCTAGGTTTTCTGACGGAAGCCCGGTAACCGCTGAAGATGTCGTCGCCAGTTACGACTTCATCATGGACAAGACGCTCCAGGCCCCTATGTCGGAACTGACTTATTCGAAATTCGAACGGCCCGTCGCGGAGAGTAAATACATCGTAAGCGTTAAATCGAAGGTTCTGAACTGGAGAAACTTTCTCTATTTTTCGGGATTGGCGATCAAGCCGGCTTCTATTCTGAAAAAGATCAACGGCGACCAGTACAACAAGGAATACAACTTCAAATTACTCCCCGGTTCAGGCCCCTATACGATACGTGAAGAAGACATCAAGAAGGGTAACGGTGTCGTGGCCCGCCGCCGTCCCGACTACTGGAACGCGAAAGCCCGCGCGAATATCGGACTCTACAATTTTGATGAACTCCGCTTCACCGTCGTGCGCGATGAAAAGCTCGCGTTTGAAATGTTCAAGAAAGGCGAACTGGATTTTTACGTCGTGGGGATTGCCCAGCAGTGGGTTCAGGAAACAGATTTCGAAAACGTAAAAAGAGGTCTCATTCAAAAAAGGAAGATCTTTAACAACGAACCCTGGGGCTTCGCGGGCCTCGCCTTTAATTCTCGGCGGCCACCATTCGATGACGTTCGGGTTCGCAAGGCGCTCACATTACTCGTGAACAGGCCGTTAATGATCGAGAAGCTCGCGTTTAACGAGTACATTCCCAATAACTCCTACTTTCCTTCGACGGTTTACGAGAATCCGAATAATCCAAAAAATCTCTACGATCCGGAGGAAGCGGTGAAGCTTCTGGCCGAAACCGGGTGGAAGGAAAAAGATTCGCAGGGCCGTCTCCTTAAGAATGGAAGGCCGATGACGGTGGAGATGCTGTATTCAACGAAAACTTTTGACAAGTACCTGACGGTCTATCAGGAAGACCTTCGAAAGGTCGGTATTACTCTCAATTTGCGCCTGGTGACGCCCGAAACGCAGTGGAAGATGGAAGTCGGCGAGCGTCAGTTTCAAATGAGCTACTACGCCTGGGGTGGCCTGTTGTTTCCGAACCCAGAGACCTCCTGGGCATCTTCACTTGCGGATCAGAAAAACAATAACAACACAACAGGCTTCAAAAGCAAACGCGCAGACGAACTCTTCAAGCAATACGACGTTACGTTCGATCCGCAGGAGCGCATTCGCATTATTCGGGAAATCGATGGGATCGTCGCTAACGACTACCAATGGGCGCTACTGTGGAAAGCCCCGTTTACCCGCGTTCTTTATTGGAATAAGTTTGGAACGCCCCAAGGACACTGGTCGAAAGCCGGGGATTACTTTGGCACTTCCGGCGGTCCGGGACTTTTACAAATGTGGTGGGCCGACTCGGCGAAAGCTGCCGAGCTGGACGCCGCTCGTCGTGATCCTTCAAAAAAGCTGGAAGTGGGACCGGTGGAGGATCGTTACTGGATCGAATTCGATGCGAAGCAGCGGTCCGCTGCTCCGGCAGGAGGCAACGACTAATGTTTCATTCCGTCAGGTCAACCCTTTGCTGTTTGTCTGTGGTGCTGCTTCTATCCGCCTGCTCAGGTTCAACGGCGCCGGACGCTCCCGGCTCAACTCCCTCCGGCTCCAGTAATTCGAACGCGTCGCTGGACAAGAACGCCTATCCGGTATTCCCGGACCCCGATGCGGGAGCAGATCCTGCCGTATCCGCGGAGATGGGAGGCAAAGGCTTTACAGGCGAGGGATGGGAAACCAATACCGACTTTGAACTGATCGGCGATCCGCGGGCCGTCAAGGGCGGCTTGTTCCGGGATTACATTTCCGATTTCCCGGGCACTCTTCGCATGGGTGGACCGGAGTGGAATACGTCGACCAACTTCCTGATCGGCGAATTGCTTTATGAAACGCTAATTGCACTCGATCCGACAACTCTCGACTACATACCTCAACTGGCAACCCACTGGCAGGTGTCGCCGGACAAAATGACGTACCGCTTTCGCATTGATCCCAATGCAAAGTTCTCCAACGGAGAACCCGTGACGGCCGCCGACGTTATTGCGAGCTGGAAGCTGCATGCGGACAAGAGCCTGAGAGACCCATCATTCTATACTCAGTTCAACAAGCTCGAAGAACCGGTCGCCGAGAGCAAATACATCGTTCGGGTGCACGCAAAAGGGAGTGTTCCGGAATGGCAGAACCTCCTGAACTTCGGCACCTCCATCAATATTTTCCCGGCCAGTGCCCTGAAAGACGTTACTGGCGCTGTCTACGTCGAAAAGTACAACTTCCAATACCTGCCGGGCACAGGCCCCTACATCGTTCGACCGGACGACATCAAGAAGGGAACTTCTATTTCGATGAGGCGACGCAACGATTACTGGGCTGAAAAGGCACGCTGGAGCGTCGGTTTGAACAATTTCGACGAAGTTCGCCTGACGGTAATCCGCGACGACAATCTTCGACTCGAACAGTTCAAGAGGGGCGACCTCGACTTCATGTACGTGAACCGCTCGAAAAATTGGGTCGAGGATCTGAGCCCCATGATGCTGGATAAGGTCGAGCGTGGCCTCATTCAGAAGACAAAAGTTTTCAATGTTCATCCGACTTCGTGGTCGGGCTTTGCAATGAATACGACGAGGCCCCCGATGGATGACATTCGCGTCCGAAAAGCGTTGACCTTCCTGCTGAACAGGGAGCTTCTCATCGAGAAACTATTCTTCAATGAGTATGTGCCCTCGAATACGTATTACGCCGGAACTGTCTATGAGAACCCAAACAACCCGAAGAATCCCTACGACCCACAGGCGGCGATAAAGCTTCTGGCTGAGGCGGGCTGGAAAGACCGGGATTCCGAGGGCCGCTTGACCAAAAACGGCAAACCGTTCGTTTTCGAGATGCTCTACGACAGCAAGAGTTCGGAAAACATCCTCACCATCTATCAACAGGATCTCGAAAAGGTGGGCATCAGGATGACCCTGCGATTGGTGACGTTCGAGACGCGGGTGCAGCTCACGCACAGGAAGCGCCAGTTCGATATGGTTTATCAGGCGTGGGGAGCGAGTGCGCTTCCCGATCCCGAGACCTCCTATCACTCTCGCCTGGCGGCCGAGGGGGACAACAACAACATCACCAGCTTCAAGGATCCGCGTGCGGATGAACTGATGGAGAAATACTCAAAGACCTTTGAGCTGAAGGAACGCATCGGCTTGATTCGGGAGTTGGATGGAATTCTGGCAAGTCAGTATCCCTACGTTCTCCATTGGAATGCGCCCAACCTTCGTCTCGCCTACTGGAACAAGTTCGGGCAACCTCGTGGCTATCTCACACGGACCGGCGAGTACGAGAGCGGCCTGTCACAGGGGCCTGGCGTCCAGCAGCTCTGGTGGATCGATCCGGAAAAGGCAAAGAAGCTCGATGAAGCGCTACGAGATTCGTCCATTAAGCTTCCCGTCGGTCCTCTGGAAGACAAGTATTGGCTGGACTACGGAAAGAAAGAATCAGCGGCGAAGTGAACCTTCCATCGGAGCGTTCCATTAAACGATGACGGGCTATTTCATCCGCCGCTTTCTGCTGATTATTCCGACGTTCCTCGGCATTTCGATGGTGGTTTTCGCCATCATGCACTTCGTGCCGGGCGGTCCCATCGAGCGACAGATCATGCGTTACCAGATGGCGCAGGCCGGCGAAGGAGGCGGTGGAGGTGGAGGCGGCCGGGGAGGTGTGGAGATCCCCGCTGAAGCCCTGGAGGAAATGAAGAAGTTTTATGGCTTCGACAAACCTCTTCATATCCGTTACGCCACCTGGTTATGGAATGTGCTGCACTTCGATCTTGGACGTTCCTATATCTACCAGGACCCCGTATGGGACGTCATCAAGCAGCGTTTCCCCGTATCGATCTTCATCGGAATAACGAGCTTCGTTCTGAGCTATCTCATCTGCGTTCCACTCGGCGTCCTGAAGGCGGTAAAGCACGGATCGAAGTTCGACTTCGCCAGCAGCTTCGTTGTGTTTCTCGGATATTCGATTCCGGGCTGGGCTCTGGGCACAGTGCTGCTCGTATTGCTCGGCGGGGGAACCTTTTGGAACGTCTTTCCTCTGGGTGGCTTCCGTCCTTCCAACTGGGAATATCTGGGCTTCTTCCAGAAGATGACGCAGCAGGCCTACCATATGTTTCTTCCGGTCTGCTGCTACATGATCGGACAGTTTGCGACGCTCACCATCCTTACCAAAAACTCGCTGATGGAAAATCTCGGGCAGGACTATGTCCGCACCGCGTTCGCCAAGGGCCTCGATGAAAAGCGCGTGATTTTCGTTCATGCTCTGCGGAACTCGCTCATCCCCATCGCTACAGGGCTCGGTAACGTCATCAGCCTGATCCTCGCGGGTTCGTTTCTGATCGAGAAGGTATTCAACATCGATGGGATGGGCTACCTTGGATACACCTCCGTACTTCAAAGGGATTACCCGGTAGCGCTCGGGATCCTTGTGGTTTCGAGCTTGCTGATGCTTATAGGAAACATTCTTTCCGACATGATCTACGTCATTGTCGACCCCCGAATTCGATTTAAATGACGCAGGAAGCTCCTCCCCCCGTGGGGACCACACAGGGAACCGTAGGTACTCCGCCGGCCGTCGCGCGTGATCGGTCAGGCTCGGTTTTCCGGAGACGCCTGCGAAAATTCCGAACGCTCAAGCGGGGTTACTATTCGTTCCTTTTGATCGCCGTCGCCTACGCAATCTCCTTTATGCTGCCGCTGCTGGTCAACAACAAGGCTCTGGTTGTTCATTACGAGGGAAGCTACTTCTTTCCGATTCGCGAGTATCATGCCGCCTCGGAGTTTGGCATTGAGGGGTTTGGCGAGGCCAATTACCGAGACCTCAAGAAAAAGTTCGCAGAAGACGGCAAGGGGAACTGGGTTTTGATGCCGCCGTATCCCTACAGTCCACTGGAAAACCTCCTCGAACTTCCGGGCAATCCACCGCACAGGCCTTCGTGGGAGCATATATTCGGAACGGATACCGCAGGCAGAGATGTCTTTGCCCGGCTTGCGTACGGTTTCAACGTTTCTCTTACGTTTGCGCTTCTTGTCCTGCTGTTTGCGGACGGCTTCGGAGTCATGGTGGGCGCCATTCTCGGATACTTCGGATCACTCACGGACATCATCGGGCAGCGGATGATTGAAATCTGGTCTGCGTTACCCTTCCTCTACACGATCATCATCATCAGCTCGATCATCGTGCCGACCTACACACCGGGGAGAAACCTGGTGCTGCAACAATCGTTTTGGCTGCTTATCGGTATTCTCTCGATCTTCTACTGGATCAGCATTACCTATTACGTCCGCGGTGAGTTCTATCGGGAAAAGGCGAAGGATTATGTTGGCGCGGCGATCGCCATGGGTGTCTCCGAGCCGAAGATCATCTTCAAGCACATCCTGCCGAACGCACTGACCCCCGTTGTGTCGTTCGCGCCATTTACGATCGTGCTCAACATCACGGCTCTCGTTGCACTGGACTTTCTGGGATTCGGATTGCCGGCGCCGACTCCGAGCTGGGGTGAGTTAATCGGACAGGGCGTGTCCAACCTCACATCATGGTGGCTGGTGCTCTTCCCCATCGGCGCAATGTTCCTGACGCTGTTGCTCATCGTTTTGATCGGGGAGGCTGTTCGAGAGGCCTTCGATCCCAAGGAATATTCGAGGTTGCGGTGAGCACGAAACAGACGCCTCTGCTGCAGGTCAGAAATCTTCAAACCCACTTCAAGACGGAAGCCGGCTGGGCAAGGGCCGTGGACGGCGTGAGCTTCGATATTTTTCCCGGCGAAGTCGTCGGGCTGGTCGGCGAGTCCGGCTCTGGGAAAAGCGTCACGGCCTTGAGCATTCTCCGGCTGATTCCCGATCCTCCCGGAAAAACGGTCGGGGGCTCCATCCTCTATAAAGCTCAGGATCTGCTCAAACTGTCATGGGAGGAGATACGCAACGTCCGCGGCAACGAGATCAGCATGATCTTCCAGGAGCCGATGACCTCGCTCAATCCAGTCTTCACCATCGGCATGCAGATCATGGAAGTGATCCTCGAGCACAACAAAGTTTCCCGGAAAGAAGCTTTCGATCGCGCCGTGAGGATGCTGGAACTCGTCGGCATTCCGGCGGCGGCAAACCGGATGAACGACTACCCGCATCAGTTTTCGGGTGGAATGCGCCAGAGAGTCATGATCGCCATCGCTCTCGCGTGTGATCCTTCGTTGCTCATCGCTGATGAACCCACCACGGCACTCGATGTCACGATTCAGGCGCAAATCCTCGAGCTGATGCTGAAGGTCAAAGACGAAAGGAAGGACGCCGCGATCCTGCTGATCACACACAATCTGGCTGTCGTCGCGGAGACCTGCCATCGCGTGATGGTCATGTACGGAGGAAAAATCCAGGAGATCGCGCCGGTTCGCGAGCTGTTCAGGAATCCGACGCACCCTTACACGAAGGGCCTTCTGGCATCCCTGCCTGCCGTGGATGGGGCAAGGCACGCGCGCCTGACAACGATCCCGGGCAATGTACCCAGCATTCTGGACCTGCCTGCAGGCTGCAAGTTCGCGACGCGCTGTCCGGAGCGCCTCGAGAAATGTTTTACATACGAACCGGAACTGATTGAGGTCTCACCGGGCCACTGGGTTCGGTGCGTGCTGGTGGAAAAGTGACGCTGCTTGAAGTTCAGGATCTGCGGGTTCGCTTCCCTGTCACCGGCGGTGTCTTCGCGAGAAAGATCGGCGAAGTCCGCGCGGTGGACGGCGTGTCGTTCACTCTCGATCGAGGCGAAACCCTCGGAGTGGTCGGAGAATCCGGATGCGGCAAGAGCACGCTCGGCCGTGCCGTTATCAACATTCTCCGTTCGATGAGTCACGGAGTAGAGATCACCGGAAAGGTTCTCTATCACCACAAGAACGGTGTCGTTGATCTGGCGGCGTTGTCGCGTTCGCAGATGCGTCCTTACCGGTCCGACATCCAGATGATCTTCCAGGATCCCTATTCCTCGCTCAACCCGCGCATGACCGTCAACCAGATCGTCGAGGAACCTCTCAAGATCCACACAAGGGATTCTTCTCAGGGACGTCGACGCAAGGTTGCAGAACTGCTTGGAAAGGTTGGCCTCACTGCAGAGCAGGCCAATCGCTACCCGCACGAGTTCTCCGGAGGCCAGAGGCAGCGGATCGGCATTGCGCGGGCTCTCGCAACCAATCCGCAGATCATCATCGCGGATGAACCCGTCAGCGCTCTGGATGTTTCGATTCAGGCGCAGGTCATCAACCTCATGCAGGACCTGCAGGATGAATTCCAGCTTTCCTACATTTTCATTGCGCACGATCTTTCGGTCGTTCGACACATCTCCGATCGCATTGCGGTGATGTATCTGGGAAATATCGTGGAGGTAGGCCCTGCGGAATTGATCTATTCCGCCCCGCTGCATCCCTATTCGCGCGCGTTGCTGTCGGCACTTCCCCGCCCGGATCCTGACGCGCCGAAAGACCGACGCATTCAATTGAGCGGGGATGTTCCAAGCCCCACCAACAAACCCTCAGGCTGCGCGTTCCGAACCCGCTGCCCGATCGCAAAGCTGACCTGCGCGGACGCCGTGCCTCCACTCGAAGAAAAGGAAGGCCGCTGGGTTGCTTGTCCCTGGGTTCCGTAACGAAAGCGACTTTGCATGACGTCTGGCAAGCGAGCCCTCACCGCAATCTTTGTTGGACTCGTCGCGGCTACTCTCTGCTACGACCTCTTGAAGGCGAACGAATCCAGAGGAATGACCGGAGACTTCCGGTTTTCGCTCGATGTTGCACGGCACCTGCTCGCAGGAACCGATCCGTACAGCCGCCCCGCGGAACCTGACGAGGCACCGTACCCGTTGACCGCAGGACTGCTTGCTCTACCTTTTTCCCCGCTGCCGGATCCGCTGCCCTCGGCCATCTTCATCGGACTCAGCAGCGCATTACTGGCCTGGTTTTTGGCCGCACCTGAGCCGTGGCGCTTGCTGCTATTGCTGTCCTGGCCTTTTCTGTATGCGGTGATGTGGGTGCAGTGGACGCCGCTTATGGCGTGTCTCTGGTTCCTGCCGGTGCTGATGCCGCTCGTTCTGGTGAAACCTCACATTGCCCTCCCTATGTTATTGACAGCAAAGCCTGACTGGCGCGGCGTGGTCATTACGGCTTTACTCGGCATCCTCT
>Ga0079218_10000841_pt1 | contig 10170 bp, 5 predicted proteins | sample NCCompost_FD_77181 | JGI IMG/M metagenome (GOLD analysis project Ga0079218, IMG submission 77181) | Agricultural soil microbial communities from Utah to study Nitrogen management - NC Compost | ecosystem: Environmental > Terrestrial > Soil > Agricultural land | place: USA: Utah | collected... | reverse complement strand
TGATGACTCCCGCGATCTGGATCAGTTGACCGTCGCCGAATACCTGGACGGAAGCTCTGTCCGGATCCACGTTGCGGTCGCGGATGTGGACGCGCTGGTCCGGAAGGGATCGCCTGTTGATGAGCACGCACGGCACAATACCACCTCGGTCTATACACCGACTCGAATCTTTCCCATGTTGCCGGAGCGCCTGTCGACGGATCTGACATCATTGAATCCGAACGAGGACCGCGTGGCAGTGGTGATTTCCTATACGGTCGGCCCGGACGGCCACGTCAACGATGGCGGAGTGGCCCGCGCGCTCGTACGAAACCACGCGAAGCTTGCGTATAACAGCGTCGGCGACTGGCTGGACGGTGAGGGCCCCGCCCCTGACGCGTTGGCGAAAACAGAAGGCCTGTCCGAGCAGCTTCGCATGCAGGATGAAGCAGCTCAGCGCCTGAGGGTGCGGCGTCATGAAGATGGCGCGCTGGACCTCGAAACAATCGAACCGCGCGCAGTAGTCGACGACGGGCGCGTTCTTCAACTGAAGCGCGAGCGAAAGAATCGCGCACGAGCACTCATCGAGGACTTCATGATCGCCGCGAACGGCGTGACTGCCCGTTATCTGGAGTCCAGAGGAATACCGTCTGTTCGTCGTGTCGTCCGTTCGCCGGAGCGCTGGGATCGTCTGGAAGCCCTGGCTATCGAGATGGGCGACCGATTGCCGGTCGATCCTGATCCAAAGGCCCTTGCGAACTTCCTTTTGCGAAGGCGACAGGCCGATCCCTTGCGATTCCCTGACCTTTCGCTCGCAGTCGTGAAGCTGCTGGGCCGCGGTGAGTACGCGCTGACTCGCAGCGCCGACGACGAAGCCGGACACTTTGGCCTCGCCGTCAAAGACTATGTCCATTCAACGGCCCCGAACCGCCGGTATCCGGACCTCATCACTCATCGGCTGCTGAAGGCGGCTATCAGCAAGGCTCGATCTCCGTATTCCAATCAGGAACTGGAAGAGCTGGCTGAACACTGCACAAGGCAGGAAGATGCTGCGGAAAAAGTCGAACGCCAGATGCGAAAGTCGGCAGCCGCGCTGTTGCTTTCTTCGCGAATCGGCGAGCACTTTGACGGAATAGTGACCGGAGCGGCGGCGAAAGGCACCTGGGTACGGATCTTCGATCCGCCGGCCGAAGGCCGAGTGGTGCGAGGAACGAAAGGCCTGGATGTCGGAGATCGAATCTCAGTCCGCCTGCTGGGGACGGACGTTGAACGCGGCTTTATCGATTTCGAAAACTGACCGGTGCGGCCCGTGGCGTCATTCGCTGGTATGATGTTTTGAAAATGGCAACAACGCTGCTTGAGGCAAGTCTTGCGCCCTTGAGGCGCGTTGCAGTCCGGTCGAAACGCCGCGTACGGGAAGTTCGGATGATTGCGGCTGCCTGGCGACCTCCGCTCCGTCCTATTCTCGTACAGATCATTCCGACGCGCCGTTGCAACCTCTCCTGCACCTATTGCAACGAATACGATGATTTCTCGAAACCCGTACCTACTTCCGAGATGATTCGCCGCATCGATCACCTTGCACGGCTTGGGGCGCTGTGTGTGCACCTCAGCGGTGGCGAACCTCTTTTGCATCCCGAGTTCGATGAAATCATCCGCCGCATCCGACAGCATGGAATGTTCGCGGGTGTCCTGACCAACGGTTACCTGCTCAATGTGGAGCGCATCCAGCGCTTGAACCGAGCGGGCCTCGACAATCTGCAAATCAGCATCGATAACGTCACTCCGGACGATGTCTCAAAGAAGAGCCTGAAAGTTCTTGATCAGAAGCTGCAGTGGCTCGCCAAATATGCCGAGTTCGATGTAAACATCAATTCCGTCCTTGGCAACGACATGCCCCGTCCCGAAGAAGCCCTCGCTGTTGCGGAACGCGCGCGCGCACTCGGACTGAAAAGCGCTGTCGGAATCCTTCATGACGGAAGCGGCCAGCTTCGGCCACTGAGCGACCAGCATTGGCGCGTCTATGAACAGATCGTCGGTCGGCGTAGCAACTCATTCTCTGCCTTTATTCATTACGATCAGTTCCAGAGAAACCTGGCGCAGGGACTCCCCAACAACTGGCAATGCCACGCCGGCAGTCGATACCTCTACGTGTGCGAAGACGGTCTTGTGCACTACTGCTCTCAGCAGCGGGGCCATCCCGGGATTCCGCTCGAGCAATATCAGCCCGCAGACCTCGTGCGCGAGTATTCCACCGTGAAGTCCTGCGCGCCTTACTGCACGGTTTCGTGTGTGCACCGGGTAACCGTTGTCGATGAGTTTCGAGTCAATCCGTCGGCAGCATTGTCGCAGTTCTTTCCCGCCGCTTTACCCATGCCCGTCCGTATCCTGAAGCGGCTTTTCCTGCCAAAGACTCCGGGGCAGCAAACGGCGTTTTCGAAGCTGACACTCAAGTTGCTGAAGTTGAAATGACGACGGATCTCGGTGTACCTGAATGGATCAGCCTGTGCTTCTTCTCGTTCTTCTCTGTCCTTGCCTGGATGCGTCCACTGGAAAGCACACGCCGCTTGAACGCGACCGTTCTCGGCATCGTGGCGATCTCACTAATCCTGCTGCTGAAGATTGAAGCTGTCGCCGAGTTCGTAGCGTACCGGCGAATGCTGCCTCTGTTGCTGATGCCGATGGCCTATTGGCAAACAGGCCATTTCACTGCGCCCATTAACGACAAGTTCCAGCAGCATCTTGCCGCTACCGACAGGAGAATCTTTCAGCGTCTTGGAGACTTCTCGCTTCCACCCCGGATCGGACGCTGGGTGCACGCACTGCTGGAATACTCTTACATCCTGGTCTATCCGATGGTTCCATCCGCATTGGCCGTGCTCTATGTTGCGGGTGCCATCGAGCATGCCGTCGAATTCTGGAGCGTGGTTCTGCCGCCAGCCTATAGCTGCTACGCCACGTTGCCATTTCTTCGAACGTTGCCGCCCCGCACCGTCGAGCCCATTCACGAACCGAAACGTCATCAGAAAGGAATTCGTGGGTTCAATCTCTTCGTCGTCCGACAGGTGACACACCAGGCCAATACGTTTCCGAGCGGGCATGCTGCGGCCGCCGTTGCAGTCGCACTCGAACTGCTGCGGTACGTGCCTCCAGCCGGATTTGTGTACCTCGTGCTCGCGATCGGCATCATGGCCGGTGCCTTCATCGGTCGATACCACTATGCCGAGGATGTCCTGTTGGGAGCCGCACTCGCGGTCGCCAGCTTCCTGATTTTCTCGGAATGAACCGGCGGCCTAGTGCGGACAAACAATACCGCTGGTTCCACGGACGAGCACCGTTGCGTCGCAGGAATAGGCTCCGAAGACCAGCGTTCTTAAGTCCGCGCGAGTCCCGAACGTTAACTGAATATCGCTCGCCGTATTTCCCGTAATTGTCGAATTCACGATCGTGACACCCGCCCCATTGTCAGCGACGAAGCCAGTGAGGTTCTGATTACTCATCAACCGGGCTTGATTTGTCATTGTAAGGGTGGCGCCGTTCAAGACTCTGACGCCGTTAAGCGTGTTATTGTGCGCGTTCAAGGTACTGAAACCCGGAACACCGGAGAATTGTGGCGTATTAAAAATGGTCATCACGGAGTTCTGCTGAACCAGAACTCCACTCCCATTGTTAAAGCTGTTCAATACAGAGCCGGCATCCAGATCCAGGCCACTCTTCGAATTCACTGAAACGCCGTTAGCTGGATTACCCGAAACATTGATAGTGCCGCCGAACGACACCATGTGGGCTCCAGAGACAACGGTCAGCCCCGTAGCCAGGTTGTTATTCGCGTTGATCACCGAAATGGAATCGTTGATGAACGCGTTGGAACTCGTCGCGATCTGAATCCCGACGGCGTTGGCATTTGCTGATGCCGTCACGCGGGAAAACGTTATGGAGCTACCGTTCACATTTATCCCGAAGACGCGGTTGTTTGAAGCTGAGAACGTATCTGTCAACGTCGCCGCTGATCCGGTCTGGATATCAAGCCCGTGCACACCGTTGTGATGTGTCGCGACATTCGAAAGAATCGCGCTCGATCCCGTCTGAATGGTGATGCCGAACCCGGCGTTCGCGTGCACTTCCACGCCGGAAACCGTAAGATGCGCCCCGTTGATGGCGGCTATACCCCAATCGCCGTCCCGGACAACGAAGTTGGACAACAACACATTGCCGACGCCGGTGATTCGGACAGCGCCCTCACCTCCCCCGTCGATGATCGCCTCACCGACACCGTTCAAGGTAAGTCCTTCGGTGGTGATGACGATTGGCCCTTCACACGTACCTGTAAAGTTGATCGTCTGGTTCTTTTCCTTGTTGCTCGCCACAGCGGCGGCTAACGACTTGTTACTGCAATCGAGAACATCGGTTGCCCAGACCGAAGCTGTCGTGAGGAAAATGAACGCTCCGAGCAAAATCGTCCGTAATCGCATGTGACCTGCCTTTCGGAAAGTTGTTGGGGCTGAACGCCCAGATCGTTGTAACAGCCGGGAAACAGTCGGGATTGGACGGTCCTAATACCTACAGGGCGATCACGGCATCGTCAAGGCAAATTGCGGATGTCACTGCGGCATCACGGAAGTAACACACGAGCATCATTGAGAATCAGCAGACCCAGCGCGATCAGAACAACCGGCAGCGCGATGTGACCATATCGTCGAAGCGCGACTCCGAGGCGGGGATGCTTCACCAACCAGTATCCTGCCATGCACCAAAGAGCGGTCATCACGGCGAATATCGCCACGTACAGTGCAAGCTGCGAAAAATTTCGTGAGAAAAGCGGAATATAGACGCCGAGATTGTCGCCGCCATTGGCCACGGTGACGAGGGCGACTGAAATCCATTGCGAGTGGATGCCGCGTTTCATGCTTTTTCCACGCATATCCAGATCGTCGGCATCCAACTCGGTTGCAGATCGCGATCGCCACAGCTCGTGCAGGCCACGAAGTCCAAGACCGAGTGGTATCACGCCCAGCAACGCTAACCATCCGGAAGGAATTGCAAGGGCCAGCAGGGCGACCGCGCCGCTCACTGCCGTAAGCACACCAATTCCGACGAATTGTCCCGCAATGACAGCTGCGGGCCGAAGAGTTCGGTCTGCGAAAAACAGGGCGAGTAACAGAATGTCATCGACGTTTGTTGCCGCGAATACAAGCGCCCCCATCGCGACAGTCGTTGGCAGAGCAATCACCCGACGAGTGTATCGATTCCGCCCCCCCATCATGTAACATCTTGTCGGCATCATCTGCACAGACTGAACGAAACGCCAACCGCAGCCATGCGGAAACGGGAGGGACGTGGGGCCGCCAGGTACTCAGCAGAATTTCCCACCTGCACGTTAAGGAGAAATTGTGATGAGGGACTCGACTGAGGCGACGCCTCGACCGGGCGTGGCGAACTGGCTGTCTGGCGGTGGTGAGATGGGTGAGCGCATTCGCGCCTTTGATTGGGCGAACTCGCCCCTGGGTCCCGTCGAAACATGGCCTCAAAGTCTGAAAACGGCTGTCCGAATTATGCTGACGTCGCGTCAGCCGATCTGGCTTGGCTGGGGCGAACAACTCATCAAGCTCTACAACGACTCTTACATCACCATCGTTGGCGGTAAGCACCCCACTGCCCTTGGGCAGCCCGCATCCGTCGTCTGGCGAGAAATCTGGCCACAAATCGGGCCGATGCTGGAAACCGCGATGGGTGGGGTCGAAGGAACCTACGTCGAAGAGCAGCGCCTGATCATGGAGCGGAACGGTTATCCCGAAGAGACCTTTTACACCTTCTCTTATAGCCCCATTCCAAACGATGAGGGAGGCGCCGGCGGAATCATTTGCGTAAACACGGATGACACGCAGCGCGTTGTCAGTGGTCGCCAGGTCGGGCTTTTGCGCGAACTCGCGTCCAGGACTGCGGATGCTCGCACCGTGGAGCAGGCATGCGCCCTCAGTACCGATTGCCTCTCGACAGATCCTTACGACCTGCCTTTTGCAATGATCTACCTGACCGACCCCGGCTCGCGCGGGGTGGTTCTGGCCGGAAATCCGTGGGGCATCGAGCGAGGCCATACTGCAGCCGCTCCGTTCGTGGCGCTCGATGAACCGTCGGTGTGGCCCTTCAAGACGGTGCTCCGGACAAATCGCGCCTGTCTTGTGTCGGACTTGAGCGCTCTTGAGAAAACGCTGCCGCGCGACGCGGCGAATCGCGCTCCACATCAGGCAGTCGCTTTGCCCATTGCCGCACAGGGGCGCGAGGGAGAGGTCGGTATTCTCATCGTCGGCCTCAATCCATACCGGCTGTTCGATGCCAACTACCAGGGCTTCCTCGACCTGGTTTCTTCACAGATAGCCTCCGCCATTGCCAATGCGCGCGCTTACGAAGAGGCACGTCAACGCGCGGAGGCACTGTCCGAACTGGATCGGGCGAAGACCACGTTCTTTTCTAACATCAGCCATGAGTTTCGAACGCCACTGACGTTGATGCTGGCGCCGCTTGAAGAGACGCTTGAGTTGCATGGCGATTTACCTCCCACCGTCCGCGAGCAGATCGCGCTCGCGCGAGGCAACGGCGTCCGCCTCCTGAAACTCGTCAACACGCTGCTGGACTTCTCGCGCATCGAAGCAGGCAGGACCGACCTGAGTTACGAACCTGTAGACCTCGCACGTTTCACCGCGGACCTTGCCAGCGTTTTTCGCTCGGCAATCGAGAGAGCGGGACTGAAGTACATCGTGAATTGCGACGACCCGGGCGAACCGATCTATGTCGATCGTGACATGTACGAAAAGGTCGTCCTGAACCTGATTTCGAATGCATTTAAATTTACGTTTGAAGGCGAAATCGAAGTACGGTTGCGCGCCGGAGAATCGTCAGTTCAACTGTCGGTGCGCGACACGGGCACCGGTATTCCGGAAACGGAACTGCGGCACGTGTTTGAGCGGTTTCATCGAGTGAAGGGAGCAAAGGGACGCAGCATTGAAGGCAGTGGCATTGGGTTGTCGCTCGTTCAGGAGTTGGTCCGCTTGCATCACGGCGATGTCACTGTGGAAAGTGTGTTCCATGAAGGCTCCACGTTTACCGTCACACTGCCCCGGGGATCGGCTCACCTGCCGTCAGACCGCCTCATCCGCGGAGAAACGGTCGTTGCCAAAGCCCATGAGGTGAACTCTTATGTCGAAGAGGCGTTGCGATGGCTGCCGTCGGAGATGGAACCAGCCGGGATCGAAACCCGTGACTCCTTCACTCCCTCGTTAAAGCCGCCCCATGGGCGCCTGCCGAATGGCGCAAGAGTGCTCCTGGCAGACGACAACGTCGATATGCGGGAGTACCTGCGGAGACTGCTCCTCGAAGCAGGCTATACGGTGGTCGTGGTCGCTGATGGTGAAGTCGCCCTCACCGCTGCACAAACGGAGCCATTCGATCTCGTCCTGTCAGATGTCATGATGCCCAGGCTGGACGGATTCGGGCTGCTGAAGGCTCTGCGAGACGATCCACACACCGCGACGATTCCGGTCATCCTGCTGTCTGCGCGCGCAGGCGAGGAATCGCGGGTGGAAGGTCTCGAGGCGGGCGCAGACGACTATCTTGTGAAGCCGTTTTCGGCGCGAGAATTAACAACTCGTGTGGAGTCCCATATCAAACTCGCGGGAGTTCGCCGGGAACAGGAGGCTCGCACTGCTGCCGATCTTAAGGCGATGGAGCATCTCAACGAAGTCGGAAATCGATGTTCCCGGATGGGTCACGACTTTGAGGGTTGTCTCGACGCCATCATGGACGCGGCGATCACTATCACCGGAGCCCAGAAAGGCAATCTCCAGTTGTATGAAGCAAAGACCGGTGAACTCAGAATCGCTACCCATCGGGGCTTTGACGAGCCCTTCCTGAAATTCTTCGGCGTTATCACCGACAAGGAGGCTGCTGCTTGCAGTGCGGCGCTGCGATCCAGTGAACGGGTGATTGTCGAAGATGTGGAGCAAAGCGAGATCTTTGCCGGACAGGCTTCTCTGACGGAATTGTTGGAAGCCAACGTCCGCGCCGTGCAGTCTACCCCGCTGATTTCGAGTTCCGGAAAAATCTTTGGCACGATCTCCACGCACTTCCGCCTGCGACATCGGCCGAGCGAAAGGGACCTGAGGCTGCTGGACCTGCTCGCGAGGCAAACAGCGGATTACCTCGAGAGACGGCAGGCAGAAGAAGAGTTGCGCGCCCGTGAAGAGCAGTTGAAAACGCTCTTCGAGGCGACCCCCCTGGGCGTTTATGTCGTGGATGCGGACTTCTCTCTACGACAAGTGAACGTGACTGCCCTTCCGGTTTTTGGCGACATCCCGGACCTCATCGGTCGTGACTTCAGCGAAGTTATCCACATACTGTGGCCTGCGCAATACGCCGACGAAATCGTTCGACTCTTCCGGCACACCCTGGAGACAGGAGAGTCGTACATCATGCCTGAGCGCATTGAGAAGCGACTGGACCGGGGCGTAACGGAATACTACGAGTGGCGGATAGACCGTATCCCACTCCCGGATGGCCGGTTCGGTGTCGTCTGCTACTTTCGCGATATCTCGATGCAGGTTCTGGCGCGCCAGCAGATCGCAGAGTCCGAAGAGCGTCATCGACGCCTGGCCCTCGAGAACCAAAAGCTGTATCAGCAGGAACAGCGGATGCGCGAGGCGGCCGAGGCAGCAACCCGCGCCAAGGACGAGTTCCTCGCTGTCGTTTCTCACGAGTTGAGATCGCCGCTCAATGCCATTCTCGGACACGCCCACCTTCTGCGCGCGTCACGACGCGACGATACGGAAGTCAGAAAAGTCATGGATGTTATCGAGCGGAATGGCCGATCTCAGATTCAACTGATCGAAGACCTGCTCGATACCGCTCGTATTATTTCGGGAAAGCTGAAACTCGATGTTCGACGGTTTGATCTCCGGGCGGTCGTGAATGCCGCCATTGACAGCATGCTCCCGGCAGCCGCCAGCAAGAATATCCGCGTGGACTTCGTGTGCCCTGGCGAAGCAAGCGCTTACGAAATCTCCGGCGATGCCGATCGCTTACAACAGGTCGTCTGGAACCTTCTGTCGAACGCTGTGAAGTTCACGAACCAGGGCGGTCGCGTGCAGGTTGCTCTGAGCAGGGAGTCCTCTTCGGTCAGAATCGTCGTGAGCGACACGGGTAAAGGCATCAGCGCCGATTTTCTTCCTTTCGTTTTTGACCGGTTCAGTCAAGGCGACTCGTCCGCTTCGCGACGGTTTGGCGGCCTCGGACTCGGCCTGTCGCTTGTAAAGCAGCTCACCGAACTCCATGGAGGCGACGTGCATGTCGAGAGTCTCGGTGAAGGCGAAGGCGCAACGTTCACCGTGAACCTGCCCATACGACCCGAGCCCAGGAACAATGCTTCTCAAAACGATACTCAGCACGTCCGCACCTTGCACAGTCGACCTGCAGGGTATCGGTTGGACGGGCTGAATATTCTCGTTGTGGACGACGATGAGACCGCAAGGGATCTGCTATCACTGACGCTGCAGGAACACGGGGCTATCACCGCCAGTGCGGCTTCCACATCCGGTGCCCTGGAAACGCTTCAGGACTCGCTTCACACGGTCTATGGTGGGAAGCCGTTCGATGTGTTGATCAGCGACATCGGCATGCCGGGTGAAGATGGATATGACCTCATGCGACGAGTGCGAACGCATATCGACCCCCGCGTAAACAGCATTCGGGCTGTGGCCTTGACCGCATACGCGCGATTCGAGGATCGTCTGCGCGCGCTGGAGGCAGGCTACCAGACGCACCTGGCCAAGCCGGTCGAGGAGTCCGAACTGAACACCGTGATTGCCGCGCTTACCGGGAGGATCTCAAAGTAAGGGGCTGATGTGATGATTCGTATAAAACGATTGGCGTATGTCGTTGGCCTGGTGCTGCTGTTGGTCGCGACTTTCGGAGCCGGCTGGGTTACCGGAGTTACCGGAATGGGATCCGCAATCGACGCGGCGACACTTCCCGACCGCGAAAGACAGTTTGCGGCACGCATGAAGAACATCGCGCTTGTCGGCATGTTCACCATTGATGGCAAGGAACGACCGGCTCGCCCCGACCGGTATGACATTTCCAGCGTTGAGAAAGTCGGAGAAGACCGATGGCGATTCAACGCGCGCATGCGCCACGGCAATA
>Ga0079218_10000840_pt1 | contig 10183 bp, 8 predicted proteins | sample NCCompost_FD_77181 | JGI IMG/M metagenome (GOLD analysis project Ga0079218, IMG submission 77181) | Agricultural soil microbial communities from Utah to study Nitrogen management - NC Compost | ecosystem: Environmental > Terrestrial > Soil > Agricultural land | place: USA: Utah | collected... | reverse complement strand
TCAGGCGTCAAGCTGTATCTACTGCCGTTCCGCGATCGCATCTACTTCGAGCTGCGCCAGGCCGCGCACGAAGCGGACCCCGGACGCAAGTTCGCCTGGCGTTTCAAGGATTGGGCCGTCTACTCCGCGCTGCCCGAGGCGGCGCGCTCGCTGGGCAAAGTCGTGCCGATTCGCCAAATTCGCTACCCGCTGATCGACAGCTTGAGCGAGGTCGCTCAGAGGCTCGTGAATACCTCCCTCGTGCGCAGCGGCAGCAACTCCGTGGAGCAAAGCGGGCGTTATAAGTTGCTCGGCAGCAAGAGCCGCTTCACGTACACGACGTGGGCGTTTCCGGCCAAGGAATTCGCGAGCACCGCACTCGCATACAAGCTGTTCTGCAAGGAGTACTACGCGCGCACGGGCTTCCGCTGTGACATGCCGACCGTCGGCTTCCGTCTGAACCGCGACCGCAGCGCGCTGCTCTCCCCGTCGTTCGACAGCCCGATGTTCACGCTGAGCCCGCTATCGACGCAGGAGGAAGGTTGGACCGACTTCGTGCTCGACTTCTCCGACTTCGCGGCGAAGCACCACGGCGTGCCGTTCTTCAACCAAACGCGCAACGCGACGCCCGAAGTCGTGGCGCAGCGCTTCGGCACGCGACTCGCCTTCTTCAACAAGGTCCGCCGCGAGCTCGACCCTCACGACCGGCTCGTCAACCAATTCTTCCAGTCCTACCTTCCCCAGGCCTAGCCGCCCGCTATCGCAGGCTCGCGAGATAGCCCTTCGCTCGCTCGATCTCTGGGCGCGGCGAATCCGCGTCACGCGCGATCTCGATGGTTCGCGCGTAGTACTCGCGCGCTTTCGCTGCGTCGCCGCCGGCCTCGGCCGCGCGCGCCGCGCCGAACGCGCCGCGGAACCGGCCGGGCTCTTTCATCATCGATGCTTCGAACGCCGCGAGGGCGCCGGCCGCGTCGCCGGCCTCGAGCAGCATCTCGCCCAAGAGCTCGCGTGCGGGCGCGAGCGGCCCCGGCGAGACTGCGGACTTATCGGTGGCGTCCTCGGAGTCGGCGGCCGAGCGCAATGTCTCGAGACCCTCGCCGCGACGCCCCTCGGCGAACGCGACCCACGCCGAGGCGACGCGCCGCTGAATGTCGACTTGCTCCGCCCAGTACGCATCCTGCGCCTGCGTCAATTGCTCGCGGAGCGCGGCGAGCCGCTCCAGATCTCCGCTCGCAGCGGCCGGCCGGCCGCTGCGGGCGGCACCGACCGCCCGTGCGAAATGCGTGATTGCAATGGTGAACGGCGTGCCGTTCGCCGGCACCTCGAGCCGCGCGGCTTCGTCCCAGGCGCCGCGCTCGAGCGCGTAGCGCGCCGGAATCGCGGCCAGCGCGAAGTAGCCGGCCATCGGCGGCGCCGCTCCGCCGGCAGTCGCGGCCGGATCGAACCGCGCGGCGGCCGCCGGGAGCCGCTCGATGACATCCCGAGCCGCACGATCCTGCACCATCTGCAGATACGCATACGCCTGATAGTCCATCGCGTGCAGCGCCTCGGTTGGAACGCCCTGCCGTAGCGCCGTTTGCTCCGACATTCGGTTCGTTTCCGCCGACTCCTTCCAGGAGCCGACGCGCGTGAACGTGTGCGACGGCATGTGCAAGGCATGCGGCGCCGACGGCGCGATCGCGGCGTAGCGGCGCGCCGCGACGAGCGCCCGCTCGGCAAGCGGCGGGTGATCGTAGGCATGGATGATGTAATGCGCGAGCCCCGGGTGGTCGGGATAGCGCGCGAACAGCGGCTCGAGGATGCCCGCTGCTTTCAACTGCGGCGCGTACGTCTTGTCGGTCGGGAGCGCGGTCTGGTTCACCGCGAGCGCGTAAAAGATCGTCGCCTCGAGATCCTGCGGATACGCACCGACGACGGCATCCATCCCTCTCTCGTACGCGAGGATGCGGTCGCGCTGCGACACGGTCGCGTGGTTCGTGAACAGCGCAGCGACAGCGTCGATGTACGCGCGCTCGCGAGGCGTCGGCGAACCCGTCGTTCGCGCCTTCGCGACGGCCGCGAGCCCCTGCTCGAGCGCAGCACTCGAGCGCACGCCGCCGAACGGGTTGCCCCAGTACGCCATCGCGATACCCCAGTGCGCCATCGCGCAGTCGGCATCCGTTCCCGACACGCGGTTGAAGCTTTCGATCGCGGCGCGGAACTCGAACGAATGCAGCAGCGCGACGCCTCGATCGAAATCGGCGGTGACAAGCGGCGCGCAGCTCGTTTCGAAGTGAACCGTGCCAAGTTTTTCTCCGGCTGCGGCTGCGTGCCCCTCATGCTGAGCGACGGCGAACGACGTTGGAGCCAGAGAGAGGACGACGATGACGGCCAACGAACGCGACATGGCGGTTGCCTCCCCGATGGTACTGTCGCCAGCATACTCCCGATGATCGCCGCGCAAAGGTCGAGCGCCGGCCTGGCAGCTCTCGCCGCCACAAAAGCTCGTCCTTGGCAGGAGATCGAGCGCTTAGCGGATGAAGCCGAGCGACTCGAGCTTCACGATGATGCGATGCGCCGACATATCCGGCGTCGACTCCGTCGTGTCGAGCCGCATCTCCGGGTTCTCGGGCACCTCGTACGGATCGTCGATGCCGGTGAAACCCTTGAGGATGCCCGCGCGGGCTTTCGCGTAAAGGCCCTTGCGATCGCGCGCCTCGCAAACTTCGATCGGCGTCGCGACGTGAATCTCGATGAAGCCGCCGAGCGGCTCGACCATCTCGCGGACGCGCTTGCGCGTCGCCGTGTACGGCGCAATCGGCGCGCAGATCGCGATGCCGCCGTTCTTCGTGATCTCGCTCGCGACGTAACCGATGCGCTGGATGTTCAGATCGCGGTGCTCCTTCGAGAACCCGAGCTCGCTCGACAAGTGTTTGCGAACGACGTCGCCGTCGAGCAGCGTGACGGGCCGGCCGCCCATCTCCATGAGCTTGACCATCAACGCGTTCGCGACGGTCGACTTGCCCGAGCCCGAGAGCCCCGTGAAGAACACCGTGAAGCCCTGCTTGTGCCGCGGCGGGTGCGTGCGGCGCAGCTCGGCGACGACGGCCGGAAACGAAAACCAGTCGGGAATGTCGGCGCCTTCCTGTAGCCGACGGCGCAGCTCGGTGCCCGAGATATCGAGCGTGCGCATGCCCTTCTCGACTTCGTCCTCGGGAAAGTACTGCGCCTTGTCCTCGACGTACACCATGTTCTTGAACGGCACCATGACGATGTCGAGCTCTTTCTCGTGCTTCTTCATGAGCTCTTGCGCGTCATACGGACCATAGAACGGCTTGCCGGTGCTATCGGCGCCGGGGCCGGCATGGTCGCGGCCGACGATGAAGTGCGTGCAGCCGTAGTTCTTGCGAATGATGGCGTGCCACAGCGCCTCGCGGGGGCCGCCCATGCGCATCGCGAGCGGCAGCAGGCTCAACGCCGTCGTCTGCTCGGGATACGCCTTCAGCAGGTGCTCGTAGCAGCGCACGCGCGTGAAGTGATCGACGTCGCCCGGCTTCGTCATGCCGACGACGGGCTGGATCAGCAAGTTCGCTTCGACGTCCTTCGCCGCGCGGAACGTCAGCTCCTGATGCGCGCGGTGCATCGGATTGCGCGTCTGGAACGCGACGATGCGCCGCCAACCGAGCTTCTGAAAGCGATCGCGAAGCTCTTTCGGAGTATCGCGCAAATGCTTGAAGTCGTAGTGCCCGGGCGTCTCTACTCCGCGGAGCTTGCCGCCGAGATAGACGGGGTTGCTGCGCGTCTTCAGGTAGCTGACCCCGGGGTGCTTCTGATCCGTCGTGCCGAACACGGATTTCGCTTCGGCCTCGAAGTCGGGGCGGTAGATGCTCGAGATCTCCATGGTCGCGATCAGCACGCCTTCGCTGTCGCGCAGCGCGATCGTCTCGCCGAGCTTGCGTTTCTCGGCGAACTGCTCCGTGACGTCGAGCGTGATCGGCATCGGCCAGAGCGTTCCGCTCGCAAGGCGCATCTCGGAGAGCACTTTGGCGTAGTCGGCCTCGCCCATGAAACCCTCGAGCGGCGAGAACGCGCCGTTCAACAGCATCTCGATGTCGCAGAGCTGCCGCATGTTCATATCCCACGACGCCAGGTCGCGCGCGCGCGCTTTCTCCTGCTTCACGCTCGCTTCGTCGAGATATAGATTCTTCAACACCCCACCGTGGGGATCCTTCAAACCACCCATTCGCGTTACTCCCTAGTGATATTCGATGCGTGCTCCGGTCGCTCGGGCCATTCGGCGTCGGGCCGGCGCAGCGGTTCAAATCAGCGATCTAACCCGCAAGCAATTGTTGTGCCGTCGCGCGGATCGTCGTCGCGTTGATCGCGGGCAGGTATTGAGCTTCGCGCTCGCGCCATTTCAAGGATTTCTTGACGATCGTCTCGAGGTTCGGCCGCTTCCCGTCGGGCCCTTCGCCCTTGCCGATGCCGCCGCCGAGCTCGACGACGGTATCTAGCCCTAAGTCGACGGCCGCGTTGATACACGAGACCCATTTGACGGGATTGAACAGCTGGAAGAACAACCGCGAGCGGATCGCGTTGCTCGCCGATTCGTGCAGCTTGCCCGTGTAATTCGAGAGCGTGTCGACGCCGAGCGCGCCGAACTCCGTCTGCTCGAGCACTTTGCGAAACTCCTGAGCGGCGCTGACCATGAGGTACGTGTGGAAGGCGCCTTCGGTGTTCAGGCGGACGCCGCGCTTGTTCGGATGGAGCGTCGCCATCTCGGCGGTCAACGCGTCGAGATCCTTCGCCTCGCCCGCGACGACGGTTTGGTCCGGCAAGTTGCAGCCGCCGATGCCGCAGAAGTGCTTGTCGGCGAGCGCTTGGGCGGCTGGAAGCTCGAGCGTCGTCGCCACCATGCCGCCGCGGCCGAACTCGCTCATGAGCTCGCCGCGCCGCTGCACGAGCTTCAACGCAGCCTCGAACGTCAATGCGCCGGCGTTCACGAGCGCCGTGTACTCGCCGAGGCTGTGACCGGCGCCGATCATGGGTTTCGCGCGCTCGCCGACGAGGCTGCGAAACGACTCGAGGCAGGCGACCTCGTGCGTCAGCAGCGCCGGTTGCGTGAAGCGCGTGAGGTTCAGCTCGTCGCGTGGATCGCGAAACGACAGCTCAGTCATGTCGTAACCGACGACGGCGCTGGCCTTCGAGTAGACGTCGCGAGCGACGGGAAACGCCTCTACGAGGTCGGAGCCCATCCCTCGGTATTGAGAGCCTTGGCCCGGAAAAACGTAGAGAATCTTCTTGTCAGCCACGCTTCAGTCTAGCCCTGGACGCTCGTGCAGCAGGTACGATGCCCCGAACCCGCGGGCTATGCCAAGACGAAGCTGGAATCGCGTTATGCCGCCGCGGCAGGACGTCAGGAAGCCGCGATCGCCGCGCGTCGGCCGCGCTCGGGATCGACGCTCGCGAGCACCACGAGCCCGAGCACGAAGAACGTGCCCGTGATCAGCATCGCGGTGCGGTGATCGTTGTCGGTCGCCCACGTGATGGCGCCGTAGCTCAAAGGGCCCAAGATCGAGGCGAGCTTCACTGCAAGGCCCCAGAGGCCGAAGAACTCGGCATGGCGGTCGGCCGGCGCCAGGTATCCGACGATTGCGCGGCCAGCCGATTGGCTCGCGCCCAAGCAGAGTCCCGCGACGTTCGCGGCGACCCAGAAGCCGAGCCGGCCCGTGCTCAAGTACGCGATCACGACCATCGAGCACCAGCCGAGCAGCGTCAGCGCCAGCGTCTTGCGGTGGCCCAAGCGGTCCTGCCATTGCCCGAACAGAAACGCGCCGAGGCTCGCCGTGATGTTCACGAGCAGCACGAGCACGATCGTGTCTTCCGTCGTGAAGCCCATCGCTTGTTGAGCGTAAACCGCCGCCAGCGTGATCACGGTTTGCACGCCGGACTGATACAGCACGATACAGCCCAAGAACCGCAGCAGATCTTTGTAGTGTCTCGCTTGACGCAGCGTTTGCGCGACGCGCGAGAGCGCGCGCAGCGCAGTGCCCTTCTCCGCCGGTTGCGGGCGCGCGCGCTCCTTGAGCACCAAGAACGTGAACGAGCTGGCCAAGACGAACGCACCGGCCGTGATCAACATCGTTACCGGAACGAACTGCGATTCCGTGTGACCTACGCTTCTCGCCCAGAACACATAAGCCAAGCACACGGCGAGCGTGAGCAGCCCGCCGATGTATCCCAACGACCAGCCCCACGCCGAAACCTTGCCGATCGCATCGCCTTTCGCGAGCTCGGGCAGGAACGCGGCAGCGATGTTCTCGCCGGTGCCGAAGAAGACGTTGGAGAGCACGATCAACGCGAACGCGAGCGCGATATCTCCGGGCCCGACCAAGGACAGCAGTGCCGTGCCGAGCACGCATCCCGACGTCGTGATCGCGAGCAGCTTCTTCTTGGCGGCGTGAGCATCGGCATAGGCGCCGATGATCGGCGCCGTGAAGATGATGAACGCATAGCTGATCGACAGCGCCAGCGTCCATGCGAACGTTCCCCAATCCTGACCGGCGGCTACGACTCCCACGAAGTACGCGCTGAACACGGCCGTAACGACGACCGTGGTGTAGCCGGAGTTTGCGAAGTCGTACATCGCCCACGCCCAGACCTCGCGCGGGCGGACGTCCGCCTGCAAGCCGCGGCTGCTACTCACCGTCGGCCACCGAGCAACGACTTGCCGCCGAAGCGCGCTTGCCACTTCGCGACGGCCTCGGTGTTGTAGACGCGCTGCGGCAACTCGCCGCGCAGCGCCGCGAGCGTAGCTTCCGCCGCCCACGGTATCGCCGCGCCGAGCGTGCCGCCCTGGTTCGCGGCCACCATGTGCGGCGACAGCAGCACGCGCTCGCCGAAGCGCAAGACTCTCGCGTCGCGCGGGATCGGCTCCTCGGCCAGCACGTCGAGCGCGGCGGCCGCCAGTGCATGAGCGTGCAGCGCGTCGCAGAGCGCCTCGAGATCGACGACGGCGCCGCGCGCGGTGTTGACGAGCACGGCCGTCGGCTTCATCAGTGCGAGCCTGCGTCGGTCGACGAGCCCGCGCGTCTCCGCCGTCAGGTTGCAGTGCAACGTCACGACGTCCGACTCGCGCAGCAGCGTGTCGAGATCCGTGCGCTCGACGCCGTGGCGTGCGAACTTGCCGGCCTCGATATACGGATCGGCGGCGAGCACCCGCGCGCCCCATGGCCGCAGCAAGTCCGCGACGCGGCCGCCGGCGCGCCCGAGACCGACGATGCCGATCGTGATGCCAGGGTAGCCGTCGGCGCGCTTGCCGACATACGTGCCGTAGATCGGCGGCTCGCGCCAGCCGCCGGCCTTGACGTGCCGGTCACGCTCGCGAATCCGCTTCAGCACGGCGAGCATCATTGCGACCGCGCCCTCGGCGACGCCGCCCCAATTGGCTTCGGTCGGGCAGTGCGTCACGAGCACGCCGAGCGCGCTCGCGGCCTCGACGTCGACGTCGTCGACGCCGATCGTGTACTTCGAAACGAGCCGCAAGCGCGGCGAGATCGACAGGAACTCGCGGTCCATTTGGCCGCGAAACGTCGCACCGAGCAGCACGTCCGCTCCCGAGGCGAGCGCCGTGAGCGCGGCACGATCGGCAGTCACGGGCGCAACGACGACGTCGCAGCCCGCGGCTTCCAGCTCGAGGTGCGATGCGCCGCTCTCGTCGACCGGCCGGTAGATCAATACGCGCGGCCGGCTCAAGGCAGTTGGACCGAGCGCGTGCGGCGTAGGGCCGATCAGAGCTCGTTCTTCACCGCGTTGTAGAACGCGGTGAGGAAGCGCTGCGTCGCCGCCGCGTCCGGCTGCGGTCCGCTCGTCACGAACTTCGGAGCGAGGTCCGCCGTGGGGTTCGCCGCAACGACCTGCTCGACCGTCATCCCTTGCTTGATCAGATCGCTGATACGGCGCTGCGCTTCGATCGTGTTCGCGCGAAACCGCGCGACATCGTCGCGCGTCGAAACGCCCCCATGGCCTGGGATGATCTTGGTGTTCGGACCGGCCATGTCGACGAGCGCCTGCAACGCGTCGATCGTGCCTTTCACGGTGCCGCCGTTGTTGCCGTCTACGCCGGGGTAGCCCGTCGTGCGGTACACGTCACCGGCGTGGATCACGTCCGCCTTGGCGAAGTGAATGTAGCTGTCGCCGTCCGTGTGCGCGGGCGGCAGCTTGCCGATCGTGATCGTCTCGCCGTTCAGATGCATCGACATCGTGTCGCCGTACGTGACGACGGGCAGCGCCGCCGCCGGCGACGGCGGGGCGTTGTTGACGCCGCGCGCGAGCCGCACGCGAACGTTGTCGTGCGCGACGATGTCGACGCCGAGCTTGCCGAAGTTCTCGTTACCGCCCGTATGGTCGCCGTGCACGTGCGTATTGACGAGCATGCGGATCGGCCTGCTCGACAACGCTTTGATCGCGGCCAGCAGCTTCTCGGACAGCGGCGCGAACTGATCGTCGATCATGAGCACGCCGTCATCGCCTACGAGCAAACCGACGTTACCGCCCTGCCCCTCGAGGTAATAGACGTTGCCGGAGACTTCGTGCGTCTTGATCTGTACCGCGGAAAAGTCCTGCTGTTGCCCCTGCGCGAGTGCGGCGCCAACGGCGAGCAGGGCGACGGGTAGCGAGCAAAGCGCGAGCTTCGATTGCAAGTGCAGCATGACTTCTCCCCCGAGCGAATCGTTTTCCGGCGCGCGGAGCGCGCTTTGCCAGCGATGATAACACCGGCTTTCCGCCTAGGTCAGCGCATCGGCAATCAGCCATTCCAGAGCATGCGATACTCGCCGCATGAACGACCGCGCCGCCCTTTGTGACGAGCTCACCGCGACCTGGCACCGTGAGATTCCGATCGTGGCCGCCATGGGGGTGACGGTCGAGAGCTACGACGGGCGGTCGCTGACGGTGCGCGCGCCGATGCAACCGAACCGCAACGTGCACGGCACGACCTTCGCGGGAAGCCTGTACTCGGCGTGCGTGCTGACGGGTTGGGGGGCGGTCTGGCTCGCACTGCGCGAGCGCGGGCTCGAGGGCGTCATCTACGCCGCAGAAAGCGCCGTCCAGTATCGAAAAGCAGTCGCGGGCGACTTCGTCTGCCGCTGCGCGACCGATGGCGAGTCGTTGGACTCGGGGCTGGAGAAGTTCAAAGAGTCCGGCCGCGCGAGCTTCGATCTCGCTTGCACGATCGATCACGACGGCAAGCGCGCGGTGGCTTTCACCGCACGATACGTCGTGCACGCGAAACAGCGTTAACGCGCCGCTTCGACGAGCTCGATCGTGCCGTCGAAGATCATGCGCAACGCCACGTAGAAGATGATCGCGAGCCCGACGTACGCGATCCAGTGATAGCGCGCGAGCAGGCGCGCGATGACGCCGGCGGCGAGGCCCATGAAGGCGACGGACAGCACGAGGCCGAAGATCAGCACCCACGCGTGCTCGCGCGCGACGCCGGCCACGGCGAGAACGTTGTCGAGCGACATCGAGACGTCGGCCACGATGATTTGCGTGACGGCCTGCTTCATCGTTTTCGGCGGCAGCGCCGACGTCGCAGGCGCGACCTCGTCGGTCACTTCGCGGGGCGCGTGCGCGCTCATGTCGACGAGCCGGCCGGCGCGCAGCTCGCGCCACAGCTTCCAGCAGACCCATAGCAGCAGCAATCCGCCTGCGAGCAGCAGACCGATGATCTGCAGCAGTTGAACCGTCACGGAGGCGAAAACGATGCGCAGCAGCGTCGCGACCGCGATCCCGAACACCATGACTCGCCAACGTTGGTGCGCGGGCAGTCCTGCGACGGCGATCCCGACGACAATGGCGTTGTCACCCGCTAAAACGAGGTCGACGATGATTACGTTGAGGAGCGCCTGGAGCTCGCTCAGCGAGATGAAATCCATAAGTCGCTAGTCCGCCGGGGGCTCGCCAGTGTGCCCGGAAGCCCGTGCCAATTCACGCCTGTAGCGCCGCCGCCACGGCGGCCTTGCCGCCGAGCGGCGTTGCCGCCTTGGGTCCCGCTGGGTCATGATACCCGGCCAATCAGGCCTCCAATCACCCAGCGGGAATCCCATGCAGCTACTTCGCCGGCACTACCGCCTTGCTTGTTGCGCGGCCCCTACCCTGGTGCTCGGCGCCACGGCGCTCGCGCAGGAGCCCGCGACGAATCAAACGCCGCTCGAGGAGATCG
>Ga0079218_10000838_pt1 | contig 10189 bp, 8 predicted proteins | sample NCCompost_FD_77181 | JGI IMG/M metagenome (GOLD analysis project Ga0079218, IMG submission 77181) | Agricultural soil microbial communities from Utah to study Nitrogen management - NC Compost | ecosystem: Environmental > Terrestrial > Soil > Agricultural land | place: USA: Utah | collected... | reverse complement strand
TTCGGCGGGAAGCGGACCGATTTTCATGAGCGTGCAGCGGGAACTCAGCCGCTGGCATACCTCATCCACATGTGCTGCGAATGCGGTTACTCGGGTGGAGAGAGGGATTTCACTCATGAGGCGGAAGTCAGCCCCCTGTTAAAGGAGCACGTGCTGAACGAGCTCGCCCCTCGTGTGCCTCAGCCTACGACGGGATCAGGCAAGTACGAAGCAGCAGCCAAAGTCGCCGAGTGGCAGGGCCTCGAAGACAGGCACATCGCCGACCTTCTGTTGAGGGCTGCCTGGTGCTGCGTCGACGAAGGGGATGTCGAAGCCGAGCGCTACTTCCGGAGACATGCCGCGTGGGCGTTCGAGCGCGCACTCGGCAGGTATGATGGCGTCGGTGAGGACGAAAGAGCGGTCCTGACCTACCTCGTAGGGGAATTATGGAGGCGAATCGGGGACCTCAGGAAAGCCGGGGAGTGGTTCGATCGTGTCTCGGATGAAGTCACTGATGAAGCGTCACAGCAGTGGGTTCTCTCCGCGGCGATTCAGCAGAAGACAGACCCTCAGGAGTGGTTCTCGTGATCAACGGGTTCCGAAGAGCCGGTCGCCGGCATCTCCCAGGCCCGGGAGGATGTAGCCTTGATCGTTGAGCTCCCGGTCGAGGGCAGCGCAGTAGATCTGGATGTCGGGGTGCGCATTGGCCAATCGTCTGACCCCCTCGGGCGCTGCCACAAGGCACAGGAACCTTATGCGAGTGGCGCCTGCCTTTTTCAGTGAGCCGACTGCAGCGGCAGCACTTCCTCCTGTGGCCAGCATGGGGTCGAGCACGAAGAAGTCTCTCTCCCCGACATCGCCTGGAACCTTGAAGTAGTAGTCAACCGGCAGAAGCGTAGCGTGATCTCTATACAAACCGATGTGGCCCACCCTGGCAGCCGGTACCAGCCGTAGAATTCCTTCGACCATACCGAGGCCTGCACGGAGGATCGGAACAAGTGTCAGCTTCTTGCCGCTGATGTGGCGTCCTTCAGTCGCCTCGAGAGGGGTATCTACCCCGATCGGCTCGACGGTGAGGTCGATCGTCGCTTCATAAGCCATGAGCATCGCGATCTCATCGACGAGCTCCTTGAAAATCTTCGTCGGAGTGTTGCGGTCGCGGAGAATGGTCAGCTTGTGCTGAACGAGCGGATGCCGGATAATTGTCAGCGTCGGAAACTCGGGGATCTGTTCGATCATTTAATCGCATCCACCCTGCGGAAATCACGTGGAAGAACCAGCTCGAGGGCATGAGTCTCGGGTGACTAACATATCTTCATCTCCCGTCTGCATGAAAGAATACCAAGCTGTAGTGGTAAAGCTCACCCGCCACACGCGTGAAGACGAAGACACCCTCACTGATCTCCTCAATGAGCGAAGCCGCGGCGGCTGGGAGCCGGCGCTCATGTCGCAGGATGAGCAGCGCCTGACGATCCTGTTCTCTCGAAGTGCCGTCGCAGAGGGCTGACGACATTTGGAGATAACGTTTGCCGGTGCGGCCCGTGAGGTAACGGGCTCGTGCCACCTGTTGCACGTCAATGGCAGTACAGTGGCGCTCGACTGCGGGATGTTCCAGGGAAAGCGGAGCGAGTCGGCGGTAAAGAACAGAGCGCTTCCGGTGCCTGTCGGTGAGCTGGATGCTGTCGTTCTGTCCCATGCACACATAGATCATTCCGGGCGGCTGCCCTTTCTCGTAGCGCAAGGCTACAGCCGAACGATCTGGTCAACTGCTGCGACACGTGACCTTTGTGCCGTGATGCTGGCAGATTCGGCGCACATCCAGGAAAAGGATGCCGAGTTTCTCGCAAGGCGGGAGAAAGAATTCGTGGAGCCGCTCTACGGGTTGCGGCATGCGGTTCGTACGATGGAGCTCATGGTCGGAGTTCCCTACAACAAGCCTTTCGATGTCGTACCAGGTGTGACCGCGACCTATGTCGATGCCGGACACATCCTTGGGTCAGCTTCGGTTGTGCTCGACTGCACGGAGGGGTCGGTAAAGCGGCGCCTCGTATTCTCGGGCGACATCGGAAGGTCCGGACTTGCGATCATCAGGGATCCGGTTCCACCCGTCGGCGCGGATGCGGTGATAATGGAGTCCACCTATGGAAACCGTGATCACGAGTCTGTGGATGGGGCGCGTGCACATCTGGCGAGGGTGATACGAGAAACGGCAGCGCGGGGCGGCCGTGTTCTGATTCCCGCCTTTGCAGTGGGACGCACGCAGGAGATTCTCTACAATCTTCATTCACTCCTGCGGGAAGGAGCGATTCCGTCGATTCCCATCTACGTGGACAGCCCTCTCGCGATCGACACGACGACGGTCTTCGAGCTGCATCCGGAAATCTTCGATCAGTCGGAGGATATGGTGAAGCGGGTGCAGGAACTTTTCGATTTTCCGCTGTTGACCTTCACGCGGGATGTAGAGGAGTCGAAGGCGATCAATTCTGCAAAGGGCCCGATGGTCGTGATTGCTGCGTCGGGGATGATGGAAGCCGGGCGCATACTTCACCATCTCACCAATGGGGCAGGTGATCCCCGCAATACCATTCTCATCGTCGGCTTCCAGGCGGAGCACACCCTCGGGCGCCGGGTCGTGGAGAAGCGGCCGATGCTGAAGATCTTCGGCGATGAGGTTCCGTTGAAAGCACGAGTTGAAGTGATCAACGGCTACAGCGCACATGCTGACCGGACTGAGCTCACTGCATGGATCGACAAAGTGAAAGAGACCTCACCCCGGCTGGGCCCGGTGTGGCTGGTTCACGGTGAGCCGGAGGCCCAGGATGCGTATAGAACCGCCCTGGCTTCGAAGGGGTATGATGTCAGCTGTCCCGAACCCCGCGCTCGGGTTTCCTTCTAAGTAATTTCAGGGATGGGATGGGCTGCGAGAACTGCTATTCGAATTGTCGCAAGCATCATCCTCGGTGCTGCGTTGCTCTGGGCAGCATCGATGGGCGCGGTGCTGATCTGGAGCTCGCTGGATCAGGCGCGTCCGGCAGAATCGATCGTTGTTCTGGGGGCAGCCCAGTATGATGGAAAGCCTTCACCGGTGCTCAAGGCGCGGCTCGATCACGGCATAGATCTCTGGAACAGAAAGATGGGAAAGGTTCTCGTCCTCACCGGGGGCCAGGGTTCAGGTGATACGACCAGCGAAGCAGCCGTAGGCCGTACCTATGCGCGGAAGCAGGGTGTGCCGGACACGGCGATACTGCTGGAGAACAAGGGCAGGACTACAAGGGAGTCGATGCTGGCAGTTGCCGACACTCTCGGAAAGCGTGGCATAAAGACCGCAATACTCGTGAGCGATCCTTTTCACATGCTGAGGTTATGGATAATGGGTAGACGGTTCGGGCTGACCCCGTACACGTCACCGACGCGGACAAGCCCGATCTCGCCCAACAGCGAGAAACGGTGGCAGTACATCCTGAGTGAGTCATGGAAGGCACCCCTGGCGTTCTTTTTCGAGAGGAAACTGTGAGAAGATCAGTATTAGTAACAGTTGGTTACTTAATGACGGCCTGCGCGCCGGCAGCGACAGTCAGCACTCCTGCCCCGGGGACCGGCGGAAGTGTCGCGGCAGCACCCGCAACCGCCTCGATCCCGAAGATCCAGTTCGAGAAGTACACACTCCCCAATGGGCTCGAGGTGATTCTGCACGAGGATCATTCGACTCCGATCGTCACCGTCAACACCTGGTACAAGGTGGGCTCGGGAGACGAGAAACCCGGCCGGACCGGATTCGCGCATCTGTTCGAGCACATCATGTTCATGGGATCGCAGAATGTGCCCGTCGGGATGTTCGACAAGGAGCTCGAGGCAGCAGGAGCGGACAACAACGGATCGACAACCGAAGACAGAACCAACTACTACGAGAACCTTCCCTCGAACGCACTTCCACTCGCGCTCTGGCTCGACGCCGATCGCATGGGATTCCTGCTTCCCACCATGGACAAGGCGAAGCTCGACCTACAGCGGGAAGTAGTGAAGAATGAGCGCCGCCAGGGAGTCGACAACGTCCCCTATGGCCGTGCCGACGAGACGATACTCGCCGCGTTGTATCCCAGGGGCCACCCTTATTCATGGCCGGTAATCGGCTCCCTCGCCGATCTCGATGCAGCGTCGGTAGAGGATGTATCCCAGTTTTTCAGGACGTACTACGCGCCCAACAACGCCACCCTGACAGTCGCGGGCGACTTCAACCCGACTGAAGTCAAGCGGCTGGTGCAGCTCTACTTCGGTGACATCCCGCGTGGACCGGCGATTCCGCCGCGGCCACAGGTCGCACCGATCGTCCTGCCGAAAGATACTTTCCTCGTGCTCGAAGACCGGGTGCAGCTGCCCCGCGCATTCTATGACTGGCCGACGGTAAGGCTGTTCGACAAGGACGACGCGGCGCTCGACGTGCTCGCCTCGGTGCTGGCAAGCGGGAAGAACTCCCGGCTGTACAAACGGCTCGTCTATGACATGCAGGTAGCGCAGAACGTCTTCGCGTCGCAGCAATCCAGCAAACTTGCAGGAAGATTCGAGATAGACATCACCCCAAAGCCTGGGCAGAGTCTCGCGGCAATCGCTCGTGTGGTGAAGGAGGAGCTGCAGAAACTCATGACTGCAGAGATTACCTAGCGTGAGCTGCGCAGGGCGCAGAACTCATATCGGTCCGGCTTCCTCAACCGGCTTGCCAGCCTCCTCGGCAAATCTGAAACACTGAACTCCTACAATTACATGGCCGGCACACCCGACTACGTGCAGCAGGACGCAGCGCGCTACGATCAGGTGACGCGTGCCGACGTCCTTCGCGTCGCAAAAACCTATCTGGGGAGACCAAAGGTGGTATTGACTGTAGTTCCGCAGGGACAGAAGCAGATGATGCTTACAGCGAACGGAGGTGACCAATGAGAGTCCGTCAGGCGTATATCGGAGCGGCGCTCTTCGCGCTCGCGGGCCTCTCCTCATTCTCAGAAGCCCAGACTTTCGACAGGTCGAAACCCCCTACACTCGGGCCTCCGCCCAAGGTATCGCTGCCTCCGATCGTGACGCGAGAATTGCCGAACGGTCTCAAGCTGATGATCGTCGAGCATCACGAGCTGCCGGTCGCTGATTTCATTCTGGTAGTCGAGAGTGGCGGTACGATCGATCCCACAGGCAAAACGGGTCTGGCAAATCTTGCCGCTGCAATGCTCACGGAAGGAACGACCACCAGAACGAGCCTCGAGATATCCGATCAGGCAGCATTTCTCGGAGTCGGGTTGAATGCTTCCAGCAGCTGGGACGCGACGACCGTGAGTCTGCACACACCGACGTCGCAACTCGACAGTGCTCTGGCTCTCTTCGCGGACATTGCTCTCAATCCTGCATTTCCGCAGACGGAATTCGAGCGAATCAGGAAAGACCGTCTCACGAGCCTGATACAGTTGAAGGATCGTCCCACAGCGATAGCCAACCAGGCATATGCGGCGATTCTCTACGGGAGCAGACATCCTTACGGGCAGCAACTCATTGGAAGCGAAGCATCCGTGAACGCACTGTCGGTTCCCGACCTGCAGAGCTTCTACCGGACCAACTTCGTCCCGAACAACTCAACGCTTATCGTCGTCGGAGATGTGACGCCGGCACAGGTTGAAGCGAAAATTCAGGCACTGTTCGGCACGTGGCAGCGCGGAGTTGTCCCACAGCCAACCTTCACTGAGCCACCTCGTGCGGGGACGACGACGGTGTATCTCATCGATAAACCCGGTGCACCCCAATCGTCATTCCGTATTGGATCGATCGGAGTACCACGATCCACTCGCGATTACTTCGCCCTCAGTGTTCTGAACACGATACTCGGCGGCTCATTCACGAGCAGACTGATGCAGAATCTGCGGGAGACTCATGGCTATACCTACGGCGCGCGATCGGCCTTCGAAATGCGCCGCGCCGCGGGTCCATTTACAGCATCGGCAGAGGTAGTTCGTGAAAAAACGGATTCCGCGCTGGTGGAGTTCATGAAGGAGCTCAACGCCATCAGGGAAGCCGTTCCTGCCGAGGAGCTGTCGAAGGCCAAGCGGTACATGCAGCTTGGGCTTCCAGGAGACTTCGAGACCACGCAGCAGATCGCGAATGCTCTCATTCCGGTTGCCGTTTACGATCTTCCTCTCGATTACTACAACAACTACGTGCAGAACATCGAGGCGATAACGCCAGCGGAAGTGCAGCGGGTGGCGCGGCAGTACATCAACCCATCATCGCTGGCTATCGTAATTGTGGGAGACCGAAAGAGCATCGAGGCAGGGCTGAAGGCGGTCAAGACCGGGCCAGTCGTGATACGTGACTTCTTCGGTCAGCCTATCACTCAATAAGCTTTTTTCCTTTCAAAAACCTTAACGCAGAGATCGCAGAGAAACGCAGAGAAACGCAGAGCTCACAGAGGAAGACCAGGATTGGGAAGAAAAAAAACCCAAATTACTGTGTAGCCCTCTGTGGACCACTACCTCCTCGAGATGCCCTCCAGAGCGTGACTGATCCAGTTCCAGTAACTCTCACCGCCGCGTTGTGCTACATCATTGTGGGAAGCACCGGAGACGAGAAGGAACGAGCCTTTCACCTTAGCGGCATCGAAGATTTTCCTTCCCATTGCGGCGGGTATCAACCCGTCAGCCTCGCCGTGAACAACTGACACTGGCGCCAGTATTTGAGCCACTCTGGCGCCAGTGTCATAGTGCAATCGCGATATCAGTCGCCAAAGCGGGCCCGACGGCTCGTACCCGACCATCCTCTTCGTCATCTCGCGAGCGGACGTGAATGGCGACTGCAGAAGTAACGCTGCAGGAGGATGTTCAACCGCGAGCTCCGCTGCGATCGCGGTCCCGAGAGAGTGTCCGAAAAACGCAAGTCGTTCCGCGGGAAACTGCAGACCATCTCGAGCGAAGTCGTACGCGGCTTCGGCATCGAGCTGCGATGTCTCATACGAAGGACGCCCCCTCAGGCCCATGTAGCCCCGATACTCCGTGAGCATGATCGTAATGCCCGTTCGGCGCGCAATCTCTTCGGCCCACCCGATCTGCCACACAGCGAGATCTGCATTTCCGTGAAATGAGATCAGCAATCCACCTGATGGGTTCGCATCTCCTACGACGTATGCGAAGAGTGGCTGTCCGTCTTTCGCAGTGAATTCCACACGACGCGTATCAGGCACATCGGGCCACGGGCCCCGAGGCGGCTGAAAGGCAATGCGTTCCTGAAAGACCCAGATGAGACCGATCACTGACGCGAGCAACGCCGCGATTACCGCCGCAATGACAAGCAAGCTCGACATCATCCGAATTCGACCGATTGAGGCCATGACCGCATGGGGTTACTCTGCCCTTGAGCGACAATCAATTTACGAGCATGCGAATACCGATAGAGCAATTCCGGCTGGACAACGGCCTCCTTGTGACCCTATCCCGGGACACGACCGCGCCGATAGTCGCTGTAAACCTTTGGTATCATGTCGGCTCTGCAAACGAGCGACCGGGCCGAACCGGTTTCGCCCATCTGTTCGAGCACATGCTGTTTCAGGGGTCGGAGCACGTCGAGGCCAATGAGCATTTCGAGCTCATCCAGCGAGCGGGAGGCACCCTCAACGGCTCCACGTGGCTCGAGCGGACGAACTATTTCGAGACAGTCCCTTCGAATCAGCTTGCGCTAGCACTCTGGCTCGAGGCTGACCGAATGGGAGCCCTGCTCCCTGCGATGACACAGAAGAAGCTCGATACGCAGCGCGATGTCGTGATGAATGAGCGCAGATGGTCAGTCGACAACCAGCCGTATGGAACCTGGTGGGAAAAGCTTCCGGAGATTGCGTTTCCGGAATGGCATCCATTCCACCACTCACTGATCGGCTCGATGGAACATCTCACGGCTGCCTCGCTCGATGATGTCGAGCAGTTTTTCCGGACGTACTACACCCCCGACAATGCAGTGCTCTCGATTGCGGGTGATTTCGAGATCAGTGACGCACGCCAGCTGGTAGAGCAGTACTTCGGTCCGATTCCACGGGGAACAGGGAAGCCTCCTCTCGAGAACATGGACCTCCCCGCCAAACTCGGCGCGACAATCAGGCGTGTTGTCGAAGACGAAGTGAATCTGTCCCGGCTGTACATGGCGTTTCGCTCGCCGGTGTTTGGCAGCGACGAGTACTATGCGGCAAGCGTATGTGGCGCAGTCCTCGGTATGCGCCGCGGCAGCAGGCTGTACCGCTCACTCGTGCGCGAAAAGCAGATCGCTGCCGACGCTTCTGCGTTTACGTTCGACCTTTCCAAAGGAGCGGATCTCCTCATCGTCGATGTAACCGCGCGTCCCGGGATTTCGCCTGAGCAGCTGGAAGAAGAAGTCGAGCGGGAGATCGACAGAATTGTGGACGAAGAAGTGACAGCGGATGAAATCGAGCGCGCGGTTGCACTCATCGAGACCGATATGGCGACCGCTCTTCAGACTGCAAGCGAGAGAGCTGACAGACTTTCGATGTACGCCACGCTTCTCGGCGACGCAGGATTGATCAACATCCAGTCGGACAGGTATCGCTCGGTCACCGCCGAGCACGTAAGCCAGTTCGCAGCCGATCGACTCGGCGACGATAACAGGGCGAAACTTCTGTATGTCCCGCGCTCAGGTGATGGCGCCGGCGATACGGAGATGCTCGTGGGGGTAGCCACATCATGACTGCAGCCGTGAGACCACAACCTGGGCTACCGCGGGAGTATCACTTTCCACGATTCGAGCGGCGAATGCTCGAGAATGGGATGAGTGTCATCGTCGCACCAGTGAGAAAACTTCCGGTAGTAAGTGTCGTTGCCGTGGTGGATGTAACTGCCGTGGACGATCCGACTGGCTTCGAGGGAATTGCCGAGCTGACAGCACAGGCGCTCAGAGAGGGAACTCATAAGCGCGATGGAGTGAGACTGGCTCTCGATCTGGAGAAGCGCGGAACATCCGTCGAAGCCGGTGCCGACTGGGACTCAACTCTCGTCAGCATGACGGTGCTCAAGCATCAGCTCGAGTCGGCATTCGGGATTTTCTGCGAAGTGCTCACATCGCCGGCATTCAGGGAAGAAGACATCGAGCGGCTCAAGGCAGAGCGCATCGCCGAGCGCATGCAGCTTCTGGCAGAGCCTCGCGGGCTGGCGGATGAGGAGTTCTCCCGGTTCATCTACGCCGAGGGCTCGCGTTACGCGGAGCCGATGAGTGGAAGCGCGAGATCTGTCGCGGCGATCACGCGGCATGAAGTAGTAGAGTTCTACGAAAGCAGATACGCACCCGAGGCAGTGACTCTGATAATCGCGGGCGATGTCAGCGCCGCTGAAGGCCAGCGGCTCGCCGAATCGATGCTTGCGGGGTGGAGCGGCGAGAGGGCACCGGTCACACGCCGCGCTGATAAAGTCGAGAGAACCGCACGAAGCGTCGAGATAATCTCGAGACCCGACGCAGCACAGTCTGAAATCAGAATCGGACACGTGGGCGTTCCGCGAAGCCATCCCGACTATTTCGACATAGTGGTGATGAACGCAGTGCTCGGCGGGTTGTTTTCCTCGCGCATCAACCTGAATCTCCGCGAGCAGCACGGTTACACCTATGGTGCCTCATCATACTTCGACTGGCGAAGACAGGCCGGACCGATGGTGATATCAACCGCGGTGCAGAGCGAGGTGACCGGTGAGGCAATCTCTGAATCTCTCAACGAGATCGAGAGAATGAGGAGCGACGAGATAAGCGAGGACGAGCTGACGCTGGCGACGAGCTATCTCGAGGGGGTCTTTCCGATCAGATACGAGACCACAGCATCGATTGCGTCCGCTCTCGCAAATCTGGTCATCTTCGAGTTGCCGGAGGATTATTACGATACCTATCGGGGCCGGATCTCGTCCGTCACCACTGCCGGAGTTCTGAAAGCAGCGAAGAGCCACGTCAGATCCGAGGAGCTTCAGGTCCTCACCGTGGGCAATCCGGAGATAATCGAAGCGCCGGTTCGAGCGCTCGGGATCGGAGAGGTAATCGTTCGCGATCCGGTAGAGTCGTGACCCGGACGCGCTCCAGAAGGGTGTATACGGGGAAAGTCATTTCACTCGATGTCGACACGGTAAGCTTTCCGAACGGGACGACCGGGGAGCTGGAGATGGTGCGACATCCCGGGGCGAGTGCGGTGGTGCCGTTTCTG
>Ga0079218_10000837_pt1 | contig 10197 bp, 10 predicted proteins | sample NCCompost_FD_77181 | JGI IMG/M metagenome (GOLD analysis project Ga0079218, IMG submission 77181) | Agricultural soil microbial communities from Utah to study Nitrogen management - NC Compost | ecosystem: Environmental > Terrestrial > Soil > Agricultural land | place: USA: Utah | collected... | reverse complement strand
GGATTCTCCACGGGACGGTTCGTCGGCAACGCGCTGGTGGTGAGCACGACGCACATGAAGAACGGCGCGCTGCGGCGCGGCAACGGGGCACCACAGAGCGATCAAGCGGCACTGACCGAGTTCTTCACCCGCCACGGCGACCACCTGACGAACGTCACAGTCGTCTCCGATCCCGTGTATCTCACCGAACCGATGGTGCGGAGCAGCGACTTCGCGCGGCAGCCGGTCGATCCCGGTGCCTGGCTGTATGCCTGCGACGACGGCGAGCAGATCCTCGACCGCCCCGATGACGCCGTCCCCCACTACCTGTTCGGCAAGCAGCCGTTCGTGAACGAGTTCTCGGCGCGCTACAAGATTCCGCTCGCGGCGGGCCTGCTGGGGGCGGTGACGATGTATCCCGAACTGGAGGCACGGCTCGGGACGAGCACTGAAGCCGAAGGGCGCGCGCTGCTCTCGCCGGCGGCCGGTCGCGCGCCGGAAACGAGCAAAGCCAGCGATCGCGAGCCGCGCGACGGCAACATTCACGTTCTGCCGGTGCGCGACAACGTCTACATGCTGGTCGGCGACGGCGCAAACATCGTGGTCCAGACCGGCGATCAGGGTGCGTTCGTGGTCGACACCGGCGAGGGGAAGCTCGCCGACAAGGTGATCGCGGCAATCCGTAGCCTGACGACCAAACCGATCCAGTTCATCGCCAACACCAGCTTCCGGGGTGAGCACACCGGCGGCAACGCGCGGCTCGGCGATGCGGGTCAGGACCCGAGCCTGCTCGGCTCGTTTTTCGTGACCGCGGCCCCGCGCGGCGTCACCGGCTTCTTCAGCGATCCGGCCGCGCACGCGACGATGATGGCGCACGTCAACGTGCAGGTGCGCATGCAGGCGGCCAATGCGCCTGCCGCCGCCGTGCCGGCCGACACCTACCTCGAGGATCGGCGGCGCAAGTTCCACAACGGCGAGGCCATCGAGTTCTTCTACCAGAAGAACGCCGTGACCGACGGCGACAGCCTGATTCACTTCCGCCGCGCCGACGTGATCGTGGCGGGCGACATCTTCACCACCACGCAGTACCCGGTGATCGACCTCAAGAACGGCGGCTCGGTTCAGGGCGAAATCCGCGCGCTCAACGAGATCCTGAAGAAGACGGTCTACCGGCACCAGGGCGAGGAGGGCACGTACGTGGTGCCCGGCCACGGCTATCTCGCCGACGAGCACGAAGTCGTGGAATACCGCGACATGGTGGTGATCGTGCGCGACCGCGTGAAGGCGATGATCGACGCGGGCGCGACGCTGGCGCAAGTGAAGGCGGCGCGCCTGACCGCCGACTACGACACGCAGTACGGCGCCAACACCGGCCCGTGGACCACCGAGATGTTCGTGGAAGCGGTCTACAACAGCCTGAAGAACGCCCGCTGAGGGGGTTTCACGCCCGTCCGCGCGCCGGCCGCCCGGCGCGAATGGCCGGCGGCTGCGACGGCAGCGTCTGCACCACTTGCTTCAACAGCCCGCGAAACCAGTGGTGGGCCGGGTCGTACTCGTGCACTTTGTGCCACTGCAGCATCTCGACCATCGGCGGCATCGCAATCGGAAGCGGCAGCAGGCGCAACGGCAGGTTTTCAGCGCACTTGGCCGCCAGTCGCGTCGTGATGGTGGCGATCCGATCGGTACCGACCACCAGCTGCGGCGCCAGGCTGAAGGTGGGCACCGACACCTCGGCGCGACGCTTGAAATTGGAACGGCGGAGAAACTGCTCGTCGTAGTTCGACGGTGGTTCGTTGCCTGCCACGTTGACGACGACGTGTCCGAGCTCGAGGTACTGCTCGATCGTCATCGTCTTGCCCACCGTCGTATTCCCCGACCAGACGACGCAGGTGTACGTGTCCTCGAACAGGATGTCGGTGGGCTGCGACGACGACACGTAGCCCTCGGGTGCGATCAGGAAGTCGAGCTCGCCGCTCTCGAGGTCCTCACCCGCGCGGCGGCCCACCGGCCGCAGCTCGAACGTGATGTGCGGGGCCTCGCAGCGCGCCTTCCGCAGGACGTCCGCCAGCAGGATCTCGGTCACGTAATCGCTGACCGCCAGCGACAGGTGGCGAGTCGCCGTCGCCGGATCGAATCGCGGCTTCGATCCGAGCGTGCCGCGAATCTGCAGCAGGATCTCGCGCACCGGCCCCACGAGCCCCTCGGCGACCGGGGTCAGCACCATCTGCCGTCCGACCGGCACGAGGAGCTCGTCGTGAAATTGATGCCGCAATCGGGCGAGCGCGCCGCTCATGGCCGACTGGCTCAAGTTCAGCCGGTTGCCGGCGCGTGTCACGTTGCGCTCGGTCAGGAGGGCGTCGAGGGCCACGAGGAGATTGAGGTCGAACAGGTGCAAATCCATGATGTATTAGCTGCGACGATACCTCGTATCCGGACGGCGCATGGGCGGCGTATCGGGCCGGAGGGAGACAATACGCCCGTGACACCGATCGCCCGCGCCTGCGTGCTCGCAATGGTAGCGCTGTCGTCAAACGTGACACCGGCGGCCGCGCACCACTCGTTCGCCGCCGAGTTCGACTTCCAGAAGCCGGTGACGCTCAAAGGGATCGTCGTACGGTGGGAAATGATCAACCCGCACGGCTGGATCACCATGGACGTCCCGGGTGAGGACGGCAAGACCAGCCAGTGGATGATCGAGACCTCGAACCCGAACGGCCTCATGCGGCTCGGGTGGACCAAGCGATCGCTGAAAGCGGGTGACGAGATCACCGTCGACGGCTACAAAGCCAAGGACGGGTCGAACACGGCCAACGCCGCGCGCGTCACGCTCGCAGATGGCCGGAAGGTCTTTGCCGGGTCCGCGGGCACTCCATGAGACGCGTCTACCTCGCCGCGGTCCTGGGTGCCCTCCTTGGTGGCACCTCGCTCCTGCAGCTCTCGGCGCAGTCGGCGGCCGCTCCGCCAGTCGCGCCGAACGCCAGCCTGCCCAGGCTCCCCGGCGGCCGGCCGGATCTGCAGGGGCTGTGGCTCAAGAGCGCCGGCGGATTTCAGGGCCTCTTCATCGGCTCGCTCGACGGGACGAACTTCGCCGCGCCCGGCGGCGGCCGCGGTGACGGACGCGGAGGCCGGGGCGCCGGCGGCGGCCCCCCCGCTCCGCGTTACGAGTACACGCCGGAAGCCGAGGCCGAACGGCTGGACCGCCTGAAGCGCGGATATGAGGATCCGGAGGCGCGGTGCCACCTGCCCGGCGTTCCGCGCGCCCTCGACCAGCCCGCCGCTCTCTACCCGGTGCAGATCATCCAGGACGAGAAGTACGTGGCGCTCCTTCACGAAGCGATGCACGACGTGCGCATCATCCCGACGGACAACTCCCCGCACCCGAAGAACTACTGGGCCTGGGACGGCGACTCGCGCGGACGCTGGGAAGGCGACACGCTGGTCGTCGACGTCAGCAATTTCAACGGGCGGACCTGGCTGGACATGGCGGGGAATTTCGTCGACGAGAACGAACACGTCCTCGAGCGGTTCAGGCTGCTCGATCGCGACACGATCCTGTACGAAGCAACCGTCACCGACCCGACCGTGTTCGTCAAGCCGATCGAGATGCGGTTCACGCTCAAGCGGGTCCCGGCGGAGCAGCAGATCCTCGAGTACAGCTGTCTCGAGGGCGAGCGGAGCCTGCAGCACTTCACCGAGGAGGACGGCGGCAAGAAGCGGAGGGTGAAGTGACCCGCGTGCGCGCGCTCGGCGTCGTCCTCGGCTGCGTCGTGATGGGCGGCGTGCTCGCGATCCCGCCCTCCGAGTCCGTCGCGCAGACCACCCGGCGGGACGCGCCGTTCGTCCCGGCCCGATTGTGGGACGGCAAGACGCCGGACTTTCGCGGCATCTGGCAGGTGCGGGGCACGGCGCACGTGAACATCGAAGGACATCCCGGCGGAAAGGGACTCGCGGCCTCCCGCAGCATCGTCGTCGATCCGCCTGACGGGAAGATTCCCTACAAACCGGAGGCGCTCGCCCGCCGGCAGGAGAATTACCGCAATCGAGCCACTGCGGATCCGTCGCTCAAGTGCTATCAGGCCGGGGTACCTCGCGCGACCTATGTCGCGACGCCATTGCAGATCCTGCAGAGCCCCGGCAACTTCGCCATCGTCTACCAGGAGAATCACGCCTTCCGCGTCTTCCATCCTGATTCCCGGCCGCACTTCGACGCCACCGACTGGTGGATGGGCGATACGCGCTATCGATGGGAGGGCGACATGCTGGTGGCCGACGTCGCGGCGATGACCGATCAGGCGTGGCTCGATCAGGCGGGAAACTTCCACAGCACGGAATTCCACGTCGTCGAGAAGTACCGGATGACCGGAGCCGACAGGATCCTGTACGAGGCACGGATTGAAGACCCGATCGTTTATGCCAGGCCATGGACGCTGCGCACGACCTTGTATCGGGTCACCCAGCCGGGTGCCCGGATCATCGAGGACGAGTGCCTGGAGGACGCCAACGGCGTCCGTCATCACATCTCACCCTCGGATCCGCGCAACCTCTTGAAGTCGGACTACTCGCGCTGGCGAAAACCGGTCCGGCCGTAGACGATGGCGCACGTCATGGCGTGCCGCGCGAGCGCCGCATGAACTTCTCGTTCTCGAGACAGATCTCGTCGATGATCTCCGTGTCGGCGATGATCTGCTGCCGCAGCGTGACCGTCCACGGACGCGTATAGGCCTTCGGGTCGTCGACCGTCACCTCGATGTTCAGGTGCCCGAAGTCGGGCCGCGTCATCCGCTCGCGCACTCTGCCCGCGCTCGTCAGCGGGCTGCCGCGGAAATCGATCTGCCGGTAGTCGGCGTTGTACTCCTCCAGGGCGATCAGGAGCCGCGGCGTCTGCACGAACTTCACGATATGCGGCAGTCCGTAGGCCCGCAGGAAGGTGTCGGGCAGGCACAGCCCGTGCGGATCGTCCTTCGAGCTCGTCGCCATGTTGCGCTTGACCGCCTCCGCGGCCCACGGCTGGTACGGCAGGCCTCCCGGGAGGCTGGCCCCCATGTTGCCGCCTTCGCGCGACATCGGCAGCTCGATCCCGCACGGGACCAGCCCCTGCCCGCACGGCAGGCTGTTGGACGCGGCCGTGATCCACTACCCCGAGAGGTCGGGCCTGCCGTCGGCCGTTCGGGGCGCGGGCGCGGACAGATCCGGCGCGCCGGTGGAGGTACGCGGCAGGTCCGCCGTCCGCAGCTTCACCCACTGCGCTCCGAGCGGCAACCCGGAGCACAGCGTCAGGACGATCGCGCCGAGCGCAACCCGCCTCATGGCGCAGCGCCCCCCCGCGTCACCCGCGGCGGCGGCGCGATGTCGCACGGCCGCGGCCTCCAACCCGACAGATCGGATTCCTTCCTGAACTGGGAGCTGACAACGAACTCCTGCGTGAGGTACTCCGGGTCGTTCACGACGGTCGTCACGATGAGCCAGGTGCCGTCGTCAGGCAGCGTGAAGCTGTCGAAGAACTCCTTGACGACCGTACGTTCGCTGTAGGGCACGCCGTTGGGGCGCAGATAGGCAGCGCGCAGGTTCGTGGTGACGACCTCGAGCGAGCCGCCGGCTGCCCGGCTGCCGCGGCCGAAGACGCCGCGATTCTGCGGCTGCCGGAACCACTTCGCCTGTGACTGCCCCTGCAGCGATCGCGCCGCCGCCGGCGCCGGGCCGAAACGAAGCCGCCGCGCCTGCGTGCCGGCGTCGAACTCGAGCAGCAGCATGTCGTCGTCCTCCCACCGGATCCGCAGCCGTCCCGGCTGACGAATCAACGAGGGAGGGCCGAATGCCTTGCAGAGATCGCCGCGCGCCCGGTCGGCGGCGAGATCCCACGCGGCGGCCGCCTTGCGCCCCGCCGGGTTCAGCGGCAGGCTGGCCGTATCGCCTTTCGGCGGCGTCACCATCCGCCATCGCCAGTCTTCGGTGACGACCGAGACCCATTGACCGGTGAGATCGATGAGAGCGCCCTGGCGGGCCGGGACCGCACGCGGTGCCGCTGGTTGCCCCGCCGCCGGCGTGGCGGCCACGGTGACGAGCACGGACACGAGACCCGCACTGGCGGCGAGCAGCCACCGCATCGACAGGCGGCTCATCGCCCCTCCCCGCTCAGGCTGCGATAGACCAGTTCGACGAACTGATCGGCCGTCCAGTCCCGCGTCGCGTAGAGGCCGTCGTAGTCCGCCGTTGGACGGGCGCGCTTCACCTGATCGACGGTCAGCCCCTGCTTCACCATGGCACGGACACGGTCGCGCACGATGGTCACCATGTCGCGATAGTTGGCGACGTCGGTTTCGTCGCTGAGGCGCCCGCGGCCAGGCACGATCACGGTGCCGCCTTCCTGGTTCTCCCCCGGAATGGCGATGTCCATGACGCGCTTCAGCGCCTCGATGACGCCGTCAAGGCTGCCGCCGCCTGCGGGCTGGAATCGCGGATAGGCGACGGCGTCGAACACCGCGCCGGTGGCAATGACGTCGGACCGGCGGAAGAAGACGATCGTATCGCCGTCGGTATGCGCCGCCGGCGCGTGGAGGAACTGCACGGCTTCCCCGTTCGAGAACAGAGACCATTCCGGCGTGAGGTAGGTATCCGTCGGCCACGATGCGGACGCCTCGTGAGCGGCGTTCATCCGGTTGAGGACATTGAGCTGCGCGATGATCGAGGCGCGGGTATCGCCCCCGCGCGGGTCGATCGAGTCGATCACGCGGACGTAGCGGCCGGCCTTCGACAGGCTGGCCGCCCCACCGGCGGCCTGCGCGTCGCCGCTCGTCAGGACGATGTGCCGGATCGGACGCGGGGTCAGCCGGCGGATGGCGGCGAGCACCTGCTCGCTGCTCGCTGCCGGTTGCGTATCGACGACCAGAGGGCCCTCGGGCCCGATCTGGACGGTCGTATTGCCCGTACTGCTCATGAGCGCGTAGACGATGCCCTGCACCGGAAGAGTCTCGAGGCCAGCCTGCGCCCGCAGCAGCATCGAGCCCGATGCCGCGGCAAGCACCGCGACGGTCAGCAGGTATGCGGATCTCACGGCGGTCACTTGACGGCGTCCGGGGTGCGGATGCGCGTGGCGAATTCGGGATACATCGTGTCGCGGCCGCCGCGCGACGCCTCGTACGGCAGGCCATGTCTGGTGGCGAACTCGTTCAGATACCCGTTCGTGCCGGGCAGGTGATGCGGTACCTCGCCACGCGGGCGCTCGATTTCGAGCGTCGGAATGCAGGAGAACGGGCTCAGCTGAAATCCCGGGTCGGCCACCCAGTTGGACGTGCGCACGAACGCCTCCGTGAGATAGACCGGGTCTTTGACGATCGTGACCAGCGTCAGATATTCGCCGTGCCGGATGAAGTACTCGATGACGGTGGCCCTGTCGCTGCGCGGCACGCCGTTGCGCCGCAGCCAGCCCTCCTTGAGGTGCGTCGTGGTGACCTTCAACATGTCGCCGTCCCACTCGCCGGTGGAGAACCCCTGCCAGCTGTGCTGCGCGTACAGCGAGGGGCGGGCTCGCCCGTCCATGTAAATCGCGCGGTGCGGAAGCATCCACATGATCGTCGTCTCCCACGAAACGACGTCCTGCGAAATCGGGTCGACCGTGCTCGCAATCCGCATGCTCGCCGGCCCCCGGGGGGCATAGTCGACCGGATGCGGTTCGCACTGGCGCTCCGGCATGGTCCACTTGCCGGCGTCCCACGAGTCGGCACGCAGCCGCGCAGCCTCGTTGATCGGCAGGCCGGCGTAATCGCCGATCTCGGGGCCGGCGCCGCGCTCGGGCAGGTCTTCGTGGAAGCGCTGGCCCCATGCGCCGGCGAGATCCATCTGCGCCGCGACCGACACCGAGGCCACGACGATCGCCACCCCGGTCAGCATCGCGAGGTTGATGCGTGTCATGGCGTCGCTACTTCGCCAGCGGATTCGGACGGAGCTGGAACTTGACGGCCGCGCTGCGCGTGCCCAGCCCGCCTTCGACGTGCCACATGGCGTTGGGTCCGTAGTTCGCGTAGATCGCCCGCCCCTTCCATCCGCCTTTCGGATTGTCGATGCGGCCGTCCATGCCGCGCGAGAAGAATCCGAGCGGATACGGCACCCGCAGCACGAGCCACGTGCCGTCGGGGCGCAGCACGAGCAGCGAATCCGACGTCGTGCCGTTGGCGATCGGCACATCAGCACCGAGGCCGAGCGTGTCGTAGCGGTCGACGAAGTTGTAGTACTGGAAATCGGCGGCGATGTCGCCGCGAACGTTCTTGAACCGGGGCCCGGGCGCCGGATGGAGCGTCCAGCCTTCGCGGCAGTGCTGCCCCTCCGCGGCGGCCGGCCCGGAGAGCACCTTGCACTTGCGCCGATCGAAGCTCGCGAGATGGCCGCTGCCGGCAAGCGCCGTCCAGATCACGCCGTTCGAGTCCACGTCGATGCCGCGCGGCGAATAGGCCGCGACGCCGGAGGCCGGATCGAAGGGCGGCTCGTAGGCCTCGCCCACGCAGGTCTTGGGATCGACCCGGACGATCCTGCCGGGCAGGGGGCCGATCACCGCGGCCCACACGCTGCCGTCGGAGGGATGGGGGATGACGCTGTAGATCCCCGCGGTGCGAATCTCTCGATCCACCTTCGGATCGACCTTGCCGTCCTGATTGAGGTCGTAATAGGGGCGGCACCAGCCCTGCGCGGCGCCCTCGTCGCCGGTCTCGTCGAGCACGCGGGTGCGGACCCAGCCGATGGCGCCGCTGAACGGCCCGTTGCCGTAGAGCGTTTCGTCCTTGTCATTGGCGAACTGCACGTGATGCACGTCGAAGCAGATGTTGACCTGCTTGAACTGACGCGTTCGCGGATCGAAGTACTGGATCTGGCGAAAGCTCTGCGGCTGCGGCGCGAGCGCGGCCGATGGATGGGTGGCGCAGAATGCCGGCTGGTTCTCGGGCAGGCGGAAGCGGGACGACATCCACACCCGGCCCTTGCTGTCCATCGCGGCGTGGTTCGTGATGGCGGGGTCGTACCAATAGAGCTTCTCCCCCCAGTAGGGAGACGGCACCGGCATCGACTGCGCCTTGCCCGGAGGAACCTTCGGGTCGAGCACCGGGATCCGGAGCTCGGTGGCGGTGTGCTCCAGCGGATCGACGATCAGGAAGCCGTCGTTCCCCCAGTCCACGCCGTAGATCGGGCCGTAAGCGTTGGCCGTGGGATTGCGCTTGTCCGACGTCAACTCGTCGTGGGCAAACGTCGCCGGTCCGCCCCAGTCCCACATCGTCAGAACGAGGTTGCGCTCCAGCCCCTGCGGCCGCGGCGGCTGGGGCGGCACTTCGCCCGCCGCGATGCGATCGGTCCAGTCCGCGTACATCTGCAGCCCGCGCGAACGCCCCAACACGCTCACCGCCTGGCTCATGCCGGCGCCATCCTGGCCGGCTTGCACGCGGCGATCCCACGCGTCGACGCTCCTGGCAAACGTGCCGAGCGCCTTTGGAATCTCGCGCGTGGCCTGATTCCCCAACTGATGGCAGACGTTGCAGTTGACCTTGATCTGACTGATCCAGTGGTGCTGCGTGAGCATCTGCGGGGCGATGCCGTTTCCGGCCGGTCCGGTGCCTGGAAATTCCGACTCGGGCGGGATGTTCACCAGCGAGTACCAGTAATTGGCCGGGTAGACGCGAGCTGCGCTCCGCGCATCCGGCGCCACGACCGCGGTGAGCGCCAGCTGGCGGCCGGGCATCGACCGGACTTTCGGCGAGTCCACCAGGCCGTAGCCGCGGGTCCAGATCGTGAAGGTGGCCTTGGTCGGAAGGTCGGGAAGCAGGTAGCGCCCGCGGTCGTCCGTGACGACGATCTTCCGCAACTTGGTGGGCGTATCGGTGGTCTCGGCAATGACCCACACGCCTGCCTCGGGACCGCGTGCGCTCGTGACGGTGCCGGCGATGTCGTCGGGATCGATGGCGATTCGGTCGGCCGGCGCCTGTTGCCGGGCCGAGAGGCCGGCCCGCGGGGCGACGGAGAGCCCAAGGGCGGCACCACCGAGAAGAATCGCTGCTGCCCCGCGTATCAATCGATGCGATGCCATCATCCGCCCCCAGGTGGTGCCCGTCCGGGCACAGTTGCCCGCCTGGAGTCTACGTGAAACATGCTCGAAAGCTCCGCGGCTCGTCCGGCGGCAGTCGCTGCAAAATTCCGTCTAACAGCGGGACTCGTGCGGCTGGGTGACGCACGGGACTCCAT